>VOFD01002975.1_pt1 | contig 46739 bp, 40 predicted proteins | sample 5384101 | NCBI WGS metagenome assembly VOFD01 (sample SAMN12384723, study PRJNA508395) | human gut metagenome | isolation source: healthy gut C | host: Homo sapiens
ACGGACGATACTACCACGGCTTCAGCTTATAATGGTGGCCTTGAATTCAAGGATGCCGTGAAACAGACCGATGTATACGTTTATGATAAGAATGGAAATATGACAAAAGATTTAAATAAGGATATTACTGATATTCAGTATAATTGTTTAAATTTGCCAAGCAAGGTCACGTTTAAGAACGGTAGTACCATTACTTATACTTATGCATTGAACGGCACGAAACTCCGTACTGTCCATAAAATAGGTAACACTACCACTACGACTGACTATTGCGGAAATGTGGTCTATGAAAATGGGGTGCAGAAATTGTTGCTGACCGATGCAGGATATATCACGTTGTCTGACAAGAAATATCACTACTACTTGCAGGATCACCAGGGTAATAACCGTGTGATTGTAGACCAAACAGGACAGAAGAAAGAGGTAAACCATTACTATCCCTTCGGACATTTGCTTCAGCAGACGGTAATGTTCAGGCTTATAAGTATAACGGTGGGAACTGGATACAAAGAAGGGGTTGAACTGGTATGATTACGGAGCGAGAATTAGGAAGATTTACAGCAGTAGACCCACTGACAGAGAAGTATTATGAAATGAGCCCGTATACGTATTGTGGAAATAATCCGATTAAATATATCGATCCAACTGGCATGTTCTATACAGGATATACGGTTAATGAAAAAGGTCATATAAAAATAGTAAGCGATGAGGGCGGTAATTACTATGATGTACTATATAATGAAAGTAGTTATTCAGTCAAAACAGTTAAGAACTACGATACATCTGGAGATAAGACCGGAATAAAAATAAGTAAGGGTATTTTAAATGAACGAGCAGGTGCAAGCAGAAATATGAGTGCAAAGACAATGAAAGGTCCATATCTAGATGTAGAAGGACATAAAACTGGAAGATCGTATGCTAATCATTCTTACGAAATTCGAAGTGATAAAGAATCTTTAGCTTTAATGAATTTTCTGGATAAAAATACAAGCGTTGAGTGGGCAAATACTTTAATGAAAGACACTCAAGACAATTCTGTCAATTTGTTGTCAACTAGCCATCATGAGACTACTGTTGAAGGTGGAAGTCATCAAATAAGTAAATACATTAATAAAGGATTTCAAGTCATTCGAGCGGATCACATTCATCCAACTCCAGGAGCTATTGGCCCATCAGGAGAAAAGGGAGATATGGGACATGCTGCCAATATCTTAAAACATTCCCCTAATGCCATATTTAGAATATTAAATCAAGGGAGATATTATACGTATAAGCCATGACACTATTAAATCAAAAAAAGGTTGATGATATGAAACAAATAATTAGCTATTTATCAATAACATGTGGAATATTTCTATTTGCAGCCTGCCATCCTTATGTGGAGTATGTAAAAGTTAGAACCTATAAGGCTAAAGACTATATAACAAAAGAATTGGAGGTATATGAACCCCGTGAACTGTTATATCCCATATTAGACTCTATCATAATAAAAACTAGAGAATGTCCGGAATACGAAAAGACCAAAGATTGTTTAGCTTTTGACTTTTCTATTAGGGAAGAAGCTCCTTATGATTTAGAAAACAGGAAAGGATATCCCTATCTAAGTATTTCTGTAATATATTATGTCCCCCGTTTGACTTGTCACCACTGGACTAAAGCTGTTTTCTACTATAAAGGATGTAGTTTTTACGTTATTGACACTCTCGCGGATCTTTTTTGCAAAAAACAGACAGAAAAGTTTCTATTTCTTACATTGATCCTAATAAATATCAGTTTGAGGTCTTCCAAAGAGGTGATCAAGATATGTTTTGGGGTTATCTATATAAAGATGAGGCTTTACAGAATATTTGTTATGGGCGTTGCCCCGTTCAATTCAACGAACATTAAACCTTCTAATCTATTAATCTAAACAAGAGGTTGTGTCAAAATGCTGGCACAACCTCATTATTCACCATTCCTTCTGTCATGGATGGACCATTCTCTGAATTATTTAGAAATTACCCTAATACACAAGGTCCAATGCTTTGTCCTTCTATTTTTTATAATTATCACTATAATAGCATTTCAGCTACGACAGATTTTCCAATTATTTCGTACGGACGATGCTGCCACAGCTACAGCTTATAATGGTGGCTTTGAATTCAAGGATGCCGTGAAGCAGGCCGATGAGTACGCTTATGATAAGAATGGAAATATGACGAAAGATTTAAATAAGGATATTACTGATATTCAATATAATTGTTTAAATTTGCCAAGCAAGGTCACGTTTAAGGACGGTAGTACCATTACTTATACTTATGCATTGAACGGCACGAAACTCCGTACTGTCCATAAAATAGGTAACACTACCACTACGACTGACTATTGCGGAAATGTGGTCTATGAAAATGGGGTGCAGAAATTGTTGCTGACCGATGCAGGATATATCACGTTGTCTGACAAGAAATATCACTACTACTTGCAGGATCATCAGGGTAATAACCGTGTGATTGTAGACCAAACAGGACAGAAGAAAGAGGTAAACCATTACTATCCCTTCGGAGGCACGTTTGCTTCAGCAGACGGTAATGTTCAGGCTTATAAGTATAACGGTAAGGAACTGGATACAAAGAAGGGGTTGAACTGGTATGATTACGGGGCGAGGCAGTATGATGCGGCATTAGGAAGATTTACAGCAGTAGACCCACTGACAGAGAAGTATTATGAAATGAGCCCGTATACGTATTGTGGAAATAATCCGATTAAATATATCGATCCAACTGGAGCAGATATGGTAATTTGGTATGGAGATGAGAACGGAAAACAAAGATACTTTATGTTTAATGGAATAAATGCAACCCAAGCTCCTCAAAATTCATTTGTCAAAGATGTTATAACTGCATATAATTATAATGTAGCGAATGGAGGTGGTGAAAATATGCAAGCAATTGCAACTGATAAAAAAGATGAGAATTGGAGTTGTAGAAACGGGTTATGATAATGTGTACTTGCCAAATGCAAATGCTATAAGATTCAATCCTACAGCTGGTCTCAAGTTGGATGATGGCAATATTTTGTCACCAGCTACCGGTCTTGAACATGAAGCTGCGCACGCGGTTAATAATAAAAAAAGGAGTAGACAGTAAGATTGATAATAAATATGGTACTACAGAAGAACGTTCCGTTATAAAAGGAGCTGAACTGAAAACGGCTAAGGCAAATGGTGAATTACCCGCAAATCATCCTGGAAGAAAAAGTCATGCTGATGGTCAGTGGGTTGTAACTCGTTCCGTAATATCTAATAAAGAATTTAGCACTAAAAGTTCCGAAGAGTTAAGAAAAAAAATCAAAGAATTTAGAAATAGTTATACGCCAGAACCATGAAATTAATTTTAGTCACATTTGTCTTTTTACTATTTAGTAATAGTCTAACATCTTAGGACATTACTAAAATAAGGTTTATATATGGTCAAGAAGGAGCTCTCATACCGATAGCCACTTCTTGCGATATCAGTTTCATAGCCCAATTTGGCGAAGATCTCAATATTTTAACTACTTATGATGGTATGTTTATTGCACAATTTCAGGATTTGTATTCAAGGCTTTCACATAGCGATTCAACCTTTTTAATAGATCCAAGAATTATGACCGTCGTAAGCTATGAAGAAAGTATTCCCAATGATACTCTTTATATGGGGAATATTTCGGAATAATCAAAAAAATGGGAATCGTATGCAGGACAATGACTCATTGTTGAATCTTGTGAAAACTAAGATAGGCTGGACACAATATACCCGGAATGTGATAGAAGCCATTTCTATTATAGAATTCTTACCGTATTTTGATGATGATATTGCTAAAATACTAATGTCCAATATTAATGAGACATTTTTTGCGACCTTGAATAAACTCCCTGTTACTGAAACCAACTCATTTGTAAAGCAAAAAAAAGATTGTTAGAAGATTATGTAAACAAATTATCTGATGTACAGAAAGCTAAATTCTATGAAGTATTTTTTAAAAGATTTTATAGACATGTAAAACCTGATACTATATTTTGGAATAATGTATTTGAATAATTAATATAGTTAAAATAAGACATTTTGATAGATATAGAAAAGAATCACCGTCCAGTCCCTGTGATAAAATATCCGACTGGATTGAGCCTTAGGATTTTCAATTCTCTCACTTGAAGTCGGGGATGTGTCAAAACTCCCCTTTTATCGAAATCCCCTCGCCACAGATAGTTGTAGCGAGGGGGATTTTAATTTATGAAAGTTTCGACACACCCTCGTATTTTAAATCTTCCTCAAGAAATTAAAGAACTAATCACAATAGATCTCCTCACTAATTCACCTCCACATTCTCAGGCATCTGATACATGTCCGGCAGATCGCTACTGAAGAAAGTCAGCTCATTAGCATGGAACTTAATGAAATCCGCCTCAGAAGCATGCCCCTTGAATACAGAGAAATAATGCATGTCCGATTCATTGCCTCCGACAAACTTATTGCGCCACATCACAATCATACTGACTTTGCGCCCAGTTGCAGGAGTAAGTATCTGCTTACTCCAATAATCCTTATCAGTAAATCCTTCGACACCGGTTTCCGTCACTCCGCAAGGCTTCTTCTTTTTCTTCGATAATTCGGAAATAGTCTTTAGATTGGAGGAGAAAGTGGCAGGATTCAGACCGTGGTAGCAATCCATACCTATAAAATCGACATACTCATCACCCGGCCAACGGAAAAGGAAGTCCTCTTCACGCTTCACGGAATCCATCTGCGGGGAAATGGCATAGACAAACTGGTGTATACCTTTTGTATCACGGAGATAATTGACTGTAAACTTCCAAAGACCGATAAACTCCGCCTCCGTAGTGCAACTTTTTTCCCCACCATGACCAAGTCTGTGTATGCTCATGGAAAGGACGGAAAATAACAGGGATCGGCTTCCCCTGATCATCTTTCAATTCACCGGCAAATGTAGCAAGACGGTCAAGCCAGGTCTTAAACTTAGCCTGTACGGCACTTCCGTCTTCCAAAATCCCACGTACGACTTCGGCACTTGAATTATCCCACGAATCACCTCCGGTCAAAGGATTATTCAGGTGGCAGCATGCAATAATTACCTCCCCACGGCGACGTGCCTCAAGAATACAGCGTTTGCGAACAGCGTTAGCCTCATTCTCCTCGCAGCGATCATCCATAATCTCCGCAAAATCTACACTGAATACAGCCGGATAATCTCCGCATACCTCCTTCGTATCGGAATTGCCCGAAACATCATACCATTTACGGCCATAGAACAAATCATCATGGTGTCCAAACATGAACCCGGTTTGCTGTATATCCCATAGACGGGCATACAAAGCCTTAGTTTCGGCTGTTGCACTTTTTTATCTACCATGCTCAGTTCGACAGTTTCGGTACCCGGCGGTTCGGGTGCAGAATCATCGTTATCTTTAGAGCAGGACGAACAGCCCAACAAGGCGATAAAGATTGCCATATATACTTTTTTCATAACTATCTTATTATTGAATATCAGTTAATAACTGGAACGTCTGTGCCTTCAAGGTCGTTTTATACGTTCCTTTCAAATGAAATCCCGTTTCCTGGGGAACAGGAAATCCATCGGCATCCTTGGGTTGAAGATTTTCCTCATATTTATAAAGGGAGGCATTCTCCATCGGACGGGGTAAAGTGAGCTGCACAGATTTATCTTTCTCTCCCACATTCACCATAGCCACCGTTAATTTGCCCTGGTAAGTACCTGCCACCACATAGACATCTTTATCTTCCGAAGCTACAGCAGTATGCAATATATCCGTTCCGGCAGGAAAATAACGGCACATCAGCGACCAGGTATAGAACCAGGGCCGTATCTGTTCTTCATCGGGTTTATTAAATACTTCCTCTCCCAGAATATTCCACATACCCCATATCTTAACATCTTCCGTCTTTCCGGAATCTCCGCTGCTATGCATTGCATCATCCAGCATCCACACAGCCATACCCGAATATCCTCCGTTCATTACTTCCATGGCAAGCAACGGCATATCGAGGCCATAGAAATAGTCGTAACAGAGCATATTGCAGTCACTCCCTTTAGTGAAAGGATGCCCTTCGACCCGGCGGTTATATTCTGCCATCAACAAAGAATCAGCATCACGCCAATACTTATAACCGGCCTCACCCAAAACAATCTTTTTCCCCTCGGGAACATGACGTTTATAGCGGGAAAGAATTTCAGGATATTGTCCGGTACGCACTTCATTCTGACCCGGATAAGCATGGACATCGTACAATCCGATAATGGAGTCAGCATCCAGTGCCGTTTGTTTCACCCACCCCTCAGCATCATAGGCAGAAGCCTCATTCTTGTAATCGGCTACTACATCCGGCCCTGCAAGCATCACCTTTTCCGTCAGCCCGGGATACTCTTTCATTTTTCGGTGAAAACGGAAAAGCATTTGTTTCCACATTTCATAATCACCATTGGTAGATGCCCAGTTTCCATCAGGCTCGTTGAAGATTACAAAATACTTGATACAGGAGAAACCAAGGTCATTCACCAGATAATTAAGATAGTCGACGGACATATCCACCCATTTCTGATCCTGCTTCATATCCCAGGTAGGCGGATTGTATTCACCGTACATGACGGTTATCCCCCGCTCGGTACAATACCTCAAGAGTCGGGAAATGGAAGCTATATTCCGCGTTTTATCATACGTTCCTGTTTCGGAATCATAATAGCGATAGGGGCTGTTTATCATGCAACGTATATACTGTGGCTTCATAAAGTCGAGTCGTTTGCAGAGTGTTTCCCAGTCTTTATCAGAGATAGAAGCACCCCAAGCTTCAGCCTCATCATAGGGATCCCACTCGGCACCATTGCCGATATATCCGGCATTAGTCACTTCCGGTGAGACCGTAATTTCCACCACTTCTTGCGAGGTGCAAGCTGATACGAGCCATAACAGCATGCAACTTAAAATCATATTTATCTTCATCATAATCTTATTATGAACGGTTATCAATTAATAATCGAAATTCGTATATATACCACCAGAGACTCTCCGGGCATTTGGAATGCCTCGCCTTTGGCCGGGCACAATGTCACCCCCTGGCGATGGGGTAATAATCGGCAATCACCTTCTTTCTGTAACCGGCCCTCGGCATACAAGTACTGTTTCACACCTTTCAATACGGGGAGAGAAGTACTTTTAAGCAATACAGATTTCTCTTCCCTGGAAACATTGACCACGGCAATCATATATTTACCGTCTTTTTTTCCACAGCAATCGCCTTAAGAGACTTGTCTCCTTCCACCTCAACCTTATAAGCACGCGAACCGGCAGGCATATAGCGCGTCAGCAACGACCAGGCATAAAACCAGGGACGCACTTCCTCCTCTTCCGTACCGAAATACTCTTCGCCAAAGATATTCCAAAATCCCCATACCTTCAGTTTATCAGGTGCTTCTTTCGCATGCATGGCATCATCGAGCATCCACACCACCGAACCGGAATATCCGGCGTTTACTGTCTGGAAAAAGAGCATCTGCCATGTCGGTACCATACATGAAATCATAAACAAACATTTGAGAATCATCCATCGAAGCATAAGGCTTTGCCGCTGCCCTACGAAGGTTTTCACGCTGATAAACAGAATCGGCAGGTTCCACAAACTTAAATCCGATCTCACCCATCACGATTTTCCGACCTGCCGGAACAGCTTGTTTGTAGGCACGGATAATGTCAGTATACTCCCCGCTGTTCACCGTTATTTTGGAAGGATAGGTATGGATATCATAAAGACCAATCTCATCTTTCAGATGCGTAGCACAACTATCCACCCACCAGGCCTCATCAGCCGTCCAGATTGCAGCATCAGGCCCCACAACCGAAAGTTTACCTGCAAGTTTGTTCTTTTGCAATTCTCCATAGAAGAAGCAGATGGCACGTGCCCAAAGGGAGTATTTTCCGTCCGTTGAAGACCAGTAGCCATTCGGCTCATTCACCAGATTGTAGTATTTAATACAGGAATACCCTTTTTCCTCTATCAGAAAACGAACATATTCGGCAGCAGCGGAAAGATTCTTTTCACGGATCACCTCTTTCCGGACATCTACCATTCCCCCACCCCAGTCACCGAACATTACTGTCACATCACGCGATTGGCAGTAATCCAATATATGAGACAAATGCTCCAAGCCACGTTCGGGATAAAGAACTCCATCCTGCATTACCGATGTAGTGTTGGTCATGACACGTATAAACTGAGGGCGCATAAAGTCCAGACGGTCATACATCTTCTTCCAGTCGGCTTCGGAAATGTCCAAACGTCCTTTTCCGTAATCCAATTGATAAGGGTCCCACTGAGCACCGTTACCGATGTAACCTTCATTGATAATCTGTTTCGCATCTACAGAAACAACAGTCTGTGAAGCGGCATAGCCGCCCCACAGAAAGAAAAACAGAGAGTATAGCAAACCGTTTCATAGGATATATCAGCGTTTGGAGACAGAGATCCAGTAACGGCGCACTTTCTTGACAAACTTGTCATAGTCACTGTAAATATTCGTCCAGTCATCCGTACCACTCAGGTTGAAGGCAAAGGCATTCCGCTCGATAGTCATGCTCAGTCCGTTACCCAGGTCTTCTGTTCCGGCAGTCACTAAAGAACCCGTAGTCTTCCGGCCCTCTTTATCTGTAAAAGTAATCGTATTCGCTGCATAATCGCGTACCCATGTACTTTCACCTTCAGGAATCTGGCGATAGAACTTCTTCAAGTCAATATCTACACCGGGATTCTCTTTGTTACCGTCACCCAGGAAAATGAAATCAGCATATTTTCCATCAGCTCCCGCATCATTGATACAGATACCGCTTGTATTGCCCTCATCCGTCACTCCGGTCATTGTAAAGGTAAGCACATTGTCGCACTCAGCTTGCGGGCCATACGTTTCCGACCAGCACCAGGGCTTGTCCGTCAATTGCATCACGGCACCTCCACCATATTCCGGCCCGGTACCACCATAAATAGTCAATTTCTTTACATCCCAGGTACCTACAAGAGTTTCCGTAAATTCAGATACGGTAATCGTATAATTACGTGTTTCTCCGGTAGCGGAAGTAACAGTGATTGACGCACTCCTCGAACCATTCTCGAAATTCAAGGCATCTCCTACCTCTAAGGAAGCTTCCGCCTGATAGGAGAGTTGTAGCTTTTTCAGCCTGATGTTCGACAAATCGGGTACGGCATCAACATTGATAGCCAGGTTTATATCTCCCGTAGCAGCATCCACAGTCTCAATAAGGGCGGTTCCCATCTGATTTTCAAATTGTATATCCAGTATGGTACGTTCATGATTCCAGCCACCATCATTGATGTCGTCCTGCAAATCTTTCACACATGCCTGCTGGATCAACACAATGCAGGCAAGTAAAATGTATTTCGTTAGTTTTACCATAATCTTACTTCTTTTTAAGGTCTGAGACTTCCATTCAAATTTATTTCAGCCTGCGGTATCGGATAGAAAGTCACCTGATCTTCCGAAAGCTCGGCTGCCTCGGGAACATCTATCGTAATCCGGTTCCATCGGCGCAAATCATATACATGATCGCCTTCAAAGGCAAGTTCAAAAGTTCTCTCTTTCAGTATTTCCCTGCGGAATTCATCTTTCCCCAGATTCGGCTTCATATCTCCCAAACCGGCACGGCTACGAATGAAGTTTACCAGTTCATAGGCCTTAGCCGTAGGACCTGCCGCCTCTGCATAAATAAGCGCCACATCAGAGAAACGGAGCAAGAAAGGCCGGGTACTGGTCTTGTCACCTTCAAACTTCGGGTCTATATATTTGCGACAGAACGGATAAGGAATCTTTCCGGGATATTCTCCCAGCAGCGTACCATCTGCCTTGTAGACTTTATCAACAATAAGTTCTGTTTTGCGCTTATCACTTGCATCAAAAGTATTGTAAAAAGCAACCGTGGTCTGATATTCGCCCCAACCGTCATGAGTGGGGATATACTCATCCTTGTCCCCCTGTTTCAGATACAGAGTGGCTCCGTCTATATAAGGAATAAACATCTTGGATATTTTAGAGTATTGCCCTTCGGAAGAACCGCTCCGGTCCATCGCCATGATAAAGATATGCTCTTTGCCGCGTGCTTTCTCAACGTCATAAATATCAAGCAGCGAGCTCTCGAAGCCATATACCGACTGATTTTCAATCACTTCACCTGCAAAATATGCAGCACTGTCGTACATGACTGTTGCATCGCGGTGCATATCACGATAGAGTTTCACCCCATGTTCTTTAGCCGACGCCACATACAAGTATGCCTTTGCAGCCAGGGCCTGCGCAGCCACCCGGTCGGCACGCCCTATCTTAGGAGTTTCATAAACAGGCAGTAACTCTGCAGCCCGGCGGCAATCCGAAAGAATCAGGTCGTACATGGCATCCATATCAGGCGCAAGCGCGGTTGAAGTCTGATCCACCGTTTCCACTACTGATTTATGCAAAGGAACAAGGCCGAAGTTACGCACCAGGTTAAAGTAATTCCAGGCGCGGAGGAAATAAGCCTCACCCAGAAAAAGGTCTTTTTGCTCTTGGCTGAAGCCTGCATCCGGCACTTTTTTAATGACGGCATTGGCACGATTCACACCGATGAAGGCATACTTGAAGAAATTCTCCAACGAACCGTTTGTTTTAAAGTTACCCACTTTCCAGTTATTCAGGTCCTGATTGTCGGCACTTGCATCCGACTTGGTCGTCATGGTTTCACTTGCCATATCACCCAAAAAGAAAATGGTTCTGGAATATTCCAGGTAGTTCAGCGTGCCGTACGCATACATAACTGCGGCCTCTGCATCGGCTGCCGTCTTGAAGAAATTATCTTCAGAATAGAACCCGTAAGGAGTCTCATCCAGATTGCATGCTCCCAATGCCAGGGTTCCGGCAAGCAGTGATATTACAATTCTATTTTTCATATTGTATCAGTTATTTAGAAGGTTAAGTCAAGTCCGAAAGTCCATTTACGCAAACGGGGATATCCGCCGCTATAAACTCCATCCAACCCTACTTCGGGGTCGTATCCCTTGAACTTGGTGAAAGTGTATAAATTAGAAGCATTCATATAGATACGCGCTTTAGAAAGGAATGACTTTTTCGGTAAGTCAAACGTATAGCCTATATTCAGATTCTGAACACGCAGGAACGATCCGTCCTCTATCCACCAATCAGAAATCTTCACCTGACGACCGTCGCGTAAGCTCGGATATTTATTTGTCGGATTATCGGGTGTCCAGCGTAATGGAGAGTTACTGGGCTCACCGAATGCCTTCGTATTCAACACGTCCTGACCAAATACCCCGTTAAGGAATACGCTCACATCAAACTTCTTCCAAGACAGGTTCAACGCCAAACTGGCTGTAAAGTCCGGATTAGGATCACCTATAATGGTCTTATCCGCTTCCGATATTTCGCTGTTTCCATTCAGATTCATGTATTTGAACTCTCCGGGGTTAGCATAATCGCCGGACAAACCGGCATCGATTCCTTCATTCAGGGTCTGGACAATACCATCCACTTTATATCCATAGAACACATTTACCGGTTGACCGATAGCCAGTATATTGGTATAGTCGCGATATTGCTCAAGACTATTGCCCGAATATTCAAAAAGCATCCCCGTCATCGGGTCGGTAACCAAACCGGATTCCAAAGTGTTACCCAAGTCTTTCACTTTATTGCGGTTGCGCGAGTAAATCAGGGTTCCGCTCAACTGCCAGTCTTTCGTTTGCAGGATATCGGCATCTACCGTTACTTCAAAACCACGGTTCTGGATCTTACCATCATTCACCCACATCTTGTCATATCCCGAAGACAGAGCCAGATTACGTTCACGAAGTAAGTCGCTGGTCTGTTTATCATAATAGTCAAAAGAAACTCTCAGACGACGGTTGAGAAATGCCATGTCGATACCAAAGTCGGCTTGTGCAGTTGTTTCCCACTTCAAATCAGGGTTCGGAATACCACTCCATACCCGGTAAATCCATCCCGGACCTGTCCAGCCGGAAACATATCCCGGACCGATGGTAGTAGCCCAACTGCCATCATTATAATACTTATCCGTACCATAACGGCTTAAAGTCTGATAAGGACTGATTCCCTGATTACCGGAAATACCATAGCTGAAACGGAATTTCAACTCATCAAATACATTCAGATTCTTAATGAACGATTCTTCATGCGCTTTCCAGCTAACAGCTCCTGAAGGGAACATAGCCCACTTGTTATTCTTACCGAATTTAGAGGAACCATCGGCACGAGCCGTCAAGGTCAGCAGATACTTATTATCGTATACATAGTTCAGACGGAACATTCCTGAAACGAGTTTATTATCCGAATATCCATTCCATATTTCATTCTTCTCCGGATTTCCGGCACCCATATTCTCATTGCCCAATGCTTCGTTCACAAAATCCTTACCTGTCAGGCCGGAACTTCTGGACATATAGTATTCATAAGAATAACCCACCATGGCACCGATGTCATGCTTGTCGAATTTCTTCTGGAAGTTGGCGAAAGTTTCAGAAACCAGATTGTGTCCCTCCCAGTTCTCTATCTCTGCCTGACCGTTGCTGAATTCTCCGGCTTCGGTATATTTCTTCGGATAGTATCTGTCGGATACGGACTTGCCAAACTTATAGTTCAATTGGGAAGTCAGTTTCAGGAAAGGGAAGAGTTGCCATTCCAACGCTACGGAAGAAATGACATCCAAAGACTTGGTTTCATTCTTCTGCAAGTCTGTAATCGCCATCGGATGGCTGAAATCACTTGCATTGGTCAGATAATAGTCCCCGTTTTCGTCATAAACCGGATAAATAGGGTTTCTCCAGTACGACAAGCCACCGTTGGCATTGCGCACACCGCGGGAAAGGATATTGGAAAAGCGCACTTTGAAGTTATCATATATATTATGATCTACACTCAAATTGTATCCACCTTTTGTGTAGTCATCTTTTATATACATACCATTATCTGTATAGAAATTAGCGCTAAGATTGAAAACAGTCCGGTCATTGGAACTGGAAATCGTAGCAGTGGTATTATTGGAAACCGGAGTGTCACGGAATACCAGATCATCCCAACGGGTATTGGTAGTCCAGGTAGTTTGCAGTTCTTCTACCGATGGATAGTAAACACCGGTGGAACTTACTTTTCCCACATAAAGCGGATCAAGCCCTCCATTGATGCGTGACTCGTTGTTTAAGGAAGCCATCAATACGGGGTCACGCCACAAATCAAGTTTCGTATCAAACTGCGAAAGGGTAATCTGCTGGCGAACCGTTATGTTGGTAGTTCCTGTCTTCGCACGCTTTGTTGTAATCATAATAACGCCGTTCGCACCGCGGGAGCCATAAATAGCAGAGGCTGAAGCATCTTTCAGGATTTCCATATTCACGATATCCGACGGATTGATCTGCTTCAGATCTCCGGCATCTCCCAACGGAAAGCCATCTACTACCACCAGTGGAGCATTGGAACCACGCAACGAACTACCACCACGGATACGCACCGTAGCGCCGGCTCCCGGGTCCTGTGAAGAATTGATGACCTGCAAACCGGCTGCACGTCCCTGTAACAATCCTTCCACCGAATTGGCGGGGATTTCTTTCAAGGCTTCCGTCTTGACGGACGTAACCGAACCTGTAACATCGCTCTTCTTCACACTACCGTAGCCTATCACCACTACCTGCTCCAGTTGAAGTGCATCGTCAAGCAGAGTTACATTGATCGTACTCTTTCCATTGACGGGCACTTCCTTATTTTGCATACCTACATAAGAAAACACCAATGTTGCCGTACGCGGCACATCTTTCAATATATAATTACCATCGATATCGGTAATCGTTCCGCCGGATATTCCTTTGACTTGCACAGTAGCGCCAATCAGGAAGTCTCCTGCTGCATCCTTTACACAACCGGCAACTGTTATTTTATCCGGTGACTGTGCATAAGAAACGGGAATGTTACTAAAGAACATGCATAATGCCATTATCTGCCAAGACAAAAATACATGCCACCAACTTTTTGATTCATTTTTCATACTTATCAAGAATTAAAGAACACACACATTTTACATTCATAGAATTCTATTTTTCATTAGCTATATCATGATAGGACAAAAGTAGGAGGATTATGAATGACAGCATTTATATTACTTGTTCAATGATTGTACTTTTTTGAACGTTTTTCCGGCTATAATCCACACCCTGCTACCGTTTTATTTGCAAGAGGTATCAATTATCGCATTTACATGGGATAACTATAAGAGATCAATAACAAAAGGGGATTTAGTGCAATCTACAGCTATCAGAAAGTAGATAATCAAGTAATTCATCAACGGCGCAAGTAGCTACACAGACATATTTATCGGCGCTGCCATAGTATACGAAGAGTTCGCCGTCCACAATTACATTTCCTGTAGGAAATACACAACCATTATACAGACCAGACGTTTCAAAATCCAGTTCCGGTTCAAGTATAGGTTGAGGAGTTTTAGCCAGAATGTGCAGCGGATTTTCCAGATCAAGCAGCAGAGCGCCAACACGATAGTATCCCCGTCCGCCATGCTCCACACCATGATACAGCACCAGCCAACCCTTTTCCGTTTTAAGCGGAGGAGTACTTCCGCCCAACTTTTCCTCCCATGAGTTCTCGGTTCCGGTAATCAGCAAATGGCTTTTCCTTATCCTCCCAATTCAACAGATCATCCGAGAACTTCATCCAGATGGATGGATAATCCACGCCATACTCACCGCCTATGTATTCTTTTAGGACGATGCAGCATCACATACTTTCCCTGAACTTTTTCCGGGAAAAGAATAACATCCCTGTCGTCCAATACCGGAGAGGTCAGACGTCCCAGTCTCTTAAACTCACGAAAATCAGTAGTAACAGCCAACCCCGTATTACCCAGATTTTTACGGAGAGCCATAGGAGCATCACTACCGCAATCCGGCAACAACACTTCATCATGGCTGAAGTTCCAATATTGCCCCGGTGCATACGGACGATAGGCATAAGTGATGTAATACTCCGTATCATACTTCACAATGCGGGGATCTTCCACACAACCCGAATCAGGACCATCCTCACTGGGACCGAACACCGGAACATCGGATACACGCTCAAAGTGGAATCCGTCTTTACTGGTGGCCAATCCTAAACGGATCACATGTTCGGCATCATTTCCCGCAGCTCTGTACAGCATATAGAACGTACCATTGTCATAAACCACTCCGGGATTACAGGTTACCAACGATTCCCAATCATTCGAATCCAACGGGGAAAGTATCGGATTTCCCTCAAACTTCTTTAATTTCATCTTCTTATTTCTTTATAATTATATAACAATCAACTGAATATAATCCATATCAATACACTCAACACCAACAGGACAATCGCCCATGAATGATAATTCTTGTACCACACCAGAGCACGGTTCGCCCGGAACTCCGCTTTCAGTTCACGCATGGAGAAAGTGGTATCCACAAGCTTCTCGGCAACCGGTTTCGGATAGCACATACTGACCAGATAAATAACGATCCCGCTCACCGTCAACAAGAAAGGAACAATCAACAGGAAGTGCATATCGCCAAATATTTCATTCTTATAGAAAAGCATCACAACCGCTATAGCCAAACCACTGAGCAGTCCGGCAAAAGCACCATTTCCATTCACACGCTTATTAAACACGCCCAGCAAAAATGCCGCAACAACAGGCGGAGCAATGTAAGAAAGCATCTCCTGGTAATACTTCAGCAACGAACCGAACTTCCCGATCTGAGGTGCCCATAAGGCGGCCGCAACAATAATGACGCAAGAGGTTATCTTTCCGATAATCACGAGTTTCTGGGAACTGGCATTCTTATTATATTGCGCATAGAAGTCCATTGTGAACAGTGTAGACGTAGAGTTAAGAATAGCGCTCAAAGTAGAAGTCAAAGCAGACAAAAGCGCTGCCAGCATGATACCCAACAATCCCACCGGTATCAGTTGAAGCACCATATTGGGATATACCATATCCGGCTTTTCAAGCCCCGGAAACAAATGGCGGGCAATCACACCCGGTATGGCAATGATAAAAAGAGTCAGCATAGTAAGGAAGCCCGTAAACAATACACCCTTACGTCCTTCATCCACTGACTTCGAGCTCAATACACGCTGCACCAACGTCTGGTTATTTGCCCAGAAATAGATGCCCAGAACCGGCATACCGACTATCAGCCCCAGCCAGGGAGTGGCTGTATCCGTCAACGGACGAATCAGCTTCACCGATATATCGCCACTGGCAAACAACTGATAGAAATAATCCCCGCCTTGCTGGAAACAGTAGAAAGTCAGCAAGATAGATCCTAATATAAGAATGACAGCCTGTATCAATTCCGCATTAATGGCAGAAGACAAACCACCCGGGATAGTATAAGATGCAGCAATAATCGCAAACACAATAATGATCAGTTGCAAATCAGCATCGGGAAGTATCAGCTTAATAATCAGCGCAGCAGCATACAAAGCCCCGGCTGCGTCCAGGAAAATGTTTCCTATGATGCAAATGGCAGAGAAGTAATAGCGCGAACGGCGGTCAAAACGCTTCTCCAGAAATTCCGGTATCGTGAATATACCCGACTTAATATAAAGAGGTAGCAGGAAAACTGCAAAGAACACCATTACCACAATACCCGTCAGGTTATAATTAAACACAGCGATACCCGTGTGATAAGCATCACCGGACTGACCTATCAAAGTGGTACTTGAAATACTGGCAGCAAACAGTGACAACCCCACTACCCACCAAGGCATTGAGCGTCCCGCCAGAAAATAGGATTGGGAGTCTGAGCTCTTACCATTCTTCAGCCCCCACCAGATGATAAAGGCCAAATAAACAAGGACTATTACAAGATCTAAATTGCTTATTGAAAATGTCTCCATAGCATAGAAATTAATTGTTTTGAATTCATGCTGCAAAAATAGAGGGGATTCTGATAATTCGCTTATAATATTCTGTCTATTGATTATACTTTTTTGAATACCTGACTGTATTTTCATTAGAATTCGTAGCTTTGCAAGAGAGAAACAACTACGACCATGAAAGACATACAAAAAGAAATCACTCCCATTGCCGCGGATGACCTGTTCATTGTACTCAATCATCCGAACGCCAAGTTCGACTATCCGGTACACTATCATCCGGACTATGAAATCAATTTGGTTATGGACACCTACGGAAGCCGCATCGTTGGAGATTCGGTAGAGGCTTTCGAAGCCCTGGACCTCATCATGATAGGTCCCAACCTTCCACACGCCTGGAAAGGAGAAGTAGTAGAAGGAAACCATGTGATTACCATCCAGTTCTCGGACAAGCTACTGAACTTTCCGATATTGGAAAAACGCTTATTCAACCCCATCAAGCAACTGCTGCTTGAATCACAACGGGGCATTGGCTTTTCCAGACAAACCCAACTGGTGATGAAAGATAAGATTATCAAGTTGACCCGGATGCAGGGATTTCATACGGTATTGGAATTTTTCTCTATCCTGCATGAGCTTTCTATTGCCGACCGCCATATCTTGGTCAGCAACCAATATGATACCAAAGACACCGTACGCACTTCCAAAAGCCGACGGATAGCCAAAGTCTGCGACTATATCGAGAAAAACTTTGAAGAACCGATTAAGCTGGGCGACGTGGCGCAACTGGTGAACATGTCCGAATCTGCATTCAGCCATTTCTTCAAAAAAAAAGACGAATTGCACATTCATTGATTATATCACGAACCTGCGGATAGCCCGCGCTTGCCAGCTATTGGCAGAAACAACCCACACGGTAGCCGAGATCTGCTACACTTGCGGCTTCAATAACTTATCTAATTTTATAAGGATATTCAAGAAGAAGAAAGGGAGTACACCGCAAGAATACCGTATGTTCTTGCAACAGATGCTTATTAAGTATTAACCTCAAGGTTATACCATACCATATCCATCTCTTATCCCGGATATGCAAAAGATGCCATCTTTCGTTGCAAAAGGTGGCATCTTTCACTGTAAAAAGGTGGCATCTTTTGATGTAATAGATGCCATCTTTTGCATATAAGGTCTTAGTGTTGTTCAGGACATCCCTTAACTATCGGGTTGCTTTCAATGCTTCATCCAGATCAATACCTAAAGCTTTGGCTACGCCTGTACCGTAGGCCGGATCAGCTTTGTAGCAGTTGCGCACATGGCGTTGCTTAATGAAGAGTTCGGCATCACCCATGGCACGGGCTGTATTTTCGCACGTCAGTTGCTGATCTTCAGCAGACATCAGTCGGAAAAGATCACCCGGCTGGCTGTAGTAATCATCATCGTACTCACGCTCATTGTAGTTATAAACGTCGCCATGAACTTTCAAAGGCGGTTCTTTCTTCTCGGGAGAGTCCTGCCATTCACCGTAGCTGTTGGGCTCGTAGCTCTTGGCACTGCCGTAATTACCATCTACACGCATGGCACCGTCACGATGGTAAGCATGGAACGGGCAACGGGGCTTGTTTACCGGAATCTGTTCCGCATTCACTCCCAAGCGGTAACGTTGTGCATCACCATAAGAGAAAAGGCGTCCCTGCAACATTTTGTCGGGAGAGAAACCGATACCTTCCACTATATTCTGCGGATTGAAAGCAGCTTGCTCTACTTCGGCAAAGTAGTTTTCCGGATTACGGTTCAGTTCCAGGATACCTACATCTTGAAGCGGGAAATCTTTGTGCGGCCATACCTTTGTAAGGTCGAACGGATTGATGCGGTATTCGTCCGCCTGCTCTTCCGTCATCAGCTGTATCTGGAATTGCCACTTCGGGAAGTCACCCTTTTCGATGCTCTCGTACAAGTCGCGTTGGTGCGATTCACGATCCTTGGCAATGATAGCCTCGGCCTCTTGGTCGGTCAGATTCTTGATGCCTTGCAGGGTGCGCAGATGGAACTTCACCCAAATACGTTCGTTGGCGGCATTGAAAAAGCTATAAGTATGACTACCGAAACCATGCATATGGCGATAGGAATAAGGAATACCACGGGGACTCATCGTGATGGTCACCTGATGCAAAGCTTCGGGCAGCAGGGTCCAGAAATCCCAGTTATTGTTCGGACTGCGCATATTGGTGCGCGGGTCACGTTTTACGGCATGGTTCAAATCGGGAAATTTCAACGGATCGCGCAGGAAGAATACAGGAGTATTATTTCCCACTAAATCCCAGTTGCCTTCTTCTGTATAGAACTTCATGGCAAAACCACGGATATCACGTTCAGCATCAGCAGCTCCCCGTTCACCGGCTACGGTGGAGAAACGCACGAAGCACTCCGTCTTCTTACCAACTTCGCTGAAGATGGCAGCACGGGTGTACTTTGTGATGTCATGTGTTACGGTAAACGTACCGTATGCGCCGGAACCTTTGGCATGCATACGTCTTTCGGGAATCACTTCACGGTCGAAGTGTGCAAGTTTTTCCAGAAACCAAGGGTCTTGCATCATGATAGGACCACGTTGTCCTGCGGTCTGAGTGTTTTGATTGTCGGCGATCAGGCGCCCGTTGGCAGAAGTGAGTTTTTTCTTTTCCATGGTATTTTTGTTTAGATAATTAATATATGAAACAAATGTAAGGATTCGTAAGTTCATTACAAACTGATAAATTCTATGAGGAAATAGACAAAATCTATGTATTCGCACGGAATGGCTAATCCGGTGGGAATTCGTACCTTTGCAGGCAAAGAAAAAAAAGGCATGAAGTATATATATTATTTTCTACTTGTTCTCTGGTTTATCCCCGCATCCGCACAAAAAAGTGAAACGGCAAGATATCTGGAAAGCATCGGACTGGTGAATATTACCGAAGCGGACAGTAGCATCATCGTAGACCTGATGTATACCCGGGCGGATAATTTCACGGGAAAGGTGCTATATGAAGATCTGCATGAGGCGTACCTGCATCCCGATGCCATGAAAGGACTGCTACTGGCGCAACAGGAACTGAAAAAGCGATACCCCGGCCGTCGCCTCATCGTGTATGATGCCGCCCGCCCGATGAGTGTGCAGCAGAAAATGTGGAATGTAGTGAAAGGCACCTCCAAGTATATCTATGTTTCCAATCCCGCACGTGGTGGCGGACTGCACAACTACGGTCTGGCAGTAGACATCAGCATACTGGATGAAGCGGGAAATCCCCTGCCGATGGGTACGGAAGTAGACCACCTCGGTCCCGAAGCTCACATCACGAATGAAGCCGCACTGGTGCAAAGCGGAAAAATGACAAAGCAGGAACAGGCGAACCGGCAACTGCTGCGGAGCGTCATGCGTACCGCAGGTTTTCGCGCATTGCCCAGCGAGTGGTGGCATTTTAACTGGTGCAGCCGACAGGAAGCTAAACAAAAATACAAGGTTATACCATAAAGTTCCTTATATTCCTTTATATTTGTGCAGACAAACCGGGTAAGAACTCCATACCATGCAACTATGAAACAAGCTCTCAAACTTATACTTTCCACCCTGTTCGGTGCATGCATCGGCTTCGGTGCAGTGGTGCTTTGCATTACATTCTTTACGGAAACCACATTAAGTGAATTCTTCGGGAATATGGGAAACATACAGTTAAGCAGACTCTTGCTTTCCTGTATCTTATCATTGACTTGTCTCATCCTTGCCGTTTTTGTACAAATCATTCTCCACGAAGGCGGGCATCTGATCTTCGGACTTGCCACCGGTTACCGGTTCGTTTCTTTTCGGGTAGGTAGCCTTACACTGATAAAAAAAAAGGAAAGTTCCGTTTCAAACGCTTCTCCATCTCCGGCACGGGCGGACAATGCCTGCTCTCTCCACCGGATAAGCCTTACGAACAGTTGCCTTATTTCTGGTATAATGCAGGCGGAGTACTGATGAATCTGCTGACGGCAATCCTTGCACTTGTTCTTTGGGTTGCCTATCCCGAGATACCGCTACCTTTACATTTATTCCTTCTATTCTCCTTTATCTGCGGCTTCTTCCTGGCACTGATGAACGGTATTCCATTGAAGATGTCGGGCATCACGAATGATGCCTACAACCTGATATTGATGCACCGGGACCTGAATACCCGGAAGTATCTGGCACTACAGTTAGCCGTCAACGCTGAAGTTCAGAAAGGCGTAAGACTGAAAGACATGCCGGACGAATGGTTTCCGAACGATGAAGTGACAGATTACAGGAATATCATGCAGGTTGCCGTTAAACTGCTCTATATTTCGCGCTATGTAGACCGGAAAGAATTTGAAACCGCACACGTCCTGTTTAGCGAAATAGAGCGGCATAAAGAGGAAATTGTCGGACTATACGTAAAAGAAATCGAGTGTGAACTCCTGTTCCTCGAACTGATAGGTGAACGGAGAAAAGAAGAAATAGAGCGGCTTTATACAGATAAGATAAAGAGATACATCCAGCGGTATAAGATTATGATGTCTTCCAAACAACGCTTGCTGTGTGCTCTTGCCTTGTATTGGGAGAATCAACCGGAACGGGCGAAAGAGATTTATGAAAAAGTAGCGCGCAAGCGGGATAAGTATTTGCTGCAAGGCGAGGTTAACTCTGATCTGGATATTATGGAGACGATGCTCCGGGAGGCACAAATACAGGCCTAAGTGAAGCCACCATTATTTTCTTTGCATTATTACTTTATAATAATTATCTTTGCATAATCATCATAAAGTAAAGAAGCCATGCTAATCATCCGAAACCCTTTCATTATAAACGGATACATATCCCCTGCCTATTTCTGTGACAGGAAAGCGGAGAGTGAGATGCTTATCCGGCAAATTACCAATGGTAATAATACCGCGTTAATCTCAACGCGAAGAATGGGTAAGACAGGATTGATACGTCATTGCTTCCAGAGTAAAGAAATTCAAAAGACATATTACACATTCTTTATTGATATATATGCGACCAAATCTCTGCGTGAATTTGTGTTTGCTCTCAGCAAAGAAATTATCGAGTCATTGAAGTCCTCGGGCAAGAAAACGATACAGACTTTCTGGGAAACGATGAAGTCACTGCAAGCCAGTCTGACATTCGACTTCAATGGTAACCCTTCATTCAATTTAGGCTTGGGAGACATCCAATCTCCGGACGCTACGCTGGATGAAATATTCCATTATCTGGAACAGGCGAACAAGCCCTGCATCGTAGCCATCGACGAATTCCAGCAAATCACAAATTATGCGGAAGACAATGTGGAAGCTATCCTGCGCACTTACGTGCAACATTGCAACAATGCCCATTTCATCTTTGCCGGAAGCCAGAGGCACATTATGGGCAATATATTTCTGACAGCCTCACGCCCTTTCTATCAGAGTGTATCGATGATGCATCTGGAAAGTATCCCTTTAGAGGAATACATCAAATTTGCTCAGAAACACTTCAAAGAAGCAGAGAAGAACATATCCAAAGAAGCTATCGAACAGATATATCAATATTTCGAAGGCATCACCTGGTATATGCAGAAAGTATTGCATACCCTGTATGACATGACGCCTGTTCATGAGGTCGCAGATGTTTCGATGGTTGAGGAAGCCATCTGTCAAATCATAGGCTCATTCCAATATACCTACTCGAAACCCTTTTCCGGATGCCCGAGAAACAAAAAAAAGAACTGCTCATTGCCATTACCAAAGAAGGGAAAGCAAGTGCCATCACTTCCGGTGCATTTATCAAGAAATATAGATTGCCATCTTCCAGCTCTGTACAATCGGCATTAAAAGGACTGTTGGAGAAGGATTTTGTCACACAAGAGGCGGGAGCTTATCAGATTTACGACCGTTTCTTCGGATTATGGCTTCAAAGAAACTACTAAACGACAAGGATTATGGAATTGAATGGCGAAACCCTTCGTTTTATACGTGAACATCGCAAGGATGATGTACGCAGCCTGGCACTGCAAGCACCGAAATATCCCGATGTGGATATGCCTGTTGCACTGACGCAGATAGCGGGCAGACAGGCGGCAGCTGAGAAAATACCGTCCTGGCATGAGGAAGAAAGCGTTCTATATCCCCGTCACCTATCGTTAGAGCAATGTTCTTCGGAAGCTACGGCACGATACAAAGCATCTATCATTCCGGAGTCCTCCTCCGGCACACTGACCGACTTAACCGGAGGCTTCGGCATAGACTGTGCTTTTCTTTCTCCGAAATTCCATCATGTCACCTATGTGGAGCGGCAGGAAGTTCTTTGCGAGATTGCATCGCATAACTTCCCGTTACTGGGTCTGAATCACATCCGGATAGAAAACAAAGACGGCATCCGGCATCTGCAAGAGATGTCTTCCGTCGACTGGATATTCATTGATCCTGCCCGTCGTGACGGGCATGGCGGTAAGACTGTTGCCATTGCCGACTGTGAACCGAATGTAGCAGAACTGGAATCCCTGCTACTCGAAAAGGCGCAGCACGTAATGGTGAAGCTCTCCCCTATGCTCGACCTGTCTTTGGCTATTCAGGATTTAAAGTACGTACAGGAAGCACATATTATTTCTGTAAACAATGAATGCAAGGAACTCTTGCTTATCCTGGGACACAATACTGTTGCCGCAGAGAATATTCCCATCCATTGCATCAATCTGCAAACGAAGGATGGGAGAAATACAAAGACAACCGGACAGTTCTTCACCTTCACCCGCGAACAGGAACAATCAAGCCCGAGTGAATATACCGGTACTTTAGATAAATATCTGTACGAACCCAACGCGTCCATCCTCAAAGCAGGGGCTTTCCGCAATGTAGCCTGTATATATAAGGTAAAGAAGCTGCATCCTAACAGCCACCTCTATACTTCCGGTGAACCGATAAAGAACTTTCCCGGAAGAAGTTTCCGGATAACGGGGGTATGTACATTAAATAAGAAAGAGCTAAAAGGCGTATTAGGAGATCTGAAGAAAGCCAATATCACGGTTCGTAACTTTCCAAGTTCAGTAGCGGAACTCCGTAAACGTATCAAACTGAGCGAAGGCGGAGAAGTTTATCTGTTCGCTACGACCTTAAATAATGAACAGAAGGTTCTGATCCGATGTGAGAAAGCAGAAGGAAGGAACTAATATGATTTGTTGGCGCAATTGATTCCTTCTTGTAAGATTATGAGTTAAATGATAAATAATCTTTTAGACGCGGATGACACGGATGACGCGGATCTTTTTTTTATCCACTTTTATAGCGCAGCTTTTTAAATCCGCGTTATCCGCGTCATCCGCGTCTAAAAAATAATATACCGAATGGCGCTAATCACTTATCACTAAACACTAATCACTTTTGTTTTTTTTCTATACTGGAAAGAAACAAATCCCGCCAACAGGTTAACACAACAAATTACAATATCCCCCTCCGGAATATAGCCTGTAGCAGGCATTTTTCTCTTTAATGTAACCTCAGCAAAACAAGATGTAACATCCGGAGGAAATCTGTAACATAGACTCAACTTTCTGAAATACGATTCTTCTTCCAAATCCTCTTTTCTGCCTATTTTTGTAATCGTCATCCACAATGACAAAACAGAAGTCTATTAATAACAATAAAAACGCACTAATACCATGAAAAGAAAACTTCAGTTGCTCACCGGAATCGGATGCCTGTGTCTGTGCTTCCTTTCCTGTTCACAACCTCCCTACAAGAACCCGGCTCTAAGCCCGGAAGAACGCGCCAATGATCTGGTAGGCCGACTTACATTGGAAGAGAAAGCCGCATTGATGCAAAAAACACATCTCCTGCCATCCCCCGACTGGGCATAAAAGCCTATGACTGGTGGAACGAAGCGCTGCACGGCGTAGGACGTGCCGGACTGGCCACTGTATTCCCGCAAGCCATCGGTATGGGAGCTTCTTTCAACAACGAACTGCTTTACGATGTATTCACCGCAGTTTCGGATGAAGCACGTGCCAAGAATACCGAATTCAGCAAAGAAGGCGGATTAAAACGTTATCAGGGGCTCACCATGTGGACACCCAATATCAACATCTTCCGTGATCCGCGCTGGGGACGGGGACAGGAAACTTACGGAGAAGATCCTTACCTCACAGGGCAGATGGGTATGGCAGTGGTACGCGGCCTGCAAGGACCTGAAGGAGAGAAGTATGATAAGCTGCATGCCTGTGCCAAGCACTTTGCCGTGCATTCCGGGCCGGAGTGGAACCGCCATAGTTTCAATGCCGAGAACATCGACCCGCGTGATTTATGGGAAACTTATCTGCCCGCTTTTAAAGACCTGGTTCAAAAAGCGCACGTAAAAGAAGTGATGTGTGCCTACAACCGCTTTGAAGGTGAACCCTGCTGCGGAAGTAACCGCCTGCTTATGCAAATTCTGCGTGATGAATGGGGATATAAAGAAATCGTAGTATCGGATTGCTGGGCAATCAGCGACTTCTACAACAAAGATGCCCATGAAACTGATCCCGACAAACAACACGCTTCCGCCAAAGCCGTACTCTCCGGAACAGATGTGGAATGTGGCGACAGCTATGCTTCACTGCCCGAAGCCGTAAAGGAAGGATTGATTGACGAGAAACAGATAGACATCTCTCTGAAGCGCCTGATGAAAGCCCGCTTTGAGTTGGGTGAGATGGACGAACCTTCACAAGTATCCTGGGCACAAATTCCTTACAGCGTGGTAGATAGTAAAGAACATCGTGAACTGGCACTCCGTATGGCACGTGAGAGCCTTGTGTTGTTGCAAAACAATCAAAGTTTACTGCCTTTAAACAAGAACCTGAAAGTGGCCGTGGTAGGACCTAATGCCAATGACTCCGTAATGCAATGGGGCAACTACAATGGTTTTCCCTCACATACCATCACTCTATTGGAGGGTATCCGCGAATATCTGCCCGAATCACAGATCATCTACGAACCCGGATGCGACCTGACCTCCGACGTCACTTTGCAAAGTGTATTCCAGCAATGCAGCATGGATGGCAAGCAAGGTTTCAGTGCCAAATACTGGAATAATACGAAACAGGAAGGAACACCGGATGTAACCAATCACATCAGCACACCCTTCCACTTCATCACCACCGGTGCCACGACCTTTGCTGCCGGCATCAACCTGCAAGATTTCTCCGCCAGTTACGAATCCGTATTCCGTCCCGCCAAGAGTGAAGATATCGCCTTCCGTTTCCAGACTCAAGGGATAACCAAACTCTCAATTGACGGCAAGGAAGTTGCCGCAGGCATGAATTTCAAAAACAAGTCCAAAGTCTACACCCTCCAGGCAGAAGCCGGAAAAGAATATCGTATCAAGATTGATTTTGCTTTCCGCAACCGTGATGCCGCACTCGATTTTGACATGGGACGCGAAGTTCCCGTTGACCTGAAACAAACCGTAGACAAGGTAAAAGAGGCAGATGTTATCATCTTTGCCGGAGGTATATCCCCGGCAGTGGAAGGTGAGGAAATGCATGTCAACATTCCCGGCTTCAAGGGAGGTGACCGCGAAACCATCGAACTTCCGTCTATCCAAAGCCGTCTGCTTGCCGAATTGAAGAAAGCCGGAAAGAAGATCGTATTCGTCAACTTCTCCGGTTCCGCTATCGCCCTGACTCCCGAATCGAAAACATGCGATGCTATCCTGCAAGCATGGTATCCCGGTCAGGCAGGTGGTACAGCCATTGCAAACGTTCTATTCGGAGATTATAATCCGGCAGGACGTCTTCCGGTGACTTTCTATAAGAGCACCAAGCAATTGCCGGACTTCGAGGACTACTCCATGAAAGGACGTACTTACCGCTATATGACGGAAAACCCGCTCTTCCCCTTTGGTCATGGGTTGAGTTACACGACTTTCCAATATGGAAACGCTTCTTTGAATACATCTGAAATCAAAGATGGGGAACAAGTTACTTTGACTATTCCTGTTAGCAACACGGGTAAATACGATGGTGAAGAAGTGGTACAGGTATATCTGCGCCATCCGGGCGATAAAGAAGGACCTTCACATGCACTCCGTGCCTTTAAACGTGTAGCGATAGCTAAAGGGGCAACAAATAATGTCACCATACCTTTGAGCAAAGAAAATTTTGAATGGTTTGATACAAGTACCAACACTATGCGTCCGATAGAAGGTGATTATGAAATTCTGTATGGCGGTACATCAGAACTGAAACAACTGAAATCAATTCCTGTCACTATTAAATAGCTCGCTTAACTCCTTTAAATTCACTAAAAACATTCCTTTATGAAGAATTTATTCTATCTCCTCCTCTGTCCCATCGCCGGAGCATCGTGCAGTCAGGCAGACCCGACAAAGCCCTGGGATAAAGGTGCCTTTGAGACACAGAAATACCGGAATCTCTTTGCCGAGATGGGTTATAAACAGGCAGACATTGACGCCAAACTCAAATCCGTCTTCGACGGTGTGTTCTACGGCCCTGACAAAGTATATTTTGAAGTAGGCGATTCTATGGCATATATCAGCGACGTCAAAAATCATGACGTCCGCACCGAAGGTATGTCCTACGGATTAATGATTGCCGTCCAGTTCGACCGTCAGGATATCTTCGACCGTCTCTGGCGATGGGGCACAAAGTACATGCAGCACCAGGATGGTCCATTGAAAGGTTACTTTGCCTGGAGTTGTGCAACGGACGGTACCCGTAACTCCCAAGGCCCCGCCTCCGACGGAGAGCTTTACTATGTAACCGCCCTCATCTTCGCTTCCAACCGTTGGGGAAATGACACCGGCATCAACTACCTTGCCGAAGCCCAGAATATCCTGAACTGTTCCATGGAGAAAGACGGCACAAACCGTGTAATGCCTTTCATCAATGTGGAGCATAAGCTCATCACTTTCGTTCCGGACATACATGGCGGACGTTTTACCGACCCGTCTTACCATGTACCCGCTTTTTACGAAGTATGGGCACGCTGGGCCAATGACGGCAGAGCTGACTTTTGGCGTGAATGCGCCGAACGCAGCCGCGAATATCTGCATAAAAGTATCCACCCGTAACCGGACTAAACCCCGATTATAACAACTATGACGGCAGTTTGCTGGGCAACAACCGCATCATCGGCGATGCTTTCCGCTTTGACTCCTGGCGCGTACCGATGAACATCGCCTTAGATTACTCTTGGGCATGTGCCGACAAAGAGTGGCAACAGGAATACGGCAATAAAATCCAAAACTTCCTTTACAGCCAGGGTATTGATACCTTCGTAGATCAGTATAACGTAGACGGCACGCAAGTAAAAGACACCCTCCGGGCCGGAGAGCATAAGGCATTAAGACATTCTTTAGGTCTGGTTGCTACTTCCGCCGCCGCCTCACTGATGTGTACCCACGAGAAAAGCCGCGAGTTTGTAGATAAGTTGTGGAACGCAAAACATGAGCCGTATGAAGACGGATATTTCGATGCTTACTATGACGGATTGCTCCGCCTCTTCGCTTTCATGCATCTGAGCGGAAACTATAGAATCATATTCCCGGAAAAGTAAAGAATAAGTAACAAACAATTGCAATATACTTGTAGGGGTAACATTGCCCCTACAAGTATAATATAAACACACCATTACTACAGAAAGCGTTAAAAACTACCGAAAACACCCCTTACCACTACCATAGATATCAAGAATGAACAAATAGTTTTATTTTTTGGTGCTATACTACTACGATTTCAAAACAATCTTCACTACGTTTGTAATAAGTAAAAGTTACGCATAATGCAACTACTTATCACAATGCCACAGTCACTTTAATTAAAACTATATGAATAAACTGATTCTTTTGGTATGCACAGTTCTGATGGCTGGATGTACCGCAACTACAAAAGAAGAACTGACCGAATCCGGATTGAAGCGAAGCGATTTCCAGACAGAAGTCAATGGTGAGAAAACGGACTTGTTCGTTCTGAAGAACAAGAACAAGATGGAAGTGTGTGTCACTAATTTCGGAGGCCGCATCGTATCGGTCATGGTTCCCGACAAGGATGGAAACATGAAGGATGTGGTACTGGGCTTTGATTCCATACAGGACTACATCAAATATCCGTCTGATTTCGGAGCAAGTATCGGACGATATGCCAATCGTATTAACCAGGGACGCTTCACACTGGATGGTGTGGAATATCAATTGCCGCAGAATAACTACGGCCATTGCTTGCACGGCGGTCCGAAAGGTTTCCAGTATCGTGTGTACAAAGGGGTACAGAAGAGCGACCAGGAATTGCAACTGACTTATCTGGCAAAGGACGGAGAAGAAGGATTCCCCGGCAATCTGCAATGCACCGTTATCATGAAACTGACAGATGACAATGCCATCGATATACAATATGAAGCAGAAACGGATAAACCTACCATCGTCAACATGACCAACCATTCTTACTTCAACCTGGATGGTGATCCGTCTACGGATAACTCCGCTTACCTGCTGACACTGAATGCCGATAGTTATACTCCGGTAGACAGTACTTTCATGACAACCGGCGAAATAGTAACAGTAGAAGGGACTCCCATGGATTTCAGAAAGCCCACCGCTATCGGTGCCAATATCAACCAGGACTTTGAACAGTTGAAGAATGGCAACGGAATCGATCATAACTGGGTTTTGAATACTCAAGGAGATGTAAACAAGGTGTGTGCCACCCTTGAATCACCGACTACCGGCATCGTTCTGGATGTTTATACCAATGAACCCGGTATACAGGTATATTGCGGCAACTTCCTGGATGGAACTTTGACGGGCAAGAAGGGAATCGTTTATAACTTCCGTGCATCTGTCTGCTTGGAAACACAGAAGTATCCTGATACACCAAATAAGCCGGAATGGGCATCGGCGGTATTAAGACCGGGAGAAAAGTATCATAGCGAGTGTATTTATAAGTTCTCGGTACGTAAATAAAATCTGCCCTTTTTTTTGACAAAAAAGAAAACAATATATTGCAAGAAATAATATATAGATTATTCTAAAATATTCCATGATATAAACAAGCCGCAGGCCAATGACACAAAGTCTCGCCTGCGGCTTTACCATCTACCTCAACTTAATAAAGGTAAACGATTTTATTGATCCTTCAAGGTTTTATCGATTTTATCCACATAAAAATCTATTCCATCCTATCACAGCCCCCATTTTAACAGAAAAGCATCGATATATTCCACAATAAACGCTTTTAAGTCCTACCCAATCCATCCATTAATCCGTATCTTTGCAATGTACAATAGAAACAAAATTAATACCTATGAGAACCAAAATATTACTAGCTTCTTTAGCGCTTTCGATAGGAACACTATCTGCGCAGAACTATCAGGTACCGATATCGGAAAAAAATGAATCCATGATGCAAGGCAAATTCCAACCCACATGGAACTCACTGGAAAACTATCAAGTTCCCGAATGGTTCAGAAATGCGAAATTCGGTATCTGGGCGCATTGGGGGCCGCAATGTGTGGAAGGTTCGGGTGATTGGATGGCACGCTCTATGTATCTGGAAGGGTCATCGGAATATAAACATCACGTCGAGCACTATGGTCACCCCTCTGAAGTAGGCTTCAAAGATATTATCCCTTTATTCAAAGCTGAAAAATGGGATCCAGACAAATTAGTTGAATTCTATAAAAAAATAGGTGCACAGTATTTTTTCGCCTTAGGCAATCACCATGACAACTTCGACCTTTGGGATAGCAAATACCAGCCATGGAATTCAAAGAATATGGGACCGAAACGTGATATCCTGGCAGAATGGGAGAAAGCCGCACGCAAGTACGAACTTCCATTCGGCATCAGTTTCCATGCTGACCATGCCTGGACTTGGTATGAACCCGCTCAACGTTATGACAAAAAGGGACCCAAAGCCGGTATTCCTTATGATGGTACATTGACAAAAGCTGATGGCAAAGGCGAATGGTGGGAAGGGTACGACCCGCAGGATTTGTATGCACAAAACCATCCGATGAGTGAAAAAGTTGAGTTGGGCTGACGGTATGATTCACAGCCAATGGGCTTGGGGAAACGGAGCATGTTTACCTACACAAGAATATTGCACAAACTTCTATGACCGTACAGTAGACGCTATCAACCGCTACAACCCTGATCTTATTTATTTTGACGTAACAGTAGCTCCATTTTATCCGGTCAGCGATGCCGGACTGAAAATCGCAGCTCACTTCTATAACCATAACATAGCAACTCACAAATGGAAACTCGAAGCCGTTATGTTAAGTAAGATATTAGATGAAAACCAACGTAAGGCCATAGTTTGGGATGTAGAACGCGGTGCCCCCAATCAAATTATGGAACAACCATGGCAATCTTGCTCATGCATCGGAGGCTGGCATTATAATACAGCTATCTACGAGAACAATTGGTATAAATCCGCAGCAGATGTTGTAAAACTGTTAGTTGATATCGTTAGTAAAAACGGTAATCTACTGCTCAGTGTCCCATTACGGGCTGATGGTACTTTTGATGAAAAGGAAGAGAAGATATTGAATGAGTTTGGAGAGTGGATGAATATTAATAAAGAAGCAATTTTCGATACACGCCCCTGGGAAGTATTCGGCGAAGGACCGATAGCCGAAGCTGATATCAAGATTAATGCACAGGGATTCAACGAAGGAGCATATAGTAAGGCTACAGCACAGGAAATCCGTTTCACTCAGACAAAGAAGGCCTTGTACGCAACAGTACTGGCTTGGCCGGAGGATGGAAAAGTTGTTATAAAATCATTATCAGCCAACCAAAAGTTATATTCCGGAAGAATTAAGAAAGTAGAATTGCTGGGATATGGGAATTTGGATTTCATCAGAACTTCGGAAGGCCTCCAGATAAACCTCCCTGAGAAAAAGCTCAATAATATCGCTCCGGTTCTTAAAATAAGGAAATAAGAAAGAACGTTGATGGAGTAGATTCAAAATCGGTATGAAAGATCTTAATTTCGCTAGCTGGTATAAAACAACTATCGCACCATGAAAACACCCCAAATAGTATTCGCTTTATTTTTATTGATAATTTTAGTATCGACAGGCAGTCATGCACAATCGGTATACTATGTATCCCATTCTACTTCATTGAAAGAGGATGGAAGCCAGGCATATCCTTACCACTCGATTCATAGAGCAATCGAAAAGGCCAAGGAGGATAAGAATAGTGTGACAATTTACTTAAGAGAAGGAAAATACATTCTGGATAAGCCAATAGTATTAACTCCGGAAAACAGCTGTGATTCGAAAACTCTAACCATAAAAGCATACCCCGAAGAAAACGTTGTTTTGTCAAGTGGCATTTCATTGAACCTGAAGTGGGAGAAGTACAAAAAGGCATCATGCGGGCAAGCGTTTCGGGAAATCCAATTATGGATATGCTCATTGTAAATGGAAATATAAGACATATGGCCCGTTTCCCCAACTATGATAAGGAGGCGGTTCGATTTAATGGCACATCCGCTTTAGCTACAGACCCGGCGAGAGTAAAAAAATGGAAAGATCCGGAAGGGGTTATCTACATGCCATGCACAAGCATGACTGGGGGATTTTCATTATCGCATTATAGGCAAAACCCCAAAAGGTGAACTACAGTTGGAAGGTGGTTGGCAAAACAATCGTCCAATGGGAATCCATAAAGAGAATAGGATGGTGGAAAACATCTTTGAAGAACTGGATGCTCCCGGAGAATGGTATTATAGCCAAGATGAAGGTTGGTTGTATTATTATCCTTTACCAGAGGAGAACATTAATGAGGCGACCTTTGAAACTCCGCAACTTAAACATTTGATTGAAATCGTAGGAAAAGAATCCGCACCGGTGAAAAATGTAACCATTGAAGGGATAGAACTCACGCAAACCGTTAGAACGTTTATGGAAGATTATGAACCGCTTCTTCGTTCGGACTGGACAATATATCGAGGTGGTGCCGTTATATTCAGAAGAACAGAAAATTGCATTTTACATGATTGTTATATCCATAACGTAGGAGGCAATGGCATATTCTTTGATAAATATAATCGTCATTCGGCAATAACCGGTTCTTTCCTGACTTCCATCGGAGCTAGTGCCATCTGTTTTGTCGGAGATCCGGCAGGAGTACGGTCTCCGAGTTTTAGGTACGAAGAGTTTGTCACCCTGGATAAAATGGATCGTGCTAAAGGTCCTCTAAATGAGAATCACCCAGCCTACTGTGAGGTATATAACAATTTGATATGCAATATCGGTTTGTTTGAAAAACAAATAACCGGAGTAGAACTGTCCATGTGTCGCAATATTACGATTAGCCATAACAGCATTTACGACACACCACGTGCCGGAATAAATATTAGCGAAGGCACATGGGGAGGACATATTATTGAACACAATGACATCTTTAACACCGTAAAAAGAGACAGGAGATCATGGTTCTATTAATTCTTGGGGACGTGATCGTTTCTGGCATCCGGATTATAATATCATGGCACAAATCGTTTGTGAACACCCGGCATTAATTCTGGCAGATATAGTTAATCCCATCATAATTCGCCACAATCGTTTACGTTGTGACAGAGGATGGGATATAGATTTGGATGATGGTTCCAGCAATTACCAGATTTATGATAACCTGTGCTTGAATGGAGGAATTAAATTGAGAGAAGGATTTTATCGAACTGTTGCAAACAATATTTTAATCAATAATACACTCCATCCGCATTTATGGTTTAAAAATAATGGAGATGTTTTTTCACATAATATTGTAATGACTGAATATAAGCCTATTAATCTTAATGGGTGGGGAAAAATGGTAGATTATAACATTTTTTACCGACAGTGCGGCATATATTGCAGCTCGCAGATGGGATAATGACATTCATTCCATAGTAACAACAGTGCAATTTGTGGATGCCGCAAAAGGTAACTTTAATGTAGCTGATGATTCTGAAGCCATAACCAAAGGAGGATTCCATAATTTTTCAATGAATGACTTCGGGGTATTATCACCTCATCTAAAACAAAAGGCGAAAACACCTTTGATGCCGGTACCACTTATGGCAAATAATGCCATGGATAGCTCCATCATGACTTGGAAGGGGATTACACTCAAAAGCTTGAATACATTAGGAGAACGTTCAGCTACAGGTATGGATGTGGAACGCGGGGTTTATGTGATTTCTGTCGACGCTTTAGGAAGTCCTGTTAGAGATTTTATCGCTCCCAATGATGTTATACTAGGCATAAAAGGAATTCCTGTGAACAATTTGGAAGACTTGAGGGAAGCATTGAAACATATTGTTGCGAAAGAAAAAAGCTGAAATCACTATTTTCAGATCACAGAAGGAGCAAAAAGTTATTATAACCTTTTAATACTGTACAGAACTTCTAATGGAGCAATTACCAACCTTAATGGGCATTTTCCAATTGTTGCCCCCCAAAACGTACGACTCCGATAACTTTCATCGGGTATCAACCTATGGAAATAGGTTCTCAGAGTATTCATATTAGGATTACCCACGCACTGAGCTGAATAAATCTTTCAGCATGTGATCGATTTCACAGAGAGTCATTGGCACTAATAAAGATATAAAATTGAAACAGAATAAGGATTGATGATTATTAGGAAATAACTTAAAACATATAAAATGAAAGAAAAGGGATATCGGATAAACGAATATGGCTGCCCTGTAAAAAGGTATTGTCAGACATTAAGCCTTAAAAAGATCCGAAACTTATTGCAGAATATCGCAATATTCATAGTCGGGAAAAAGCTTGGCCTGAAATTAGACAAGGAATTCGCTCCATAGGGATACTAGAGATGGAAATATACATATTGGGCACATATTTATTCATGATTATAGAAACACCTCTTGATTTTGATTGGGAAACAGCCATGGATAGGTTGTCACGCTTACCCAAGCAAGCGGAATGGGAGAACTATGTAGCTAAGTTTCAGGAATGTTCTCCTAATAGCAGTTCTTCAGAAAAATGGAAGTTAATGGAACGAATATTCCATCTATATGAATAGTAGCTCAAAAAATATAAGCGTTTTTACCTTGGCAAGCTACAATATTAAATGTTATTGTTAGTCGGCTTTATTAAATACATTGAAATATGGGAAAGTACATTTATCTTATGTTGACTTTGGCTTTATGCGCCTCCTGTCAATCTACAAGCAAGAAGTCTTATAACATAGACTCAGTTGCTTCGCCTAAAGGCACAGAAATTTTCCAGCCCAATTGGGAAAACATAGCAAAGAACTATCAGTTCCCCGAGTGGTTTGTCGATGCTAAATTTGGCATATTCATTCATTGGGGAGTTTATGCTGTCCCGGCCTACAACAGCGAATGGTATTCACGAGATATGTATCAGAAAGGACACCATTCTTATAAACATCACATTGAAACATGGGGGCCGCAGGATAAGTTTGGTTACAAAGACTTCATACCTTTATTCAAAGCCGAAAAATTCAATGCCGAAGAATGGGTAGAGTTATTTAAGAAAGCTGGAGCTAAATATGTTGTTCCTGTTGCAGAACATCATGATGGTTTTTCCATGTATGACAGCGACTTGAATGAATGGAATGGCGTAAAGATGGGACCGAAAAAGGACATCATAGGATTATTGAAGAAAGCCATAGAGAAAGAGGGACTTGTTTTCGGACTATCCACTCACAGAGCCGAAAATGCCTGGTTCTTCAATGGTGGAATGAATTTCCCCTCTGATGTGCAGGATACAACCATCACCTTGTATGGCAGAAGATATGACAACGAAAAATATACTGAAGATGTGGCCCGTGAATGGCTTACCCATACCTATGAACTAGTGGATAAATACCAGCCCAAGCTCATCTGGTTCGACTGGTCAGTTAACAATCCGGTATTGATGCCATACTTTAATAAATTCATGGCTTACTATTACAACAGTGCATTAGATTGGGGTGAGAATGTAGTGGTAAATACCAAACAAGGGTATCCGACTGATGTTCAAGTATGGGACGTAGAACGGGGCAAGTCCGGAAAGATGATGCAATTCCCTTGGCAAACGGACACTTCCGTAGGTAAAAGATCATGGTCGTACATCGATGGAGAAGAAAATAAGACTCCGGAACAAATTGTACACGACTTAATTGATATCGTCAGTAAAAACGGAAATCTACTGCTAAATATAGGTCCACGTGCAGATGGAACCATCACTGATGAGCAAAAAAGAAGTACTGCTTTCTATTGGCAAGTGGCTGGAAGTAAATGGAGAAGCTATTTACGGCACACGATGTTGGAAAAAGTTTGGAGAAGGTGACACTGAACCAGCAAAAGGTTCTTTCTCTGATAATGCAGCAACGGCTTACACAGCCCAAGATATTCGCTTTACAACAAAAGGTAATGACTTCTATGCTATTGTTTTGAATTGGGGCAACGATGGTGTTTTAGTGAAATCCTTGAATAAAGAAGCCATAAATGATGCCAAAATACTAGGCATAAATCTTTTAGGTTCTGATGAAAAAATCAATTGGGAACAAACTGATGAAGGCTTAAAAAAAATAGCTTTCCCCGAAAAGAAACCCTGCGATTATGCTTACTCATTTAAAATATCTTTCGATAAGAAAGTTGGAGAACATCTTAAATCGGAAGCAATCAATGAGGTGATGAAGCATGGCTCTTAATCTGGCTTATGCAAAGTATTTGGTCCTATGGTCAATCCAATTGGACCTTACTCCCGGCACAAAGGTTCCCCAGTCAAAGTCCCACACCGGACCAGCCTTCAGCTTATCCCCCCTGTCCTTATTACCTTCCCATCCTTGTAAGCCGCCTGCAATGTGGCAGCGGCTTCCTGCAGTCCTTTCACGGATTCCTGCAAACATAAGAAAAGCCTCGACACGATGATAAAAGGGAAGATACTTTTATTCCCGACCGCCGTAACAGAATCGTAATCAATTTGTCACTCTCTCTTCAGCGATTCGTAAGGCAAGCGTAATCATAATCCTCTACTTTTGCGGCAAATTCATTAACGTATCATAACAAGTATGAAACACATTTTTAGAGTATTTACGCTCTTATTCTTATTTACAGCGGTCAGCAATCTGACAAAAGCTGATGAGAAAACAAACGTAGTAAAACAAGGCACTGTACGCGGTCGTATCATCGACACTTCAAAGCAAACCCTTCCGGGTGCCTCCGTTTACATTGAAAAGCTACATGCCGGGGTGACGAGTGACGTCAACGGCTTCTACACTTTCCCTAATCTGGAACCGGGAACTTACACCGTAAAAAGTAAGTTATGTAGGCTACTCACCTGTGGAATTAAAAATAACGATTCCCGAAGGACGTACCCTGGAGAAAGATGTCATACTGAACGAAGGACTCGAACTTCAGGAAGTGGTAGTAGGTGGAGCTTTCCAGGGACAACGCCGCGCTATTAATTCACAGAAAAACAGCCTCGGTATCAAGAATGTGGTTTCTGCCGACCAAGTAGGCAAGTTTCCGGATTCTAACATTGGAGATGCTTTGAAACGTATTTCAGGTATCAACGTACAGTATGACCAGGGCGAAGCCCGTTTCGGACAGGTACGCGGGACAAGTGCGGATATGAGTTCCGTCACCATCAACGGCAACCGGGTTCCTTCTGCTGAAGGCGATACACGTAATGTACAGCTCGACCTGATCCCTGCGGATATGATACAGACGATCGAAGTGAATAAAGTCGTTACTCCGGATATGGATGCCGACGCCATCGGTGGCTCCATTAATTTAGTGACCAAGAACTCTCCTTATAAGCGTTTCATCAGTGCCACTGCCGGAACCGGTTACAACTGGATTAGCGACAAAGCACAATTAAATTTAGGATTTACTTATGGTGACCGTTTCTTCAACGACAAATTGGGAGTCATGCTTTCCGCTTCTTACCAGAACTCGCCTTCCGGTTCGGACGATGTTGAATTTGTATGGGACAAAGATGTAGAAACCGGAGAACTCTGCATCACCGACTACCAGGTTCGTCAATACTACGTCACCCGAGAGCGTCAAAGTTATTCCGCCGCCCTCGACTGGGATATTAACGAAAACCACAAACTCACCTTCAAAGGTATCTTCAATAATCGCAATGATTGGGAAAACCGTTACCGCCTCACCGTGAAAGGTATCAACCTGGAAGAGGATGACAATGGCAACGAATACTGTTCTATTAACAACAAAGGTACCATGCGTGTACAGACCAAAGGCGGCACGCCCGATAACCGCAACGCCCGTCTGGAACGTCAACGCACCATGGACTTTACCCTCGGCGGTGAGCATCTCTTCGGCAAACTGGATACAAGATGGAGTGTTAACTACGCCAAAGCCAGCGAAGAACGTCCCAACGAACGTTACATCGACTATCAGCTGAAAAAACAGAAATTCAATATGGATCTGAGTGACGAACGTAAACCACTGCTTACTCCGCAAGAAGGTTCAACCATGTATCTGAACGATGATTTCAGCCTGAAAGAAGTGACCGAACAACAAGAAGACATTCAGGAAAAAAGACTTTAAGTTCAAACTCGACTTCAGCCTACCGCTTACGAAAGGAGAATTCGAAACCACCTACGCTTCGGTACCAAAGTAGTACATAAGACTAAGGACAAGGAAATTGACTTCTACGAATATACCCCGCTGGATGAAGAAGGTTTCGACAAAGCCAGTCTGGCTGCTGCCGTCGACCAGAATCGTGACGGATACATTCCGGGAGATCAATACAAAGTAGGCAGTTTCGTAAGCAAAGAATATTTGGGAGCTCTCGACCTGAATAATGCAAGCCTGTTCGAAAAAGAGCAAGTACAAGAAGAACTCGCCACCAACTTCAAGGCAAAAGAAACTGTCGCAGCCGGTTATCTGCGTTTCGACCAGAAACTCGGCAAGAAGTGGGATCTGATGCTCGGATTACGTCTGGAAAATACACATGTGAAATATTCCGGTAGCCAATTCGATGCAGATGAAGAGAAAACAACCCGCACGCCCTACGAATCGGATAGTTACCTAAATGTACTTCCCTCCGTCCTGGTGAAATATGATGTAAACGATGACTTCAAGGTACGCGCTTCGTTCACCAACACCATTGCACGCCCCAAGTACTCCGCCTTGGCGCCCAACATTACAATTAAGCGCAGCGACAACGAGATTTCCCTCGGTAATCCGGGATTGAAGCCGACACTCTCCTATAACTTCGATCTGAGTGGTGAATATTATTTCAAAAGTATCGGTCTCGTCAGTGCCGGCATCTTCTACAAGAAGATTAACGACTTCATTGTAGACCAGACATTGCGCAACTATAGCTACAACGGAACCACCTATACTAAATTCAGCCAGCCGCGCAACTCCGGCAATGCTGATCTGCTGGGTGTGGAAGTAGCCTATCAACGCGACTTCAGTTTCATTGCCCCGTCCTTGAAGTGCATCGGTTTCTACGGAACTTACACCTATTCTTACTCCCGGGTAGATAACTTCAACTTCGAAGGACGCGAGAATGAAAGCGGCCTGCGCCTTCCGGGATCTCCGGAGCACACAGCCAATGCTTCACTCTTCTTCGAGAAATCAGGATTGAGTATCCGCCTCTCTTATAACTATGCATCTGCATTCATCGATGAAATGGGTTCGGAAAAGTTCTATGACCGTTACTACGATGCTGTGAATTATATGGATGCCAATGCCAGCTATACTTTCGGCAAGAAGTTAAAAACAACCTTCTATGCTGAAGCTAACAACCTGCTGAACCAGCCTTTACGCTACTATCAAGGTACAAAGGATCGCACGATGCAAAGCGAACACTACGGTATATAAAAAGGTAAATGCAGGTGTGAAAATCAATTTCTAACCACTTAAGTAACAATCAAAAAATATCATAATGAAAAAGTATTCTCTCTCCTTTTAGTTATTCTCCTCAGTAATTGGGCTGTCGCACAGATAACGGACTATTCCATATTCGACAAGAAATTCAATTTTTATGTGGCCAACGATCTCGGCCGCAACGGCTACTACGACCAGAAGCCTATAGCCGAGCTGATGGGAACCATGGCCGAAGAAATAGGCCCCGAATTTGTAGTTGCCACCGGAGATATACATCATTTCGAAGGCGTACGCAGCGTGAATGATCCGTTATGGATGACAAACTATGAGCTCATCTACTCTCACCCGGAACTGATGATCGACTGGTTCCCCGTGCTCGGCAATCATGAGTACCGTGGCAACACACAGGCGGTATTGGACTACACCAGCATCAGTCGCCGCTGGACCATGCCCGCCCGCTACTATACAAAGGCATTTGAAGACAAAGGTACCACTATCCGCATCGTCTGGATAGACACCGCCCCTATGATGGACAAATACCGCAATGACTCCGCCACCTATCCCGACGCGTGCAAACAGGATTTACAAAAACAACTCTCTTGGATCGACTCTGTACTGACCAGTGCCAAAGAAGACTGGATCATCGTAGCCGGACACCATCCCATCTATGCAGAAACTTCGAAAGATGACAGCGAACGTCTGGATATGCAGAAACGTCTCGATCCGATACTCCGCAAGCACAAGGTAGACATGTACATCTGCGGACATATCCACAACTTCCAGCATATTCGCAGGCCGGGAAGTGATATCGACTACATTGTCAACTCAGCCGGTTCCCTTGCCCGCAAAGTGAAACCCACAGAAGGAACCGTCTTTTGTAATCCGGAACCGGGCTTCTCTGTAGTATCTGCGGACAAAAAAGAACTGACATTGCGGATGATTGATAAAAAAGGCAACATACTGCATACCATAAGCCGGAAAAAATGAGAAAGACCTGTTGGCGAAATTAATTCCATTGACGATAGTCATGAAAACGAATTCATTCGCCAACAGGTTAAAAAAAGAGATACAGCTTTATATGTCAAAGGAAAGCAATATATTTGTGCCTATCAAATATACAAACGCTATGAAGAAGTTATCTCTCTATCTACTACTCTGTCTACTAATTGCCGCATGCGTTAAAAACGACGACAAAGACGAACCCATCCTGGTAACCGACATTGTAATGCCTGCTCAGACCAGTTTTAACCCTGGTGATAAAGTCACGATTAAAGCACAAGGTATCCAACCCGGTGACGATATTATGTTCGAAATCTATTGGCCGCTCCCCGACCAACCCGCCCTAAACTATCAGGGATATGCTCTTGGAGTATCGCCTGTCATGATTGAACAGACCACTACAAGTATCACCTTCCTGGCACCGGGACATTATCCTGCCTCAACCACCAAGGTACGTCTGCGTCGCTCCGGTGAGATCATGACGCTTGGTGAGATTTCGGTAACCAACGGCGAAGCACCCAAAGAGTTCCAACTCTACGGCATTGTAAATTCTCATTCCGACACGAGTTATGATAACTGCATTGAGCACGTAAACCTCACAGATGGCAGCCCTAAGAACATAGTAAAATTGGCAGAAGACCAGAAAGATTTCTCCTGTGTAGTCAATGTCCCGGAAAGTCAGAACCTCTGCGGAATACAGACGATAGATGGAGTGCGCAAAGTATTCAGCTACGATCTTTCCATGCATTTCTGGCAAGATATGGGACTTGAAAACATATTGACCCTTTGCAACGGCCAAAGCTCTATAATAGCCGTAAGGCAAATATCCACCGATGAAGTGATATTGGCAACCACCGGCTCCTGGCCCTACACCCGAAACATGGATCAAGCTCTAACACGCCAATATAAACTGCCTGCCAATATAAAGCTCGAATCCTTGACACGCTATCCCGGTGTACAAGGCGGCGGCAGCCAACTGCTACTCTCGGCCGCTAACGGAAACAACAGCTTCATCCCCGTTGTACTGGATCTGCAACAAAATAGCGGGAAAATATACATCGGCGATCCGATACAGGCTACCGCACTCATTCCCTTCTGGACAATAATCAGCGGAAAAGATACCGGAACTACTAAATATGTGCGTACCGGTGGATATGCCGTAGTAAGAGCCGATAATGGCCAGACAGAACTGTGTCTTTGGAATCAGACAACAATGAGCTTGGATGAGCCTTTTGCCACATTCCCCAATTCGGCACGTTCAGTAACCATGCTCGCCCAAGATACAGAGACGATGAAAATTTATGTATTGTTCGAAGGTTATCGGAACGGCAGACTGATTTATGCCTACGACTTAGTGAAAAAGGACTGGCAGCAGGTTACAGACAACTATCCTTATTCGGAAATTGTAGCCGCACGATAAAGACACTTCATTTTCTTTATCATCCGCAGCCCTCTCGGACGACTTTAGCAACATTACAAACGGATAACTATCTGTGCGATAAAGCACTTAGTGTTCCACTACATTCACTCGTAGTGGAACACCCGTTCACCCCTATTGGGAAGTACCTTCACTCGTAGTGGGAGATGCCTTCTCTCGTAGTGGGAATCAGTTTCAATCCTACCGGGAGGATCGCTCATTCCCGCACCGGAAAAGGCTTACTTTTTCGGTCGCAGATCATCCTTAGGTATCGTCGTCGCACTCCCGTCGCGTGTAGCAATATAATGTGGAGACATAATTTCTATACCCTCTTCATTAAATCTATCCTGGATATTCTGGTGCAAATCGGAATAAACCTGTGCCAACTGGTTAGCATCTTTAATATATGCATTCACCTGATAGACCGGGTAATAATCCTGAAGAGACGTTTCCAATATAAACGGACGCGGATCATCTACCACTCCGGGAGTATTCAGAGCAGCCTCAACCAGAAGTTGATGTGTCTTCCGCCAGGGAATATCATACCCCACACTCACTTCCGAATGGATAATCAGCCCGTAGTCACGTGCCGACTGACTAAAGTTTACCGTATGCGAAGACATGATGAAAGAGTTCGGAATCGTCACCACCTCATTCTTCGGTGTACGGATGCGCGTCACCAACGGAGTCTTCTCTATTACATTTCCCGTAGTATCATTCAGCTTGATGCGGTCGCCCAACTTAAAGGGACGCATATAGGTGATTACCAATCCCGCAATAATATTCCCGATCACCGTACTCGAACCCAACGAAACAATCAAGCCGACAAAGACCGATATCCCTGAAAAACGCCCGACTTGGAACCCGGCAGATAGGGATAAATCATAGCAATCATAAATGCATAAAGCAGGAAACGCACAATGTGAAACGTTGGCATAGCCCAATCGGCATAGAAACCACTTATCTTCAGCCGCTCCGATTGAATTTCACTGGCAAGATAATGCACCAACCTCACCAGATACTTCACGGCAAGCCATATCACAAAGATGGTAAACAGGTTGGGAACATATTCTACTATACCCAGGAAGATGCTCTTTATAGGGTCCCATATATACGAGAATAACTTATAAGCAAGGTCTTTCGTTTGGGGAAATATGGAGAAAAGCAACGGCACCGTCAATATCAACTGGAGCAGCATTACGACATATCGCAACAGATTTGCCAGGAAGACAAGCAGATTCACCTGCTTCTGCGTATCCAGCAATTCATATTCCTGAATGGAGATAGGTTTCAGTTTGGTATCCTTCAATCGTTGAATACGTACTTTCAGCTTATTGAACAACCAGGTGGTGAGTTTAAACAGCAGATACTGACCTATGATTACAAGAATGAAATAGAGAATACGTTTGCCAAGCTGCCACAGACTATGTTCGTCCTTCATTACCTTCAGCTTGTCTACGATCACTTTACGTTTGGCAGCCGCCAACTGGTCGCGCGAGCAACCTTCCCACAGACCATCCTGATCCGTAAAAAGAAGAAAGAACCTTATTACCGTACATCAGATCGGTAACAATATCACTGCTCTCTAAGTAAACCGAATCCGGTTGCAGATTAAATCGCTTGCCCAGTTCCGTTATTGCCGCTGCATTCATTTCGGCACGTTGCTGCGGAGTATGACCACCACGCTTGGCAAACAGGTAATATAGCGTATCGCCTTCCACCACCACCGGCACGCCTGTTGTCATCCGCCTGAGCGAATCAATACGCAATCGCTGCTTTGCCAGCTTTAGGGAGTCCGCCGCATCATACTTCAGCCTCATTTGCTCTATCTCCATCCTGAGATTAGCCTCATTCAGCCTTGCAACCTCCAAATCCTCTTTCATCTTCAGCAGATGAACCGAGTCTGTATCTGCCCTTTGAGCAACAACAGTCCCCAAAGTATCGTCATTAAAGACATTTAATACCTTCTCTACCAACTGGGCAGATGCAACGCCCGCAGGCAACAGCAAGAACCAAAGACACAACGCACGTATTCCCTTCATATAAAAGCCCTTAATCAGGTTATTTAGAAACAACAAATTAATTAACGTGCCAAACATACGGAATGTTTTTTTCGCTTTTCATGAAAGGAATTAATTATATTTGCACAAAAAACAGAATTCTCATGGATATTCTTTCTCTTCTCGGAGGTCTTCTCCTCATCCTTTTTAGGTGCCAACGGACTCACAGACGGAGCCGCATCCATCGCCAAGCGCTTCCGCATCCCTTCCATTGTTATCGGCCTCACCATCGTAGCTTTCGGAACTTCCGCTCCCGAACTGACGGTCAGCGTCTCTTCGGCTCTGAAAGGCAGTGCGGACATCGCCATCGGAAACGTTGTAGGCAGCAATATCTTCAATACACTGATGATTGTAGGCTGTACGGCACTCTTCGCTCCAATTGTTATTTCCAGAAATATACTGCGCAAGGAAATCCCGCTCTGTATCCTATCCTCCATAGTATTGCTGATTTGCGCGAATGATGTCTTTCTGGATCATAGTTCTAAAAATATAATCAGCACTACAGACGGACTGTTGCTGCTCTGTTTTTTCATCATTTTCCTCGGATATACCTTTGCCATCGCTTTTCAAGGGAAGAAAGAGGGAGAGACGGAAGAGGAAATCAAACAACTTCCCATGTGGCGATCCATACTATATATAATAGGTGGGCTGGTGGCACTGATTGCCGGCGGTAATTTCTTCGTAGATGGCGCCAGCGGCATTGCACGCAATCTGGGAGTAAGTGAATCCGTCATCGGACTGACTCTGGTAGCAGGTGGCACATCTCTGCCCGAACTTGCAACCTCCATTGTCGCCGCCTTAAAGAAGAATCCGGAAATTGCTATCGGAAACGTGATTGGCAGTAACCTGTTCAACATCTTCTTCGTACTGGGATGCAGCGCTTCCATCACACCGTTGCACCTGACGGGCATCACGAATATGGATCTATTGGTACTGGTAGGCTCCAGCATACTGCTATGGATATTCGGATTGTTCTTCGCCAAACGCACCATTACCCGCATAGAGGGCAGCATACTGATACTTTGTTATATAGCATACACCACCGTACTCATTTACAACGTTTAATGGAAGGCATCAATATATCATACTTCATGAACGGAGCTGCATTCATGTTTTTCGGATATGTCAGTTTCCGTTTGCTTACACATAGGCCACGCTCACGCATTCAGAGAATACTGGGGCTAACTCTTGCTTTCTGGGCATTACTGGAACTCAAAGATATATTACTCTATTTCCCTTCACTGAAAACCGAACGATTGGTCAACTCCCTGCTATTCATTGACGGATGGGCAGTTGCCGCCTGTTCCTTCTATCTACTGGAATTAACAGCGCCCGGATGGCTCAACTGGAAGAAAGTATTTTCACTTCTCAGTCCCTATCTTGCATTTACAATTGCCTATTTGTGCACCTTTTATGCCCCTATATTTCCTTTTTATTTCGGATTTATACTGATCTATAGTGCAATTATTGTACTTATAGTAACTTTTGCCGCTCGCCGATATCAACGCTATATACGCAATAATTACTCTTATTCGGAACATATCGATGTGGCATGGTTGAAGAAAGCCACATTTATTCTCGCCATCTGCTTGGTGACATGGGTATATACCAGCATAAATATTACAGGTTGGGGAGATACTATTTATTACATATCCTCAGTTCTCTTATGGTCTGTCATTGTCCACTATTCAGCTTATCAGATCAGCATCTCCATGCCAAACAACCTGAAAGGCAACCTGCTAAAAAAAAAAAAAAACATAGAAGAGAAAGAAGAGGTTGAAGAGAAGAACAAGAAAACGGTTCTTATTACGCCTTTCAGGAAATACTGCACAAAGTAATGGAAGAGCAACAACTCTACCTTAACCCCAAGCTTACTATCAGTGACGTAGCCAATGCCATCGGAACAAACCGCACCTACTTATCCTCCTATTTCAACAATAAGCTGAATATCACTTTCTACGACTATATAAACAATCTCCGTATTGAGAAAACCGGCAAGCAATTACTGGCTACCTATCCTTACACCATGAACATAGACGAAATAGCCGAACGTTCCGGATTTAACTCCACTTCCACGTTCCGACGTGCTTTCTTCAAAAATACGGGTATGACACCTTTACAGTATCGGAAAAGCATACAGAAATAGATTAGTTTTTTATCTCTGCCACGTGGTATTTTAAAGATTATCATGTATCTTTGCCACTTCATTAGACATAAAATTATGGCAATAACAATCAAAAAAAGTTTCCACAATGAAAGAATTGAAACGGTTCATACCGGCTATCTAAAGGCAACCCTACTCCGTTCCCGATCTCTACGACGACATGCTCAACACTTTCAATAAAAAAAAGAATGCGGCGTTTGAATTCTGTGAAGCAGAGTATTTCCTGGCTTACCAAGACAATAAAAAATAGTGGGCCGCGTAGCTGCCATAATCAACCACAAGGCTAATAAAACCTG
>VOFD01000055.1_pt1 | contig 46665 bp, 49 predicted proteins | sample 5384101 | NCBI WGS metagenome assembly VOFD01 (sample SAMN12384723, study PRJNA508395) | human gut metagenome | isolation source: healthy gut C | host: Homo sapiens
CGGCGCGAAGCTGGCGGTGGCCCTGACGATGGTGATCTTCCTGCAAAGGGGGCTGCTCACCGGCTCGGCCACCCTCATCATAGCGGCCTTTGCGGGCGCGATGGCGGCGATGGCCTTCGTGCTGGCGGTGGCCCGGCGGGTGCCGCGGATGAGCATCCTTGTCATCTGCGGCGTCATGATCGGCTATATCTGCTCTGCCATCACGGACATCGTGGTCACTTTTGCGCAGGACTCCAACATCGTCAACCTCCACAACTGGTCCATGGGCAGCTTTTCGGGCGTTACCTGGGGCAATGTGCAGGTGGCGGCCTGCGTGGTGCTGCCTGCGCTGGCAGCCTCGTTCTGCCTCTCCAAGCCCATGGCGGCTTACCAGCTGGGGGAAAGTTACGCCAAAAGCGTGGGCGTGGCGGTGCGGCCATCAGCCTGCTGGCGGCCTGCGTCACGGCCTTTGCCGGGCCGATCTCCTTTGTGGGCATGTGCGGCACTGGGCGCGGCAGGAGCCGCCCGGCTCCTGCTGACCGGACGCACGCCGGAAACGGTCGCTCTCCGCACCCCAAAAGGCATTGTGGTGGAGGTGGCCCCGCTGGCCTGCCATCCAACGGAAGACGGTGCTGTCTGCGTGATTGAAAAGGACGGCGGTGACGATGCCGATGTGACCACCGGCCTGCCCGTTGCGGCGGAAGTGGTCCTGAAACCGGAACGCGCGGATGTGCAGATCTTCGGCGGGCCGGGGGTGGGCCGGGTGACAAAGCCGGGCCTTGACCAGCCGGTGGGCGAAGCCGCCATCAATCATGTCCCCGGGAGATGATCGCGGAGGCCCTGCAAAAAGAAGCCGAATCCGCCGGTTATGCAGGCGGCTTTGCCGTGACGGTTTCCATTGAAGGCGGTGCCGAGGTGGCCAAGCGGACGTTCAACCCCCATATCGGGGTGGAGGGCGGCCTCAGCGTGCTGGGCACCAGCGGCATCGTGGAGCCGTCATCTTCCTGTCCATCGGTCTGGTGGTCTGCTGGCCGGCGGGGCCTACACGGCAGATACCCCGGCGGCGGTGGTCTATAAGGCCACCTGGCCGGAGCAGAGGGTGGTGCGGTGCACCGTGGGTTCTCTGGCCGAGAGCACCAAGGCGGCGGGCATCACCAAAACGGCCCTCATCGTGGTAGGCGATTTCCTGGGCACCCGGTACGAGCGCAGCAAGCTCTACGACCCCGCCTTTGCCACCGAGTACCGCCCCGCCACGGAGCCAAAGCAATGAGCCGCGCCTATCTGGCCTTTACAGAAAAAGGCATGGCTCTGGCCCACCGGCTGGCCCGGGCACTGCCCGGCAGCGTTTCCCGCTGCGGCGCGGGCGGCGTCCGGCTGGCGGAGTGGACGAGTACGCAGTTTGCACAAGCGGACGCCCTGATTTTTGTAGGTGCTGTGGGCATTGCGGTGCGGGCCATTGCGCCCCACTGCCAAAGCAAGGCACAGGACCCTGCCGTTGTGGTGCTGGACGAGTGCGGCCGCTTTGCCGTGCCCATCCTTTCCGGCCACCTGGGCGGTGCCAACGCGCTGGCCCGGGCACTGGCGGAAGCCTGCGGGGCCATCCCGGTCATCACGACGGCCACCGATGCCAATGGCGTGTTCGCCGTGGATGAGTGGGCCAAAGCCCAGAACTGCGCCGTGCTGGAGCCGGAGCGCATCAAGCTTGTCAGCGGTGCACTGCTGGCCGGGCACACCGTCCGGCTGGCATCGGACTGGCCCGTGCAGGGCACCCCGCCCGCCGGGGTGGCGTTGGCTGGGGCAGGAGAAGCGGCGGATTTTGCCCTGACCCTCACCCCGGGAAAAACAGCCCCGGAAGCGCTGCATCTGGTGCCCCGTATCGGGGTGCTGGGCGTGGGCTGCAAGCGGGGGACCACAGCTGACCAGCTGGAAGCGGCCTTTGCGGCTTTTTGTGCCGCCCATGGCCTTGCCCCGGCGGGCATCCGCGGCGCGGCCAGCATTGATTTAAAACAGGACGAGCCCGGCTTGGCGGCATTCTGTGCCGCCCACGGCTGGCCCATCACTTTTTATACGGCCCGGCAGCTGCAGGCCGTGGAGGGCCATTTTACCCCTCGGCCTTTGTCCGCAGCGTGACCGGGGTGGACAATGTCTGTGAGCGGGCCGCCGTCTGTGCGGCGGACGGGCCGCTGCAGGTGCCCAAACAGGCGGGCGGCGGCGTCACGCTGGCGCTGGCCGCAAAACCATTTGCCCCGGATTGGAGTTGGAAGGATGCAGAACCATAACATTGTTTTCGTCGTGGGCCTTGGCCCGGGCGGCGCGCGGTTTTTGACCGCGCAGGCGCGGAGCGCCTTGCAGCAGGCCGAGGTGTTGTGCGGCTATACGGTCTATCTGAACCTTGTGCGCCCCCTTTTCCCGGAAAAAGAAACCTATTCCACCGGCATGACCAAAGAACTCGACCGCTGCCGCTGGGCGCTGGAAACGGCGCGGGCAGGGCGGGCTGTGGCGCTGGTCTGCTCCGGCGATGCCGGCGTGTACGGCATGGCCAGCCCGCTGCTGGAGCTGGCGCTGGGCTACCCGGATGTCACCGTGGAGGTGGTGCCCGGGCTGACGGCGGCCCTCTCCGGCGGAGCCGTGCTGGGAGCCCCGCTGGCCCACGATTTCTGCGTCATCTCTCTTTCGGACCGGCTCACCCCGTGGGAAGTCATCGAGACGCGGCTGGCCTGTGCCGCCAGGGGCGATTTTGCGCTGGCACTCTATAATCCTTCTTCCAAGGGCAGGCCGGATTACCTGCAAAAAGCGGTCCGCATTTTACGGACCAACGGTAAAACGCCGGAGACGGTCTGCGGCATCGTCCGCAACATTGGCCGGGAGGGGCAGGAAAAACGTGTCCTGACGCTGGCCGAGCTGGAAAACACGCCGGTGGATATGTTCACCACCGTCTTCATCGGCAACGCCGCCACCCGTGAGCTGGCTGGCCGGATGGTCACGCCCCGGGGGTACCGTAAGTGAGAGCGGTCGTGTTCAGCGGCACCACCGAGGGCCGCGCGTTCTCCAAACAGCTGGGGGCCCTTGGGGCGGATGTCCTCGTCAGCGTGGCGACGGACCTCGGGGCGGAGGAGCAGGGAAGTGCTCCCGGTGTCACCGTCCGGGCCGGACGGCTGGAACCGGAGGAAATGACGGCTCTTTTGCAGGGGGCAGACCTCTGTATCGACGCCACCCACCCCTACGCCGTGGAGGCTACCAAAAATATCCGAGCGGCGGCGGCCCGGGCAGGGGTGGAATACCACCGCCTGCTCCGGGCCCCCAGCCCGCTGCCGGAGGGTGCGCTGGTGTTTGCCGGTGCGGCGGAGGCCGCCCGGGAGCTGGCCCGGACGGAGGGCAATGTCCTCCTCACCACCGGGGCCAAAGAGCTGGGAGCCTTTGCCCCCATCGCACCGGAGCGGTGCTACCCCCGGGTGCTGCCCACCCAGGAGGGGATTGCGGCCTGTGAGGCGGCGGGCGTCCCCCACCGCAACATCATTGCGATGCAGGGGCCGTTCTCCCGGGCGCTGAACGAAGCACTGATCCAGCAGTTTGAAATTCGCTGGCTCGTCACCAAGGACGGCGGCGCAGCGGGCGGCTTTGCCGAGAAGGTGCAGGCCGCGCAAAGCACCGGGGCCCAGCTCGTGGTGCTCCGCCGCCCGCCGGAACAGGGCCAGACCGCACAGGAGATTCTGAACCTCTGCAAGGAGAAAATGCTATGAAGATCACATTGATCGGGATGGGCAGCGGCTGCCCGGAGAGCCTGACCGTGCAGGGCTATGCGGCCCTGAGGGAAGCGGACCTGATTTTAGGGGCCCGTCGGCTGCTGTCGGCCCTGCCTGCTGGCTGCACGGAGAACCGTGCCGCCGCCTACCTGCCGGATGAAATATTGGAGCTGCTCCACGCCTCCGGGTGTGAGAACGCCGCGCTCCTGTACAGCGGCGACACCGGGTTTTACTCCGGGGCTTCGGCACTGGTGGAGCGTCTGCAGGCACAGGGATATCAGCCTGTGGTGCTGCCCGGCCTTTCCAGCGTGCAGATGCTCTCTGCCGCGCTGGGCCGCCCCTGGCAGGACTGGAAGCTCGTCTCGGCCCATGGCCGCGCCTGCGACCCGGTGGCCGAGTGCATGGAGGGCAAGCCTACGTTCTTTTTGACGGGCGGCAGCGAGAGCCCCGCCACCCTTTGTGCCCAACTGGCGGCAGAGGGCTTTGGAAAGCTGGCCGCCGCCGTGGGCGAGAACCTGGGGACCCCGGAGCAGAAAGTTTATACCGGCACGGTGGGCCAGCTGGCCGCCAGCCGTTTCGAGAGCCTGAGCGTGCTGCTGGTGGAGGCGGCCCAGGTGCCGTCCCGCCGGACCCAGGGCCTGCCGGACGAAGCCTTTGCGCGGGGCAAAGTGCCTATGACCAAACAGGAAGTCCGTGCCGCCGTGCTGGCAAAGCTGGGCGTCCAGCCCGGGGAGCTGCTCTGGGATGTGGGCGCCGGCACCGGCAGCGTCAGCGTGGAGCTGGCCTTGGCCGCCCCGGGGCCGGGTGTATGCCGTGGAGTGTGACCCGGAGGCCTGTGCCCTCATCCGCCAGAACAAAGAAAAATTCGCGGTCCGCAACCTGACGTTGGTGGAGGGCACCGCCCCCGCCGCGCTGGAAAACCTGCCCGCTCCGGATGCCGTTTTCATCGGCGGTACCAAGGGGAATCTGGCAGCGGTGGTGGAGGCTGCGCTGGCCCGCAACCCGGCGGCCCGCATCTGCATTTCAGCCATTGCGCTGGAGACGCTCTCTGCTGCGGTGGCGGCCCTCACGGCCCACGGCCTGCAGGCGGAGGTCTGCCAGATCTCTGTCAGCCGCGCCAAAGCAGCGGGCAAACTCCACCTGCTCATGGCCAATAACCCCATTTTCCTCATCACCCGGGCCGACGAAGCGGAGAAAAGCGTATGATCCAGTTCCTGCTGGCCGCGCCGAACTCCGGCAGCGGCAAGACCACCCTCGCCTGCGCCCTGCTGGCAGCTTTGAAAAACAGGGGGTACGCCCCCTGTGCGTTCAAGTGCGGGCCGGACTACATCGACCCCATGTTCCATCGGGCGGTGCTGGGGGTGGAAAGCCATAATCTTGATTTATTCTTTTCCTCCCCGGAGACGGCGCGCGGCCTCTACGCCAGCGGCGCGGCGGGCCACGGTGCCGCCGTCTGTGAGGGAGCCATGGGTTTTTACGATGGCCTGAGCGGTACCAGCACCACGGCCAGCGCCTGGCAGGTGGCGGATACATTGAATCTGCCCGTGCTGCTGGTGGTGCGGCCCAAGGGGGCCAGCCTGACCTTGGCGGCCCAGATCAAAGGCCTGCAGAGCTTCCGCACTCCCAGCCATTTAGCGGGCATTTTGCTCAATGACTGCAAGCCCGGTTTGTACAAGATGCTGGCCCCCATGCTGGAAGCGGAGACCGGCCTGCCGGTAGCGGGCTTCCTGCCCCCGGTGCCGGAGGCCGCCATCGGGAGCCGCCATCTGGGCCTTTACACGGCCGGGGAAGTAGCGGACTTACAGCAGAAGATCGCCTTGCTGGCACAGGCTGCCGAAGAAAATATCCATTGGGAAAAACTGCTTTCCCTCTGTGAGCAGCCTGCCCCGGCAGCAGCGCAGATCAAACAGGAACACACAAAAACAGTGTGTCAAAATCGCGGTGGCGCGGGATGAGGCGTTCTGCTTTGCCTACGCCGAAACGCTGGAGGCCCTTACCGCCGCCGGGGCAGAGCCTGTCCCCTTCAGCCCGGTGCGGGACCCGGCCCTGCCGGAGGGGGTCGGCGGGCTGTACCTGCCCGGCGGCTACCCGGAGCTCCACGCCCAGGCCCTGAGCGAGAACACCTCCATGCGGCAGAGCATCCGGGGGGCTGTCGCGGCAGGCCTGCCCACCGTGGCCGAGTGCGGAGGCTTCCTCTACCTCGGCCAGACGCTGGAAGACGCTGAGGGGGGCATCTGGCCCATGGCGGGCGTCCTGCCCGGGCAGGGAGTCAAGTCGGGCGGCTGGTCCGCTTTGGCTACGCCACCCTTACGGCGCGGGCGGACAGCCTGCTCTTCCGGGCCGGGGAACAGTTCCCCGTGCACGAGTTCCACCACTGGGATTCCACGGAAAATGGCACGGCCCTCACCGCCGCCAAGGCCAATGGCAGGCAGTGGGCCTGCGGCTTTGCAAACGAGCATTTCTATGCGGGGTTCCCGCATTTGTACTGGGCGGGTACGCCCCTGCCGGAGCGGTTTGTGGCCGCGGCAGAATCTTACCAGAACAAACGAGGCAGTTTATGACAGAAGCAACACTCAAAACCCTGTTGGAGGGCATCACCCCGCCGGACGAGGCCGCCCGCGCGGCGGCTCATGCCCACTGGGCCAGCCTGGCAAAGCCGCTGGGCGGGCTGGGAGCGCTGGAAACCACGCTGGAATCCGCCGCCGCCCTCACCGGGAGCGCGGCGCTGGATCTCTCCAAGCGTGCCGTCCTGGTCCTCTGCGCGGACAACGGCGTGGTGGCGCAGGGCGTCAGCCAGACGGACCAGAGCGTGACCCGCACCGTGGCGGAGAATCTTGCCGCCCGGCGCACCAGTGTGTGCCAGATGGCCCGCACGGCCCACTGCGATGTTCTGCCCGTGGATATGGGCATGGCAGGCGAACCGGTGCCCGGCGTGCGGAACTGCCGCATTGCCGCAGGCACGGCGGATTTTACCCAAGGCCCGGCCATGCGCCGGGAGCAGGCCGTAGAGGCTGTTGCCAAGGGCATTGCGCTGGTGCGGGAGCAGAAAGCGCAGGGCGTCACCCTGCTGGCCACGGGCGAGATGGGCATTGGCAATACCACCACCTCCAGCGCGGTGGCGGCGGTGCTGCTGGGCCAGCCCGTGGAACGATGACCGGCCGGGGAGCGGGCCTTTCGGACGAGGGACTTGCCCGGAAGATCAATGCCATTCAAAGGGGCATTGCGGTCAATCAGCCCGACCCGGACGACGCGCTGGATGTCCTCGCCAAGCTTGGCGGGTTTGACATCGCGGGTCTCTGCGGCGTCTTTCTGGGCGGTGCGCTGGAAGGCGTGCCCGTGGTAATGGACGGCTTCATCAGCGGCGTGGCGGCGCTGTGCGCCGTGCGGCTGTGCCCTGCGGCGGCCAAAGCTGTGTTTGCCAGCCACTGCTCCTCCGAGCCCGCCGCCCGTCTCGTGCTGGAAGCACTGGGCAAAGCCCCGCTCATCACCGCCGGACTCCATCTGGGCGAGGGCACCGGCGCGGTGGCCAGCATCCCGCTGTGGGATATGGCGCTGGCCGTTTATCGGAACTGCTATTCGTTCGCAGACGGCGGGCTGACCCCTTACACGCCTCAAGGAGGTGCCGGATGCTGACACTGGTTCTGGGCGGCGCGGCCAGCGGCAAAAGCGAGTATGCTGAGAGTCTGGTGCTGAAAACGGCCCTGCCGCGCTACTATCTTGCCACCATGCAGGTGTGGGATGCCGAGTGTGCCGCCCGGGTGGAAAAGCACCGCAAAATGCGGGCCGCAAAGCAGTTTACCACGGTGGAGTGCCCACTCCATCTCGAACAGGTGCAGCTCCCCGCCCGGGGCACCGCCTTGCTGGAAGACCTTGGCAACCTTGCCGCCAACGAGCTCTACGCCCCGGCGGGGCAGGGAAGCACGCGGCCCGGGCTGTGCTGGCCGGGGTGGAGGTGGTGGCCTCCCAGTGCGAAAACCTCGTCCTCGTCTCCAACGAAGTCTTCAGCGGCGGGGCCGACTATGCAGGCGATACCGACCAGTATCTGCTGGCCCTCGCGCGGGTCAACAACGCCCTTGCCGTCCGGGCGGACAATGTCTGCCGGGTGGTCTGCGGCATCCCGGTCTATTACAAAGGAGGGACCCCGGAATGATCGTGCTCCAAACCATGGCCGTGGCGTTTGCCATGTTCTCGGCCCTGCCGGTGCCGCAATTTACCTGGAATTCCAAAAACATGCGGTACGCCCTCTGTGCGTTCCCTCTCATCGGGGGGATCATCGGGGCGCTGTGGAGCCTCTGCGGGGCGCTGCCGCTGCCCGATATGATCCGGGCCGGCGGCTTCTGCCTCATTCCGGTGCTGGTCACCGGCGGCATCCATCTGGACGGCTATGCCGACACCTGCGATGCCCTTTCCAGCTACGGCGACCGAGAAAAGAAGCTGGAAATTTTAAAAGACCCCCACTGCGGGGCCTTTGCCGTCATCCGGCTCTGCACCTACTTCCTCGCGTATTTCTGCGTTGCGTTCTGCATCCGCTTCTCCCCCCGGGTGGGGTTGTGCTGGACGCTGGCGCTGGTGCTGGAGCGCGGCCTCTCGGGGCTGGCGGTGGCGGCGTTCCCCATGGCCAAAAACACCGGTCTGGCCCACACCTTTGCCACGGCGGCAGACCGGGAAAGCGTTCAAAAAATCCTGATCGTTCTGTCCGTCCTGCTGGCTGCGGCGCTCATTGCGCTGGGCGGCGGGGCACTGGTGGCGGCGGCTCTGCTGGTGCTGTGGCGGTACCACCATGTGGCCGTCAGGGAGTTTGGCGGCATCACGGGGGATCTGGCCGGGTGGTTTTTGCAAAAAGCCGAATTCTGGATGCTGGCGGCGCTGGCGGCCAGCCAGTGGGGAGGCATTTTATAACATGATGTTCATTACCGGGCCGCTCTACAGCGGCAAGCGCACCTTTGCGCGGCAGTTTGCGGGCAGCTGCATCACCGATGTGCAGGACAAAGCCGCCGAAGCTGCCGATCTGACCCAGCTGGCGGAAGAGCTGGCCCAATACGATATCGTCATTGCTACCGAGGTGGGCGGCGGCGTGGTCCCGGTGGATGCCGGGCAGCGTGCCGCCCGGGAAGCCGCCGGGCGGCTGGCCTGCCTGCTGGCGGCCCGCGCCGACTGCGTTGTGCAGATGTTCTGTGGCATCCCCACCGTTTTGAAAGGAGAACTGCCTAAATGCTGATCTATCTTCTGCGCCATGGCCAGACGGAATACAACGCCCAGAAGCGTTATCAGGGCCAGCGCGATATCCCGCTCTCACCCGAAGGCGCTGCCCAGCTGCGCCGGGCAGATTTTGACCCCGATGTGGTCTATGTCACCCCGCTGCAGCGCACCTCCCAGACGGCGAAGATCGTTTTCCCCCACGCAAAACTCGTGGTGGTGGACGGCCTGAAAGAGATGTGTTTTGGCAGCTTTGAGGGCCGCAATTTCATCGAGATGGAAAAGGACCCCGAGTATCAGGCATGGGTGAAGGCCAACTGTGAGAGCTCCTGCCCGGACGGCGAACGGAAAGAAGACTTTTCCAACCGCATCTGTGCCGCATTCTCCAAGCTGGTGGATGAGGCATTGGCAGAGGGAAAAGACCGGCTGGTCATTCTGGCCCACGGCGGCACCCAGATGGCGGCCATGGAGCGGTATGGGGTGCCTCATCAGGATTATTACAAGTGGTGCGGCCCCAATGCGGGCGGTTATGTGCTGGACGCCAAAGATTGGACGCAAAAGCATATCCTCACGGTAATCAAGACGGTGCAATATACAAAGAGTGGCGCAGAGGAGAGCCCATGATGACGGTTTGGGCCGTGCTGGGCGGCTTTGTGCTGGACGCGCTCTTTGGCGACCCGGCGTGGCTGCCCCACCCGGTGGTGTACATGGGCAAGGCCATCTCCAAGCTTGAAAAATTCCTGCGCCCCCGTCTGCCCAAAACGCCTCAGGGAGAGCTGTTGGGCGGTGCCATCGTGGCGTTCTGCCTGCCGGTGGGCACCTTTTTGCTCACCGGACTCGTCTGCTGGGGGGCCGCCCGGCTCCACCCGCTGCTGGGGCTGGCCGTCCAGATGTTCTGGTGCGGGCAGGCGCTGGCCGCCCGGGGCCTGGTGCAGGAGAGCACCAATGTTTATAAAGAGCTCAAAAACCAGACCTGCCCGGGGCCCGCAAAGCGGTCAGCCGGATCGTGGGCCGGGACACTGCGGAGCTCACTGCCGAGGGCGTGACGAAAGCCGCTGTGGAGACGGTGGCCGAAAACGCCAGCGACGGTGTCATTGCGCCGCTGCTCTATATGCTCATCGGCGGGGCCCCGCTGGCCCTCACTTACAAGGCCATCAACACGATGGACAGTATGCTGGGCTACAAAAATGAAAAATACCTCTACTTTGGCCGTGTGCCCGCCAAGCTGGACGATGTGGCAAATTACCTTCCCAGCCGCCTGGCAGGCCTGCTCTGGGTGGCCGCCGCAGCCTTTACGCACAATGACGCAAAAGGGGCGTGGAAGATCTGGCGCCGCGACCGCCGCTGCCACGCCAGCCCCAACAGCGCCCAGACCGAAAGCGCCTGCGCCGGTGCACTGGGCGTGCAGCTGGCCGGCCCGGCTTACTATTTTGGCGAATATTACCCCAAGCCTACCATCGGTGATGCCCTGCGCCCCATTGAGCCGCAGGACATCCTGCGCGCCAACCGCATGATGTATGTGGCCAGCAGCTTCGCACTGGCGTGGGGATGCGCCCTTCGCGCGCTTTTCTGAAGGAGGCTTTTATGCAGACTTTGACCCATGGCGGCGACTGGGCGGGCTACCGCGCCGAGTTTGGCCGCGACCCGCTGGATTTTTCGGCCAATGTCAGCCCGCTGGGTCTGCCCAAAGGGGTGGCCGATGCCATCACGGCGGCCCTGCCGCAGGCAGACCGCTACCCGGACCCGCTCTGCCGCACCCTGCGCGCGGCACTGAGCGAGGCGGAGGGCCTGCCCGCCGAGCAGATCCTCTGCGGCAACGGCGCGGCAGACCTCATCTTCCGGCTGGCGCTGGCCGTAAAACCCCGCCGGGCGCTGGTGACGGCGCCCACCTTTGCGGAGTACGCCACGGCACTCGAAACCGTGGACTGCACGGTGGAGTGCTTTACGCTGAACGAAGCCAATGATTTCGCGGTGACAGAGGAGTTTCTGGACGCCATCGTCCCGGGGGTGGAGATCGTCTTCCTCTGCCAGCCCAACAACCCCACCGGCCAGCTGGCCAGCCCGGCCCTTGCCGTCTGCCGGGCAGCGGAGCGGTGCGCGGCGTGCGGGGCTGTTCTGGCTGTGGACGAGTGCTTTCTGGACTTCCTGCCGGATGGCGACCGCTGGACGGCAAAACCCCTGCTGCACAAGGATCAGAACCTCATCATTTTCAAGGCCTTTACCAAGCTCTACGGCATGGCAGGCGTCCGGCTGGGCTACTGCCTCAGTGCGGACGCTGCTCTGCTGGAAAAAATGCGGAACGCGGGCCAGCCCTGGGCGGTGTCCAGCCTGGCTCAGGCCGCCGGTGTGGCGGCCCTGAAAGAAACGGCGTACGTTGCGCGGGTGCGGGCCCTCATTGCAGCGCAGAAGCCGAAACTCACGGCAGGCCTGCGGGCGCTGGGCCTGCGGGTGATCGAGGGCAGGGCCAATTATTTATTGCTGCAAGGGCCGGAGACTCTCGGCGGGCAGCTGCGGCAAAAGGGGGTTGTCCTGCGCGGCTGCGCCAATTATCCGGGGCTGGACGCCAGCTGGTACCGCACTGCCGTGCGCACGGGGCCGGAAAATGAACGATTGCTGAAAACACTGCAGGAGGTGTTGGGATGAGCCGGGCAAAATGCATTATGGTGCAGGGCACCATGAGCGGTGCGGGCAAAAGCCTGCTGTGCGCGGCGCTGTGCCGCATCTTTGCGCAGGATGGCTACCGCGTGGCCCCTTTCAAAAGCCAGAACATGGCCCTGAACAGCTTTGTCACCCGCGACGGGCTGGAGATGGGCCGCGCCCAGGTGGTGCAGGCCCAGGCGGCGGGCATCGAGCCGGACGTCCGGATGAACCCCATTCTGCTCAAGCCCAGCAGCGATGTAGGCAGCCAGGTCATCGTCAACGGCGAGGTGCGGGGCCAGATGAAAGCGGCAGACTACTTCCGCCACAAAAAACAGCTCATCCCCGATATTTTAGCTGCCTACAACAGCCTGGCGGAGGAGGTGGACATCATCGTCATCGAGGGTGCCGGCAGCCCGGCGGAGATCAACCTCAAGGCGGATGACATCGTCAACATGGGGCTGGCCAAACTGGTGGATGCCCCCGTCCTGCTGGCAGGCGATATCGACCGGGGCGGCGTGTTTGCCCAGCTTTACGGCACTGTGGAGCTGCTGGAGCCGGAGGAACGGGCCCGCATTCAGGGACTCATCATCAACAAATTCCGGGGGGATGTGGAAATTCTGCGCCCGGGCCTGACCATGCTGGAAGAAAAAACGCGCCTGCCCGTGCTGGGCGTGGTGCCCTACCTGAATGTGGACATTGAGGATGAGGATTCCCTCTCCCAGCGGCTGGACGTGAAAAATGTCGTCAAGCCGCTGGATGTGGCCATCATCCGGCTGCCCCGCCTCTCCAACTTTACAGATTTCATCTCGCTGGAGCAGCACCCGCTGCTGGGCGTGCGGTATGTGGAGAGCACCCGCGGCCTCGACGCACCGGACTGCATCATTCTGCCCGGCACCAAGAACACGGTGGACGACCTGCTCTGGCTCCGTCAATCCGGGCTGGAAGCGGCCATTTTAAAGCTGGCCGAGCGCGGTACCCCCATTTTGGGCGTCTGCGGCGGCTACCAGATGCTGGGCCAGCAGCTGGACGACCCCACCGGCAGCGAGAGTGGCCGGGTGCAGTCCCTGCGGGGGCTGGGCCTGCTGCCCACCCGGACGGTCTTCTCGGAGCAGAAGCGCCGCACCCAGGTCACGGCCACGGTCACGGCAGAGCCCTTTGCCGGGGCAAAGCTGACGGGGTATGAGATCCACACCGGTCGGACCGTGGTGGAGGGCACGCCCTTTGATACCCTTGCGGACGGCCAGCCCGAGGGCTGTGTCAACGGCAGTGTGTTTGGCACCTACCTCCACGGCCTCTTTGATACCGGCGAATTGACCGAAAAACTGACCGTGTTTTTGTGCAAACAGAAGGGTATCGCCCCGGAAGCCGCTGCCCTTGTGCCCATGGAGCAGTACCGCCAGCAGCAGTTTGATCTGCTGGCTGACGGCGTGCGGGGCGCGTTGGATATGGCCGCGGTTTACCGGGCCATGGGAATGGAGCGCTGAGATGGAACAGGGACTTTTGCACCTCTATTACGGGGACGGAAAAGGAAAGACCACCGCCGCCATGGGCCTGGCCCTGCGGGCACTGGGCAGCGGCAAACGGGTGGTCATCGTCCAGTTTTTGAAAGGCGGAAACAGCGGGGAGATCCCGCTGCTGGCAAAGCTGGGGGCCGAAATTTACCGGGGCAAGGCGGGGCAGAAATTCGTCTTCCAGATGAATGAAGCCGAAAAAGCCGCCACCCGGGAATTACAGAACCGGAACCTGCGGAACGCCATGGCCCGGCCTGCCGATCTGCTGGTCCTGGACGAGGCCGGTTCGGCCTGGGAGCTGGACATGGTGGACAAGGCACTGCTCCAAAAGACGGTGCGGGAGCGCCCTGCCGTGCAGGAGTGCGTGCTGACGGCCCACCAGCCGCCCCAGTGGATGCTGGACGAGGCCGACTATGTGACGGAAATGAAATGCCACCGCCACCCCTACCAGAAAGGGGTCCCGGCGCGAAAGGGGATAGAATATTGACGCCGCAGCACCATCTGCCCGCTGACATTGAGCGGACGAGCCTGAAAATGATTGCCGCGGAGCTGGCCGAACTGGGCCTGACCCCGCCTCCGGAGACGGAAGCCGTTGTCCGGCGGGTCATCCACACCACGGCGGATTTTGACTACGCCAAAAACCTGCGTTTTACGCCCGGGGCCGTGCAAAAGGCCGTGGAGGCCTTGCACAAAGGGGCGTTCCTCGTTACCGACACCAACATGGCCCTGGCGGGCATTACCAAGCCCGGTCTTGCCAAGCTGGGCGGGCAGGCAGCCTGCTATATGGCGGACCCTGAAGTGGCCGCGTGGGCCAAGGCGGAGGGCACCACCCGGGCTGTGGCGGCGATGCACAAAGCAGCCGCCGAGCACCCGGGGGCCATCCTGGCCGTCGGCAATGCACCCACAGCCCTGCTCACCATTGCGGAGCAGATTGAGGCGGGCCTGCGCCCGGCGCTGGTCATCGGTGTCCCGGTAGGGTTTGTGAATGTGGTGGAGAGCAAGGAGCGGCTGTTTGTCACCTGCGAGGCCCACGGCGTGCCTGCCATCGTGGCCATGGGCCGCAAGGGCGGCAGCAACGTGGCCGCCGCCATCTGCAACGCCCTCATTTATTCTGCCGCGGAGATGCTGGACCCCACGGCCCGGGGCTGGAACGGTTGAAGATTTTTAGAATCGCAAAAGACAAAAATTGCCCGGAGACACTGCAAATCACAGCGTTCTCCGGGCATTTCTTATACCGTTGCCAGCACGGCGAGGATGCTCTGCCACCGGGGGTTCTGCACAGGCTGTGCAGAAGCGCGGCGGGCAGCAGTCGGAGCGGCGGGGGCCATGGGCTGGGGCATCCGGTCCACCGGGCAGGCAAAGGGCGAAGCAAGGTCGGCCTGCCACTGAGCGGCCAGCTGGACGGCCTCCGGGCAGGATTGGAGGGTGCGCCGCTCCGTCCCGGCCAGGAAATCGCCCAGCCAGCAGAGGACGGCGGCCATGGGCAGCTGGGCGGCGGCATCGGTGCTCCAGTAGCACCAGTGCGCGCCCCGGCCTACAAAGCTGTCCACCGTGATGAGCGCCCCCTCCCGCGCGTTGCGGGGCAGGGCGGCGGTGTGGTCGCCGGAGCAGCGGCACAGCTCGTGCAGGACGCGCTCGGCCCGGCCTGCATCAAGGGCATCGTCCCGGATGTAGGCGGCAAAGTCGTCCGCACTCAGCAGTTCATCCGCCTTGGCAGGGAAGCGGCCCGTCATCTCGCCGGAAGCGTTGTGGCAGAGCTGCCAGCCCTTGCGGAACAACTGGAAGTTGAGGTTGCGCCGCCCCATGGTGGAGTAAAACAACCGCACCCGGGCGCTGCCGGGCTCCTGCCGCAGTTCCAGATAAGCGTCTGCCCCGCCAAGATCCTGCACTTTTACGCGGAGCAGCAGGGTGGTATCACGTTTCCGGGCAGACATGGCGCGGTGCATCATCTCAAAGTAACGGGCAGCATCCATGGTGGTTCTCCTCTCTTCCGGGACCGATGTTGGTTGTATTTCTGAGAGGAGTATACCACAAACAACAACAAAATACAACTATAAGTTTGCTTACTGGACGAAAAAATATTTTTAAAACGGAAAACAGAATAAACAATATGGTTGTATAAACTCAATCCCCCAGGGCCCGGATCTCGTGCTGGATGAGCTGCCCGGCGGCACGGGCCAGCTGGTCCATGCCCCGGATGCGGGCCAGGTTTTTGCCGTAAATGCGCTCGGCGGCGGGGATGGAGCTGTTCTCGCCCATAAAGACGGCGGACACCTGGATCCCCTTGCGGCGGAGATCACGTACCTCGGCGGCGGTATCGTCCACGCCGTAGGGCCCGCCGTAATCCCGGCCAAGCGGGTTTTCCGGGCTGGGCGGGATGCGGCGGCTGTCATTGGGGGAGGCATCCGTCAGCAGGATGAGCAGGTGGCGGGGAGCCGGGCCGGGGTCAAAATCCAGCAGGTCGCCTGCCGCCCGCAGGGCCAGGCCGTCCCGGTTCCAGCCCGAGGCGAAATACTGGTTGACACCCTGCCATTGTTTGTCTTTGAAGTGCTTGAGCACCCGGAGCACGGTGTAGCCCCGCAGGCTGCAAAAAGCTGCTTACCCGCACCGGAATGTGGCAGCGGGAAAGGCTCTCGGCCAGGATGGCACCCTGTGCCGCAATGACTTCCTGGCAGTGGAGCCGGGAGGCCGAGGCATCCAGCAGCAGGTCTACGGTGAACGAGGGCTGATTCTCCTCCTCGGCACAGCGGAAGACCCGGCTGTCGTCCAGCAGAGGAGCCCGCCAGACCCGCTCCGGGTCCAGATTGCCGCTGCGGGCGATCCGGGCGTTGGGCTGCTGGTGGACGAGGATGCAGTTCTGGATCTGCTCGGTCAGCCGGAGCACCACGCTGCGGTGGAGCTCCCGGTTTTTGGCATCGTAAGCCCGGTTGCGGTCGGCCTGCAATTCGGCCTGCTCGGCCAGATGTTTCGCTTCGGGGGTGGGGGCCTGCTCCGGGCTGGGCACGCCGGAGGCAAACCACAAATGGCACCCCAGATGGTCCCCGGTGCAGAGCTCCTGCTCGGCCTTGCGCAGCCGTTCCGGCGGGTAGAGAGAGCGGCCAAAGCAGCTCTCGATGTAGGCCCGGTCCTCGGCGGCGTTCTGTTTCAGTGTAATATGGGCCAGCCGCTTGTCGGCAGTCGGCCCGCCGCCGCCCGCGTCCACACTGCCCGAGTGCTCCACCGTCATCCGGTCGGTTTTGATCATCTGGGTGGGCATGGTCTTGGTGGCAAGGGAGGCCAGAAGCCCCTCCAAGTGCAGGTGCAGTGCCAGTTTCTGGTGCACCGTGCCGTCAAAGAGGGCAAATTTAGCGTAAAGGGCCAACACGCTGGCTTTCAGTTCCTCGGGCTTGGGCGGTGTTTCCGGGGCCAGGGCCGCCGCCAGCTGGCTTTCATAAGGGGTCAGCACCGGGTCGGCCCGGCCCTGTACCCGCCGCCAGCGGGTGGACTGCATGGAGTAGACCAGCTGGTTTTTCGCCATCCACTCCTGCCGCGAGAGTTTGTACTGGATGCCGAAGAAATAATCCGCGTGGGCCCGCCGCAGCTCGGCCAGCACCGGGCGGCGGGGCAGCTCCAGCGCATAGGCGGCGCTTTCGAGGTACAGCCAGGTCAGGTCGTCCAGCAGGGACTGCTTCACGTCGCCGTCCCAGGTATGGAACAGCCCCCCGCACAAGGTCGTCGCCGTAATATTTGTGCACCAGCCCCACGATGCAGTTCATGTAAAAATCCACGGTGCCATCGGTGTTGCGGGCCAGAAACAGCGGCTCAAAGCCGTATTCGCCTGCCGCGGCCCACACCTGATTGGCGGCCCGCCGCTCCTGCGCGGTGTAGCTCTGCGCTTCCATAGGGCGGCCCCTCAGCTGAAGAGCTTGGCGGCGGTGAGCTGGGCCGGGATGCGGGCGGCAATGACGTCCCGGATGAGCCCCTGCTCGTAGGAATCAAAGGCTTTGTTGGTGATGCCCATGTCCAGTGCGGCCCCGGCAGGCACGCCCCGGCGGATGAGCCGCAGGGCGTCCAGCATCCCGCGCAGGTCCAGCGCTTTGGTGGAGATTTCCGCGCTGTCGCACTTTTTCTGTAAATCGAGGAAAAGCTGGGCAAACTGATGGACGTACTTGCCCGTCAGATCCGGGAACTGGGCCCGGAGCAGCTTTTCGAGGTTTTCCTCGGTGATGGTGGGCATCTGGATGACCACAAAGCGGGAGGTGAGGGCTTCGTTCAGTTCCCGGGTGCCCGCGTAGCCGTAGTTCATGGTGGCAATGAAACGGGTCTCCTCGGCCAGCGGGATGCGCTCGTAGCCGGGCACATCGATGGCGCGGCGGAAATCCAGCACCGCGTGGAGGACAGCCAGCGCCTCATTTTTTGCCATGTTGATCTCATCCAGCACGCCAAAGCCGCCGCACTGAGCACAGCGGTAGACCGGGCCGGGCCGGAATTTGACGGCACCGCCCTCAAAGGTGTCCATGCCGATGAGGGAGGCCGCGTCCATATTCACATGGAACGAGATATCCCATGCCGGGCGGCCAAAGGCGGTGGCCAGATTCTCCGCCAGCACATTTTTTCCGGTGGCCTTGCCGCCGGCCAGCAGCAGGTTCTCGCCGCAGAGCAGGGCGGCCAGTGCCTGCTCCCAGACGTCTTTTCCATAGTAAGTAAAGGCCGACTGCGGCACACGGGGAGCCAAAGCCTCGGTCAGCGGGTGGGTGGTACGATATTCATTGACGGCCAGCAGCAGATCCGGGCTGACGCCCTCCTGCTGTAAATTTTCCATCAGAGTGGAAGTTGTGACCATTTCGGAAACATCTCCTTGCGGTTGGCATTGCCAAACCAATTTTTCAGCCCTATCATAGCACAAATGCGGATGGTTTGGTAGGGGAGAACGGACAAGATGCGGCAAGAAAAAAGAAACTGATTTGCATTTGCAGAGCCGCCTTGCTACAATAAGAAAAAACGAAAGGGGCGCACTGCCATGAAACAAGACCGCCGCCGCTGGAAGGTCTGCTTTGAAACGAACTATTGGGGAACCCAAAAGGGAAGCGACCCCGGCGAGGAACTGTGCCTTGACCGGGAATTTGAATGGAATGGCCATCGGTGGCAGATCCCGGCCCTTTACCGGTGCAGACAGGGATTGGTCGTGGACTTTGCCATGGAGGTGCCGCAGGAAGAGCTTCGGGCCTTCATGAAAAAATGGGGCATTGCGGAAGACGGCGAATGCACCCGCACCCCTGACCAGAGCCGAGGAACGCCAGATGGAGCAGGAAAATCCGCTGGATGGGGGATTTTGTGCAGAGCTGGTGCTGAACGGGATGCGCCTGCGCCCAAGCAACGGCTGTGGGGTAGGGTATCTTCCGGGGGATGCTGCCGGGAACGATGAGGCGGCAGAACTTCTGTTCCACTATGGACTGGAGAAAACGAAAATCTGGCGGTTCTGGCGGAACAGCTATCCGTGGGCAACGAAAAGCCGGAGAAGCTGCCCAAAACGGTTCCGCACGCTGGAAGTACAAATGGAAGCAGAGTTGGAACAGTATCGGAGCGAGTGTTTCCGGACCCCTGTGGTGGGGGAGTCGGTGATGGTCCACGATGCGGCAGATGGAACAGCCTATCGGTTGACGGTGCTGGGGGCCAGGTCGGAAACGCTGGAGCTCCCGGATGATGATGGATGGGAGCGGCCCAATTGCTTTTGCCTGATGACCTACCGCCTGACCCCAAAAGCGGAAAACTTCTTTCTCGACGACTGCGCGGCAGGGAGACCACCCGCGCCGCAGAGCGCGTCCGCCCATTGACCCGGAACGGACGGCACTGGAAAAGAAGTATGGGCTGGAACCGCAGGTGGAAGGAGACGCGGCCATTGCGGTGATCGGGGGTGCCGACGGCCCGACCGCCGTTTTCTGCACAGTGCGCGGGGAAACAGAAGAGACAAATGGTGCGGCTGCGGCATGTTCCGCCTGTTATTTCGAACCGGTCCAGCTGGAAACCATCACATGGCAGGCGTCGTTCTGCCGCAAGCCCTGTGCGGACGCCGACGTGAAACTCCTTTAAGAAACTTTCAGCCAAGACGCTTAGATTTCACCACCCAAACAAATTGACACCACCCCTAAAATAAGATAAAATGTCTTCTGTTGTGTTAAAAATCCAAGTAACAGGTGAAACAAACATATGATCGAAACCATTGCGGCCGTCAATCAGGCGGTGAACAGCTTTATCTGGGGGATCCCCGCCATGGTGTGCATCATCGGCGTGGGTTTGCTGCTCAGTGTGCGGACCGGCTTTTTGCAGATCCGCAAATTCCCCTACGCCATCCGCACCACCATTGGCCGGATGTTCCGCAAAAAGGATGCCTCGGACGGCACTATGACCCCGTTCCAGGCCGTCTGCACCGCACTGGCGGCGACGGTGGGCACCGGCAACATCGCGGGCGTGGCGGGTGCCATCGCCATCGGCGGGCCGGGTGCCGTGTTCTGGATGTGGTGCTCGGCGCTGCTGGGCATGTGCACCAAGTTTTCGGAGGTGACGCTGGCCGTCCATTTCCGGGAGCGGAACAAAAACGGGGAGCTGGTGGGCGGCCCCATGTACTATATTAAAAACGGCCTGGGGCAGCGCTGGCAGTTCCTGGCGGTACTGTACTCCCTGTTTGGCGTGCTGACGGTCTTTGGCACCGGCAACGCCACTCAGGTCAACACCATCGTCACGGCCATTGATTCCGCCGTGCTGGCGTACAACACCTCGGTAAAAAGTTTTCTGCCCACCCTCAACCTCATTGTAGGCGTGGCAGTGGCCATGTTGGTGGCCATGGTGCTGCTGGGCGGCATCAAACGCATTGGCAGCGTCACGGAGAAGCTGGTGCCGTTCATGGCACTGTTCTATGTGGTGCTGGCGGTAGGCGTCGTGGTGCTCAATGTGCAGCGTCTGCCCTATGTGCTGGAGTCCATCATCGCGGGCGCGTTCAACCCCAGAGCGTTCACGGGCGGTGCCATCGGCAGTGTGTTTCTCAGCGTGCAGAAAGGCGTCTCCCGCGGTATCTTCTCCAACGAGGCCGGCCTCGGTACGGGCTCCATCGCCCATGCCTGCGCCGATACCCGGAAGCCCGTCAAGCAGGGGATGTTCGGCATCTTTGAAGTCTTTGCCGATACCATTGTCATCTGCACTCTGACCGCCATGGTCATCCTGTGCAGCGGCGTGCCGGTGGGCTACGGGGCTGCCGCTGGCGCCGAGCTGACCATCGCTGGTTTTACCGCGACTTACGGCGGCTGGTCGTCCATCTTTACGGCGATGGCACTGTGCTGCTTTGCGTTCTCCACCATCATCGGCTGGGGCCTGTACGGCTCCCGCTGTGCGGAATTCCTGTTCCGCACCGATAAGGTGGTGGGGCCGTTCCTCGTGCTCTATTCCTTTGTGTCCATTGTGGGCGCGACCATGGATCTGGGCCTTTTGTGGAACATTGCCGATACGTTCAATGGCCTGATGAGCATTCCCAACCTGATCGCCCTGCTGCTGCTCTCCGGCACGGTGGCAAAGCTGGTCAAAGAGTTTTTTGCGGGCGAGGGTGCCCGGTAAAATAAAACGGAGGACAGGAAAATGGAAAAAGCGCTTTACGACACTTATCTTGCAATTCTAAAAGAAGAGCTGGTGCCTGCGATGGGCTGCACCGAGCCCATCGCCGTGGCCTATGCTGCTGCCCTGGCTGCCCGGGCACTGGGCTGTTCGGCAGAGCAGGCTGAGGTAGCCGCCAGTGCCAACATCATCAAGAACGTGAAGAGCGTCGTCGTGCCCAACACGGGCGGCCGCCGGGGCATTGCTGCCGCCGCTGCCGCAGGCATCGTGGCAGGCGATGCGGACAAGGAGCTGGAAGTGCTCTGCGCCGTGACGGAGGATGACCTGAAAAAGATGGCGGATTTCCGGAAAAGACGCCCATCCATGTGGAGCGCTCGGGCAAGCCCTACCTGTTTGACATCCAGGTGCGGCTGTTCGGCGGCGGGCATACCGCTTTTGCGGAGATCGCAGGCCACCACACCAATGTCATCGCCCTGCAGCGGGACGGCGAGGTCCTGCTCCAGAAAGAATACGTGGAGCAGACCAGCACCCAGGCCACCGACCACACCCTGCTCAACGTGGAGCAGATCGTCCAGTTTGCCGATGAAGCCGACCTGAACGACGTGAAAGAGACCCTGCAGCGCCAGATCGACTGCAACACCGCCATTGCCAAGCAGGGCCTGGAGGGTCACTGGGGTGCCGAGATCGGCCGCATCCTGCTCCGCTCCTACGGCGACAGCGTCCACAATCGGGCCAAGGCCTGGGCCGCCGCCGGGTCGGACGCCCGGATGAACGGCTGCGAGCTGCCGGTGGTCATCAACTCGGGCAGCGGCAACCAGGGCCTGACGGCCTCTCTGCCGGTCATCATTTACGCCCGGGATATGGGGGCCTCGCAGGAGCTGCTCTACCGTGCCCTGCTGGTGTCCAACCTCGTTACCATCCACCTCAAAACAGGCATCGGGCCCCTCTCGGCTTACTGTGGCGCCACCAGTGCCGGCTGCGGTGCAGGCGCGGGCATTACATACCTCCATGGCGGCCGTTATAACGAGATCGCTCACACGGTGGTCAACGCGCTGGCCATCAACTCCGGTATGGTTTGCGATGGTGCCAAGGCCAGCTGCGCCGCAAAGATCGCTTCTGCCGTGGAAGCAGGTCTGCTGGGAATGCAGATGCAGATGCACGACAGCGAGTTCGTGGGCGGCGACGGCATCGTGCTCAAGGGCGTGGAGAACACCATCCGCAACGTGAGCAAGATGGCCCACGACGGCATGGCCGAGACCGACCGTGAGATCATCCGCCTGATGATCGCCCCGCAGGAGGGGGCCGCAAGCTGCTGATGGAAAAATACTGCCATGGCTTGACTTTTTGCAAAATCGCATATAATAAAAGTGCGAACGATACGATACACATTTCCAATGGGTATCACCAAAGGAAAGAACCCCTCGGAGTTGCAGCTCCAAGGGGTTCTTCCATTTGTTAGTGCTTGCTGTCCTTGTGCTTGCCGTCAAGCCACTTGCTGATGCAGTTGGAAACCACACCTGCTGCGACGGACAAAACGAATGATACGAACAGTTCCAAAAGGTTCACCTCCCATCTCAATGAAAATTGAGTGGAAAGGGCAGCGACTTTAGTATAACATAGATGGACAGAAAAAAGACAGGCGTTTGATTCTGGATGCTAGAAATTCCGCAAGAGGAACAGAGAGGATGTTTCTAGGTTTGTTTGGGGAAAAAAGAAACTCATTCTGGGAATGCGAAAGGGTAGAAAGAACTCTTTGATTTGTGATAAAAATTTGAAAAGATATCCAAAAAATATCGGCCGTTTTTTGTCGGGATGCACAAATAATTTGTGAAATTTTCAAAACACTTGACAAGGCACCCGGGGGAGGGTACAATGCAGGAAACAGGAAAATATCCTGAACGAAATTTTATTTTTTGAGGAGGACCTTACTTATGAAGGCATTCAAAAAACTGGCTGCTATCGTTCTGGCAGGCGTCATGGCTCTGGCAGTCCTGACTGGCTGCAGCGACAGCGACAAGACCACTTTCCACAAGCAGCTGACCGACGCTCTGTCTGATGCAAAGGTTACTGCTGAGTATAACACTGCAGATGTTGCAAAGGCTGAGAAGATTGCACAGCTGTGGGATAGCTATGCTGCTGAGATCAAGAGCATTGAGAAGAAGCAGTCTGAGCACAAGTATGATACTACTGCTGATTATCAGAAAGCTCGTGCAGCAGCACTCGCTAAAGTTTTTGACGCTGCTACTCTGGTTGGTGGTGAGAACTTTGGTTTCGTTACCGTTCAGGAGAAAGATGCAGATACCATTGCTTCTATCGTTTCTACCCTGAAAGCAAATGGCGCTACTAAGTACGGTTATTCAATTCTCGTACCAAGGCCGCTTTTGAGAAAGATGTCCGTGGCACTTTTACTGAGGGCGAGTTCATCGTTCTGGTTTACGAGAAGTAATCAAAGGCCCATCGCTTGAAATTACAATAAAAGAAAAAAAGAACCATGTAGGCTGAAAAGCTTACATGGTTCTTTTTTTTTATAATTGTAAATTGGATAAAGTTTCTGAAACAAAGATCATCTGTATAAAAATTTCATGAAAATTACAAGAAAATCCGATTGCATTATTTTTAACAATGCGGTAAAGTAATGGTAAAGAAAACCCCGCACGGGGCGGGGAAGAGAATGTTTGGAGGATTACTATTATGGCTGATCGCATTGTCCTGAATACGATTTCTTACCATGGCCACGGTGCCATCGAGAACATTGTGCCCGAGCTGACTGCCCGTGGCTACAAGAAAGCGTTCGTCTGCTCTGACCCGGACCTGATCAAGTTCGGCGTCACCAAGAAAGTGACCGACCTGCTGGATGCTGCAAACTTTGCTTACAGCGTGTACAGCGAGATCAAGCCTAACCCCACCATTGCCAACGTGCAGGACGGCGTGGCTGCGTTTAAGGCCGCGGAGGCAGACTGCATCGTGGCCATCGGCGGCGGCTCCTCCATGGATACCGCTAAGGCCATTGGCGTGATCATCAACAACCCCGAATTTGCGGATGTCCGCTCTCTGGAGGGCGTGGCTCCCACCAAGAAGCACGCGGTGTTCACCATTGCGGTGCCCACCACCGCCGGCACCGCTGCCGAGGTCACCATCAACTATGTGATTACCGACGTGGAGAAGAAGCGCAAGTTCGTCTGCGTGGATACCAACGATATCCCGGAGATCGCGGTCGTCGATCCCGATATGATGGCATCCATGCCCAAGGGCCTGACCGCTGCCACCGGTATGGATGCTCTGACCCACGCCATTGAGGGCTACATCACCAAGGGCCACTGCACCATCTCCGATATGTTCCATCTGGAAGCCATCAAGCTCATCAGCGAGAACCTGCGCGGTGCGGTCCAGAACACGCCGGAAGGCCGCGAGGGCATGGCTCTGGGCGAGTACATTGCCGGTATGGGCTTCTCCAATGTCGGTCTGGGCATCGTCCACTCCATGGCACACGGCCTGTCTGCTCTGTATGACACTCCGCATGGTGTGGCCTGCGCGATCCTGCTGCCGGTCGGTCTGGAGTACAACAAGAGCGTTGCCGGTGAGCGCTACCGCGCGGTCGGCAAGGCCATGGGCGTCAAGGGCATTGACGAGATGAACGACACGCAGGCAGCCGATGCCACCATCGCAGCGGTCAAGCAGCTGAGCGCGGATGTGGGCATCCCCGCAAACCTGCACTGCATCCTGAAAGAAGAGGACATCCAGTTCCTGGCGGAGTCCGCTTATGCAGACGCCTGCCGCCCGGGCAACCCCCGCGACACCAGTGTGGAGGAGATCGTGGAGCTGTACAAGAGCCAGCTGTAACGGCCCGCAGCGCCTGAGAGGGCAAGCCCGCTGAAAGAAAACATCCAAACACGGCGATACGCTGTCTCTGGCAAACAGAGCGTGTATCGCTGTGTTTTTTGCATTTTATCTTGCCTGGAAGCCTAAAATAGCATACAATTGTACCATGCAATTCACACGCGATGGAAAGGAGCTGCAATGGAGCTCAATTTTTACTCTCTGAGTGTTCTATATCTGGTCTATTCGTTCCTGGGCTGGGTAGGCGAGACGGTGGTGGCAACGATAAAGGGCCGCCGCTTTGCCAACCGAGGCGTGGCGTCCGGCCCGTTCTGCTTTATCTACGGCTTTACGGCGGTGCTGCTGGCGATTTCCTTTGCAGACCGCCCCAGCCCGCTGCTGCTGTTTCTGGGCTGCGCCATTGACGCCACCGTGGTGGAGTGGCTGACGGCCAAACTGCTGGAGCGGGTGAATCGCCGCCGCTGGTGGGACTACTCCGGCAAGCGCTTCAACGTGGATGGCTACATCTGCCTGCAATACTCGCTGCTCTGGGGCGCGTTGGGCACGGCGACGGTCCTGTGGGGCAACGGTCTGCTCTTCAAGCTTTACGGCCTGCTGCCCCAGTGGCTCGTCCGGCCGTTGCTGTGGGTCTCCATCACGATCTCCCTGCTGGACCAGCTGGGCGCGTTCCTGGCAGTGAGCCGCTACGCCCGGGAGCATCCGCACCTGGAACAGCTCAATGCCGAGCTGGAAAAGCACTCCGATCAGCTCCGCACCCGGCTCAGCAGCTGGGTGGAGCGCCGTGTCCAGAAAGCTTACCCGGCCGCCGCGCGGGTGGCACCGACCGTCACAGCCCAAAAGACCCTGAGCTTTGCCGACCTGCTCTGGCTGTTCGTCATCGGGGCATTTCTGGGCGACATTGTGGAGACGCTGTTCTGCCGGGTGACGGCGGGCGTCTGGATGAGCCGTTCCAGCCTGGTCTGGGGGCCGTTCAGCGTGGTGTGGGGGCTGGCACTGGCCCTCTCTACCGTTCTGCGGAACAGTGAGAACAAGAGCGACAGCGCCATCTTTGCCTTTGGCGTCTTCATGGGCGGTGCCTATGAGTATGTGTGCAGCGCCGTAGGCGAGCTGCTGTTTGGTGTCATCTTCTGGGATTACAGCGGCTTCAAATTCAACATTGCGGGCCGCGTCAACCTGCTGTACTGCTTTTTCTGGGGCATTGCGGCGGTGGTTTGGCTCCGGCTGGGCTATCCGCTGGTGGCAAAGGGGATGGACCTCGTCCGGCGGCACGTCAAACCCTGGATGACCATTTTACTGGCCATTTTTATGGCGGTGAACATGTCCCTTTCCGGTCTGGCGCTGGCCCGGTATAACAGCCGGACCGACGGCATCACGCCGCGGAACCAGATTGAGGTCTTTTTGGACGAACACTTTGACAACGCCCGGATGGAGCGTGTCTACCCCAACGCAAAGAAAACATAAAAGACAGAAAAAACAAGGGCCTCCGCGTCTGCGGAGGCCCTTGCTCGTTGTGAGTTTAGAAAATCTTGATCTCTTCTTTGTCCATAAAGGCAGCGCCCGCAAAACCGGCGGTTTCCAGCTGGCCCAGCTGTTTGCCCAGCTTCTTGGCCTGCTCCAGCACGGTCACGTTGTAGCGCTCCCGCAGCTGTGCGGCCTTGGCCAGCACGGCAGGGAAGTCGGAGCCTTTCTGATAGAGCAGAGCGATCTTCTGCTTGGCACCGGGGATCTGGTAGCCCTGCTCCAGCAGGATGCCGCAGACGCGCTCAAAGCCGATGGAGAAGCCCACAGCAGGCACCTGGGTGCCCAGGAACTTGCCCACCATGTTGTCGTAGCGGCCGCCGCCGGCCACGGCCCCGCTGAACTGCGGGCAGGTGATCTCAAATACCATGCCGGTGTAGTAGCCCTGGCCGCGGACCAGGCTGGGGCAGTAAGCCACGCTGAAGCGGTCCCCAGCCATGGCTTTGGCGGTGGCCAGGACATATTTCAGGTCGTTGGCAATGGCGGGGTCCGCACAGCGGGCGGCCACGGCGTCCAGCGTGACTTCTCCGGCGGCGATGAACTCAGCCAGTGCGTGGATGGCGTTCTCCGGCAGCTGTTTCTCGGTCAGCTCGGCCTTGACGCCCTCGGCACCGATCTTGTCCATCTTATCGAAGGTGATGCAGACGGAGTCCAGCGTGTCGGCCGCAAAGCCCATGCTTTCCAGCATCCCGCGCAGGATGCGGCGGTCATTGATGTTGACGGTAAAGCCGGTGAAGCCGATGCCCAGCAGGGCGCGGGTGGTCACGTCGATGAGCTCCACCTCGGCGTTGGGGCTTTCATCGCCCAGGATGTCAATGTCGCACTGGACAAACTCGCGCAGGCGGCCTTTCTGGGGGCGCTCGGCGCGGAAGACGCGGTCGGTCTGGATGACCTTGAACGGGTGGGGGAGCTTGTCCTTGTTGGCGGCATAGAAGCGGCTCAGGGGCAGGGTGAGGTCATAGCGCAGGCCCATATCGGAGAGGGCCTTGGGGTCGCCGCTGTTCAGGGCGGCGGTGAGCTTATCGCCCCGCTTGAGCACCTTGAAAATGAGGTTCAGGTTGTCGCCACCATCGGATTTATCGAGGTTTTCCATATCCTCCAGCATGGGGGTGGAGATGCGCTCGAAACCGGAGGCACGGTAGGTCTCCAGAATTTTGCCCTGGATATAATCGCGCAGGGTCTGCTCCGCGGGCAGCAGGTCCCGCATACCTTTCAACGCTTGGGTTTTCATGGTTGGTAATTCCTCTCTTTTTAAAGAAGTAAAACCTCTCCGTCACGCCTGCGGCGTGCCACCTGCTCCCCTTTCGGCACTTTCGTGCCACCTCCCCCGGCCGGGGGGAGTCTTTCCTAACAGGGGAGACCTTGGCAAAAACGAGAAGCTTTCCCTCTTCGCCAGAGGCTCCCCTCAGTAGGGGAGCTGTCGAGCGGAGCGAGACTGAGAGGTTTCATCGTAATTCTTACCCCTCAATTATAAAGAAATATGCGGGTTTGTCAATCAAAAAGGGCACACTATCCTGTGAGGTGATGCGCAAAATGCAGAAAACAAGACCATGGGCCATTCTGGCGGCGGGGGCGGCCATTCAAATATTAACAGGCCTGCCCGCGGCCTGGGGCGTGTTCCAGCAGCCGGTCATGGAGGAGTACGGCCTCTCGGAACAGGGGGCCGGGCTGGCGTTCGGTATCCTGATCGCGGCATTCGGGGTGGGGTGTGTGATTGGCGGCTTTCTGCAAGACCGGAACGGCCCGCGCTGCGCGGCGCTCTGGGGCACGGCCCTGCTCTGCGGCGGGTTCTTTGCGGCGGCCCTCCTGCCCGGGGCTGCGGGCGGGTGGTTCTGGGTACTGTTCAGTGTCCCGGCGGGGCTGGGTACGGCCTTTTTGTACCCCTCCATCCAGTCCTGCGCCCAGAAATGGTACAAGGGCCGCAAAGGGCTGGCCACGGGTGTCATTGGCGGGGCGGTAGGGCTCTCCGGCGCGTTCCTGACGGTCTTTGTCCGGACGGCGCTGCGGGGTTTTGGCCCGGTGCAGGGCATTCGGGGCGCGTTCTGGGCGCTGGGGGCGCTCACCCTGCCCGTCTGCCTCGTGGGCAGTGCCCTGCTGACCGACCCTCCGCCGGAAAAGCCCCGGCCCAGCCAGCAGGGCAGGGGAAAGGCGGCCCCGGGACTGGACCTCTCCCCCGGGCAGATGCTCCGCACCAGGCAATACTGGCTCTGCGCCGGGGCGGTGTGCTGCTCCACCCCGGCGGTGCTGCTGTTCAGCCCCATCATCTTAAAACTGGGGATGGAGCGGGGGCTGGACGAGAGATCCGCGCTGTGGAGCGTGGTGCTGGGCAGCGTGGGCAGTGCGGCCGGGCGGCTGCTGATGCCCATGCTGAGTGATAAAATTGGCCGCAGGCCGACGGATATGATCTTGTTTGCGGTCTCGCTGGGGCTGAGTGCCGTCTTCTGGTTTGCACAGGGGTGGGCCGTGGTGGCCGTGTACGCGGGCCTGACGTTCTGCTACTCGGCGCTGGCGGCGGTGCTGCCCGCCCTCTCCACCGATCTGTTCGGGTTTCCCCATGCCGGGGTCAACTATGGCTTTCTGGCTCTGGGACAGAGCGTGGGAAGCCTGGCGTTTCCGTTCGTGGCCAATCTCTGGGGGCTGGAGCAGGGGCGGCACATCCTTGCCATTGCGGGAGCGGTGGGCGGATTTGCTGCCATCTGGGCCCTGAGACCCGTCCAGCCGCCCCGCACGCCCCGTCCCAATTGAACTAAAAATCCATTCCGACAAAATTGACAAAAATATGACGATGTGGAAGACGAAAGAAGCAAAAATGACGGTTAGACATAAATAACCGTCAAAAAGATTGCGAATTATTTATCAGAAATGTCTTGCAAAATGCGCCAAGGTTCTCTATAATAAAATCATGCGTGGTAGTACCGGAATGTGGTGCAGAAAGAGAGCGGCACGCCCGGTCAATGCAACGTGGAACATAAAATGAGGCTGGGATACCAGGCTCGTTTTTTGCCCGCAGAGCACAAATTGTCAAAAGGAGAGTATGATTATGACCTATTCGCAGCAAGTACAGAATATGTGCCCGATCACCAAAGGTCCTAAGCATGGTCCGGCTCCCATCCCCGAAGAGGGCGCATGGGTCAAGGCCTATGAGATCAAGGACATCAGCGGCTACACCCATGGTGTGGGCTGGTGCGCACCCCAGCAGGGCACCTGCAAGCTGTCGCTGAACATCAAGAACGGCGTCATCGAGGAGGCCCTGGTGGAGACCATCGGCTGCTCCGGCATGACCCACTCTGCTGCTATGGCCGGCGAGATCCTGCCCGGCAAGACCATCCTGGAGGCTCTGAACACCGACCTGGTGTGCGACGCCATCAACGTGGCAATGCGCGAGCTGTTCCTGCAGATCGTCTACGGCCGCAGCCAGACCGCTTTCTCTGAGGACGGTCTGCCCATCGGCGCGGGTCTGGACGACCTGGGCAAGGGCCTGCGCTCCATGACCGGCACCATCTTCTCCACCAAGGAGAAGGGCGTGCGCTACCTGGAGCTGACCGAGGGCTACATCAACAAGCTGGCTCTGGACAAGAACGATGAGGTCATCGGCTATCAGTTTGTCAAGCTGGGCAAGATGATGGAGGACATCCGTCACGGCAAGACCCCCAACGAGGCATACGAGAAGAACGTGGGCACCTACGGCCGCTTCAGCAAGGAAGCAGGCGCTGTCAAGTACATCGACCCGCGTGAGGAATAAGAGAGGAGGAACAACTCATGGCAACTTTTGAATCTATGGATCGCCGCATGCCGAAAATTGAGGCATGCCTGAAGGCTAACGGCCTGGAGTCTCTGGACGCTTGCAACGAGATGCTCCTCGCCAAGGGCATCGACTGCGACAAGATCGTGCGCGGCGTGCAGCCCATCTGCTTTGATAACGCTGTCTGGGCATACACCCTGGGCACCGCCATCGCCGTGAAGCGCGGCCTGACCGACGCTGCCGAGTGCGCAGCTGCCATCGGCGAGGGCCTGGAGGCTTTCACCATCCCCGGCTCCGTTGCTGAGCAGCGCCAGGTCGGCCTCGGCCACGGCAACCTGGGTGCCCGCCTGCTGAGCGAGGACACCACCTGCTTCGCGTTCCTGGCCGGGCATGAGTCCTTCGCCGCCGCCGAGGGCGCCATCGGCATCGCGCGCAACGCCAACAAGGCCCGCAAGGAGCCGCTGCGCGTCATCCTCAACGGCCTGGGCAAGGACGCGGCCTAGATCATCAGCCGCATCAACGGCTTCACCTATGTGCAGACCGAGTATGATATCCCCACCCAGACCCTGAAAGTGGTCAAGGAGATCCCGTTCTCCGATGGCGAGCGTGCCGCTGTGAAGTGCTACGGCGCCAACGACGTCATGGAAGGCGTTGCCATCATGAAGAAAGAGGACGTCCAGTGCTCCATCACCGGCAACTCCACCAACCCCGTCCGCTTCCAGCACCTGGTTGCTGGCACCTATAAGAAGTGGGCCATCGAGAACGGCAAGAAGTACTTCTCCGTCGCTTCCGGCGGCGGCACGGGCCGTACCCTGCACCCCGATAACGTCGCAGCTGGCCCCGCCAGCTACGGCCTGACCGACTCTCTGGGCCGCGTCCATGGCGATGCTCAGTTTGCTGGTTCCTCCTCCGTGCCTGCGCACGTTGAGATGATGGGCCTGATCGGCATGGGCAACAACCCCATGGTCGGTGCAACCGTTGCCTGCGCAGTTGCTGCTGCACAGGCCAACGCCTGATTTTTTCTCTTAGTTCGGCAAAGGGGGCTGCTTTCCGAATGAGCAGCCCCCTTTTTCTGCTGATATGTTCGCATTAACAAACCGAGGGCATGGGCCCTCGAATCTGCTGAGGAATTGGAAAAACCATGAAGAAGAACCAGATAAAGAAGATCCTCCTCGCTGTGGCGATGGTGGTGGTGGTGGCAGCCGGTCTGCTGGTGTACAGCAACGGCAAAACTGCCTCCAAGGGTACCACCAGCATGGGCACTGCCAAAGGCTTTGGCGGCGATGTGACCGTTACCCTGACCCTTGCCGACGGCAAGATCATCGGCTGCACCGCCGAGGGCAAGGACGAGACCGAGGGCGTGGGCTCCACGGCCATCGACCAGCTGCCCGGCGCCATCGCCGAGAGCGGCAGCATTGCCGTGGACGGCGTTGCAGGCGCAACCGTCACCTCCAACGCCATCAAGGAGGCTGCCGCTGCCGCCCTGACCGCGGCCGGCCTGAACCCCGACGACTACAAGACCGCTGTGGACAACACCGCCGAGCCCGCTGAGGACTCCACGGTGGACGCCGATGTGGTCATCGTGGGCGCGGGCGGCGCCGGCATGACTGCCGCCATTACCGCTGCCAACGAGGGCAAGAGCGTTGTCATTCTGGAGAGCCAGGCCATGGTGGGCGGCAACTCTGTCCGCGCTACCGGCGGCATGAACGCAGGCAAGACGGTCTATCAGGACGAGAACGAGTTCGGCGAGTCCGCAGGTGTCGAGAAGACCCTGAAGACCGCTGCCGAAAAGTATGCTGACAATGAGACCATCACCGCTCTGGCTGCTACCGTGGCCGAGCAGTGGGCTGCTTATCAGGCCAACCCCACCGGCTACTTCGACTCTGTGGAGCTGATGGAGCTGGATACCATGATCGGCGGCAAGGGCATCAACGATCCCGCTCTGGTGGAGACTCTCTGCGAGAACAGCGCCGATGCCATCGACTGGCTGGATGAGAACGGCATCACCCTGCACAGCGTTTCCAGCTTTGGCGGCGCTTCTGTCAAGCGCATCCATCGCCCTGTGAACGCAGAGGGCAAGACCCTCTCTGTGGGCTCTTACATGATCCCCCTGCTGCAGGAGAACTGCGAAAAGGCCGGTGTTCAGATCCTGCTGAACACCACCGCCAACGAGATCCTGACCGATGCCAACGGCGCAGCCTGCGGCGTTAAGGCCACCGGCGCTTCCGGTGAGACCGTCACCGTCAACGCCAAAGCCGTGGTCCTGACTTCCGGCGGTTTCGGTGCCAACCTGGACATGGTCGTGAAGTACAAGCCTGAGCTCAAGGGCTTTATGACCACCAACGCTCCTGGCATCCTGGGCCAGGGCATTGAGATGGCAACGGCCATCGGTGCCGGTACCGTGGATATGGACCAGATCCAGATCCACCCCACTGTGGAGGCGAACACCGCTGCCCTGATCACCGAGGGCCTGCGCGGCGATGGCGCGATCCTGGTCAACGCTGACGGCAAGCGCTTCATTGACGAAGTGGGCACCCGTGACGTGGTTTCCGCTGCGGAGATCGCACAGCCGGGCAGCTACAGCTGGCTGGTGGTCGATCAGGCCATGGCCGATGCTTCCAGCGTCATCCAGGGCTACATCAAGAAAGGCTATACCGCGGAGGGCGCTACCTACGAGGAACTGGCCAAGGCCATTGGCGTGGACGAGGCGACCTTTGCCGAGACCATGAACAACTGGAACCAGTGCGTGGCCGATAAGGCCGACGCCGAGTTTGGCCGTACCAGCTTTGCAAACCCGCTGGATACCGCTCCCTACTATGCCATCAAGGTCACTGCCGGTGTCCACCACACCATGGGCGGCCTGACCATCAACACCAACACGGAAGTGCTGGATACCAATGGCAACGTGATCCCCGGCCTGTTTGCAGCAGGTGAGATCACCGGCGGCGTCCACGGTGCAAACCGTCTGGGCGGCAACGCTGTGGCCGACTTTACCGTCTTTGGCCGCATTGCAGGCCAGGCTGCCAGCGATTACGCTGCATGAAACGCCTGACCCGGCTGCAGAAAAATCTGCTCTTTGCGGCAGTGCTCCTGCTGGCTGCAGTGGTGCTTTTCTGGGCACTGCGGGGCCGCAAACAGGGGGAAGCGCTGGTGGCGGTAGCCGATTTCGGCGACGGCATCACCGAGACCATCCCGCTGGACAAAGATTACGATTATCTGTACGATGTGGGCGATTACGTTGTGCATTTACAGGTAAAAGACGGTGCCATCGCCTTTCAGGACAGCCAGTGCCCGGACCATATCTGTGAGCAATTCGGCTGGCTGAGCCAGAAAGACGCCTGGGCCGCCTGCGTCCCCGCAGGGGTATATGTCCAGCTCTATGCGGCGGATGACGCTGCGGTGAAGTGAGCAGAAAACGCGGGAAGTAAATCGAAAAAGAGGCTGTTCCACTGGAAATTTTCCGTGGAGCGGCCTCTTTTTGCGTGCTGAAACAGGGAAAAGGGCCCGTACCAATGCCGGTACGGGCCCTTTTGCAGGGGGAGAAACAGAGGTTATTTTACATATTTGCCGCTGCAGATGTTTTTGCAGCAGGCGCTGACGGGGAACCAGCAGCAGTCGCGGCAGATATCCGCGAGGATCTCGGGTGTGGCCTTGGCGTCGATGGCACGGATGAGGTCCTGATAGACGTATTCCTTTTCCTCGAGGCCGAAGTATTCCACTGTCTTTGCGTCGTAGCGCTTGACCTTTTCCTGCGTGTCGCAGAGATCCTCGCCCAGCTTGTTGGGGCAGCAGGAACAGAGCGTGTCGGTGGAGAAGGTGAGGTGGATCTGCGTCCCGGGAACCTCCCGCAGTTGGTGGACCACGTCGTTCATGTGCTCCACAAAGGCGTCGTCGTAGCCGTGGCCGGAGTAGCCCTGTGTGCAGAGCAGATGGTGGGGACGAAGTACGATCATGCCTTCAGACCCGGGATACGCTTCCGCAGATTGAGACCGATGGCGCAGGCCAGCACAGCCTTGATGATGGCGGTGGGGATGAAGGGCAGCACGCAGGCAGAGATACCGACGGCGATGGTGCTGTGGGCCACGATGACGAACAGGATCACACCGACGATGTAGTTGACCACGGTGCCCACGACAACGGCCAGAGGGAACGCGCCCTTAAAGGCATTGCGATGCTCGACGCCGAGGCCGATGATGTAGGCCATCAGGGGGAAGGAGATGAGGAAGCCGCCGGTGGGGCCGACGAACTTATCAAAGCCGCCGGAGAAGTTGGCCAGCACCGGCACGCCCACGGCACCCAGGATCAGGTACACCAGCCTTGCCATGGCGGAGAGCTTGGAGCCCAGCACCACAGCAGCCAGCGTGATGGCGAAGGTCTGCATGGTCATGGGGACGCCCAGAGGCATCGGGATGGAGATCTGGGCCATCACTGCGATGACGGCGGCGAACAGGCCCGCGTAGCAGATGTCGCGGACGGAAAATTTCGAGCTTTGGGTGTTTTTGGCAGCTGCCTGACTCATAAAAAATCCTCCTCTATTTGCGGCCCGCTGTTTTGGACGGGCCGAGAACATCGCATAAAAACTGCGCTTTGCCCCGTATTAAACCAGAAATTCCCGGGTGCGTCAACTTTGAAATATGCAGCAGGTTTACAATTTGGAAAAATCCGCCTGCCAGGCCGGGTTTCGGGCAGGCGGCAGCGGTGCTCCGGGGGCGGAAACCGGGAGAAACTGCCGGAATATTTGTCAAATATGCGTGAAATGAAATTTGGACGCTTGTTTAATTTCCCGAAATGCGATACACTACCTTATAACAGACACTTCTGCGGGAGGGGGATCTTGCCCCCCGCGCCGCACAGCGAGGAGGAAAAGCATGATCTGGAAAAAGAAGAACGCGGCCATGCAGGGGAACGACCCCTCGGCAGCGGCTGCAAACGATAAGACCGCCGGGAAGCTTGCCGGGGCCAAAGCATTTGCCCGGAAGAACTGGAAATGGCTGGTCCCGGCGGCGGTGGTCGTCCTTGCAGGAGGGGTGTTCCTGCTCAAGCCCGCCAAGGACAAGCAGGCCAATGTGGACACCAGCTATGTGGAAACGGCGCCTGAGGAGCGGGATGTCTCCAACTCCCTCAGCGGCACCGGCACCCTGAACCCGGCCAATACTTACACCGTGAAATCTCTGGTGGACGGCAAAGCGCTCACCGCTGATTTTGAAGAGGGCGACACCGTGGAAGAGGGCACGATCCTCTACACCATCGACAGCTCCGACGCTTCCACCAACCTGGAAAAAGCGGAGATCGCCCTCCAGCAGGCCCAGCGCAGCTACGATAAGACTGTTGACCGCCAGTACGTCCGTGCTGAGGTGGCGGGTACTGTCAGCAGCCTGAAAGTGGCCAAGGGCGATGAAGTGACCAGCGGCCAGGAAGTGGCCGTCATCCGGGATAACTCCAAGATGATGCTCAGCCTGCTCTTCCCGGCGGCCGACGCCGCCAACTTCTCGGTGGGGCAGAGCGCGCAGGTGGTGCTGGACGGCACCTTTGAGACGCTGGACGGCACCATTACCGCTGTGACTGGCACCGATGAACTGAGCACTGGCAACCTGCTCACCCGTACGGTGACCATCGCGGTGCGGAACGCGGGCGGCCTGACCACGGCCCAGGCAGCCACGGCCAGCATCAATGGCGTCAGCTCCATTGCCTCCGCCACCTTTGCCTATCAGGCAGAGCGCACCCTGACGGCTCCCTCTTCCGGCACCGTCTCCGCCATCAATGTGCAGGAGGGCAGCGCGGTGGAAAAGGACGCCATCCTCATTGAGCTGGCGGGCGATGACCTGACCGAATCCGTCCAGTCTGCTTCGGAGACCCTGCGCAGTGCCGAGATCTCGATGCAGAATATGCAGGACACGATGGCCAACTACACCATCACGGCCCCCATCAGCGGTACCGTGATCGAAAAAGACGTCAAGCAGGGCGACGCACTGACCTCCGGCACCAGCCTCTGTGTGCTGTATGACCTGAGCTACCTGGAAATGAGCATCAATGTGGACGAGCTGGAGATCGGCTCCCTTTCCGTGGGCCAGAAAGTGCAGATCACGGCGGATGCGGTGGCCGATAAGACCTATGTGGGCACCGTGACCCGTGTCTCGATGAAAGGCAACTCTTCCGGCGGCACCACGACTTACCCCGTGACCATCCGCATCGACTCCATCGACGGCCTCCGCCCGGGCATGAACGCCAACGCGGAGATCGTGGTGGCCGAGTCCACCAGCGCCCTCTGCGTGCCCAACGCGGCCATCGTCCGCGGCGGCTATGTGCTGGTGACCAAGGATTCGCCCAGCGCGGCCAATGCGGACCCGGATATGGAAGCTCCGGACGGCTATGTCTATGTGGACGTGAAGACGGGCGTCAGCGACGACGATTACACCGAGATCCTCGACGGCATCACGGCGGAAGACACGATTGCTTACGATCCCAACTCGGTGAGTGACAGCTACTATGATGATGGAAGCGGTTTCTATGATGACGGAAGCAGTTCCTTTTGATGAGGAGGGCTGAACATGAGCGCTCTGATCGAATTTGATGAAGTGTGCAAATACTACCAGATGGGCGACACGACCGTCAAGGCGGCGGACCATATCTCCATGAAGATCGAAAAAGGGGAGTTTGTAGCCATTGTCGGCCAGTCCGGCTCGGGCAAGTCCACCAGGATGAACATCATCGGCTGCCTGGATGTGCCCACCCAGGGCACCTACCTGCTCAATGGCCGGGACGTGGGCAAGATGAACCGGAACGAGCTGGCCGCCATCCGCAACGAGCTGCTGGGCTTCATCTTCCAGCAGTACAACCTGCTGCCCAAGCTCAACTTGATGGAAAACGTGGAGGTGCCGCTGGTGTACGCGGGCGTCTCCCGCGCGGAGCGGCACAAGCGTGCCAAAGAGGTGCTGGAAAAGGTGGGCCTGGGCGATAAGCTCAAAAACAAGCCCAACCAGCTTTCCGGCGGCCAGCAGCAGCGCGTGTCCATTGCCCGGGCTCTGGTGCGCAACCCGCCCGTCATCCTGGCGGACGAGCCCACCGGCGCCCTGGACACCCACACCGGCCGCGAGGTGCTGGGAATGCTGCAGGAGCTCCACAATGAGGGCCACACCGTGGTCCTCATCACCCACGACAATTCCATTGCCGTGCAGGCGGAGCGCATCATCCGGCTGGAAGATGGGCGTGTCGTCTACGACGGCGACTCCCACTCCCCGGAGGCGGTCGTTCAGCCCACCCTGCTGCCGGAGCAGGAATCCCAGACCGAGGAGGCACAGGCATGATCATTGAAACTTTCCGGCAGGCCATCCAGAACGTCTGGAGCAACAAGCTCCGCACGTTCCTGACCATGCTGGGCATCATCATCGGCGTTATGGCGGTCATCGTCATCGTGGGCCTGGGCAACGGCATGACCAAGAGTATGCGGGACAGCTTTTCGGCCATGGGCACCAACACCCTGTCTGTCAGCATCTGGGGCTACGGTTCCCGCACCGCCTCGGTGGATGACGTGTATGACATCGTGAAGAAAAACCCCGACCTGTTGGAGTCCATCTCCCCGCAGATCGATTTCAGCAGCAACACGCCCAAGGTGGGCACCACCACCTACCGTTACACCAACCTGTACGGCGTGGACGAAGACTATACCGAGATGAAAAACTACACCCTGGCCAAGGGCCGCAACCTGCAGTACATGGACATGAAAGATGACAAGCAGGTCTGCGTCATCGGCGATTACATCAACCGCACCGCCTTTGGCGGCAACGGTATGGGCAAGACCATCAAGCTGGGCCCCTACAAATTCCGCATCGTGGGTGTGCTGAACGCCAAGATCAGCGACCCCACCATGCAGCAGGGCAATGACGATGACTGCATCTACCTGCCCTATACCACCGCCATGCGTCTGTCGCAGAAAAGCACCGCGGATTCGTACATCTGCATCATGGTAGACGAGAATCAGGCCAACGAGGCCAAGGCTGCCATGGAAAACGGACTGTATAATCTCTTTAAAAGTGACAATGCGTATTACGTTTACTCGGCCAGTGAGTGGCTGGAAGAGATGAACAAGATGATCAACATGGTCATCGTCATCCTCACGGGCATTGCCAGCATCTCGCTGCTGGTGGGAGGCATCGGCATCATGAACATCATGCTGGTGTCGGTCACGGAGCGGACCAGGGAGATCGGCATCCGCAAGGCCATGGGCGCCAAGGAGCGGGTCATCCTGGCCCAGTTCGTCACCGAGGCCGCTACCACTTCCGCTCTGGGCGGCGCTCTGGGCATCGTGCTGGGGTACATCGTCAGCATGGCTGCCAACCGGGTGCTGCCCATGTTCACCGACGGCATGGATATCACGGTGAGCCCCTCGTTCGACTCCATCGTGGTGGCGTTCGGCATTTCGGCGGGCATCGGCGTGCTGTTCGGCTACCTGCCGGCCAAGCGTGCCGCCAAGCTCAACCCCATCGACGCCCTGCGGTATGATTAAAAGGAGAAGATAAGCCATGAAAAAACGAATCCTTGCATTGCTGCTGGCGGTGTGCATTGCAGCCTCCATGCTGGTGCTCCCGGCTTCGGCGGCTGCCACCAACAACACCGCGGTCCAGATGGCCATTACCCTGGGGGCCATGGATACCGACCAGACCGGGGCCCTGAACGCCGTGGTCACCCGTGGCGCCTTTGCCCGGATGCTTACCTCGTTCTCCACATTCCGGGAGAGCGTGGGTGCACAGGGCACGGTGGGCACCCTCTATACCGACGTGCCCGGCACTTCGCCCTGGGCCCCCTACATCCGCATTGCGGTGCAGCAGGGCTGGCTGAACGGCTACACGGACGGCAGCTACCGCCCGGACAACGCTGTCACGCTGGAGGAGGCCTGCACGGCGGTCCTCAAGCTGATGGGCTATAAGATGACCGAGCTGAACGGCGCGTTCCCCAACGCGCAGCTCAACAAGGCCAGCGAGATCGGCCTGCGCACCGGACTGGACCGCAAGCAGGGCGAGGCTATGAACTATGAGGACGCCGCGGTCCTGCTCTACAACGCCCTCACGGCCAACACGGCTTCGGGCGGCACTTACGGCACCACCCTGGGCTTTACCGTTTCCAACGGCCAGGTGGATGCCTCCACTGTCCTGCTCAGCAGCCTGCAGGGCCCCTTTATCTACGGCGAGGGGGCACAGGTGCCCTTTACCCCGGTAGCCGTCTACCGCAACGATAAAGTTTCCCCCTCGGGCGAGCTGAACCAGTACGACGTGTACTATTACAGCGAGAGCCTGCGCACGGTCTGGGTCTACACCCGCCGCGCGGCCGGCCGCATCACGGCAGTGTCTCCCTCGGCCAGCGCGCCCACCTCGGTCACCGTGGCGGGCAGTACCTACACGCTGGGCAGCACGGCGGTGGCCTCGCAGGTGTCCTCCCTCAACGGCGGCGGTGTGGGCCAGGTGGTCACCTTGCTGCTGGGCATGAACAATGAGGTGGCCGGCATCGTCACCGGTGAAGAGGCCGACAGCGTCTTCTATGGCGTGGTCCAGTCCGCCTCCCGCAACCTGATTGAAGAGGACAACGGGGCCGATGTGCTTCAGAAAGTCTCGGTGATGTGCACGGACGGTATCGTCCGGAGCGTCAACGTGGACAAAAGCCTCAATTTTCCCACCGGTTGGCTGGTAGAAATCAGCGTGGACGGTGCCAACGGAGAGAACGTGAAAAAAATCAGCAGCCGGTCCGTCAGCGGCACCGTGAATGCGGACGCCACCGCTCTGGGCGACGCTGCCCTGGCCGACGATGTGGAAATTATGGATACAACGTCAGGAGGTGCGGCTGGGGCGATTCGTCCCAGCCGCCTATCGGGGGTAACGCTCTCGGGCTCTGACGTCCGCTACTACACCACCAATGAAAACGGCCAGATCGACCGCCTCATCCTCAACGATGTCACGGGCGATCTGTGGAACTACGGCGTGCTGGACGATGTGAAGAACCTGGCCGCCAACTACAGCAGCATCAAAACGCTGGTGACCACCGATTCTTCGGGCAACACGACCACCAAGACCACCGTGGATGAGGTGAAAAATCTGCTGGTGCCCACCACGAGCGAGATTTTGTGGGGCGTCATCAGCGGCGATATCCTCAGCACGGCATGGAATCGCCTGACGGGCAACACCGCAGGCCTGCTGGGCATTGGCTTCCGGCAGATCGGTGCCATTACCGGAGCTCCGCTGAGCAACATCTTCAACTTCATCGGCGGCGGTGCCAACTACATCTGCTATATCAATGGCCAGCAGGCCAGCCTGACCACCTCCATCAAGTACCCGGTGCTGGCGGGCGGTATTGCCGTCAGCCAGGAGGCGTCTGGTTCGGTCAAATCCATGATGCAGCTCATGCCCATGAAGATCGATCAGGTGGGCGCTGCCTCCGTCCTCTCGGGCGATCAGCGCTATGAGATGGCCGACGACACGCAGGTCTACCTGTGGTACAAGGGCCAGTATTACGCCACCAAGCTGGCATACGTCAACTCGGATGATTACTACCTGACCGGCTGGTACGATAACTTTGGCTGCACGGCGGGCAAGAAAGTCCGCGTCATCATCGCAGTCAAGAAAGACTGATGCCGGGGGATTACGCGGCCCCGTGCTGGCTGCTGCGGCAGGCCCGGCAGCTGCTGTATCCCCGCCGCTGCCCTTTCTGCCGCCGGGTGCTGGGCTTTGTGCCAACCTGCCCGGAATGCGCGGAACGGCTGGAACCGCTCCGCCGGATGCCAATGCGGCTCAAGGGAAGTGAGCACTATCTGGGGACCCTGAGCGGGGCCGCGGCACCCTACCGCTACGCGGGCTGTGTCCGCGGTGCGGTGCTGCGGGCCAAGTACCAGGGCGAGCCGTGGACGGCCGTGGAGCTGGGCGTCGAGATGGCCCGGCTGCTCTTTGGCAGCGAGATCCTCATGCGCGGCGCGGAGCCCACACCCCAGCGGGTGGAGGGCCTGAGCCTTGGCTATGACGCCATCGTCCCGGTGCCGGCCTCCAGCAAAAAACGCGGCTATAATGTGCCGGAGCGGATGGCCCGGCCGCTGGCAAAGGCGGTGGGCGTCCCGTTGGCCGCCAACGCCCTTGGCCGTGCCCGCACTGGCCGCCATCAGGCCGGGCTCTCGCTGGACGAGCGCCTGGTCAACGTGGCAGGCGCGTTCCGGGTGCTGGAACCGGACAACGTGGACGGGAAGCGGGTGCTGCTGGTGGATGATGTCATCACCACCGGAGCCACGGCAGCCGCCTGTGCGCAGGCTTTGCTGGATGCCGGGGCCCAAAGCGTGTTCGCCGTGGCACTGGCTACCGTGGAATTTGACGCACTACCGTCCCGCAGCCAGCCCATTGCGGAAACGGCGGAGGAAGACGAAAAAGAAATCGAAAAAACTTGAAAAAAGCGCTTGACAAAACACCCTGCATCGGGTATACTAATTGAGCTGTGAGCGATAAGCCACATGCAATATCCGGGTGTAGCGCAGTTTTGGTAGCGCGCTTGAATGGGGTTCAAGAGGCCGTGAGTTCGATTCTCGCCACTCGGACCAAAAAATCCAACGATTTCACGTTAGAAATCGTTGGATTTTTTTGTTTGTGGGCTGACCTCATTTGGTTTTGACCACAATAAAAGACTTCTTGAATTCCTCATATTTGTAAATAGGGCAGCAAAAAGCCGCTCACCGTGCAGGTTTCCAGCATGGTGAGCGGCTTTACGATTGCGTCGATTCATTTTCTTCTGTTTTACGCCGCGCCAGGGCTGACACACCTCCAACCAGCTCAGATTTCCTCCCTATTTTTCATGCAAATTATTGCAAGAAATCCCAAATTAACTTGAAACGCTTTTCACACGATGATAGAATAATAACAATGCCTTTTGTAGAAGAATCCGCACAAAATCAGTGTGGACAGGCCGCAAGCATGGGGATTCCTGTGGGGTGTGTAAGAATCACCAAAATCAAGGCAGCACTGCACCCCATTGGATTCATGCAGTATTGCCTCCGAAAATGTGAGGAAAGTATATTTATATGATAAAAAAGATCTCCCGCCGCTCTTTTTTGCAGGTCTGCGGCATTACGGCAGCCACGGCGGCGTTGACTGCCTGCGGCGGCAAGGCCGAAACGGCTAAAAAGACGATGTGCACGAAGCCGTCACCTTTATGGCACCTTATAAGGAGATAGAAGCCTTTATTGAGCAGGTGCACAGCGTTTACCCGGAAGTGAACATCGAAGTCGTGCCCTACAGCGGCGATAACACCACCACCTGTTTGCAGAATATGTTTGCGGCGGGCGACCTGCCGGACGTCTGCACCTTGACCTACTACGACCCCCGAATCGATCGGGTCTCCGACAAACTGCTGGACCTTTCCGGCTACGATTTTACGGATAACTATGTGGAGTCCCGTCTGCAGGACGTGTTCGACAACGGTGCCATCTACCTGCTGCCCTCGACCTACAACTGCTACGGCATCACCTACAACAAGACCCTGCTGAAAAAATACGGCTGGGAACTGCCCAATTCTTTCGCTGAGCTGGAAGAACTGGCTGCAAAGGCCAAGAAAGCCGGGGTCGATCTCTGTCTGCCGCAGATCCAGTACCCGGGCTCCGGTTTCCAGTATCTGTGCAACATTGCAGATGCCGATTTCCTTGGCACACTGGACGGCAGACTGTGGCAGAAGGATTATCTTTCCGGCAAGGCAAACGTCAGCAACACCCCCGGTATGATGCAGGCGATGGCATACGTCCAGAAGTGGAAGGACATCGGGATGCTGAACGACTCCGGCGATGCTCTTGACGACAATGTGACCCGGCAGCGGATGGCCGAGGGGAACACCCTGTTTTTGATCGGAAACACCAACGGCATCGTGGAGGCAGACGACAACGCCGATCAATTCGGCCTGATGCCGTATCTTTCCGAGGCCGGCACCCAGAACGTTTTTGTGTTGAATGTGAACCGCTTCTATGGTCTGAACAAAAAGCTGAAACAGAGCCCCCAGAAGCTGGAAGACGCGCTCAAGGTGATGCGGGTGCTTTCCACCGTTGCAGGCACCAGCGCTCTGCAGCCTGCAACGGCACTGAAAAGCAGCCTGTTGCCTTTCAAGGGTGCAAAGGCAGACGGCACCTACTATGCCGACATCGCCGATGCCCTGAATGAAGGGAATACCGCGCCCTTTATCTACTCCGGCTGGGAAAACACCGTCGTGACCACCGGCCTTAAAATGCTGGACTTTATCAAGGAATGCTACCATGGAGGATGTCATCCGTCAGCTGGACGAGGATCAGGACAGTGTGGTGAACAACACCCCGGATGTCATCACTACCGTCACGGAGGAGCTTTCGCAGCAGGACTGCGCCATGCTGGTAGGCCGCTGCTTTGCACAGGCTACCGGCAGCGACCTTGCGCTGGTCTCGCTGAGCACATGGATCCCCGGCAACCCCACCGATCAGAACCATCACGGCGTAGCGGCCAAGCTGTATGCCAAGGGCATTACGGATTACGACCTTTCGGTGATCCTGCCCACCGGCTGGAACCGCACCATCCAGACCGTTGCCCTGACCGGGCAGCAGATCAGCGAACTACTGGCTTCTGGTTACGATGCCTACGGCAACGGCAAGGGCTACCCCTATGTGCTGGTAAGCCCGGTGCAGCCGGATGCGGGCAAGACCTATCAGGTTGCCATCTGCGGTGTGAGCGACCAGTTGGCTGCGGAGACCACGGTCACAGACAGCGGCGTGGTGGGCATGGATGCTGCAAAAGCCTTCTTTGGTGCATACACCACCATCAGCCGGGCAGACACCGCATGGAGTTGAATCAAACGGACAGGAGATACTGGATGTGAACAACAAAATCTATAAAAAGCTGTTTGTGGGCTTCGGCTTTGGCATCATCGTGTTGATCCTGACCCTTTTTTTGCCATGAGCCAGACCTACATCCAGAACCTTGTCTACCACGAGCGGCTGAACCAGATGGAAGAGGTCACCCACCAGATGTTCCGCAGTCTGGAGGATGTCATCGACACCCACTGGGACGAGGTGAATGTACAATGCAATTATTTGTACTGCACTCCGTTAAAGACCGATACCGAGTTCTATCGCTATCTGAAAAAGCTGTCGGAGCTTTCCAATTACCATGAAAGACAGACCGAATTGATTGCCGTGGACTCTGCCGGACATTACTATACCGAGAATGGCAGCATGGGGCTGATGCGGGGAATGAACTATCTGGAAAGCGCGCCGGAGCGGGTTAGCTATGTTTCCAACTCGCTGACCGTGGACGATTCCCGGATGGTGTTCCTGAAACAGCTCTCCACCCCCATCACACTGCAAAGCGAGATCGGCGAGATCACCCTGCGCTACTTCGGCATCTCCCGGTGCATGACCCAGCTGAACGATTATTTCCACTGCGACGCCTACGAAAATAACAACAGCGTCTATGTGCTGGACAACGATGGTTTCAAGCTGTTCAACGCCAATGAGACCGAGCTGCTGAAAGGGCACAACGTATACACCGTGCTCTCCCAGATGTCCTATCTGCACGGTTCTTCCTTTGCAGCAGCAAAGGAGCGGTTTGCCCGCACAGGCTCCTGTTATTCCAACGCCGTGCTGGATGGGACCGAGTATTTCTATGCCCTGAAGCGGATGGAAAACGCCCAGTGGACGCTGGCGTTCCTTGTTCCTGCAGAATATGTGGCCGTGAATACGCAGAAGCTGGTCAATCTCGTCACGGCCAGCATGATAGGCTTTGCCGTGGTGTTCTCGATCACGGCAGTCATTGCTGGCTGGTTCTTTCTGCGGGAAAAGCAGCAGCGGGAGCTGCGGGCTGAAAAAGAGACGAGCCTCCGTCTGGAGCAGTATAACATCCAGCTGACACAGGCAAACGACGAGATGCGGCGGGCGCAGGATGCTGCCGCGGAGGCGCTGCAATCCGCCGAGCGTGCCAGCAAAGCCAAGACGGACTTCCTTTCCAACATGAGCCACGATATCCGCACCCCCATGAACGCCATCATCGGCATTACCACTCTGATGAAAAACGAGCTGCACCAGCCGGAAAAGCTGGCCGAACATCTGGGCAAGCTGGAAATTCCGGCCAGTTGCTGCTGGGCATCATAAACGATATTCTGGACATGAGCCGCATCGAGAGCGGCAAGACCACCCTGAATGTGGAAAAAATGAATCTGCCCCAGCAGATCAGCCAGCTGGACAGCATCATCCGCCAGCAGGCAGGCCAGCGCCGCCAGACCTTTACGGTAAACACCCATCTGCAGCACGAAAACGTGCTGGCAGACCCCAACCGTCTGAATCGGGTGCTGATGAACATCCTCTCCAACGCAGTCAAGTATACGCCCACCGGCGGGCATATCCGGTTTGAGGTGGACGAGCTGCCCCGAAACGAGCACTACGCCCGATACCGCTTTGTGGTGCAGGATGACGGCATCGGCATGAGCGAGGACTACCAAAAGACCCTTTTTGACCCCTTTACCCGCGAGGAACGCTCCGGCACCAATAAGGTGCAGGGTACCGGCCTTGGTATGGCCATCACCAAGAACATTGTTGACCTGATGGGCGGTTCTATCAGCGTGGAGAGTACCACCGGCAAGGGCACTCGCTTTGAGGTGGTGCTGGAATTTCCTATTGATGCCGAAGCGGACGGTGCGCAGAAGGCACAGGTACTCCCGGAGGAAGAAGAAGAAACTTCTCCTCTGTCCGGCATGAAGTTCCTCTGCGCCGAGGATAACGCCATCAACGCCGAAATTCTGGAAATGCTGCTGGAAGCCAATGGCGCAAGCTGCACCATCTGCTCCAACGGTCAGGAAATCGTGGATGCCTTTGCCAGCGTAAAGCCCGGCGAGTACGACATGATCCTGATGGATGTGCAGATGCCTGTGATGGACGGCTTGGAAGCCACCCGCCGCATCCGCAGCGGCGAAAACCCGCTGGGCAGTATCATTCCCATCCTTGCCATGACGGCCAACGCTTTTTTGGAAGATATGCAGAAGAGCAAGGAAGCCGGCATGGACTTGCCCAATTGAGCGCCTGCCTGATCCTCTGGAATTTTCATATTCCAAATCCAAATATCGTGCTTTTTGTTGTTCTTTCTGCTGTGCTCGTGAAATACGGCTATGCAGCAGGAATCGTAAGCGGTCTCATTGCATTCCTATACACCGCGTTTTTTCTTTTCTACCGACCACAGCTTTTTTCTTTACACCTCTGTGAACTTTCAAAAGCTCATCGTGGTCGGCCTTGGAATCACTGCGAATATTCTGCTGATCGGTCGCCTGCAATGGCAGCTCAAGCGCTCCAGCATGGAAAAGATGCAGGCCGAAGCCGAGGAAAAGCTTCAAGAAACAACAGAGAGCTACCGTGCAAAACTTTACCACGATGCCTTGACTGGCACATACAACCGCCGCTACTATGAAGATATCGCATCCCGTATCGTCGGCCCGGCGGGTGTCGCACTGATGGATGTGGATGATTTCAAGATCTGCAACGATACTTATGGGCATTATGCCGGGGATATGGCACTGAAAACGGCGGCAAAAGCCATTCAGTCCTGCATCCGGGAGTCGGACCTGCTCATCCGCTACGGCGGGGATGAATTTCTGCTGGTGTTACCCGGCATTCCGGGAGACTTTTTGCAGACCAAACTGGAACAGATCCGCACGGCCGCGCAGATGACATCGGTACCCGGTTATTCGCATTTCCGCATCTCGCTGAGCATCGGCGGAACGATGCAGACGATCACCGATCCTCTGGAAAATATCGTGCGCCGGGCAGACCGGCTGATGTATCAGGCAAAGTGCCGCAAGAATGCCGTCATGGTGGAGGTTCCGGGGCATCATCTGTCCGCTTTGGAAAAGCTTTTGCAGGAAAAAACCCAGATCTTGTGGACGACTCTAAAATGTG
>VOFD01002369.1_pt1 | contig 46503 bp, 48 predicted proteins | sample 5384101 | NCBI WGS metagenome assembly VOFD01 (sample SAMN12384723, study PRJNA508395) | human gut metagenome | isolation source: healthy gut C | host: Homo sapiens
AACAAGGTCAAACGCAACAGACACAACATACACTTATTATACCAATAGCTCAAACCGGAGAAATGCTTGGACAAATAATAATTATAACTATGCTGAGCCATCATGAAACGTTTAACGGTAAGTCCCTTGTCATCAAAGCTACCGCCTTCCAAATGAACAATTTGAGGTCCGGGAATAATTCTTCTCACCAAACCCGCCTTTGCAATACGATATTGCAAATCTGTTTCCTCATAATACATAAAGATATTGCTATCAAATCCCCCATGCGGTCAAACAAGGTTTTGCGCATAAACATGTCGGCCCCCGTTATATAATCCACATCCTTTTCCTTTGAAATCATATTGCTATCCGGTCGCGGATACTTCCCCAAGCAAATACTTCATCTCATTTTTGACATTGGGAAAGAAGCCAAACGCATTATTGGGCAGCCCTTCACGATCAAGCAACCAACACCCCAACACCCCTATGTCATCACATTGGCCACTTCGTGCATAATTTAGCAAAAGTTGCCCACAGCATTGTTCTGCAACAATGTGTCCGAATTAAGAAAAAACAGATACTCCCCTTTAGCTTGCCGGACACCAAGGTTGTTTGCCCGTCCAAAACCCAAATTTTTCCCCGCTATTTATCCATACCACTTCCGGGTAACACTTTCTTATGTAACTCTCCGAACCATCGGTAGAAGCATTATCCACTACAATCACCTCAAAAACGACATTCCGAGTAAACCGATAGAGCGTTTCAAACAATCAGCCAACAAGTTACACGTATTATAATTAACTATGACAATCGAGACATCCATTTTCTTGCTGCTTTTTAAAATAACGCATGGCTGTAAATATCAACACCATAGACCAAGTAAAATACTCATTCCCCCAAAGAGCATAACAACAACACCACAAAATAAAGGGTTTCCAAACTAAAAAAGCGTCGTATCGCACACGAATACAACAAAATAAGCGACCCCAACAACCCCAACAGCCCATACTGCTCCACAATGCCCAATTTTCGGTCTAAATTTTTCCACTCGTTTGCATCTGCCCGATCGGCTTCGTATGTTCCGCCCCCAACCCACGATTCTTTTTTTTTTTTGTCAAATCGGTCTTCGTCAATGTATTGACAAGCGGAATAATACGAACCGATGCACTCACATCTGCTTTGAATATCATGGCTGTATTTCCCGTCAATGTGGCTTCAATCGCCGCCGTGGCACGTTCAAACTGCTTATTTCCTGAAAAATGAAGCACCAAGAACATACCGGCCAAAAGTGGTACGGCATAAAAAGAACGTCCGCCATTGAATAAAATAAAGGCACAGAATAGCAAAACCTATCCACCCCGTACCACTCCCCATCGTTAGTACTAACCACAAGTAAGCCAATGCTACTACCCGATTTTCTGCATCGAACAGCCTACGCAAAGATACCTTTTCCCCCATTCTATCTCCAGGCATTGGATATAACCCAACATAGCCGCCGATATGATACGTGCCGTGTGGCTCGGCTCACAAGAAAGGGCTGGCAAACGATTCCACGCATAATAACTTGCACCTGCCAAATTCAGAAAAGGCACATTGCGCAACCCCACAATCACACAGATTTGTTGCAGTAACAATACGGCACAATAAGCCAACAACAAAAACTTTAGTAACTTTTTAAACTGAGCAAGTGTAAATGCTCCGGTATAGACCAAATGGTAAAACACAATATAAGTCATGAGCAACATGCCCAAATAGCCCAGCGTAGAGAAACGCATGTTTTCATGAAACGACGCTGTAAAAAGCAAAGCGCCCAATAAACCAAAGCTGCCCATACCACCTTGGAAAAATAAAAGACACGCAGAAAAAAGACAATAGGCGTTACCGTCATCAGCCCCACCTTGAGCCATGACACAGAAAACCCCTCTATTGCAATCAACTGCATACTCATTATTATTAAAATAAGAGCTGCAAATTTTGTATTAAACGGGATGGACTTTATTCGATGAAAAAAACGCATGCCTTCTATATTTACATGAATTTATATCTGACATATCATAAGATATCATCTATTTTGCATTGCATTTACTCAACAATATTAAAACGCATAACATGTTCATAATTGCTTTGCCCAAAACTCCGTTTCCTCTATCCAACTAACATATTTGAAAATCATTCCATCATTAGGCATGAACTCATTTACTTCAAAACCATATTTTACTCTTTTCATCACTACCTTTTCATACAACTCCATACGTCTCCTTGCCAACGCATTCATTGAATAACACTCATCCCGAACAAGAGCAGAATGGTCATAAAAACGCTGACGTAAATCCTGACTTTCTATTAATTCAATGATACGCTGGGCAAATTCACTAGGTTCATCAGCAATGAAACAATCCTCACCATTTTTATATTCCAAACCTTCAACCCCAATGGTTGTAGAGACAAAAGGAGAACCAAAATTAACCGCATCTATAATCTTCATCCTCATACCACTTCCTTGAAGAATCGGTACAATCGCAATTGCTCCCTTATATTCTTCTTGTAAATCAGGCACAAACCCCTTAAAAACAATATTATTGCTTTTAGCACATATAGATTCCGTATAATTTCGATCCCACTTCCCGATAATATTAAGTTTTATTTCCGGATGTCTTTTTTCTATAATTTCCCACACATTATCAACAAACCATTTTATGCCTTCATAATTAGGATAATGTCCACTAGTTCCAACAAAAATAAGTTTACTTTCAAAAACACATTTGTTCCTTTCTTTAGGTTGTTCAATTCCGGCAGGGGAAGAATATACCGGCACAACAACGCCATTTTCAAACAATTCTCTCTTGTCATTTTCCGTCAAAGTAAACACCGAATCATATTGATTCATTGCGGCAATTTCTTCTGCTTTCAATTTCTGAAATGCAAATTGTTTATGAACTGACAAGCTTTTTCATCCCCCCCCAAACGCTGTTCGTTAACCACATAATGAATTTCATGCTGTATAAATATTTTTTTTACATAATCTGGTAATGCATAGACAAGGTCTATGCAACTATAGAATTCTGTTTGAACAACATCTGGCTTCTCTTTTAATATTGTATCTTTAACAAACTCTAAAAATTCAGGAGAAAATAATTGGAAGCAGATTGAAGCCAGCCATATCCTTTCTCTTGTATAAAAAAACGATTCATAAATTTCAATGCTAATCTAACCGCTAATGATTGGAAAGAGCGTTTAACATAAAAAAAAGGATGCAGCTTCACTTCAGTCCAACTTTTTCTTAATAGTGCTATCACTGGATAAAGATTTCGTTTGATACAAAAAATGTACATCCATGTGATGTTGCAAATAATTCACCATGTTAAAAACGGCTTGTGCCCCACCAGAGTTTATCGGATACGGCAAAACCGGACTGATTATCAATACCTTCATATCACTTTAAAACTTCTCTACAAACAATTTCTGCAAACTTATCGTAATTATTTTCTTCTGCATAAGATCTTGAAATATGGGACATCCGCCCTAAGTCATCCACATGCTGTTCTGAAAACCATTTCATCTTTCCTGCGAGGTCATCCACATTTTCCGCTTCATAATAACACCCGAATGGATATTTTTAAAATCCACATAAATATGAGTCGTATCTGCCAACAAAACCGGCATACCTAACGCTATTGCATCACAAAAAAGACGTAAGCCCACATAAGGTGCTCTTGCCTTTCTTGGTCGGAATTACACAAACCGAGAAATTCAATATCCACTCTATCATTTTTTATAGGTTAGCATTTTACCGCTCATAATACGTCCATTATTTACTTCATTCAAAATGATGTTTTTAATATTTGAATCATAATTATCAGGTATATATTGCTTACTACATAGAATTCCCACTTTCTCTTTTTCCATTTCTTTCGCAGCCGCAACTAACGTATAGTTATCGCGATCGGTATTCCCATTGCTAAAAAAAGAAACCTCATTGTATTTTTTTCGTTGATTCCTTGCCCAGCCATCCTCGTAAAAACACAGATCAGGCCCCCATGATTGAAACAAAAACATATCTTTATAATGTGGATAATCCATTAATGCTTTATCATACGCCATACGACAAATGAAAATCAATTTATCATAACGCTGTTTGTTTAATGAAAAGTTACCTGGGTGATGCACTATTACAACAACTCGCTTTTTATATAAACCTTTATATTTTAAATACCCTATTAGGTCCACCAACGGGGAAGCCCCCACATAAATCACATCACATTTTATGGCTTTTAATAAGATTACTACATTTTGAATATAATACCAAATTCTTGCGACATGCAATTTATGGATAAAATGTGGCATTCTAACCACAAAATAATCTACTTTTGCTTTTTTTTCTAAAAATCCCCCCAACAATGATGCCTTGGCAAGATTCCTTTTAGCCCAATCAAGGACTGTTTCATAGAATAGTTATTGACAAACAAAACACGCTTCATATCTAATCATTATTCAAAACTTTAGCTAAACACTCCAAAGAACACACACACATTTGACTCTTTTTTCTCATTCACGAAATCCCAATCAATAGGCATTTCCAAATCAACTTCAGACAAAACTTTTTCGTCCACTAAACGTTGTTTAAGCCCAAACATTGAAAGTAATGACTCGAAACGAGCCATTCCCCTTTTTTTCATTTCCGATAACAAAAAAAAGGCTTATTAAAAATAATCGAGAATACACACCCATGAAAAGAATCTGTTATAACAAATTTCGCTTTATAAAAAGACAATAACCATTCAGGCAGGCACGCTTGCGTAAGGAGAATCTCCATCAAATCCCATACATAAAGGCTTCAATCCTAATTTTCCACTTGAAGAAAGCACAAAAGACAGCTTTGTTTGAGTTTGGTCTAATATATATGCAAACAAAACATCCTCTGAGTTTAGACAAACACCTGTACCCCTAATAATATCAATATAATCTTCTTTGCTCAGCAATAACGTTGATCTAAAACGACCCTAGATTTCACCTGTAAAAAATTTGCCGACAAACTCACACCTGAAGATTCGCGAACTGTTATCAAATCAAACCTTTTTGCCAATTTGGAACATTCACGCGTTTGTTTTGGTGTATATTCCCACTCATTTACACCAAAAAAAGAAGCTGCATAGGCAATCCTAATAATATTTGCTTTTTCTTTCAAAAATCCAAATAATACTTCCCTATTGAATCCACAAACTTAGGCCTCCACACTTGGTCACTCCCAACAATTATAGCATCAAAGCCCATTTTACTAACACGAGAGAGCTTACTCACTTTTACAGCAGATATATTCTCTTCTATAAACGGAAGGATATTCCGTCTTTTATAAAGATTTCTTTGCCTATCCCAACGCTCTTGAAAATATGTACATTTTTGTTTTTCAACACATAACGCACAAGCACTCGTCTCAAAAAAAAACAGCTGGCCACAAATAAATTGATTTATACGTCACTATATCGTAATCAACCAACAAGAACACTTCATGCCCCATTCGCGTTAAAACCTTCTGCAAGGCATATGCCTGAAGAATACATCCATAATTTATCGTAAGTGGGAGTGTCAATATTCCTATTTTCATCTCAATACCTTTAGATAATGTATTATTTTAAATCGTACACGCATCAACAAAGAAGGCCTCATTTTATTCAACGACCATTTTATTGCATCAATACCATATTTATCAAACTCTTCATGAAATCGCATACGTATAATAGGCTGTGCAACCGAACGTTCAATGGAAGGATTTCCCGCCAATGCCTGTTCATAGCTTGTTTCCTGCACCTTGCAATCCAATTCTTGGAACAGACCAAAGCCTTTATGAGTATTCAACAAGACCAAACTCGTACCTTTATCATCATTTCCGGGTGATGGCGCTCAATGCCCCAATAGTCGGCAAGAGTGATGTCGCTCCCCGATTTGCCGGACTTAGCCGGACAAGCATAGCACGACGGACGCAAATAAATATTTTTCAGAAATCCTCCCATGAAAAGATTTTCATGGAAAGATTCCCGAAAAATAATTTGTTCTTCACTACCCGCCGCCAAAACCGAATTTTTACAAGCCTCCTGACCGTCGGCATGCCCCCTGACGACAAAACCGTATTTTTTCCAGCCACTTAGCTTATTCCTAAACTCTATCCCTGTTATCACAGGGACGGCGTTTAGGAAAGAAGACAAAACCGTATTTTTTTCCAGCGACGCCCTGCGGGCGTGTTTTTTGACCGCTTCAATGTATTTTCTCCAAACAAGCGGACTAGGAACACCATGACAAACGACATCCACCGTCAACAACTGTTCATATTCACGCCGGAGAAAACGATGCAACCCTGCCACTTGACAGGATGTGCCGGAAAACAACACTTTCCTCCCCTCTTTCAGAAAAGCCGCCACTTGCTTATAACAGTCGCACATATTCGACTGCACATATTTGCTTCCCCTAAATGCCGCAAGCCCGGCTACCGTATCGCAATAATCATGAACGACTTCCCAATGCGAATCAAACCTTGCTCCAAACACCACACCTCCATCAGCAATAACCTTTTCTGCAAGCATGGTGAATATCCCGCCGGAAGAAGATTGACTGCGTACGACTTCATCGGGATTGATCGCAGCATAAACCTTGCTTGGACGCTTCGCCTCCAAGGGGTGCAACTCCGGGCACACTTTTTCACACAGTCCGCAATCTATGCAAACCGACTCGTCAACGGTAGGATAGAGGAAACCCTCCTCATCCTCATGCATGGCAATACAGTATTTAGGACACACTGAAACACATGCCGAACAACCGCAACAATCTTTCTTCGCTTTAATCTGTATCATTTATCATCTATGAAATATCCGCTGCATGAACTTTTGCATGTACACTTTTACCATCACTCTTTCTTCAACACCACATCCTATATAATATATAGAGCAAGCAGATGAAACGATGGAAACGATTCCCAACACAAACAATCGAAGCCAAGACGGCTCCATGAAAAAATAACATAACGCCGGAAGAACCACGGCCATAAAGGTCACGACAAGGACATTCAGATAAACCCTTCGTATAAACTCCCGCACCGGCAATTTTATCATAGAACGCAAGAACCATAACCGAGCTACCAAACAGATTTGTGAAATTACAATGGCCACCACCAAAGTTACTTCCGGGAACACACCCATTTTCAGCAACACATAAGATATGGGAAAATTCAACAACAATATGCCCCCGACCACTATCTGATAGTTCTTTATTTTTCCTGTTGCCCCTTGTGCCGTAATCAATGCATTGGATATAATTTCCGCCAGCGTCAGCACCAAAGCCAAACGAGCAAACAATACCGTATGGTCAGGAACTTGTCCCAGCCACAATTGTAATATTTTTTCTATTTCAAAAAAAAATGGGTATGGACAGAAACATGAAAAGATAATAAGACAGCCGAGTACCCTGATAAATCAACTTATGAACGCTCGCCAACTCACCTGCTGCATAGCCCTTAATAATCTGCGGATTCAATGCTGTCATAAATCCGGAAGTAAACTGTCCGATAATACCGTTGACCTGCATAGCAATACCTCTTGCCGCATTGACCGCAGGGCCAGTGAACAGGTTAATAGCAATGTTCACGCCTTGGTCTTTCATCAACCCTGCCGTACTACCAATAAAATTCCAACCGGCAAACCCAAACATGCTACGGGTCAATTCCTTATCCCAACCTATGCGATACACGCATTCTTCGAACTTACGTTTGCAATATAACCAATAAATAGACTGACGGATGAACGACTGAACCATAGTCATCAAAGCCAGCAAAATCAACTTGTCGCCTTTATAATAGTATATTCCACCAATAATCAACAATCTCGACGCAGCATCGAATATGGTCATGTAGGCAAAGGCTGACATCTTTTCGTGCGCAATAATAGCTGAATTATACGGTACGGAAAACAATCCGACGGCAAACACAACTACGGAACATTGCAACACCCAATTAGCAGCTTCCATGCGGTCGGGAGGAATGGTCATTTTATGATTCAGAAACCACACCCCTATCGTTTCCACCGCTATCACCACTACCACAGCCAAAATAATATGAATGTTGACCGAAGTAGAAAATATCCTTTTCAACTTATCCATGTCTCCTCTCCAAGCCCGAACGTCATAAAACGGCTGGTCGAAGAAGATAACGAATTGGACAACAAGGAGAACATCGATACCAAGCCACCGACTACATTGTTAATCCCATAATCCGTAACACCCAATGCATTCAATGTAACACGTGCGGTAAAAAAGCTAATGACCAACATGATAATCATCCGCACATAAAGCACCAAGGTATTTTTGGCTACCCGTTTACCATCTATATTCGCTATATCACCCATCTCGGACATCAATCAAATATTTCCTTTTATATTTTCCGAACTCTCTCACAAAATGCTGTTTATCAAACCTAAAGCTCACACACAAGCAATCATTTCAAACATTTATTATCACAACAATAAAACTTTTAACACAAAAAATAAAGTTAAATCACAAATAAAAGTGCTGCTCAAGAAAGTGGTTGTCTAAGCCACCAAGAATAAACCCATAACCTCCAACAAACCAAAATTAACCACATGCCAATGAGCCACAATAAGCAACATTAACGTGAATTCAATATAACTCACGTTATATTACTCATTTCTTCACAAGAAAGTTAATTCAACAAATGAAGCCCAGACGTAACTTTCAATCGCTTGAACTTACAATCGTTTTCAAATCCGTTCTCATTATCCTTTTCTTCAATGGTTTTGCTGGTGTACCAGCAAAAAAGAGTATAAGGTAAGCAATCCTCATAACTCTTATTAACCAATGCACAAGCTCCTACCACGCTCCAATCGGGCAAACAAACACCTTTCAGGATGGTACTTTTTGACAAAGCCAGCAATTATTCCCGATAACCACACTCCGTGTCATCGGCAGCTCTTTTCCTGTTTCGAAGTCTATTGTTTCATGAAAATCTGTGTCATATATCGATACATTCCAACTACACGACAAATTATTTCCTATTTCTATTTTTTGAAATGCACAAATGGAGAAATTCCCCGATACACTAAAATTCTTACCAAAAACAATTGTTCCTCCTTTTCGAGTAATCACATTAGAGCCACAGCCCATAATACCAGCACCATTGAACACAAGCCCTCCTGTCCGCAGATCTATCTGAACACCTGTCGTGGCAAGTACATTTTTACTGTATTGACACCCCAACTTAATCATGCCGAAACGACAGTCTGCATCCTTCACATTCAATTTTACCGAAGCTCCTTGCATGATATGCAGTTTTGCCTTAAATAACAATATCGGCAATTTGCGTCCTTGACGAAAAAGGAATGGCAGAGATTAATTCGTAGTGTGTCTGTCCAATCGACCCGAAAAAGCGAGCATCAGCACTTTTGCCAGGCTTTTTAGCTGAGTCAACAACATATACAAACCCTTTTAAATTCATTACAAAGACCGCAAATAATTCAACGAGTGCTCTTTCAATATCGACAGTTTGCTCTCCACATCCGTGAAATCTATCGGTTGCGCTTCAGCCACATCCAAACTTGCCAGTTCCGATACATCGATAAAGCGTTCTTCCAATCCTAACGAACGAAGCAAATGTTCCGAACGCACATCAAACTCACTATTCTTTTTTATTATATAAAACCGCTTTTGGAACATAATGGAAAATACCGCCACATGAAAAGAACCTCCCAACACATATGTTGCATGCTTGACGTAAGTCAAAAATTTTTCCGGAGAGAAAGCAACTTTCCCTACTTCTATCAAACGCAAACCTTGCTTACGAGCAAATTCTTCTGCCAACTTTTTCTGCTGTGGAAATAAAAATACATCAACACATAATCGTCTTTTTATCGGCTTACTCCCGACAAAAGCATCCCACTGCTTCGGGTCAAGCAACATGGTCGGGTCAATGTCTTGCCGAACAGAGAAACCGGTTTGTTCATTTATCCAACTGCAAATGCTTGCTTCACGTAAAGATATGCAGCGGAATGAAGCCAAATACTGCTTGATCCTGTCCACTCCAATGGTTTGAAGGGATGGAATATTGCTGCTAATCGCATAACCGACCACACAACTTTTCTCCGGATGAGGGAATTGCCCAAAGAACACGGGTTCCAAATACCCTCCCATACATTGGACGCTCCACAACTGATCGCTGCCAATTACATAAACATCCATGTCCTGAGGCATGTCATCTGCATGACACACAGGGGGGGGTAGTTTTTAGAAACCTCTTCCTAAAACGATTAAAACCTTTTTGCTGCACAAACGAATAAGGGATATAAAGCAATGCCTTAAGAAAAGAACGAACATTCCCTGACGATTGCCTCAGTTTCGCCCAACTAAAGACTTGATATGACTGTTCTGTATCAGGCTGACGGTAATCAATAATCCTCACATCATGCCCCAAAGAACGCAAGGTTTCTTGAAGTGCATAACACTGCAATACAGCACCATAATTATTTGCCCTGTGCAAGGTCAATATTCCTATTTTCATATTCGATAAATTAGCCTCTTTAAACGCAATTTGGTTTCACTGCTTAACAAGGTCAAAAAGGCTTTGCCAATTTATACCTCCAACCCACATCGCCATACCGTTTCATCGCGGCAAGGAAACCTTTCCGAGCATACAATTGTTCAAACTTCATACGAGCCGGGTGTATGCGAGTAGGCTGTTGCATGTTTGGCTGCATGCAATCTTCCAACCGAGCCGGGAACATGTCCAAATCTTTTTTTTGCCAAGTCCAACAAGCGACGACCTTTTTCTGTATTTACCAATATCAACGATACTCCTTTATCATCTTTATTAAAATCGGGAGCAGTCTTTTTCCCAACCCCAAAAATCGGCAATAGTAACATCACTAGGACGCTGCGTGTTGGTATAGTGGCATTTTCCACATGAATGGCGGAAAATAATATGTCTGTAAAACAGAAAAGAAAAGTTCATTTTGCCCCCCCCATTAACAAATTTAAACGTTTCTTTATGGTCGTGCCATCCATAAACTTCTTTATCTCGAAAATTCACATAGCATATTTCAGAACCATGTTTCTTCTCAAGATAGGCAAGAAAATCTCTCCAAACGTATGGGCTTGGCACGCCATGGCAAACTATATCCACCAAGAATAGATTTTCTCTCAACTTATTATTACCTATGTATGAAGCCAATCCCGCCGTTTGACAAGGAGTTCCCGAAAACATAACTATCAACCCCGACCGCAAATCCGTTTTCACTTGTCGGAAAATTCCTGTCAAATCGCTCTGAACATACTTACTCCCTTTAAATTCATTACGTTCTTCCAGAGTAACCGCCCGCTTATGAACTACCCTAAAATGCCCTTCATAGCCAGCACCATATACCACACCACCTGCGCGAAGCACCACATCTGACAAAGCGATAAAAGCAGCACCACTACGACTGGTTTCCACCTCACTCATATCTTTATGACGCGCTCCATAGGCTAATGGGGTCGATAAATTGTTCGTCTTATCATACTTCTCATTAAAAGCACAAACTTTTTCACACAATCCACATTCCACACATTTATCTACATTCACCTCCGGATATAAAAAAGCCTAACACATCAGGCTTCATCTCAATGGCATCGTGGGGACAAATGCTAGCACAAGCCGTACAACCACAACAATCACTTTTGTCTATAATCTGAATCATCTTTATTCCCTTTGAAGAAAAACATTCCACGACACAGAGGAACAGGCATTAATGAATATAAATTTGTAAAATGATGTTAAAATACAAACAATTGTTTGTCCATTCAAGATTCTTGCTATATCTTTGCATTGTCATTCGGAAACAGGATGGCATGGGTACCCAACAAGTGTTTCAAACTAACTTTTTGTCCAACTTTTTTAAACTTTTACAACTATGTCAATCAAGTACAGCGTAAACCAACTACGCAACCCGCAAGACCCGGATGGAGTCCGCAAATTTTACGCCCGCGCCCAAGTGCGCGAAACCATCACGCTGCGCAAGCTGGCTAAAGGAAATAGCCTACGCCAGCTCGCTGACTCCGGGGACGTGATGAACGTGCTCACGGAACTGAGCAGCCACGTGGCCGACCACCTGGCCGATGGCGACATGGTGGACATGGGCGACTTCGGCAACCTGCAATACCAACTGGAAAGCGAGGGTGCAGACACCGAAGCAGCGTTCAAGTACACCAACATCACCAAGGTGAACCTGCAATTCAAACCGGGCATTGCCTTCCGCGAACAGGAAAAGGCCTTGAAGTACGAAAAGGTGCTGCCCAAAAAAGTGATTGCCGAAGCCGCCAAAGGTGAAGTGACCGAACCCGAAGAACCGTAACCACACGGGAACTTCCTGACGCACTGCCCTCCCCTACCGAGTTGCCGCCGGGGGAGGGCATTTTTGATTCCCAGATTTAAGATTTGTTTCCCGCAGATTACGCGGATAAACGCGGATTTTCGCAGAAGCATTTAATGCGCAGAATCGCAGAACTGCAGAATCGCAAAAGCGGTTATTCGATTACTCGATTACGCAATTCTACAACACCTGCACTCGTAACTTGTAGCTTGTAACTCGTAACTTGTAACTGATATGCGATTATTCGATCAAGCGGTTATTCGATTCGGCAAAACTTCCATTCACGACTTCATCAAACTTTTCGCCTTTAATATATCCTTTTTTCACCTTGTTCAGTGAAATTTCAGCCAAAATGCCCCGCTGCAGCAAGCCAACAATATCACTTTTGGCTGTTGTAGGGGTTATACCAAATTTCGCCTGAACATCTTTCACCGTAAAGACAACTGAAGGCATCTCTTGATACATCCGCACTATTTCCGACTGACGTTCATTAATGCCGCCTATCCGCAACAAAACCTGCGCCTGCCTTTTCTGCGACAATTTCCTATTGATATATTCCTGCAACCCTCCAAAAGCCAAATCAAGTACTCGCAAATTATACACAATGAAGTAACCCAAATCCATCTCATCCGCTTCCACACATAAATAGGCTTTTTTCATAAGTTTTTTTCGAACGCGATATAATCCTGGAGATAGACAAATACTCCGTCAGCCAATATCCCTGCCGAAGCATGTACCAATAAAACAAAGCCCGCGCTGTCCTGCCATTGCCATCCACAAATGGGTGCATATAGGCTACCATAAAATGAATTATAATGCCACGTATAATCGGATGTATGAAAACTTCCGGCTTTTCTTCATTGAAAAAGTCACAAAGTGATGCCACAAATTCCGGAATGTCTTCCTTACAAGGGGGCGTGTGTACCACTTCATGCGTTATGCCATCCTCCACAACGACATCATCACTTTGCCTGAAACATCCTGCATGATCCGGATGTTCCAACGTGTTTTCAGTCATCAAGCGATGCACTTTCAACAACAATTCCTCAGTCAACGGTGTCTGCTTGTTCTCCACAATGAAGCGGATAGTCCGGTAGTTGTTGAAAATCATCTGCTGCGATTTGTCCTTGGGGCTGATTTTCTTACGGAGCATTTCCTTAGCCACCTTTCTTGTGGTCGATGCTCCTTCCATCTGACTGGACGATATGGCCTCCTCCATCAACGAACTTAACAGATATTGTTCCTTGCCCTCTTCCGGGATAAGAGTACTTTTCCCCCACGAACCACCCAAATTCATATCAAACTTATGGCACATCCTTTGCATTTGATTGGTCAATTTCATTTTCAGCCCATACTTAGGCCAAACAGAAACATAGCCTGACCTGCGCGACGCTTTCAGATAGCACCACATCTGCTTTGGAGTAATGCCGGGAGGGAGCACTTTATACTTCACTTCACTCCAGTAAGCATATTCGTCATTCAGTTTCTCAACCTGTGACAGAACCACGCTACTATCCCCACGCGCATATAATTGAAAGTATGCATCCAGCAGTTCTTTTTCCGATATGGCAGGAGGATTTTCTATCATCAGTATCCTAATTTTCCTACTTTGCAAACCCACCAAATTCTTTCCAATTTACAAAAAATTGGAAAGAATTGGACAATTTTATCTGCTCCTTATCGTCCCTTGTACATTTCCTCGTAGTATTTTTCATATTCGCCGGAGGTGATGTTGTCCATCCAGGCTTGGTTGTCGAGGTACCAACGGACGGTGCGCTCAATGCCTTCCTCGAATTGCAGGCTCGGTTCCCAACCCAGTTCACGCTGCAACTTGGCGCTGTCGATGGCGTAGCGCAAGTCGTGCCCGGCGCGGTCGGTCACATAGGTAATCAAGTCGAGCGAATAGCCTTCGGGATTGCCGAGCAAACGGTCGACGGTCTTGATGATGACCTTGACAATATCGATGTTCTTCCACTCGTTGAAGCCGCCGATGTTATAGGTGTCCGCCACCCGGCCTTGGTGGAAAATGAGGTCGATGGCGCGGGCATGGTCTTCCACATAGAGCCAGTCGCGCACGTTCTCGCCCTTCCCATAGACCGGGAGCGGCTTGCGGTGCCGGATGTTGTTGATGAACAGCGGAATCAGCTTTTCCGGAAACTGGTAGGGGCCGTAGTTATTGGAACAGTTGGTTACAATTGTGGGCATGCCGTAGGTGTCGTGGAACGCCCGCACAAAGTGGTCGGACGAGGCTTTGGAAGCACTGTAGGGGCTATGCGGGTTGTATTTGGTGTCTTCGTAAAAGAAGTCCGTGCCATATGCCAGATGGTGCTCGGCCGACGAGGCGGTGGTGGTGAAAGGCGGCTCGATGCCTTCGGGATGCGTCAGCTCCAACGCGCCATAGACTTCGTCGGTCGAAATGTGGTAGAAGCGTTTGCCTTCCCAGTCGCCGTTCCAATACTGCTTGGCGGCCTGAAGGAGGGACAAAGTGCCCAAGACGTTGGTACGGGCAAAGGTAAAGGGATCCTTGATGCTGCGGTCCACGTGGCTTTCGGCGGCCAAGTGAATGACCCCATCGATGTGGTACTGCCGCATGAGTTCGAGCACGCGGTCGAAGTCGCAAATGTCGGCCTTGACGAAAGTGTAGTTCGGTTTGTCTTCCACATCCTTCAGATTGGCCAAATTACCTGCATACGTGAGCTTGTCGAGATTGACAATGCGGTAGTCGGGATATTTGTTGACAAACAAACGAACTACATGCGAACCGATAAACCCGGCACCGCCGGTAATGAGAATGTTACGGGTGAATGTATTCATAACGTTAATATTGATATAATCTTTTGAAGATAAGCAGCTATCTGAACTCTATAAAATCATGCTCATATTTTGCCTGAATCATGCTCATGTTTGCAGTGAAACATGAGCATGATTTCACTTCTGCCGTATGACATCTCCCTGCCTCATACACTGCTTTCCAAGAAAGAACAGTGCAAAGTACCGACCAAACGGCGGGATATAAATAATTATTATTCAGCACAAACATGTCCTCATGCTTCATAACGCACAAAACAAACCATTTTTTATGCTTTATAGCGCATGAAAATCACCCAATCCACCTCCCCGGCTACTCAGACACACCCAAGGTTCCCCTACTTCGCCTTCACAAGGGCTTCCAGCCGCTGCACCACTTCCCAAATCAGAATGGGGAGCAACGTGCCGACCACACTGTACAAAACCCAATAAAAGGTGTTGTGCTCCGCTATCACCGGGAATGCGGAGAGTGCCGTGATGGGCATTCCGTACTGCGCTATCTTAAGTAGGCTGACCAGTTTAAACGAGATAATTACTACTCTAGATTCGCCAACTTCTCTATCCTGCTTATCAAATCTTGTGTCAAATCAATTAAAGGGAATATATCATCTCTGCTTGTTTCGTAGGTACAATTATAATCGCTCTTCTCCCGCATGGTCTGTAATTGAGAATATAACCGACCATCAGACAAGGGAATTTCCCCGTTTTTACATAATGTTGGCCAAACAAAGCCACGGCACTCTATGTGTATTCACTTTGTGCCCATCATGTATCAATAACGCAGATACCGCATGAAACAAAGCGTAATAAAGTCTATTTGCGATATTATCCCAATAACCCAACCGAGACAAACCTTCTATCTGAGAAAAAAAATGCGCTTAGACTTTTCCAATTCAATTGCACCACAATTTTCCTCTCTTCATCGCTCAAACTCATGACAACTCGATTTTATCACGTTCCACATTCTTATGAAAAGGCAAAAAGGAATTACCCTCCCACTCTTTTTTCGTATAAATAATCGGTATTATGCTTTCACCAAGTCCCCAGCCCAAATAAGTAAACGGAAATACGATGTCATCGTAATCACTCTGCTCTATCTGGGGTTTATCCAAAATAATCAACAAATCCCAGTCTGAATCACTCCGTGCATCGCCCCTGGCACGCGACCCATAGAGCAATAACCTGCCATTCGGTGGCAAGGTTTCCTTTGCCACCTTTCGAATGCTATCCATTACTTGATGGGGATTCATATCGCCACACTCCGATTTATAACCTTTTAGGTGAAAATTTACTTGATTACACACACAACTACTTATTCCCCAACTCCTCGATGCACTTCACTAACGAGTCTTTCCAATAGGGGACGGTGATGCCAAAGGTTTCCTTGACCTTGGTCTTGTCGAGCACGGAGAAATGGGGACGCTGCACCTTGCTGGGGAACTCGTCACTGTGGCAGGGCTGAATGTCGCACACGTTGCCGCTCAAGGCGCAGATTTCCTTGGCAAAGTCGTACCACGAGCACACGCCTTCGTTGCTGTAATGGTAAATGCCTTGTTTGTCGAGTTGGTCGTTTTCTATAATGTGGTAAATCAAGGCGGCCAAATCGCCTGCATAGGTGGGCGTGCCCACTTGGTCGAACACCACTTTCAGGCTGTCTTTCGTAGCCGTGAGGGTCTGCATGGTCTTGACGAAGTTTTTGCCGAAGGCAGAATACAGCCACGCCGTGCGGAATATGAGATAACGGCATCCTACCCGCAACAAGCTCTGTTCACCCGCCAACTTGGTTTGCCCGTACACGCCCAGCGGGTGCGTGGGCCAGTCTTCCCGGCACGGCACGTTGCGGTCGCCTTGGAACACATAATCGGTCGATACATGCACCAGCACCGCATCCGCCTCCTTGGCGGCCACGGCCAGGTTTTCCACCGCCCGGTTGTTGAGCAGGTCGGCCATGACCACATCGTCCTCAGCCTTGTCCACATTGGTATAGGCGGCACAATTCACTATCACTTGAATGTTACGTTCGCGCACCATGCGGCGCACTTCGTCCACGTTGGTAATGTCCAACTTTTCATAGCCTCGACATTTACCGCCACATCGGTGAAGACGTATGTATTTTCACTTTCTTTGGCTGCCAGCTGCATCGCGTCGGGAATGCTACTGGAACACCGCCGTCTCGCTCAGTACGGCAAAACCGTGTGCAAACCCTTTCGGAATGAAAAACTGGCGGTGGTTGTCCTCAGTCAGTTCTACGGCGACATGCTTGCCGTAGGTGGGCGAGCCTTTCCTGATGTCCACCGCAACATCCAGCACCTTGCCTCTTACGCACCTCACTAATTTAGCTTGTGTGAACGGCGGACGCTGGAAATGCAGCCCACGCATCACGCCGTATGATAGCCGAACACGGTGGCCTTGTGGTCGCGCTCCACATTCTGCACGGCCTCTTTCAACAGCTGCGAGAAGCCCACGCCGTGGAAGACATTATCGCCAGCACCAGGCAACACCGAGCCATTGCCGATGAACTGCTCACCGATGATAAACGCCTGTGCCAATCCGTCGGGCGAAGGCTGCTCGGCATACTCGAAGCGCACGCCATAGTCCGACCCATCGCCCAGCAGCCGCTTGAAGCCGGGCAAGTCCGCCGGTGTGGAGATAATCAATATCTCCCGAATGCCGCCAGCATCAACACCGATATGGGGTAATACACCATCGGTTTGTCATACACCGGCAACAATTGTTTGCTCACTCCCTTGGTAATGGGGTACAAGCGAGTGCCGCTTCCACCCGCTAAGACGAGTCCTTTCATGTTTTTTAAAGCTACGAGCTACGAGCTACAAGCTACAAGTACAGCTATAAGCACGAGCCTTTTTGTTATACCTATTTTTTTAAGCTACAGTTACAAGCCTTCTTTTATCTACAAGCTACGAGCTACGACTACAAGTACACTTTTTCTAAGCTACAAGTTATGAGTTACAAGAGCTTTGTTATACAAGCTTCTAAACCTATTCACTTCAACGATTTGATAAACCCTGACAACATCCTAATTATCTCAGCCAGACTGTCATTTAGCCTATTAAAGTCACCTTCTTTTATATATCCCAGTTTCTCAGAAAGAATCAAATGCGTCTCCAATTCGATTGACGATCCTAATGCGATATAAAGAAACTGCTTGAACTCATTGTTGCCTCTCCGTCCAGCACCTTCCGCTATGTTGGCGGGAATAGAAGTGGCACAACGACGTATTTGGTTTGTCAAAGAGAACAACTCGCTTTGTGGGAATGACCTTGTTGCCTCGTATATGGAGACGGCCAAGTCTATGCTCCTTTGCCAAACCAACAAGTCTTTATGCGTTCTAATCTCTTGCATAACACGCACTTGTAGCTCGTAGCTTGTAGCTTGTAGCTAAAATTCATTTTCCATAATACTTCCCGTAGTACTTGCCATAGTACTGCTTGGCGTGGCGTGATTTCGTGCCGTTGAGCACAAGCGACATGTTCTTATATTTGCGGGAGGTGTAGAAGTTGTCCAGTTCGGGCAACATGCTGCGTTCAAACAAGCCGGAGCGGACAATGAACAGCATCATATCGGCCAGCTCGTTCACTATGGCCACATCGGCCACGATTTCCGAAGGCGGGCAGTCTATCAATATCAAGTCGTATTCCTTGCGCAACTCGGCCAGCATAGTTTCCAACCGTTTGCTGAACAACAGCTCGGTGGGATTGGGCGGCACGGTGCCCACAGGTATCACCACGGCAGCCCCGGCACCTTTGCCGCCATCCATGAATTCGAGGTTGGTGCGCACGATACTGGAACGCCCGTTCACCACATCGCGCCCTTTTTTCCTTCACCACGGTGCCAGCCATTTCCGCTCGTGCGGCGACAGTACGCGCTTTTTCGGTTCGTAAGCGGTATCTCGCCCAATGAACGGAATGCTCAACTCTTCCAAGTCTTTCCGGCTACGCACCGTCGCATCCATCATTTCCATCAGGAACAGCACCACCACGGGCAAGAACAGGCCAACAGCCAAGGCCATAAGCATTATGCCGCCTCTTTCTTCGGCTCGGTCGGTGCCGGGCTGCCCGCAGGCGGATTGATGACGCGCGTATTGTAGGCCGTGAACGTCTGCGACACCTGTTTTCCTCCCGCTTTTTGCAACAGGAAGAGGTAAAGGGCTTTTTCACCTTTCTGCTGACGTTCCACCGACAGCAAATATTTTTGCCCAAACCCGCCCGTCGGCAATCAGGTCCTTCGTTTCCTGCTCGTGCTGCTTCAAGAAGCTCCATCGCACGTTCAGCGTACTTATCAGGTTGTCGAGAGACAGCAGAATAGCCTCCCCGCATCGAACTCAACGACTGGTCCAAATCCTTGATCAAGGGGTTGTCGGAACCACTGTTGGCCATCAAACTGTTGCGTTGCAGTTGCAAGGTATTGAACTCGGCAATCTGGTTTTCGATGCTCCCGCTCTCCACGCCCGAATTGACGGGCAGCAACTGGTTGGAAGAAGCCATGTTCACCAAGTAATTGCGGATGTACCGCGCTATGTAAAGCTGGTTGCTCAGCATTTGTATGTTGCCTTCCGCCTCGGCCGACTTGGCCATGTACATGCTCGACGCGGCCTGCACGTCGGGCAACAGGTTTTCGCTCTTGTAAGACGATATATCCTCATCAATGTGGCTCAATTCCTGCTCGATAACCTCCAGGCGTTCGTCTATCAGCAACGATGTGCTGGCCGTAACAGTGTTTTTCTCGCGAATCAATTGTCGTTATACACGGCTATCAAGGTATTCAGCACGTCTTCCGCCCGCTGGGTGGACACATCGCTGATGGAAAGGTCGATAACCGAGGCTTTTCATCGCGCAAACCCACCGTAAGCGCAGCCGCATAACCACGCGTTACGCCGTAAAGGCTCGACTTGGTTACCACGATAGGGAAGAGTATTCCCCCGGTAATACCGCGTGGGCTGCACTACCACCTGCCCTACAGGCGTTGCCACCGTGTCGCCCAAGGCCGCCGTGCAAGCCGCCTGACCGGGCAGTTCCTCGCCGCCTGCCGAGAAAGCAGACAGTTCGACCCGGCGGTCGGCCAGCAGGCGGACGGTAAGCCCGGCTCCCGCATCGTCGCCCAAGCCGGGAAACGACACGTTCACCGGCAAAGCGTTGCCATAGAGCACCACCTCGTGCAGGCGGCCTTCCACCGTATAATTAATGTCGAGGTGCAGCCGTTTCACCACATTCTGCATGAGGGCGGGCGATTGCAGGGCAATGATTTCGTTATTCACATTCGTGTTCGTGTGGAACAGACCGAACTCCTCCAAATCCGCCACATTGCTCGAAACCGACTTGCCGCTCGTCTCGTCTTTAATCAAGATGGAGGCCGTGCGGGTATATACGAAGGCGTGCGCTTGATGGCAGCAGCACCGCCACACTGAGCGTCACCACCAAAGAGATAACAAACCAATACCACTTGGACAGGCACTGGCTGTACCAAGTCCCGTATGCTCATAAAGTCTTCTGCTGGCTTTTTTACCTTGTTTGCCATAGTCGTCAATGAACAATTAGTTAATCAATGAACAATTAACAATTAATAATGAACAATGCTTTAAGCCCCTTTTTAGGGGGGTTGGGACCAACTCCTGACCTTCCTTGCAGTCCCAAGAAAGTAGCCACCGACATGGCGCGATGCCACCGACATCCAAACGAAATGGAAGCACATTGTTGCCGTTCACGGTGGTCTGCCGTCTGCGCATCGGGTTCGGGCTTACACCACACCACGTCGCCCTGCTGCATAATACGCCGGGCGATGCCTGCAGTCATCCAACGAACACAAGTTCACCTCGTAGCTTGTTTGCCTGTTGCCCTGCGTGCGCAACACGTACACATGCTGCCGCTCACCTTGTATGGTCAAATCGCCCGCCTGGCTCAGCACGTCCAGCAAGGTCATGTTGTCACGGTCTATCGCATAACGCCCGGGATTGTTCACCTCGCCAATCACCGACACGTACAGGTTCAGCAACTCGACCGTCACCACCGCGTCTTTCAAGAGGTTGCCGTCTATCAACCTGCCCTTCACATACTCACCCACCTCCTCGCGGGTCATGCCCTCCACGTGGATCTTGCCGAGCACCGGGAAGTCTATCTCGCCGTTCGATCGATCGTGTAGGCCGACACCTGGCCGTTACTGTTGTTCACCGTGCTGCTGGCCTGCCCCATGCGGTAACTCACCGTAGGCAGGTTGAACAACAACGCCAGTTCCTGGTTCTTGCTGCTCACCACAATCGACAACCTGTCGTTGGGGGGCAAGGCGGATGTCGGCCGAGTCCTTGATTTGCTCCTCCGTTCCCGGTTTGATGTCCTGAAAGTAGGTAACCTGCTTTGCCGTGCCGCACGATGCCAGCACCGCCGCCAGCACCGCTACCAGTAAAAGGTGTTTCATATAATTTATAGTTAAAATTACAGGTTTGGGAGCAGGGGAAACCGCATAATCGCTGGAACGCGTAACCGCATGTAACCGAACAGGCACTCCTGCGATTAAGCGTTTTCGCAACTCCGATTAGGCGGTCGTCGCCCTTCGCGCCCCTCCTTGCCGCTTTCGCGCTTGTTGATGTACTTCGAGAGCCAGATGTTGGCCACCGTCCACACCAGCACGTCGCCCAGCAGCAGTATGTTTACATTCACCGTGGGACACAGCAACACGTTGCCCACCACAAACACCACGCTGGTGGACAATATCGTCAGCATGGCCCGCCGCTGGGGCATGCCCGCCCGCAGCAGCTTGTGGTGTATGTGGTTCATGTCGGGCATGAACAGCTGCTTGTGGTTGCGCGCCCGGTGCAACACCACCCGCACCACGTCGAAGCACGGCACGATGAGCGGCACGAACGCCCACACGAACGTCTCCGCCGTGGCGCGCACCTGCCCCGCTCCGCCCGAACGGGCCAGCGACACGCACAGGAAGTCTCAGGATGATGCCGATGGTGAGCGAACCGGTATCGCCCATGAATATCTTCTTGTGCTTTTCGGCGTTGCCGAACACATTATAATAAAAGAACGACACCAGCGCACCCAGCGTGACGAACGCCAACATGGCATACATGTAACGCCCCATGCCGATGAACACTACGCCGTAGAAGAACAACGCCACCCCGCTCAGCCCCGAAGCCAGCCCGTCGATGCCGTCGATGAGGTTCACCGCGTTGATGACGAACACCACCACGAACACCGTGAGCGGCCAGCCCACCGCACGAGGCAGCTCATGGATGCCGAAAAGGCCGTACAGGTTGTTTATCCACACGCCCGAGGCCACCAGCAGCACGGCGCACAGTATCTGCACCGCAAACTTGGCGCGGTATTGCACCCCGATGAGGTCATCCGCCATGCCCACCAGGTACAGCAATATCAAAGCGCACAAAGCGAACGAGAACTCCAGCACCTCGCCGCGCAGACCGTCCACCATCTCGCCATGCCCCAGCAGCACGCTCACCCCCAGCAGGAACGCAATGGTGAACAGAGCCACCGGCATGAAAGCGATGCCCCCCAGCCGGGGCACCGCGCTGTGGTGTATCTTGCGGGCGTCGGGCTGGTCGAACAACTTTTTGCGGAACGATACCAACAAAATCTGCGGGATAAGTACCCCCGTGAAGACCACGCTTATCACGAAAGCCAACACAATGTTCCAATTCCAGAAAGCCATGATGTGTCTTTTTAAAGTTACAAGTTACGAGTTACGAGCTACAAGTTACGAGCTACGAGTATAACAAATTGACAGCTGCAAGGCCAACGGCCTTGGGGCACTCAGCGTAGGGCAACGCCCTACGGATGATAAAGCCGACCGTCGCAAGGCCAACGGCCTTGGGGCATCCAGCGTAGGGCAACGCCCTACGGATGGAAGAGGGGGCGGTCCATTCCCGTTACCCGCCACGCCTGTAGCTTGCAGCTAAACAGTTATCTTTTCCAGCATCACCCCGTCCTCCGGCTTGATGGCCACGGCTATCACCCCTGCACCATCACCACCACCCGCTTGGATCGGCAACCCTTCACCCGTACCAACACGCCTTCCTGCCCGTCGAACAGGCCGCCCACGATGCGCACCTGCGTGCCCGAGTTCAGGTTCACGTCGTCGGGCTTGAAGTAGCGCAGATGTTCGTCCATCGTGCGGCACACCGCCATGAAGCGTTCCATCTCCCGGTCGGGCACCACGATGGGCTGCCGTCGGCCGTCGCGCTGCCACGTGAGGTATTGCAGGAAAGGGATACCCCGCTTCACCCGCCGGATGACCGATGGGGTCGTGTGCACGAATATCAGGTTGTGCACCACCGGCGCGAACCTGGCCTGCGCAGGCCGGTGGGCGGTGGCACGGCGCAACACCTGCCGCATGGGTATGAAGCAGGACACCGATTGCGCGTCGAGCAACGACTGCGCCTTCAGTTCCCGGTGGTAGGTGGCACTCATGGCGTACCACACCGCCCGTTCATCTCTGACATCCTGTTCCATATCCTCTCCCCACAGGCAAGCCATCGGCGTGGCCGGGTATACCTTTGGCTCCTTAAAACAAGACAAAACACCTATGTTTTAAGCAGTTGAACACATCTCCACGGAGATATTCCCCGCCGGAAGAGGCCGTATCAACTCACAAACCGGCATTCACGCACAAGGCATGATTTGCAAAAGTAGGGAAAATAATCCATTCCGCTACGCTTTCCACCCTACTATTTTTCACGTTTGTTTGCAAAACGGCTTCAGAGCGCACCTACTCCACTTTTCTTTCTGTGCCACACCGCACTTGCCGCATCGGCACGCGGGCTTTTTTCCGTACTGACGCGGCAAAAATTCCGTAGTAACGCACCCAAATTTCCGTAGGCACGGAATTTTATGCCAACCGCAAGGGGTGCATTGCTTCACCGTAGAGGGTGTTTTGTTTAACCGCAAAGAGCGCAAAGGGCGCAAAGGCGTTTCCTCCTTTTTCCTTGTACAGGCGTGGTGGAAGACACACGGGAGTGTCGCCTCTACAGGGTGCGGCCTTTCATCTGTCCCTTTGCGCCCTCTGCGCTCTTTGCGGTGAAATAAAACACCCTTTGCAGTGAAAAATAAAAGTTCTTTGCAGTGAAAATGCTATCTTTGCACCTCAAAGTTAAATTTGTTGCAGATGAACATCGACTTGACCATCGGCACGGTCGTTGCCGATGCCGTAAAGACCCTCTACGGGCAAGACATCCCTGCCGCGCAGGTGCAGGTGCAGAAAACGAAGAAAGAATTCGAAGGCGACCTCACCGTCGTGGTGTTCCCCTTCGTGAAGGCCGCCCGCAAGTCACCCGAGCAGACGGGCGCGGAGATAGGCGAATACCTCGTGGCCAACCAGCCCTTCATCGCCTCCTACAACGTCATCAAGGGATTCCTCAACCTCTCCATCGGCAAAGCCTATTGGGTGGGCGAACTCAACCGGATGCACGCCGACCCGCACTACGGCACCGCCGCGCCCGCGCCGGACGCGCCCCTGATGATGATAGAATACTCCTCGCCCAACACCAACAAGCCCCTGCACCTCGGCCACATTCGCAACAACCTGCTGGGCTACAGCATCGCCGAGATACAGAAAGCCTGCGGATGGCGCGTGGTGAAGACGAACATCGTGAACGACCGCGGCATCCACATCTGCAAGTCGATGCTGGCGTGGAAACGCTTCGGCGGCGGCGAAACGCCCGAATCATCGGGCATGAAGGGCGACCACCTCGTGGGCAAGTACTACGTCGTCTTCGACCAGCACTACAAGGCCGAAGTCAAGGAACTCATGGCGCAGGGCATGACGGAAGACGAGGCCAAACGCAACGCCCCCCTCATCCAGGAAGCGCAGCGCATGCTGCTGGCCTGGGAACAGGGCGACCCCGAAGTGCGCAGCCTGTGGCAAACGATGAACGGGTGGGTGTACGCGGGCTTCGATGAAACATACCGCAAGCTGGGCGTGGACTTCGACAAGATATACTACGAATCGCAAACCTACCTCGAAGGCAAGGCCAAGGTGGAAGAAGGGCTGGCCAAGGGCGTATTCTACCGCCGCCCGGACGGCTCGGTGTGGGCCGACCTCGCCGCCGACGGGCTGGACGAAAAACTGCTGCTCCGCGCCGACGGCACCTCCGTGTACATGACGCAAGACATCGGCACGGCCAAGATGCGCTACGAGGACTACCCCATCGACAAGATGGTGTACGTGGTGGGCAACGAGCAGAACTACCACTTCCAGGTGCTCTCCATCCTGCTCGACCGGCTGGGATTTGCCTGGGGCAAGAGCCTGGTGCACTTCTCCTACGGCATGGTGGAACTGCCCGAAGGCAAGATGAAAAGCCGCGAAGGCACCGTGGTGGATGCCGACGACCTCATCGAGGAAATGGTGAACACCGCCCGCGAAACGGCCATCGAGCTGGGCAAGGTGGACGAGAACAACCCCGCCGAGCTGGACGAAGTAGCGCGCATCGTGGGACTGGGCGCACTGAAATATTTCATCCTGAAGGTGGACCCGAGGAAGAACATGCTGTTCAACCCGAAAGAATCCATTGATTTCAACGGCAATACGGGCCCGTTCATCCAATACACCTACGCCCGCATCCGCTCGGTGCTGCGCAAGGCCGACGAGCAAGGCATCGACTTCCGCTCGACGCTCAACGAGCAACTGCCCATCTCGGACAAGGAAGCCTACCTGGTGCAGCTGCTCACCGGCTTCGAAGGCGTGGTGCGCCAAGCGGGCGAGGAATTCAGCCCGGCCCTCATCGCCAACTACCTGTACGACCTGGTGAAAGAATACAACCAGTTCTACCACGACTTCTCCATCCTGCGCGAAGAGGACGAAGCGTTGAAACGCTTCCGCCTCGCCCTGTCGGACACCGTGGCCCGCGTGATAAAGACGGGTACGGGACTGCTCGGCATCGAAGTGCCGGAAAGGATGTAAACAACAGTCAACAGTCGTCGGTCAACAGTCAACTGTTTCCGCATCACTGTTGACTGACGACCGTTGACCATTGACCGTTGACCAAATAGACTTCTTTCCCCAATTTCAACACAACTTTCCCCACCACGTTCTTTGGACACGCCGTATCTTTAATCCCCGAGCTACGCAGAGCTATTCCGTATCCCGGCATCCGCTCCGCGTGTCTCCGCATAACCGTTAAACACTAATCATTAAACACTAAACATTAATCATTAATCATTTTATAACCCCATGAACAAAAAACTCTTTCTCTTCGTCCTGCTGCCCGTGTTGCTGGCGGCATGTCAAGGCGGCTCCTCGCTGCAAGTGGACAAACCCACCGTGGAATCGCGCCAAAACCCCGATGGAATCGGCACAACGCAACCCCGCTTCTCCTGGCAACTGGCCTCCCCGCTGAACGACGTGATGCAGGCGGCCTACCAAATCGAAGTGGCCGCATCCGAAACCGGCCTGAAGCACGGGCGCGACCTGCTATGGAACACAGGCCGCGTGGAAAGCGACCAATCCCTCTTCATCCCCTACGCAGGCAAGCCCCTGCAGTCGGGCACACGCTACTACTGGCAGGTGACCGTGTGGGACAACCACGGCGGCAAAGCCCGCAGCGGCGTACAGACGTGGAGCACCGCCCTGTTCAACGCCTCGGACTGGCAAGCGCAATGGATCGGGCTGGACGGAACGGACGAGTTGCGTCTCAACGGCACCCGCACCATCCTGCCCGCCCGCTACCTGCGCAAGGAGTTCACCCTCGACGGCAAGCCGGTACGCGCCATGCTCTACGTGTCGGGCCTGGGCGCGTCGGTGTGCTACCTCAACGGGCAACGCGTGGGCGATGACGTGTTCGGCACCCTCCCCACGTGGTACGATGCCTCCGTGCCCTACCTCACCTACGACGTGACCGACGCGCTCATCCAAGGGGCAAACGCCATCGGGGTCGTCCTCGGCAACGGACGCTTCTTCCCCATGCGCTCCGGCCAGCACGAATGGATGCCCAACTTCGGCTTCCCCCGCCTGCTGACCCAGTTGCAGGTGGAATATGCCGATGGAAAGGTGGAAACCATCGTGAGCGACCCCACCTGGCAAGCCACCAGCCGCGGGCCGATAACGGAAAACAACGAATTTGACGGCGAACACTACGATGCCCGCCCGAACTCGGCGCATGGACACGACCCGGCTACGACGCCTCGGCCTGGCAGCCCGCCGAACGGATGGATGCCCCCAAAGGCAAGCTGGTGGCCCAGCTGTCGCCCTCGCTGAAAGTGCATGAAACCATCAAGCCCGTATCGGTCAAATCCGTGGGCGAAGGGCGGTACATCGTCGATATGGGACAGAACATGGTGGGCATCCAGCAAGTGCGCCTGCAAGGCAAGGCCGGAAGCCCATCTCCATGCGCTTTGCCGAAGTGCTGAAGGACAACGGCACGGAGCTTTACCCGACAACCTGCGCTCGGCCTTGGTGACCGATGTTTACACGCCTGCCCGGGACGGCGAGTTTACCTGGCAGCCGCTTTTCGTGTACCACGGCTTCCGCTTCATGGAAGTGTCGGGGCTGGACTACGCGCCCACGGTGGACGACTTTGCCGGACTGGTGGTGTACGACGGCATGGAAACGACCGGACGCTTCGCCACCTCCAACGACCTGCTCAACCGCATCCACCGCAACGCCTACTGGGGCATACGCGGCAACTACCGCGGCATGCCCACCGACTGCCCGCAACGCGACGAGCGGCAAGGCTGGCTGGGCGACCGCACCATGGGGGCATATGGCGAGAGCTTCCTCTTCGGCAATTCCCTGCTGTATTACAAATGGCTGGTGGACATCGAGGAATCGATGAGTCCCGAAGGCAGCATATCGGACGTGTCGCCCCGCTACTGGACGCTCTACAACGACGACGTGACCTGGCCCGCCGCCTACTTCTACGTGGCCGACATGCTCTACCGCCAGTTCGGCGACGACCGCTCCATCCGCGAACGCTACCCGTCCATGAAGCGGTGGGTGGAATACATCACGGAAAAGAAGATGCACGGCTACATCATGGAGACGGATGCCTACGGCGACTGGTGCATGCCGCCCGAGTCGCCCGAGCTCATCCACTCGCAGGACCCCGCCCGCCGCACGGACGGCCACCTGCTGAGCACCGCCGTGTTCCACAGCATCCTGGAACTCATGCAGCAATTCGCCACCATGAACGACCTGCCTGCCGATGCCCGGGAATACGCCGACCTGGCCGCCAAAATCAAGCAGGCATACAACGACCGGTTCTTCGACCCCGAAACGGCCCGGTACAGCAACAACACCGTCACGGCCAACCTCATCTCGCTGCGCCTCGGCCTGGTGCCCGAAGGGTATGAAGACCGCGTGTACGAAAACATTGTCAGCAAGACCGAAACCGTGCACCAAGGCCACGTCAGCGCGGGCGTGCTCGGCATACAGCACCTCATGCGCGGCCTCACCGAACGCGGCAACGCAGACCTGGCCTACCGCATCGCCACGCAAACCACCTACCCCTCGTGGGGCTACATGATAGAAAAAGGCGCGACCACCATCTGGGAACTGTGGAACGGCGACACCGCCAACCCCGAAATGAACTCGCACAACCACGTCATGCTCCTCGGCGACCTGCTCATCTGGATGTACGAGGACTTAGCGGGCATACAATGCGCCCCGGATGCCACGGCCTTCAAGCATGTGTGGATGGAACCGGCCTTCCCCGACGGACTGAACGAGGTCATGGCCTCGCACGAATCGCCCTACGGCGAAATCAGCAGCCACTGGAAACGCACGGGCGACCGCCTGGAATGGCACATCACCCTGCCGCCCAACACAACCGCCACCGTGCAAGTGCCCGCCGAGTTCAACGTGGCACCCCAAGCCGACACGAAGGGCATCCACGCCGTGACCCACGCCGACGGCCACACCACCATCGAGCCTGGGCTCGGGCACTACACGCTGAGCAGCAAGTAAGAAAGTGGGAAAACGGTAGAGACAAGGCACGCCTTGTCTCCCCTTTTCTTAATAACCCATGCCTTGCCTCCCTGCCGGAAGTCGTCCTAATATAATTATGTATAAGGACATCCGGCAAGAGGGGAAGGCATGGATTTTCTTTATTGCCTCCCCCAGCACGCATATTCAGCAAATATCCGTACATTTGCACTTCATGTGAGACGTAATGAATCGCTTAATTAATCGCTTAATCGCTCAATCGCTCAATCGCTCAATCGCTCAATCGTAAATTGTAAATTGTAAATCGTCAAATAGTAAATCACAACCATGTCATCCCCATTCCTCTTCGCCCTTGTACTCACCCCTGCTGGCCGGGCTGAGCACGGGCATCGGCAGTGCCATCGCCTTCTTTCGCGCGGCGCACCAACACCAAGTTTCTCTCCACCGCGTTAGGGTTCTCGGCGGGGGTCATGGTGTACGTGTCGTTCGTCGAGCTGTTCCCGCAGGCGTTGGAGCAGGTGGCGGCGGGCGGCGCGGCACGTCCCGCATTGAGCGTGGTGCTGGCCTTCTTTGCGGGCATCGCCTTCATCTTCCTCATCGACATGCTCATCCCCTCGGGCGAAAACCCCCACGAGGTGCACATGGTGGAGGAACTCAAGCAACGCGGCTCCGCCCCGCAGCTGCAACGCACAGGCTTGCTCATGGCCCTGGCCATCGCCATCCACAACTTCCCCGAAGGCATCGCCACCTTCACCTCGGCCTACGTGGACCCCAGCATCGCCATCCCCATCGCCGTGGCCATCGCCATACACAATATCCCGGAGGGCATCGCCGTGTCCGTGCCCCTGTACTACTCCACGGGCAACCGCCGCAAGGCGTTCTGGTACTCGCTGTCGTCCGGCATGGCCGAGCCGGTGGGCGGGCTGATAGGCTATTTCCTGCTGCTGCCGTTCATCACGCCCTTCTCGCTGGGGCTGGTCATGGCCGCCGTGGCGGGCATCATGGTGTTCATCTCGGTGGACGAACTCATCCCCGCCGCCGAGCGGTACGGCTGCCACCACTACTCCATCGCGGGCTTCGTGGGCGGCATGGCGGTCATGGCGGCCAGCCTGCTGGTGATATAATGGAATTTAGCACACGGAATAACACAGATTAAACAGATTATCACAGATTTTGAGTGAACGCAAATGACACAAAACGGCGCAAATGAACGCAAATTTATCTGCAAAATCTTAGGGAAACCATCCGTATAAATCCGTTTCATCTGTTCCATCCGTGTTCAAGATTAAAGTCCCCTATGTTATCTATGATGCCCCCAAATGGTAAATCGTCAAATGGTAAATGGTAAATAAGTTTTCTCCCATCTTGTACGATGTCGCCCCGCTCATCAACTGGACGTACTTCTTCCGCGCCTGGCGCGTGCCGGGGCGGTACGAGGGCATCGACCAGGTGTGCCAATGCCCCGCCTGCCGGGCCGCCTGGCTGCAAGGCTTCGCCGGGCCGACCCCCCGGGCCGAGGAGGCACTCGCCCTGTTGCGTGATGCGCAGGGAATGCTCCGCCGCTTCCGCGACACGCCCGGCATCCGCCTCCGCGCCGTGGCACGGCTGTTCGCCGCCCGCTCCACCGGGGAGGACATCATCATCACGGACGAAGACGGGCGGGAAACCACGCTGCCCATGCTGCGCCAGCAACGCCCCTCGGCGGACGGATGCTGCTACTCGCTGGCCGACTTCGTGCACCCCGGGGGCGACAGCATCGGCCTTTTTGCCTGCACGGTGCAGGGGCGGACACACTGGCCGACACCTTCAACCGCCAAGGCGACCCCTACCGCGCCCTGCTGGCACAGACGCTGGCCGACCGCCTGGCCGAAGCCACGTCCGAATGGCTGCACTACCAGGTGCGCACCCACCTGTGGGGCTACCACCCGCACGAACCCTTCGACCCGGACAAGCTGCGCCGGGGGCAATATCCCGGCATACGCCCCGCCGTGGGCTACCCCGCCCTGCCCGACCAATCGCTCATCTTCGACCTCGACCGCCTGCTGCACCTCGGCGGCATCGGCATCGCGCTCACCGAAAGCGGTGCCATGCATCCCGCCTCGTCGGTGTGCGGGCTGTACCTGTCCCACCCGCAGGCACGCTACTTCCTCGTGGGACCCGTCGATGCCGCCCAGCTGGCCGACTACGCCCGCCGCCGGGGCCGCACGCCCGATGAAATGAGCCGATGGCTGGCATGCGGGAACGCGGAGGGGTGATTCCGGATTTCAAATTTCAGATTTCAGATTTCAGATTGTTTCCCGCAGATAGCGCAGATGGACGCAGATGATTTCTTGCCTCTCGCTCCTTGCCTCTGTTTTGTTGCCCGCAGATGGCGCAGATGGACGCAGATGATTTCTTGCCTCTCGCTCCTTGCCTCTCACCTCTGCTTTTATCCTCTCCTTCCCGACAGCATCGGGACAAGTTTCCGGGGCTTGGGAGGCTTTTCGCTTCTTCCCTTGCATAAAGTTATCGTACCACCCGGGTGGAACAGGTGTCTCACCTTGGTGGAACAGGTGTACCACCTGGGTGAGACACCTGTTCCACCTTCGTGGGACGATAACATTCCCCGCATATCTGCACGACTTCGCCCGCACCCGCACATGACTTTCCCCGCACACGGCCAAAACTTAACCATCTTTTAACGCTTGCTATAAGGTTGCGTCAATAAAATATCCTACTTTTGTACCGAAACAAGTATCATTATTTATCAACCCATTAAAAAGTTCAGCGTATGAAAAAGACTACTCTGTTTATGGCGGCTTTGCTGGCCGGAACATTCGCCATGTCGGCGGCCGAACTGGCGAAAGGCGTAATCAACAATGCCATCCCCGACGGATGGACGTACATCACGAACGATCCCCAATATCCCGACTATGAATTTTACGGTGATGGCGGATTGAAAATGCGGTATGTCGGACAAGGCATCCTCTCACCCAAATTTACGGCTGAAGGAGATGTAGAAGTAATTATCACCATCAACGCCCTCAACGCAAACACGAAAACCAGCGAAGGAGACCCGTTCACCATCACGGGCTTGAATGCAGAAGGTACAGAAGTGGCGATTGCCACGCTGACCACCGTAGAAGTCGGCGACAATACTGCCACACTGAACGGTACGGGCATTGCTCAAGTGCAAGTTATTATGACAGCCTACCCGCATAACGGTACAGCATATTGCAACGTTAGCTTAGGTGGCGTAACCGTCAACGGCGAAGGCACACCCGCTACCACCGACCCGGGAACAGACCCGACCGAGCCCACCGATGCCATCTTCTTTGAATCGTTTGCCACCGGGCAGGGCGACTTCACCATCTACGATGTGAAGAACACTAAACCGGAAGGCGACAACCACAGTGTGTGGTACCACAACTCTAAATACAAACAAATGGCTGCGGGAGCATATGTGGACGGCACGAACTACGAAACGGAAGCCTGGCTGATTTCCCCCGGCCATCGACTTGTCGAACGTGAGCACCGCAACCTTTACATTCGACCACGCCGGGAAGCAGTTCGGCGCACCCACGACCAACCTGACCGTACAAGCCTCATCCAACTACACGGAAGGCGACGTGACGGCTGCCACGTGGACGGAACTGACCATCCCCAACCACCTGTCGGGCGAAACGAACGACTTCAAGTCGGCTGGCGACATGGACTTGGCGGCATTCTGCGGACAAGCCAACGTGCATATCGCATTCAAGTACACCAGCACGACCACGGGTGCAGGCAACTGGTACATCCAAAACGTCAAGGTGACGGGCGAAACAACCGGTTCGGGCATTGCGGGCGTGGCTGCCGATGAAACGGCCTTCTACGTGTCGAACGGCGTATTGATGCTCGACGGCGTGGCCAACGGCACGCAGGTGGAAATCTACAACGCCCTCGGCGCACGGATGATGACCACCGTGTTCGACGGCACAGGCATTGCCGTGAACGACCTCAACCCCGGCATGTACATCGTGCGGGCAGGCAAGGATGCCAAGAAGGTGATGTTCTAAGCACACGAATACATGGATGAAACGGATTAACACGGATTTTACGGTTTGATTGGTTTCATCATCTATATGCCAAGGGGCCGTGCTCGATAATGAGCACGGCCCTTGGTCTTTATTATCCGTGATAATCCGTTCCGTGTTTTCCGTGTGCTAAGCCGCTCGCCTTCGCGCAGCAGGTATTCCGCTATCTGCACGGCGTTGAGGGCGGCTCCCTTGCGTATCTGGTCGCTCACGCACCAGAAGGCCAGCCCGTTGGGGTTGGAGAGGTCCTGGCGGATGCGCCCCACGTGCACGGGGTCTTTGCCGGAGAGGAACAGCGGCATGGGGTAGAGCTTCTCCGCCGGGTTATCCATCACCACTACGCCCCGGCGGCTTCGAAGGCACGGCGCGCCCGGCCACCGTGACGGGACGCTCCGTTTCGAGCCAGATGCTTTCGGAGTGGGCGCGCAAGGCCGGCACCCGCACGCAGGTAGCACTCACGCTGATGTCGCTGTGCATGATTTTGCGGGTCTCGTTGTACATCTTCATCTCCTCCTTCGTGTAGCCGTTGTCCGTAAACACGTCCACCTGCGGGATGAGGTTGTAGGCCGCTGGTAGGCGAACTTTTCCACCGTCACCTGCTCGCCGCGCACGATTTTGGGCGTATTGTTCGCGCAGTTCGTCCATGGCCGCCGCGCCCGCCCCGCTCGCCGCCTGGTAGGTGGACACGTGCACCCGCCGTATGTGCGACAGGGCTTCGATGGGCTTCAGGGCCACCACCATCTGAATGGTGGTGCAGTTGGGGTTGGCGATGATGCCGCGCGGGCGCACCTTGGCATCGGCGGGTTCACCCGGCACCACCAGCGGCACGTCGTCGTCCATGCGGAAGGCGCTCGAATTGTCAATCATCACCGTGCCGAAGCGGGTGATGTCGGCAGCGGACTCCTTCGACGCCCGCCCCGGCAGACTTAAACGCCAGGTCAACGCCCCGGAAGTCGTCGCCATGCGTCAATTCCTTTGACGGTTATCGCCCGACCCTTATATTCATACACCCGGCCTGCACTGCGCGACGAGCCGAACAACACCAGCTCGTCCATCGGAAAATCGCGCTCGGCCAACACCCGCAGGAATTCCTGCCCCACGGCACCACTGGCACCTACAATTGCTACTTTCATATCTGGATAATTACGAATTAGAAAGGATATGCAGGGGCAAGGCACGCCCTGCCTCCATACCTTATATAATATATATGTCGTGTTGCAGACAAGGCGTGTTTCGCACGGGGAGACAAGGCATGCCTTGTCTCTACGTCCTATTATCCGCGTTATCTGCGATTATTTCCGTACATTTGCACCCATGCACGCAAATCAACCGACAAAAAGTAATTCATTTTCACTGAACCTGTAGCATATGACGAGAAAAATAACGCCTTTTGCTTTCCTTTTTTTCTTCCTCCACGCCACGGCGCAGGTGGACGAACACTTTTCCGACGGCGACTTCACCCGCAGCCCTGCCTGGACAGGCACGATGGAGAATTTCATCGTAAACAACGCCCTGCAACTGTAATCCGCCGCGGAGGAGGCTTCCCCAGTCGTTCCTCTTCACCCCCTCCGAAGCCTTCGACCAGGCCGAGTGGCAGTGCTGGGTGAGCATCGACTACGCCACTTCGCAGTACAACTATGCGGCGTTCTACCTGGCCCGGACCGCGCCGACGGCATCGACCTTTTGCAACGCCTACTACGTGCGGATAGGGGCGGACGATGCCGTGTCGTTGTTCCGGCAAATGGGCGATGAAAAGGAGGAAATCATCCCCCGGCACGCCCCATCGGCTCGATGGCGACCGGTGGAGGTGACGGTGCGGGTGACGCGCAACGAGGAAGGCATGCTTGAACCGTACCCTGCCTGCCCGGCGAACCCGACTGGGTGGCGGGAAGGGAAGCGTGCGCGACACGGCCATCGGGCAAAGCACCTACGTGGGGCTGATGGGCCAACAGCGGGGCGACGGCCGCCGCTACCGCTTCGACGATGTGGTGGTGACGGCATCCTGCCACCGACACCACCGCCCCGCAATGGGTTTCGCTGGAAATAGCCGATGAATACACGTTGCGACTTGCTTTTTTCGGAAGCCATGGACTTTGCGGCGGCAACCTTCGAAGTGGGACAACGGCGGGGGCAACCCGCACGCAAACACCCTTGGCCGACGGGCGGGAGGTGGTGTTGAATCACCCGTTTGACGAGGGGACGGTTTACAACGCTGAAAACAACAGGACTGGCCGACCGGGCAGGCAACGCCCTGGCGGAAACGGAGCGGGTATTCGGACACGCCGAACCGATAGAGCCTGGCGACGTGCTGCTCAACGAGGTGATGTTCAACCAGCCGGAGGGGTCTTATGAATACATCGAAATCACGAATGTGTCCGGCAAGTTGCTGGATGCATCATCCCTCGTGTTCACCACCCGCAAGACCGACGGCACGCTGAACACCGGCCACAGCCCCGCCTCCGAATGCCTGCTGCCACCCGGCGGATACGTGGCCGTGACCGAGGATGCCGAAGCGGTGCGCCAATACCACCAATGCCCGCCCGGCAGCCTTATCCGCCCGATGAAATGGACTACTTTGAACAACGAGGCGGGCATCGTCGTGCTCACCGACACCACCCGAACCACGATATACGACGAGCTGGCTTACGATGCTTCCTGGCACCACCCCTCATCCGCAATGAAAAAAGGCGTGGCCTTGGAACGCATCTCGCCCGATTTCGTCACGCAAAGCGAGGACTCGTGGCACTCGGCTTCCTCCGAAACCCATTACGGCACGCCGGGCTACCGCAACTCGCAATACCGCGCCACCTTTGCCGAGCCGGAGGACGGCAGCTGGGTATGGACCGAGCCGGAAGCCTTCTCGCCCGACAACGACGGCTTCGAGGACGTGTGCCTCATCCACTACCGCCTGGACGAACCGGGCTATGCCGCCAACATCACGATTTTCGACGCGGCGGGCGTGGAGGTGTGCCGCCTGGCCGATAACGACCTGCTGGCCACCGAAGGCCTCACCTGGGACGGGCGGCTGGCCAGCGGCACGGCAGCCAACATGGGCGTGCGTGCTGTATTTCGAAGCCTTCCCACCCCCAAAGGCCTCCCGCAAAGCCGTCAAAAAACCGGTGGTGGTGTCCGGGAAGATAAAGAGAAAGCCTCCCCAAGCCCCTCCAGGGGGGGATGTTGGTATGAAAAGCAGAGGTAAGAGGCAAGGAGCAAGAGGCAAGAACCCATCTGCGCCTATCTATCATGCAAAATTCGGGAAAATACCATTGCGCAAATCCATCAATTACATCGCCTACATCATCTCATGGAACGCGTGGCAGATGGACGGGCTGAAAGGCGTTGTTCCCGGAAGCTGCAAAGACAAGGTGCACACGGAAGTGTCCCTTTTTGGTGAAAGCAAGGAAATCGTCACGCCTTGCGAAGGATGCCGCACAGACAACATGTTCAAGCACAATGGGATTTATTGCATCATAAAAGATTGGCATGCAAAAGATCCCACAACCGGACGTTACGGGAAACGCGTTCGCTTTGTCGATTTATTGAAATAAATGCTATGAAACACTTTTCACCACTAAGACCAAAACTAATATATGTGTTTCGCATCAATGATGCCGAACACAAGGACTGCCTGAAAATAGGTGAAACCACCTGCAATGTCGAAAAACACATCGAACTATCGCCAAACAGCAAGCCATTGAATGATGCTGCAAAGAAGCGCATCAACCAATACACGCAGACGGCAGGCATTCGCTATGAGCTGCTTTACACCGAATTGGCATTATACGACAACGGCGGTTTGCATTCTTTCAACGACAAAGACGTCCATGCCGTATTGGAGCGTTCCGGCGTGAAGAAGAAAGTGTTTGACAAAGCAAACAAAGCCAACGAATGGTTCATTGCCAACTTGATGTTGTGAAACGCGCCATCGCAGCCGTCAAAGAGGGCAAAGAATCCCTCATGCCGGGAGAAGTGAAGCATGGGCGAAACCCCATCATTTTCCGCCCCGAACAACGGGAAGCCATCAACAAGACCAAGCGGCAGTTCAAAAAAGGCAACCAGATGCTTTGGAACGCCAAGATGCGTTTCGGCAAGACCCTGTCTGCCTTGCAGGTGGTCAAGGAAATGGATTTCCGGCGGACGCTTATCCTCACCCACCGCCCCGTAGTGGACAGCGGATGGTTTGAGGATTTCGGCAAGATATTCTACGACCGCGACAACTTCGCCTACGGCTCGAAGAACAACGGTGACAGCCACGAGAGCCTTGAACGGCGGACAAGGACCGACGGCCTGCATTACGTTTACTTCGCATCCATGCAGGATTTGCGCGGCTCGGAACTGGTGGGCGGCAACTTCGACAAGAACGATGAAGTGTTCGCCACGCCTTGGGACTTGATTATCGTGGACGAAGCGCATGAGGGCACGCAGACGGAACTCGGCAAGGCAGTGATGGCGAAACTAGTCAAGAAAGACACGAAAGTGCTCCGGCTTAGCGGTACGCCGTTCAACTTGTTGGACGATTTCAAGGAGGATGAGATTTATACATGGGACTACGTGATGGAGCAACGCGCCAAGCAAGAATGGGACAAGGTACACTTCGGCGATCCGAATCCCTACGCGGCACTGCCCGTCATGAACATCTACACCTACGATCTCGGGCGCTTGCTCCGCGAGTTTACTGATAGAGACGCGGCTTTCAATTTCCGCGAGTTCTTTCGCGTGAACGAGGATGGCGGCTTCGTCCACGAGCAAGATGTTTCCGCTTTCCTCAACCTGTTGACCAAGGAGGACAAGGATAGCTGTTATCCTTTCGCCAACGAAGAATATCGGAGCATCTTCCGGCATACGTTGTGGATGCTTCCGGGGGTGAAAGAGGCACGAGCGCTCAGCGCGTTGTTGCAGCAGCATCCCGTATTCCAGCATTTCACCATCGTCAACGTGGCTGGTGATGGCGACGAAAGGAAGAGAGCCGCGATGCGCTGGAAGCGGTAAACAACGCCATCGGCAAAGACCCCGATGCGACACGCTCCATCACCTTGTCATGCGGCCGTTTGACTACGGGCGTAAGCGTTCCGGCATGGACAGCCGTATTCATGCTGTCCGGTTCTTACAACACGGCAGCATCCGGCTATATGCAGACCATCTTCCGAGTGCAAACGCCGGCCACTATCAACGGGCGCATGAAGGAGCAATGCTATGTGTTCGACTTTGCGCCCGACCGCACTCTGCGTGTGCTTGCCGAGACAGCCAAGATTTCCGCCAAGGCGGGCAAAACCTCGCAGACCGACCGCAAGATCATGGCCGATTTCCTCAATTTCTGCCCTGTCATTTCCATCGAAGGCTCACGAATGAACAAATTAGATGTTCCCCGCATGCTGGAACAGTTGAAGAAAATCTATGTGGAGCGCGTAGTGCGCAACGGCTTCGAGGACAACAGCCTTTACAACGACGAGCTACTGAAATTGGGCGCTGTGGAATTGCAGGAGTTTGACGATCTGAAAAAGATTATCGGCCAGACCAAAGCCATGCCCAAAACCAATCAGGTGGACATCAATAGACAAGGACTGACGGGCGAGGAATACGAGGAAAAGGAGAAATTGGAAAGAAGCCCAAGCGGCAACTGACCGAAGATGAGAAGCGCAGATTAGAAGATCTGAAACAGAAAGAGAAAAATCGCGAGGCGGCCATCTCCATCCTCCGGGGCATTTCCATCCGCATGCCTCTGCTCATCTATGGGGCAGAACTGGAAGACGAGGACGAAGAGATCACCATCGACAACTTCGCCGAAAAGATCGATCCGCAATCATGGGAAGAATTCATGCCCAAAGGGGTGAGCAAGCAGAAGTTCAACGCCTTCAAGAAATACTACGACCCCGATATCTTCCGCGCAGCGGGCAAGCGCATCCGAGCGATGGCAAGAGCTGCGGACAAGTTGAGCGTGGAAGAGCGCATCGGACGCATCACGGATATTTTCATAGAGAAGATGATAAAGGAGATGTAAAGAGAGTGAGGCAAAATTCCTCACTCTTCAACAAAACTTTTATGATTTGCCATCTTTACATTGCATCATCTGTATTCAATAGAGGTAATGCAAGTTCTATATGTTCAATCAATAAGCTCAAATTGCGAAATAAACTATTTCTAAAGCACATCTCGTTCTCCATAATAATTCACTGCATCCTCCAATGCTTTCTTATCCATCTTGGTTTCGCATACAAACTCTCTCCTTTCTCCGACAATAGTTCCCAGGACATATCTCCTGTTTCCCTATCCATAGAATAACATATCAATAATTTTGCCACTTCAAAAGGAACTGTCGAAGGTCTATTTTCCTCTGTGGTGAACTTTGTGGTGCGACCAACTGCTCTGGAAAACTCCTTTCGATAAATGAAACTATTTCCTGCACACTTACTTCTCTCCTATTTATTGCCCGATAAAAATCCACGTCAATCATCCGAATATATAACAACAAAAGTAGCATTCCTGGATAAGCGGGCATCCTTTCATCAAACGTACACAAAATCAAGCGTATATTAGCATAAATCTTTTCCATTTGACGAAGGCTGAAATGCAAATTTTCAAACAAAAATTTCGACATTTCCTTGAAACTTCCTTCCTCTGCTTGAAGTACTGTTCTTTTAGAACGGCCAACAAAAAATCATTAAAGCCAAATATATCAAAAAAGATAGTTGATAAACGACTTCACATCGGGTTCAGGCAATATATATTCCACATCAACAAAACGTCTTAAATATTCCCCTGCATCAATTCTATCGCTTCCATAGTACCCACGAATAGAATTTTCAAGTTGCTCCTTATCTATAGACAACACAAACACCACATTCGAAATGCAAAATAAATGCTTTATCCTCTCCAATACCTTTACTGCATAATGAGGGTTGCATCTATCCAGCTCATCCACAAAAAACACTAATGGTTTAGTATTTATTCGCTCTGTTACAAAATCAGTTAAAGTTCTACGAAAATTTATTATTGATGTACTTTGTTCTTCATAAGCTTCTATTTCTTTCACAAATATTTCGGAAGTAGTTTGAAGCGCGGCGTCAACAATATTCGCGACATCTTCACCCACATGTTTTTTTTATAATTGCCTTTCCTACACTTGGACTTAATTTACAAATCAACTCTATTAAAGAATTAAACTTAATCTTAACTTTTTTTTCGGTTCTTCGATCTTTTTTGAACTTTGCCACTAATCCGACTAAAGGATCGGAAATAAAATCATCTTCCCAAGCATTAAAATATAGCGTTTTAAAACCAGAGTTCTCCAAATGTTGTTTCCACATTTTCACAAAAGTAGTCTTACCGCTCCCCCACTTACCGTTAATAGCCATCACGCATCCGTCCGAATACGTAGAAACCACTTGGGTCAATATTTCGCCATACCGAAGACGATTCAACTTGCAATTCTTGAAAGGATTTTCTATCTCTATTTTGGGGTCTTCTAACTTAGACTTCATACCGTTCAATAATAGGTTATTTGCAAAGTTAATGAATTATCCAAGGAACAGAAAGAGTCTAAAGCGAAGTTTTCCTCCTCCCCTTCAAAAATGTGCTGGCGAAGGGCGGGATGCCAAAGTGGCAGAGGACAAAAAAACATGCGGGACACCTGGATTAAAGTACTCTAATCCAAATGTCCCGCGTTGCTAAATATGCCCCCTTTAGGGGGGGGTGGGGGTATTACTTCCTGTTCCGTTCCACCCAGCGGCGGGCGTTGACGAAGGCCTCCATCCACGGGGTGATTTGGTCGCTGTTGCGGCGGTCGGCGGGATAGTGGGCGCATTGCCAGGGGAAGATGGCGCGTTCCAGGTGCGGCATCATAGCCAAGTGGCGTCCGTCGGCCGAGCAGATGCCCGCCACGTCGTAGTCCGACCCGTTGGGGTTGGCGGGATAGCCGCTGTGGTTGTATTTGGCCACAATGTGGTACGCACTTTCCTCCTTCGGCAGGTGGAACTTGCCTTCGCCGTGCGCCACCCAAATGCCGAGCTTGCTGCCCGCGAGCGAGCCGAACATGACGGAATGGTTGTCGGGTATGGCGAGCGTGACAAACTCAGACTCGAACTTGTGCGAATCGTTGTGCAGCATGCACGGCTTCACGTCGTGGTCGGGTGTTACCAGACCCAGTTCCACCATGAGCTGGCAACCGTTGCAAATGCCGAGGCTGAGCGTGTCGGGACGGGCGTAGAAGCGGTCGAGGGCGGCTTTGGCCTTTCGTTGTAGAGGAAGCTGCCTGCCCACCCCTTGGCCGAGCCGAGCACGTCGGAGTTGGCAAACCCGCCGCAGAACACGATCATGTTCACGTCGTCCAGCGTCTCGCGGCCCGAAACGAGGTCGGTCATGTGCACGTCCTTCACGTCGAAGCCTGCGAGATAGAGCGCGTAGGCCATTTCGCGTTCGCCGTTCGTGCCCTGCTCGCGGATAATGGCGGCACGCACGCCGCTCGGCTGGCGGTCGGGCGAGAGGCCGAACTGCGACAGCTTGCCCCGGAACGTGTCGGCATATTTGAATTCCAACGGTTGTTCCTTGTAGTTGGCGTAGCGGGCGGCGGCACACTGCTCGCCACTCTGGCGGCGGTCGAGCAGGTAGGACGAGCGGTACCACAGGTCGCGCAACTCATCGATAGCAGAAAGCATAGGCCGTTTTCTTCTTGTGCACTTCGAGGCGGCGTTCGGCTATGGGCTGCGCTATGCGGGCAAAGCCGATTTCATGCTACATGAGAATCCGTTCCACCGCCTTGTGGTTCTTCACCTGAATGAGCACGCCGGGGTTTTCGGCAAAGAGGATGTGCAGCAGGGAGTGCTCGGCCAGGTCGTCCAGCTTCACACGTGCAGGCCGCCCCGGGTGTTGGGAAAGCACATTTCAAGCAGGGCGGTGATGAGGCCGCCTTCGGAAATGTCGTGTCCCGCCAATACCAGCCCTTTGCCGATGAGTTCCTGCAGGGCGTTGAAGGCCTCCGCGAAGTATTCCGCGTCGCGCACGGTGGGCACTTCGTCGCCAATGCGTCCCAGCACTTGCGCCAGCACCGAGCCGCCCAGCTTATGGGCATCGAACGAGAAGTCGATGTAGTAGATGTACGAGTCGGGCACGTCCTTCAGGTCGGGGGTGACGATTCGGGTAACGTCGGCCACTTCCGCCCCGGCGGAAATGATGACCGTGCCGGGCGAGAACACCTTCTTTTCCCCGTACTTCTGTGTCATGGAGAGGCTGTCCTTGCCGGTGGGTATGTTGATGCCCAAGGCGCAGGCAAAGTCGCTGCACGCTTCCACGGCCCGGTAGAGGCGGGCGTCTTCGCCGGGGTTCTTGCACGGCCACATCCAGTTGGCACTGAGCGACACGCTGCGCAGGCCGTCGGCCAAGGGTGCCCACACGATGTTGGTGAGGGCTTCGGCCACCGCCATGACCGAACCGGCGGCGGGGTCGGCCAAGGCCACGAGGGGCGCATGCCCTATGGAGGTGGCAATGCCACTGCGTCCGCGGTAGTCGAGCGCCACCGCGCCGAGGTCGGCCAGCGGCAACTGTATTTCGCCCACGCATTGCTGGCGGGCTATCTTGCCCGTTACCGAGCGGTCCACCTTGTTGGTGAGCCAGTCCTTGCAGGCCACGGATTCCACTTGCAGCACTTGGCGCAGGTAGTCCAGCAGCTTTTCTTCGTCGGCCTGCACGGCGGCAAAGTGTTCGGGCACCGTGTGGTCGGTAATGACGGTGCGTGGCGGATTGCCGAAGAAGTCGCTCAGCTGCATGTCAATGGGAGCCTCCCCATCCTTTTGCGCAAACACAAACTGCATGTCGCCGGTGGTTTCGCCCACCACGTACATGGGGGCGCGTTCGCGTTCGGCCAGGCGGCGCACCCGTTCCACGTCCTGTTCGCGGAGCAGGAAGCCCATGCGTTCCTGGCTTTCGTTGCCGATGATTTCCTTCGCGCTCAGGGTGGGGTCGCCGATGGGCAGCTGCGACATGTCGATGCGCCCGCCGGTGGTTTCGACCAGCTCGGAGAGGCAGTTGAGGTGACCGCCCGCACCGTGGTCGTGGATGGACACGATGGGGTTGTCGTCGCTTTCGGCCAGCGTGCGGATGACGTTGGCCACGCGCTTCTGCATTTCGGGGTTGGCGCGTTGCACGGCGTTCAGCTCAATGGCATTGGCGTACTGCCCCGTGTCGACCGACGACACGGCACCGCCGCCCATGCCGATGCGGTAGTTGTCGCCGCCCATGACCACAACCTTTTCATGCGGTTCGGGCGTGCCTTTCAGCGCATCGGCTTTCTTGGCGAAGCCCACGCCGCCCGCCAGCATGATGACCTTGTCGTAGCCGTAGGTCTTGCCGTTTTCTTCGTGTTCGAAGGTGAGGAGCGAGCCGCAGATGAGCGGTTGGCCGAACTTGTTGCCGAAGTCCGAAGCCCCGTTCGAGGCCTTGATGAGGATTTGCTCCGGTGTCTGGTAGAGCCAGGGGCGGGGCGTGGTGTGCTGTTCCCACTCCCTCACATCCCCTCCTTCGGAGGGGCTTGGGGAGGCTTCGGGCCGGGGGTAGCTGGTCATGTAGACCGCCGTGCCCGCAATGGGGAGGCTGGCCTTGCCGCCGCCGGGCGGTCGCGTATCTCGCCGCCCGTGCCGGTGGCCGCGCCGTTGGAAGGGTTCGACCGTGGTGGGGAAGTTGTGCGTTTCGGCCTTGAGGGAGATGACGGACTCGATGGGTTTCGTGCGGAAGAAGTCCGACGTGTCGCCCCGGCGGGGGGGCAAACTGCTCGATGACGGGGCCTTCGTTGAACGCCACGTTGTCCTTGTAGGCCGACACGAGCTTGTTGGGGTTCGTGGCCGAGGTCTTCTTGATGAGGGCGAAGAGCGATTCGGGCTTCTCCTCGCCGTCGATGACGAACTTGCCCCCGAATATCTTGTGGCGGCAGTGCTCGGAGTTCACTTGCGAGAAGCCGAACACTTCGCTGTCCGTCAGCTTGCGCCCCAGCTTTTTGGCTCACGCCGTTGAGGTAGTCTATTTCCTCCCGGCTCAGGGCGAGGCCTTCCTGCTCGTTGTAGGCGGCAATGTCGTCGATGTGCAGGATGGGGTCGGGCTGCTTTGTCGATGGTGAAGAGGTCTTGCCCCAGCCCGTCGTAACGGCGTTGCAGCATGGGGTCGAAGGCAGCGTCGGCGGCAGCCGGAGCGTACTCCTCAATGCGCGTGATGCCGCCGATGCCCATGTTCTGGGTTATCTCGACGGCGTTCGTGCTCCACGGGGTAATCATTTTCGCGGCGCGGCCCTGGAAGGTGCCTTGCAGGGAGGTTTCGGGCAGCAGTTGCGCACCGCTGAACAACCAGGTCAGTTTCTCGACGTCGGCCTCCGACGGGGCAGGCCGACTGCACGGCGTACACGTGCCGTTCGCAGGTTTGGAAGAAATGAATCATTGAGGTATGTTTGTTGCTTGAACGTTCGCGTGCAAAAGGTACGCAATTATTTTAATTGAAAGTTGAAAATGGAAAGTTGAAAACGCCTGCTTCCCCGCTATCCTCTACCCACCCGCGACTTGTAACGGATGCCCCCTTCAGGGGGTTGGGAATCAATTATTTTAATGGAAAGTTGAAAATGGAAAGTTGAAAACGCCTGCTTCCCCGCTATCCTCTACCCGCCCGCGACTTGTAACCGGATGCCCCTTCAGGGGTTGGGGGTCTTCTTCCGACAAGCGTTTCTTGATACCTCCGAGAAACGAACGTTCGTCGGCAGTGGCCTCCTGAATATGCCCCCACAGGGCTTCAAGACGGGGGTGGCGGGAGAGGCAGGCCTGCTGCGAGGAGCGGGGGAGAGTAGCGGGGAGAGAACTCGCCTCTCACTACCCGCTACTTGCCTCTTACTCCTTGCTCCTTGTGGACATGACAAAAAGTCTAAAAAGCGGGAAGGGTGCTCGCGCTTTGCATGGCTGCACCCCGATTACGCAATTACCACCAATCGACCGATTTTAATTTGGCGACCAACGTGCGTTTGGTCTTTTCTTCTGTTTCATGAATGAGGACATCATCCATGAAACGAATTTCGGCCGGTTTTCTGAACCATGGTTGTTCGTTCTTTTTTATAGAAGAGGTTGATGATGCAAATAGACTCTTCAATGTTGGCATTTACTTTCTTATGGTTTTCGGTGAACACGTTTTGGCCATACGTGCTGATAAAAAGGGTTTCTGCGTCTTCGATATTGCTTTCGGTCTGGTCTTTTGCATTGGCAAAGGAGCCAATCCATATCCTCATATTTTCATTTTCATGGAATTTTTGATAATGTTCATGGTAGTTATTGAGGCGTTTCTCAATACCATGACTCTTTTTATGTATTCCGAAATAACGGTAGAGCTTTTGGGTTGAATGCCCGGAACCTTTTTTGTTGCCGGAGAAATAGTAAAGTTAAACAAGGATTTGTCACAAGTGGATGCATCCTTGAGGTATTCGTTCATCTTTTGTAGATTGCGGAAAGGACCAACCCATTGAATGGTGAATGTTTTAGTGATGTCTTGCATAATAGTTGAAACTATTTGTTATCAATAAGGATTCAAAGGACTCCCTTCTTTGTTTTATGTCTGCACCCGCCTGCTGACCCCTACCGGGCTTCTGCGAGCGGTATGCAAGGCAAAGGTACGTTTTTTCTAACACGCATACTTTACGGTCAGATTTTTAATGCGCTACGTGATAGCTTATTTGTTGGGGCTATCTGTGATTTCGTGATAGGAGGTGGGAGCGCGATACAATTAAAGGCATGTCCCTACGGCTTTCGCAATTTTTACTTCTGTTTCTCTGACCTGCGGTCTCCCGCTACTTTCTTAAAACCTCAACGCCACCTTCACCCCGGCCTGCTGTGATGGTGTGGCCGTGATAGGTGAAGTAATCGCCCCAGGGGTCTATGTCGCGCAGGTCGCCCGACAGGCCTTGCAGGCCGCCGTAAACGCCCGCATAAAAGCCGTGGGAAGAAAACCGGCGGGCCACCCCTCACCGACAATAGCAGCAGCATCCCCCCGCTCATGTCGGGTGGAAGCTGAAGGCATATCCGGCATCCAATTCCACGTAAGGGGCTGTGACGTGCCGCCCGATGGTGCTGTGCAGACGGCGAACAACGGAGGAGGTTGATGGCACCCTCGCCCGACTTGTTGGCCGCGCACAGGTTGTAGCCGATGCCCACGCCCACGAACGTACCCGTCCAGCCACGTCGCGCACGCCGAGCACTCCAAGCCGCCTGCACGGCAGGCACCCATCCTCGTGCTGTTGCGCGAAGGACGTGCCGCCACCCACTTCGACCCTCATCATGCCGAACTGCCCGCCGGGGATGCTTCCGCCACGGTGAGGCATCCGCCAGTCGCCTGCCGTG
>VOFD01003064.1_pt1 | contig 46480 bp, 52 predicted proteins | sample 5384101 | NCBI WGS metagenome assembly VOFD01 (sample SAMN12384723, study PRJNA508395) | human gut metagenome | isolation source: healthy gut C | host: Homo sapiens
CGCAGCTGCAGTTTGCTAGGACGGTGGCACGCCGGGCTGAACGGAGATTATGGACTTTGCATAAACAAGATCCGTTACCGGAGATAATTCTTCGGTTTATCAACCGGCTGTCCGATTTGTTTTTTGTTATGGCCCGTTATGAGATGCAACAACAGAACTGGACGGAAGAAAAGTGGCAGTCCTTTGCATATAAAAGAAAGAAGAAAGAGTGATGAAAAAGAATTTACACCCGATTATGTTGGCAGGAACAGGCAGTGATGTTGGCAAAGTGTCATCGCTGCTGCATTATGCCGCATTTTTAAACAGGACGGTTATCGACCGGCACCTTTTAAGGCACAGAATATGGCACTGAATTCATATGCCACTCCGGAAGGGTTGGAAATAGGGCGTGCACAAGCTGTACAAGCCGAAGCGGCTGGAGTTCCTTGTCATACGGACATGAATCCTTTGTTGTTGAAACCCAGTTCCGATCATACTTCGCAAGTGGTATTAAACGGTCGTCCCATCGGTAATCGTAACGCTTTTGAGTATTTTCGCAAGGAGGGACGTGAAGAGCTGAGGCAGGAGGTAAACGCAGCCTTTGACCGTCTTGCCGCACGTTATAACCCTATTGTAATGGAGGGAGCAGGGAGTATTTCCGAAATAAATCTGCGGGATACTGATTTGGTGAATATGCCGATGGCCTGTTATGCGGATGCGGATGTGATTTTGGTAGCTGATATTGACCGGGGAGGAGTATTTGCCAGTGTCTATGGTTCGGTCATGTTACAAACTCCTGAGGACAAGAAACGTATAAAAGGAGTAATCATTAATAAATTCAGAGGGGATATCCGTTTGTTTGAGCCTGGTGTGAAGATGATGGAGGATTTATGTGGTATTCCTGTCTTGGGAATAATACCTTATTATAGAAATATACATATTGAGGAAGAAGATTCCGTAGGCTTGGACTATAAACGGATGCACGCCGTGGAAGGCAAAATAAACATAGCAGTTGTTCTGTTGCGTCATCTCTCAAACTTTACAGATTTCAACAGATTGGAACGGGATGAACGGGTGCACCTTTATTATACCAATAATACGGAAGATCTGGCCAAAGCTGATATTATTCTGCTTCCCGGCAGCAAAAGCACTTTGGATGACTTGTATGAGTTGAGACGGAACGGGGTGGCGCAAAGCTGTCCTACGTGCGCATAGGGAAGGGGTTACTGTAATGGGAATTTGTGGGGGATACCAATTGATGGGACTTGAGATTCACGATCCGGAAGGAGTGGAGGGAGAGATCCGCCAATTGCCGGGACTGGGACTGCTTCCCGTCATTACTACGATGCAAGGGGAGAAGGTGACGCGGCAGGTGAATTTTCATTTTCTTGAGAATGCGGAAACTTGCCAAGGATATGAAATACACATGGGAGAAACCCGCCCGGTTCCGGGGGAGGCTGTAGTTCCTTTGAATAAACTGGAAGACGGTGGAGAGGACGGTTGTTTTGTAAATCAAAAATGTATGGGAAGTTATATTCATGGAATATTGGATAATCAGGCATTTATAGATTATTTGCTGGAACCATACGCAGAAAAACTGGAGTGTCATACGGTGTTGGATTACCGGACTTATAAAGAAGAACAATATGATAAATTGGCAGAGCATGTACGCAGTCATCTTAATCTGCCTTTGTTGTACCAAATAATGAGTGGAAATGATTGAAGGACATGGTGATGATGCTTATAAGTATAAAGCAATAAAGATAAATTTCAGTTCAAACGTATATAATCATGTAGACCATAGCGGATTACATCAACATTTGTTTCAGCAGATGGAAAGTATCCGTACGTACCCCGAGCCGGAACCTTATTCGTTGGAAAAGGTTTTAGCGGAACGGTTTCATCTTTCGTCTGAAGAGGTTTGTGTGACCAATGGGGCTACGGAAGCCATTTATTTAATAGCTCAGACATTCAGGAATCAGATTTCGGCTATCTTGATGCCCACTTTCAGCGAATATGCGGACGCTTGTCGTCTGCATGGTCATAAAGTGGTTCCTATATATAATTTGAACCGTTTGCCGGATAGGGGGAGGTTGATATGGTTATGTAATCCTAATAATCCCACAGGAGAGGTTAGGGAGAAGGAAGTCTTGACAGCCTGTATAAAACAAAATCCGCAGCGTATTTTTATCATGGACCAGTCGTATGAATTCTTTACACAGAAGGCTTTGCTTACAGCCAAGGAGGCTGCGGAATTTCCGAATGTTATTCTGTTGCATTCCATGACAAAACGTTTTGCCGTGCCCGGCTTGCGTTTAGGATATATCACTGCATGTAAAGAACTGCTACATGAAATCCGGACACAGCGGATGCCTTGGTCTGTTAATCAGTTGGCTATAGAGGCCGGGCATTATTTATTGTCTTCTTCTCAATATGATATAGATATCTATTTGCTATTGAGGGAAAAAAAGAGATTAGTTCAATCTTTACTTTCAATAGGGGGAATGGAGATCTGGCCATCGGATACTCACTATATGTTAGTCCAATTGCGGATGGGAAAGGCGGCGGCTTTGAAAGAATATCTGGCAACAGAGCAGGGAATTCTTATTCGTGACGCATCCAATTTTGAAGGGCTGAATGAACACTTTTTCCGTATTGCTACACAAACTCCGGAAGAAAATGACAAACTGGTAGAAAGTATAAAGAAATGGACATATATGTATTAATTCTTCCGTTGTTGATAGGATGGATATTAGATAAATTGCTTGGGGATCCGATAGGATTGCCGCATCCGGTGGTAGGATTCGGGAAGCTGATCTCTTTTTGTGAGAAACGATGGAACTGTGGGACACATCGGATGTTGAAAGGAGGGGTGGCGGCCATTATGCTTATTTTGCTAGTGTATGCAGGATCTGTTTTGGTATTGCATTATCTGTTTGTGCTAAACCGTTGGTTGGGTATTATCCTCTCTGCTGTGCTTGTTTTCTATTGTTTGGCAGGAACTACACTTATCAACGAAGTAAGGCAGGTTTTTTTGGCTGCGGATCATTCTTTGGAGGAAGGAAGAAAGCAGGTTTCCCGTATTGTAGGGCGTGATACTTCGGAATTGACAGATCAGGAAGTGCGTACGGCTGCTTTGGAAACATTGGCTGAGAATTTGAGTGACGGGGTTATTGCTCCATTATTCTGGTATTTGCTTTTGGGAGTTCCCGGTATGCTTGCTTATAAGATGGTTAATACGCTTGACTCTATGATAGGCTATAGGAATGAACGTTATCTTCAGTTTGGTTGTGTCGCTGCACATATTGATGATATGGCGAACTATATTCCGGCTCGTCTAACTGCATTTTTAATGGTGCTGTGTGCAGGGCGTCCCGGTTTGCTGAGATTTGTAGGTAAATATGGTAACCGGCATGCGAGTCCTAATTCAGGTTATCCGGAGTCTGCTTTAGCAGGTATCTTGAATTGCCGTTTTGGAGGTCCTCATGTTTATTTTGGAGAGATAGTCTATAAACCTTTTATTGGAGATAAGGATCGGTTTATCCATACACAGGATATGCATAAAGCTGTCGATATAAACAGGAGAGCAGAAATCTTGATGGTTATAGTAAATATTGTTTGCTTATATTTGGTCGGTTGAAAAATATATATTACTTTTGTTTCCGTTTTAGAGATGCGGCAGTAGCTCAGTTGGTAGAGCATCAGCTTCCCAAGCTGAGGGTCGCGGGTTCGAATCCCGTTTGCCGCTCCAAAAGAGAATTCTGATAGTTAGGTAGTTGGCTATCAGAATTCTCTTTTTTTAGCACTATTTGAGGAAGATGAATACAGGTGGTTTGAACATCATTATGTAAATTGATTGAGCAGTATATGGCTAATGAGAAATATGGGAACAGATTTGTTTATAAAGGCCCATGCAGTATATTCATACGCTAAAGTATCGGCACTTACACGAATTGCATCTGCATTGCTGCTTTCTATAACGATTTTCCTTGGTTGGATTGATGTGTACATCCGATAATGAAAAGACAGGAGAAATATGAAAACGTTATTTTCATAATCTCAAATTATATGTGAAGAAACAATGTCTTTAGAAAAGTAATAAAAAGTGCAATCCATCAATAATCAGAATTGCACTTTTATTTTCCACTAATTTATATTCTTAATTTTCTTTTTTGAGGGATATCCAAAGATACAAAAACTAACTGATTAGCAATAATTTAGCTTGAATAGATTGTGTTATTTTGTACTATTGAAAGAATATCCCTAAACATATTGGATTTACTGGGTGCAGATATAGAGAAAGTTCTTATTTTTTGATAATCAGTCAGAAGCTTCTTTATTAATTGGTGCAAAAATGCCAAGTACACACATTACAACTCCAGTTCAACCACAAATATCCATTTCCCTATTTTTAAATTCCCAGACACAGCCAGATCAATAGCCGCTTCGTTATTTTTTGTCTTGTCAGTCAAGCCGACACATAAGGTATACTTTCCCTGCAATTCTGCCGGAATATTAAACCGACTCAAATAATTGTATGATATTCCCTTCAACCATTCGGAAGGTTCTGCTTCCGGTTCTGTATAAAGAAATACAATTTCCTTTTTTTTTCATTCATCAAAACAAAACTAACCTGATATTTATAATTCCAATTGGGATGATTATTAGGCAATACACCCACACCATAGTTTTTCCATGAATGAAACAAAGTCAACGTTTTGTGGTCTTGCTCCACCTTTATATAGTCCGGATAAAGACGATAACCGCCTAAAGTTATAAAACGCTGAACTTGGTCCGGCAGCTCTTCTATCCAGAATTTACACTGTAAAGGTACACGCAAATCCAGCGTGTTACAATGGCTGTCCAAAGCATCAGTCACAGAAACGGTAAAAGCTTCTTTGAAATCGTTCATGGCAAAACGTTTGTCTCCTTGGAAATGCTTGTATTTTGAGTTATCACCATCTTGTGCGTTAAACCACCAGCATCCCTCACCAATAAGAGCTCTTTTTGGGGAAAAGTTCGTCATGTACCATCGCACGTTCTTCATTAGAAAACCAAAAACTGCCTATACCATCCCTGCGAGGAAGAAACCCCAGCTTGTCATATACTAGCGGCTTGGAAAACCTGTAGTCGCTCTGCGAAAGATTCATTACCGTAAGCACTTTTTTGAAGTGTCTTGCATACGATTCGGTTATCTGTCGGATAACGCTTTCCAGATTATCTTGCTTTTCGAGTACCAGTCCATGTCCTTCTCCCCATCTTCCCAATCCATATGCATCAATATAATCTACCTCATCCGGATTGTCATATTCCTTTGCAAAAGCCTCTATGAACTTGTCCAGCTTTTCAAGGAATACTGGATTATCATAATAAGGCTGGGTTTTGCCTTCATCGTCTATTGGACTTTCTGTGGCTCCCAAACAGTGCTTTTTCCTCCAAGAATTGACGAGGATATTGCAGAGCATGATCCAGTTCGGATGGTTGACGCTCTGGTTGAGAGCCTGACCCTTGAAAGTTTCAGGAAGTTATACAAGGAATGCGGGCGCAGCCCTTATCATCCCCGGATGATGCTCAAGGTCATTCTGTATGCCTATATGAACAACATCTACTCCTGCCGGAAAATCGAAAAGCTCCTTCACCGTGACATCCATTATATCTGGCTTGCCGGATATGAGAAACCGGATTTCATTACCATCAACCGTTTCCGCAACCGGGTGAAGAATGAAATCAACGAGGTGTTTACCCAAACCGTACTCCTTCTCTCTTCCAAAGGCTTCATCAGCTTGAATGTGGAATACATTGACGGGACAAAGATTGAGTCCAAAGCCAATAAGTATACTTTCGTCTGGCGGAAAACGGTTGAGCGGAACCGTGAACGCCTGATGAAGAAGATACATATCCTGCTAGGGCAGATAGACAATGTCATCGCCCAGGAGAACTCATCGGAAAGCAATGAGGAGATTGAGTTCACTCCGGTCATGCTGACTGAAATGGCGGGAGAATTGCGTCAAGCACTCGAACAGGTTCCTGAACCCTCCACGAAAGAGGAAAAGACTGCGTTGAAAAAGAAACGCAAACAGCTGAAGGAGTTGGAAGAGCACAGGGACAAGCTACAGGAATACGACAACCGTCTGGACACGCTGCAGGACAGGAATTCCTATTCCAAAACGGACAATGACGCTACTTTCATGAGAATGAAGGAGGATGCCATGCGTAACGGCCAGACAAAGCCCGGTTACAACCTCCAGATCGGCACCGGGAACCAGTTCATTACCGATTTTGCACTCTTCCCCAACCCTACGGATACACTGACCCTGATACCTTTCCTGCAATCCTTCTCAAGCAGATATGACAGGCTGGCCCATACGGTGGTTGCCGATTCCGGCTACGGTTCTGAGGAGAATTACCGCTTCATGTCAGAAAACGGTATGGAAGCCTACGTCAAGTACAACTACTTCCACATGGAACAGCGGCCGAGATTCAAACCGGACCCGTTCAAGGCGGAAAACTTCTACTACAATGAAGAACAAGACTTTTGTATCTGCCCCATGGGACAAAAGATGCGGAGGATAGGGACCAAACGCGTGAAAACCGCATCCGGATATGTCAGCGAGAATGCCAGGTACAGAGCCGTCAGATGTGAGGGCTGCCCGCTAAGATGCCGATGCTTTAAAGCAAAGGGGAACAGGACGATTGAACTGAATCACAGACTCAGGAGATACAGGCAAAAAGCCAAAGAGCTGCTCTGCTCAGAGGAAGGGCTGAAACACAGAGGACAGAGATGCATAGAACCGGAAGCCGTGTTCGGACAAATGAAAAACAATATGAATTACAAACGTTTCCGCCATTTTGGAAAGGACAAGGTCTTCATGGACTTTGCCTTCTTTGCCATTGCCTTCAATATAAAAAAGATGTGTGCAAAAATGACTAAAGAAGGTATGGATTGGCTGATTAGACCGTTTTATGAGCTTACAGTTGTTCTATTTAGATCCTTAATTTCCACATCCTTATTTTCAGCACGGGGCACAATCTCTATATCTGTAGTACCGTCCTCGCTTCTCAATTCCGCAACCAAAGCCTTATAATTTTCTGTTGTCAAACCAATAAATTCAATATCAATTGTATTACTAACGGAAGTTACCGAGAAAATATCGCAACCATCCTTGAACTTGACAGATAATATTTTGGTACGTGGTACGGTCAGCTTGGTCTTTCCGTCAGCCAGAGTGAATATGACATTATCAGGATCACTTGTGTAGTCCACTCCGTTTTCCGCAAATACCGCATCACCTCTGTCGCCTTTCTCCCCGGTCGCCTTAATCCCTGTCGATTTCCAGTTTTTGCCGCCATCCGTTGAGATTTCCCATTCATTTGTCGTGGCGTTGATTTGAACTTGGGGGCAATGGCATCGTCCCCTTTGGCTCCTTGCGCCTTTATTTTTGTATCAGTCATACCTAGCCACCAATTACCGTTCTCGCCGATATGAGGTGTGATGCCGTCAGATTTACTTTATGATGTAAGAAAAATCATACTATCCCTTCTCATTTGGAGAATCCATATATCCCGATTTACAAGACGAACATAACGCTTTTTAAACTAATGTTATCAGATATTTATTAAATAATTGGTGCAAAATTAACTAAAAAATGATGCTGGCCTGTAATATAATTTTTTACATTCCAGACCGATTCAATATATTTATATTCTTCTTTGGTAAATCGTTTTTTATTCTTATTTTGCAGAGTCTTTTTTATTGACATATCGTGACAATGGATTTTAGTGTTTTGGCAGCGATGGTGCAAGCGGATAGGATTTTTAAGTGTGTATTTTATAATCAATCAGATAAACAATAGGCAGAATGGAATTAAATGACTGGTTGGCTATAACTGGGGCTTTAAGGGATTGGAAGCTGTCCGCTGGGATTCATATTCTGTGTAAACCGCAAAACGCACGGAAGGAGAATGCGTCTGCCGATTCGGTGGAGAATGAGAACGAGCGGAAGCAGGTTGACTGGTTGGAAAAGCGTATAGTCCAGTGTACTGCCAAGAGTGTAGAAAGGACAGCACCCGTAAGTCGGTCAACATCGTATATGGCTCTATCATCTCTTTGAATGAACTGATTGCAACCAATGGCAACTACGTGATTAATTTTCGGATTTATGGTACAAGAAAACCGTCTGACAGCCCGACCAGGAAAGTTTTGTTACTGGCTGACGGTCACGTAGAAGGTGATTTCAGCAAGAATAGAAAGAAGGAAACTACAACCAAAGACTGTACGGAGGTGAAAGCCGACAAGGAAACCACTTCCGATATCCATGAGGAAAAACGGTCAGAATCATAAAGGATAAAAAAGAATCCACTTTGCTTAAACAAAAAGGCTTTACCTGTGTTTGTGTAACTGTTTTGTTTGTCGTTGTGCTGATAGTAAAACATTGGCGCAACAGACAATCTTCATCATAAGACTTTAAATTTATAAATTGGACTGCCCCGGCGTGATGAGTCGGGGTATTTGTTTAAATACAATTTCCCAATTGGATTACACAATCAACTGAAGAGAATAGAATTTTATGTATTTTTGCCTTGTATTGTGGGGTAGAAGCCAATCTCATAACAAAAATTACTCCTTGTTTTGGGGATCTATTGTAATACGCAATAATGTGACAAAAAATATTTTTAGAAATAGGCAAATCCTTTTGAACAAATTCGTCATTGTTTTGTTCTTGAAGAATAAAGTAGATTGTCAAAACGTAACTAATCTGAACCGTTCCGGCTTGTGATAAGTGGGAGCGGTTTTATTTCAACAATATTTTTGTTAAAAGATAGCGCGTGAATTATATGTTCTTTTTATTTTTGTACACAGTTGACATGAATTTATGTATCATGGTGAAAAAGAAATCTTATTCCGAAGAGAAATTAAATGAAATGATCGTATGGCTCAATAATCATGCCAATGAACTTCCTAAGGAAATGCAGATAAATAAATTCGCTTTCACACCAAATTTGAAACTTACTGTTGAAAGTTGCATCATGCAGGCTAAATAATGTTTGGGTAACTATAAGATGGCTGGAGCTTTTTAGACTGCTCCAACAAATCGGAGAGAACCTTGAAAACAATAAATGATATTCTTCTATTATTTAGTAAGTAAATCAAGATGTTTCTTTCATCGACAAAAATATGAAAGTATGCAATGTGTGTGCAACTTAAAAAGCCAATATGTATAAATGATTAGTTTTTCAGTGCTTTTTTATTTTTCTTCACTTTCCAATTCTTTTATCTCTTTATTGAGGAATACGGATAGGATGGTTCTTAAAACAACAATACCTCCCAATAGGGCCAATTCATTCAAAGTGGGCTCCAATACTGTTTTCAAAATATCCGAAGCTATCAGAAATTCTAAGCCAAGAAGCAGATAAGTTCCGAATGTAGCTCTTAATTTTCGTATATTGGTAATGGAATACCCTCCGGTAAAACGTCGTATTTCATTCTTCAAAAAAGAGATGATACCTATCAACGCTCCGTATGTGACAATCAAAAGGCTTGTCACACTTATAACAGCTGCTAATAAATCCAAGAAATGAGTAAGCATATTTATTTGTCTTTATGAATAGAACAAATAAATAAGCGATATGTTCTTACATCATGATAACTCTATCTTGACAATTCCTCCATAAGGAGTGAGTGCGCCAAACGCCTCTTCGGGTTTAATGATACCTGCATAAATCTGTGCGTTCAGTAAAATGCCGCCATGAGCAAAGATCGCGACTTGTTCATACGGTTTTTGGCGAAGTTCGTCTAGAAAATCGGCAACACGCCGGTATTGATCTTCAAAGGACTCTCCATTGGTCGCTTTTACATGCAGATAATCTGCATACCATCTTTCCAGGTTAGCGTCGGCAATTTCATCGAACCGATGCATTTCCCAATCTCCGAAATTTAGTTCCTTTAGGCGGTCGTCCCGTTCTGCATCCGGGTAGCCGCAAAAGGTAGCCAGGCGTACACAACGGGTTAACGGGCTGGTATAAACCTTATCAAAAGATAAACCTTGTAAATGGGCTGCCGTTTGAGTTGCCTCCATTTCAAAAGTCGGCTTTAAGGGTACATCCGTCTGTCCGTAACAAACGCCTTGCGGAACATCAACAGCAGTATGACGCATGAAGTATATTACCATAGATTTGTATAGATTAAGTTTATAGTCAGATAAAAAGAAAACTCACATAATAGGAAAGTCGCTCCGCAACAATCACCGGTATATCCTTGCAGGCGTCTGCGCATGAGTGACATTAAAAGGATGAACATCATAGCAGGAGCGATGGCTGCCCACCAGTATCCTTTATCCAGTAATAAAAGCATAGGTAGGGCTCCGGCCATAAAAGCGGATAATAAAACACCTGGGCTCATACGGTCATATATGACTTTTGCTTTCGATTCTTCTTCTTTACGGGCGTATGGAAGCGTGTTGATGATTTGTGCGGCACAAAACTTGCTCCAGGCATCTCCGCTTAATATGGCCGCACATGCCAAGGGTACAGAAAGTGTGGTGAGTATATTCCACATCAATCCATAATAGAATAATAATCCGAGCACTCCGTATGTGCCGATATGTGAATCCTTCATGATGGACAGAATCTTGTCACGTGATGTACCGCCCCCGAAGCCATCGCAGAAGTCTGCCAATCCATCTTCGTGTAAAGCACCTGTTACTAATAACCGGGCAGCCAACGCCATGAGCACAGCTATTTGTACAGGCAGAAATTCTGCTGTGATCCATAGAGTGCCTGCCATGATACCTCCTGTCAGCCATCCAACAAAGGGCCAGTAGTCCACTACTCGTTTAAAGTAAACAGGTGGTACGTCAGCTATTTTCCAAAACGGAAGGCGTGTGAAAAAAAATGAGGGAGGCAAGCAGTTTCATGGTTAAAAATATTTAGTGATGGAGGCATGGGCGAAATTGTCCATCTCATTCATCATGTTTACAGAGGAAACAACGATGGGATAAGCGCATATCGCTCCTGTTCCTTCTCCCAAGCGCAGACCTAAATTTAATAAAGGGCGTACTTTCATGGCGTCCAATACTAGTTTATGACCGGTTTCATCTCCCTGATGTCCGAATATGGCATACGACAAAACTTCCGGATGAAGTTTTGAGGCGGCCAGTATGCAGTTGGTCATGATGAAGCCGTCTACCAGAATAATCATTCTTAATTCTGCCGCCCGGAGCATGCCGCCTATTGCCATAACCATTTCATATCCTCCGAACCAGGCGATGATATCTTTTGCAGAACCGTCACCGGCATAATGGTCAACCGATTGTTTCAATACATTGTATTTATGGCGGATGCCTTCTGAATCCAGTCCGCTTCCCGCACCTACACATTGCTCTAATGAAATACCTGTCAGCAAATGCATCCAGACAGAGGAAGGGGAGGTGTTGCCAATACCCATTTCGCCAAAACTGACCACATTGCAGCCGTCAGCATGAATCATATCCGTTATCTTTGCTCCACGTTCCAGGCATAATTCCATTTCTTCCATACTCATTGCAGGACCTTTTAGAAAACTGTGCGTGCCACGTCCTACGCTACAGTTGATAATGCCTTTCTCGTAAGGAAGATCGTAATCGACTCCTGAGTCTACTAATACAAGCTTAAAACCATGTTGGCGGCATAAAAAATTAACTCCGGCACCTCCATGTAAAAAATTACTTAGTTGTTGCCAAGTGATTTCTTTGGGAGACTTGCTTACCCCTTCTTCTACTATACCATGATCGGCTGCAAAAAGTACGTTGTGCGGATGGCTTAATGTAGGGGAGAGGGTTTGTTGGATTAATCCGATTTGCAATGCAAGGTCTTCCAGAACGCCCAATGAACCTTTGGGCTTTGTCAAATTGTTGATTTTGTCTATCAATGCCTCCCGAAGACCTTCATCGGGATACTCAATATGAAAGTTTTTCATTGTATTTATTATTTTATAGGAACAGGAATTCCCGATACCATCAAATATACTTGGTCTGCTTTTGAAGCTATATATTGATTCATCCAGCCCTGTAAATCTGTAAAGCGGCGTTGGATGGCGTTTTCGGATACTGCTCCGGAACCTATTTCATTGGTTACGAAAATAAAAGTGGCATCTTGCCGGATAAAATTATCAAACTCCTGTTTGACAGCCTGCAATGCAGCCTCTACATCCGCATCCAAATCAAAGAAAAAGTTGGTACACCATAAGGTGACACAGTCAATCAATACTACATTATCCTTTACTTGATGGCGGCTCAGTTCTTTTTCTTCTTCTATATTCGTCCATTCCGGTCCGCGCCTTTCTTGATGTTTGATAACGCGTTGGCGGAATTCTTCATCCCAAATACGGGAAGTAGCTATATAAACGGGAGTGGGTGATAAGCTTAATGCCAATTTCTCCGCGTATGAACTTTTTCCCGAACGTTGGCCTCCTGTGATTAAGATAATACGTCTCATTGTCTTACTTCTCGGTGGCACGCAGAATCAACGTAGTCGCACCTAATGTGATGATAGCGCCTTCCTCGATCCGTATCCGGTCCTTGTTCCCCAAAATCTCGTTCATCAGAAATGTTCCTGTAATGCTGTCATTATCACGCAGGGTATAAATGACTTCCCCTTGTTTGTTGCGTTTCACATTAATGATACAATGCCTTCTGTCCATGCTCGGATCTGATGTTTCGATGGGAATGTCCACTTCAGTGCCTTTGCTTCTGCGTCCTATCAGGTTGTCACCTTCCATCAGGGGTAATACTTGTTTGTATCCGAATACATTTTCTACTACCACGATACTTCCAAAATCCTCTTTATTGGCTTGTTCGTCCAATATTTCTTCTTTACGGGTTGCTTTCAGTTTGGATTTTCCGATACGGATACTGAATTGTTTTTTACAATGGTCGCATACAAAGACCAACGACTGGCCTTCTGTATATTTGGTTTCATCAAAAGTTATATAGTTGTCACATTTGGGACACAAAACTCTTTTCATAAAAAATAATCTTGTTTATTTGGAACTCAATATCCATGCATTCTTGAATGCATCATTTTGTTTCAGTTCATTTAATTTTTTATAAGCAGCGGCTTTATCTGCAAAGTTGCACAAAGACAGGCGATAACGTCCGTTACCTTCTATGATTGTTACCTCCTTGTATCCTTTTTTGCTTGTACTCATTAAGTACTTGCTGTGCGTCATTGGCTGTCGGTAAACTGGATACGATGATATAATACTTATTTTTTTACTGCTCGAAGGTGTTGCTGTTTCTTTCTTCTCAAGGGGCAGGTTTACTTACAGTAACAGGCTTGGCAACTGGCTGTTCTGTGCTGTTCAATTTTGCTGCAACAGTATTCTTGGGCACTGCTTCTTGTGCTTTTCCTACCTTCTCTACTTTTACAGTTACAGGTTTCAACGTGTTTTGATTATTTTTGATATTCGTCTTCTTGGGTTGCTGCGGTCTGGAAGGAACGGTTACCAAGGTCGTTGCCAAAGATTGGGAACGAATGGCGTCAAACAGACCATCCGTACCTAAAGAAGCATAATTACCTTTGTCCACATATGTGTTCTCTACCGGAACAGACAAGAAGAAAAATAAGACTACAGCTATAGCCACAGCTACTGCATTTCCTATCCACTGACGTTTGAAACGTACAGTTCTCTTCCTTTTTTCTTGTCGGGGAAGTAATTCTCTGGTTGCTGCAGATGTTGTTGAAGTAAGATATTCTAATCTGTTGATGGAAAACGAACTAAGCCCGTATAGGGTAGGTGATAATGCACCGTCCTCATTGGTATGGAACTCGTATGTGCTATGAATATTATAATGTAAGACCCCTATGCCATGCATTTCTGCACATCCATTTTGGTATAGTTGTTCTTTCAATCCGGCTACCTCTTCTTCTATCATGCGTGTGGCATCAGGAAAATCGGTGTGATGGGCTTGCATATACGATTGAACTAATAAACCATCGTTTATAGTCAATTGGGGATTGAAACCAATAGTACGTACAGGGGAAGATAAAGATTTTCTTCCTTGATATACCGTGCCGGTTGATAGTGCGCTATAAAACCGCCAAAGTCTGGAATAATCACACAGTCATTTTCCAGTAACAGAATTTCTATATGTCTAGCCAATTCAATCATATCGCAAAATTAGCATTTTTATTCCGTTTCAGCGCAACTTTTATGGAAGAAAATAACAACTCACTCATAATTTATTGTAATTTTGCAGCGAAAAAGTTAGACTAACCAATTAAATAAAATGAATATAGCGATTGTAGGAACCGGGTATGTAGGACTTGTTACCGGAACATGTTTTGCCGAAACTGGCGTAGACGTAACTTGTGTAGATGTAAATGCGGATAAGATTGCTAATCTGCAACAGGGTATTATTCCTATTTATGAACCGGGATTGGAAGATATGGTCTTGCGTAATGTAAAGGCTGGACGTCTTCATTTCACCACCTCTTTAGAGAGTTGTCTGGACAATGTGGATATTGTGTTCAGTGCTGTGGGTACTCCTCCCGATGAAGACGGAAGTGCCGATTTGCGTTATGTGCTTGAAGTTGCCAAGACGATTGGTGCTAATATGAAGAAATACACCTTGGTCGTGACCAAGAGTACGGTGCCCGTGGGTACGGCCCGGAAAGTAAAAGCGGCTATCCGGGAGGAATTGGAGAAAAGAGGGGAGTCGATAGATTTCGATGTGGCTTCTAATCCGGAATTCTTGAAAGAAGGTAATGCTATCGATGACTTTATGAGTCCGGACCGTGTGGTAGTGGGCGTAGAGTCGGAAAGGGCTAAAAACTGATGACCAAGCTTTATAAACCTTTCATGCTGGTTAACTTCCGCGTTATCTTCATGGATATTCCTTCTGCCGAGATGACCAAGTATGCGGCAAACTCCATGTTGGCCACCCGTATCAGCTTTATGAACGATATTGCCAACTTGTGCGAACTGGTGGGAGCTGATGTAAATATGGTACGTGACGGAATAGGTTCCGACAGTCGTATCGGGCGTAAGTTCTTGTATCCGGGATGCGGTTATGGTGGATCTTGTTTCCCGAAAGATGTGAAGGCGTTGATTAAGACTGCCGAGCAGAATGGTTATTCCATGCAGGTGTTGAAAGCGGTGGAAGATGTGAACGAGAATCAGAAAGGCATTTTGTTCGAGAAACTGGTAAAAGTATTCAATGGAGATTTGAAAGGCAAAACAGTGGCTTTGTGGGGACTTGCATTCAAGCCCGGTACGGACGATATGCGTGAGGCTCCGGCTTTGGTACTTATTGAGAAATTGAAACAGTCGGGTTGCAATGTCCGCGCATACGATCCTGCTGCTATGGATGAGTCCCGCCGCCGGATAGGAGAGTCGGTTTATTATGCGCACGATATGTATGATGCGGCTCTTGATGCGGATGCGTTGATTCTGGTAACCGAGTGGAAAGAGTTCCGTCTTCCTACCTGGGGAGTAATCAAGAAGGCGATGAAGCAGCCTGTAGTGCTTGACGGACGAAATATTTATGATGGTGACGAACTACAGGAAATGGGGTTTGTTTATCATTGCATCGGTCGATAAATAAAAAAATAGAGAGAATAACCATGTACAAACGTTTTTCGATAATAATGTTGGCTGTTGCGCTGTCTTCTTGTGGAACTCCGCAACAAAAAGCATCCGCTCTGGAAGAAAACAAGGAGGCAAAATCTTTGTTGGAAGGTATATGGTTGGACGATAATACGGAAACGGCATTACTGAGGGTGAAAGGCGATACCCTGTTTTATGCAGATGCCGCTACGGCTCCCGTTGCTTTTAAAATTATAGGCGATTCGTTGATTACGTATGGTGCACGGACTAATGGTTATAAGATTGAGAAGCAGGGGAGCATATTTTTTGGTTTCATTCGGCTGTGGGAGATGTGATACGCCTGCATAAGTCTGATACGGAGAATGATTCTCTGGCATTTATCCATACTCGGGAAATCCCTGTTTATAACGAAGTTATTAAGAAAGATTCGGTGGTGACATACGATAATGTCCGTTATCGCGGATATGTGTACATTAACCCGTCAAAGATTAAAGTAATGCGTCCGGGAGTTTCGGAGGAAGGACTTGGGGTGGATGGGCAGGGCGTTTCGGCATGTAGATGCCGTTATGGAAAAAAACAACAGGTCAAATTTTAAAAAGCTCTTGTTCTTTCAATGAAAACGTCTTGTTCTTTTTTTTAAAGACCTTGTTCTTTTCTGAAAAGAACAGGACGTTTGAGAGGTTAGTACGGCCGATGCGGTGTACATAATCCTCGCTGTCATGTGGAACATCGTAGTTGATTACCAAACGAATATCGTCAATGTCTATTCCTCGCGAAACAATATCGGTAGCAATCAGAATATTGATTCTGCCACTTTTAAATTCACGCATAATCTGTTCCCGTTGGGACTGCTCCAAGTCTGAGTGCATTTCACCTACGTTCAGTTTCATCCGCTTGAATGCTTGTGTCACCTCCTTTACTTTCAACTTGGAAGAAGCGAAGATAATGACACGTTCGGGTGTTTGATCCTGGAAAAGGGATTGAATAATTCCCAATTTCTGGCGTTCATAACAGATATAAGCCGTTTGGATAATCTTTTCCGCAGGTTTTGAAACCGCTAATTTTATTTCTACCGGATTGTTTAAGATCGTTTTTGCCAATTGTTGTATTTTAGCCGGCATAGTGGCCGAGAACATGATGGTCTGACGTTCTTTCGGCAGATATTTCACTATTTGCATAATGTCATCCGAGAATCCCATATCCAGCATACGGTCCGCTTCATCAAGAATAAAGAAAGAAACTTTAGACAAGTCTACGTAACCTAGGCTGAGATGACTTATCAGACGTCCCGGAGTAGCAATGACTACATCGGCCCCCAAAGTTAAACCTTTCTTTTCTTGCTCGAAGCGCACACCATCGTTTCCTCCGTAAACAGCCACGCTGGATGCCGGTAGAAAATAAGAAACCTTCCATTTGCTGGTCTATCTGTTGCGCTAATTCGCGTGTGGGTGACATGATCACACAATTGATGGCATCTTCCGGATATCCGCCTTTGCTTAATTGATTAAGAACGGGCAAAAGGTATGCGGCAGTCTTGCCGGTTCCGGTCTGTGCCACTCCGATCAAATCTTTTCCTTCAAGAATGACCGGTATGGTATGTTCTTGTACAGGAGTGCATTCTTCAAATCTCATGGCATCTAATGCCTGAAGCACCCCTTCTTCTAAATTTAGTTCTGAAAATTTCATATATATAGTTACTTCTTTCTTTAGAGTTTGCCGCGTTCTTCCAGGTAAGAGTCCTTGAAGCCCAGGAAATAGAGGACGCCGTCCAATCCGATCGTATTAATGGACTGTTGTGCGTTAGCCACTACTTTGGGTTTTGCATGGAATGCTATACCCAAACCGGCTTCGGACAACATGGGCAAGTCATTCGCTCCGTCTCCTACAGCAATAGTTTGTGCTATGTCCACACGTTCTACTTGAGCGATCAGTTTCAGCAGTTCGGCTTTACGTTTTCCGTCAACTACATCTCCCAGATATCTTCCGGTTAATTTGCCATTTACTATTTCCAGTTCATTGGCATATACGTAATCTATGCCGAATTTATCTTTCAGATAATTGCCGAAATAGGTGAATCCACCGGATAGGATGGCTATTTTGTAACCATATCTTTTCAACACGAACATCAGACGTTCCACACCTTCGGTGATGGGAAGGTTTTCTGCGATTTCTTTCATTACGCTTTCATCCAGTCCTTTCAGCAAAGCCACCCGTTCTGTGAAGCTTTCTATGAAATCAATTTCTCCACGCATGGCGCGTTCTGTGATTTCTCGTACTTGGTCACCCACACCGGCGCGTTCGGCTAATTCATCTATACACTCTGTCTGTATCAATGTGGAATCCATATCGAAACAAATCAAGCGTCGCATACGCCGGTACATATTGTCCAGCTGGAAAGAAAAGTCCATTTCCAGGTCACTGCTCAGTTTCATTAACGCCTGTTGCATCTCTTCCCTTTGGCGGGGGGGGGTGCCACGGACGGAGAATTCGATACAAGCCCGTACATTCGCTTTTCGTTCATCCAATGGAATACGCCCTGTAAGACGTTTGATAGCATCAATATTCAAACCTTGTTCCGCCAATATTCCTGTGACTGCCGCGATTTGTTTGGCTGTCAGCTTGCGTCCCAGTAAAGTCAGGATGTACCGGTTCTTGCCTTGCATGTTTACCCATTCCTCATATTCTTCCACAGTAACGGGATAGAAACGGATATTGATGCCTAATGCGGAAGCTTTAAATAGCAACTCTTTCATGATATTCCCTGAATCTTTTTCTGGCTTTTGAATAGAATGCCTAATGACAGGGTGCTATGAATATCGGCCTTTGGCCAATATCCAAAATGGTAACATCATATTTTGACAAAATTTCCGTAATGGAAGCGGTTAATCCCGGCCGGTCAAGACCGGTAATTCTGATTAAAATAAGTTCAGTATTATTATTCATACTTTGTGGTTGCTATTTACAGATTGCAAAAGTACGTAAATAAATCCTTATCAGCTATATTTTCTGCATTCTTTTTTCTCGATGAAAAGGACGATTTTATGCTATATAACATATTTTTTGAGAAAAAATCTTGGAGTTAATTTCAAAACTCCTTACCTTTGCCGCAGATTTCCAATTTAAATGGTATTGATTATCAGTACTAAAGATAATGTTCGGGTGGAAATCACTGTTTAAGGGCAGTCTCGGATAGTATTAACTAAGATCGAATTACATGATTAAAAATGTAAAGTGGATTTTTGTTGTATTAATTATTAGTTCCTTGATTTCATTCTCTTTTGTAGGGAAAAACACGCCGACAGAAGGCTTGACCATAGGAGACAAGGCTCCTACATTTACTATCTGTGGCGAAAAGCAGTTGATTGACTTGAAGGATTTAAGAGGTAAATATGTACTGCTAAGTTTTTGGGCCAGCTATGATGCTTTGTCAAGGATGCAGAATGCTACTTTGAATCATGCCGTCGCGCAGGCCGACAATGTAGAAATGGTTTCCGTTTCATTTGATGAATACAAGTCGATATTTAACGAGACCATTAAAAAAAGACCAGATTTCAACTTCTAATTGTTTTGTGGAATTGGCTGGTGTTTCATCGGATCTATATCAGACTTATCGCTTGAAAAGAGGCTTTAAGAACTTTTTGTTAGATGAAAATGGTGTTATCGTTGCCAAGGATGTCACCGTATCCGAACTCTCTTCTTATTTGAATTGAGAGAACATTTCCGAAAGGAAGAAAAATACAACAAAAATAATTACCGTGGATTCTCAATGGAATCTGCGGTTTTTTTTGCTATATGGTATTTTATTGACTTACATCATTTACCATTCACAATCAAATGCCTACCTTTACAGCGGATAAATAAAAAAGATTATGAAACAGATTAAGAATATTGTGTTTGATTTGCGGGGTTGTCATTGGCCTTGATCGTGAACAGGCTGTAAAGGCATTTGAGCGGATAGGAGTGAGGGAAGCGGACAGTTTATTAGGGAAATACCACCAGCAGGGGATTTTTCAGGAAGTAGAAAATGGAAACATAGATGCTGAGACTTTTCGCTGTGAGTTGAGTAAAATCTGCGGGAAAGAATTGACTTATCAAGACGTGGAAAATGGGTGGAAAGGATTTGTTACGGACGTGCCGCAATATAAATTGGATTACCTGAATGAGCTTCGTAAGAAGTACAAGGTATATATATTGAGCAACACCAATCCTTATGTGATGGGATGGGCGAGGAGCAATGCATTTACTTCTGCGGGAAAGCCATTGGACGCTTATGTTGACAAGATTTATACTTCCTACGAAGCCGGTTCCACCAAGCCGGATCCCTGGCATCTTTAACTATATGATCAAAGATAGTAAACTGAATCCGGCTGAAACAATATTTGTAGATGACGGTGCGGCCAATATTGTTATTGGTAAAGAACTGGGCTTTATTACGATGCAACCGGAGAACGGCGAGGATTGGCGTCAAAAACTAGAAAAGCTCCTATGATTATTTAGGAGCTTTTCTGTATAAATAGATAGCAATAAATGTGTAAAGTATATTAGGAATCCATACCGCTATAATAGGAGGGGTGTTTCCGTTGACAGCAAAGGTTGCTGACACTGTTTGGAACAAAATGTATGAAAAACTAAGTGCTAACCCTACTCCTAAATGCAGTCCCATTCCTCCTTTCATTTTTCTGGATGATAAGGAAACACCAATGGTTGTCAAGATAAAAGCGGCAAAGGACATGGCTATACGTTGGTAATATTCAATTTCAAATTCCTTTATGTTGGCGAACCCACGTCTTTTCTGCTTGTCTATATATTCTTTCAGTTCAGGGCTTGTCATGGTTTGTTGCTGCCCTTTCATAATCAGAAAATCTTGAGGCTCCATTTTAATGATCGTATCCAAACGGTCACCCCTGAGTGATTTTCTCACGCATACCTTCCATCTCACGTATCATATAGTTCTTGATTGTCCATTTGTGTACAGATGCTGTATCATAAGTGACACTTCGGGCAGTAAGGTGGGCAACCAGTTTCTTGTCATCAAACTTGTCTAAAGAGAAACGGTATCCCGTTTTATTATAATTTTCATAACGTTCTATGTAGGCAATGACCCCGCTGTCTACTTCCAGTTGCACATTCCGCACATATTCCTGTTTCTTTTTTTTTTTCTTATAACGGTCCTCAAAATCCAAACGGGTTACATTTCCCTTAGGTATGACGTATGCTCCCAGTCCGAAAGTAACAACGGAAATGATTGCGGCCGAAATCATATAGGGCCGCATCATTCGTTTAAAACTCATTCCGGTGGAGAACATGGCAATGATTTCCGAGTTTTCTGCCAGCTTGGAAGTAAAGAAGATAACAGCGATAAAGACAAACAAGGGGCTGAACAGATTGGAGAAGTAGGGGATGAAGTTCATGTAATAATCAAATACAATCGCTTTCAGCGGAGCTTTTTGTTATTGATGAACCTGTCTATATTTTCGTTCACATCAAATACTACTGCAATGGAGATAATCAATGCAATAGCGAAAAAGTAGGTTCCCAGAAACTTCTTAATGATATATATGTCCAGTCTTTTCACCCATTTATCCAGTTTCAGCCAACTGATATTCGGCTTCCACCATTTTTTATCCTTTGGGGATGAATCTGTGTTTGTCTTGAACCAATTCTTCATTTCTAGTAATTTATAATCTTGTAGATAAGCGTTTTACCATCATTGGTTTCCACGTAGAGAAATCTCCTGCAATGATGTGTTTACGGGCCTCGCCTGCTAGCCACAGATAGAATGCCAAGTTGTGGATAGAAGCGATTTGCATGGCCAGCAGTTCTTGTGCGTGGAACAGATGGCGCAAGTAAGCACGGCTGTACATGGTATCTACATACGATGCTCCTTCGGCCTCGATAGGAGAATAATCATCCTCCCATTTCTTGTTGCGCATGTTCATTATGCCGTTTTTAGTGAATAACATTCCATTGCGTCCGTTCCGGGTCGGCATTACACAATCAAACATGTCTACACCGCGCTCGATACCTTCCAAAATATTGACCGGTGTACCTACCCCATCAGATACCGTGGCTTATCTTTCGGTAAGATTTCATTGACAACCTCTATCATTTCGTACATTTTCTCGGTTGGCTCACCTACGGCCAGGCCACCGATGGCATTTCCGTCAGCTCCCTTGGAGGCAATATATTCCGCTGATTGTTTGCGTAAGTCGGGATAGACACAGCCTTGTACTATGGGAAATAATGACTGTTGATAACCATATTTGGGATCGGTTTCGTTGAAATGCTTTATGCAACGGTCCAGCCAACGATGGGTAAGCTGCATTGATTTTTTTGCGTATTCATAATCTGCGGTTCCCGGAGTACATTCGTCAAAAGCCATCATGATATCTGCACCGATGGTGCGTTCTATGTCCATCACCCGTTCAGGAGTGAACAGGTGTTTCGAACCGTCTATATGTGAGCGAAATTCCACACCTTCTTCTCTCATTTTGCGGATACCTGATAAGGAGAATACCTGAAAACCGCCGCTATCGGTCAGCATCGGACGGTCGAAGCCGTTGAATTTATGCAGACCTCCGGCACGTTCTATTATATCCAGTCCCGGTCGTAAATACAGGTGGTAAGTGTTGCCCAGGATTATCTGTGCTTTAATGTCCTCTTTCAACTCATGTAAATGCACGCCCTTCACCGTTCCCAATGTGCCTACAGGCATAAAGATGGGGGTTTCTATTTGCCCGTGGTCAGTTGTTATCAATCCGGCACGGGCATTCGATTTGGGGTCTGTATATTGTAAGTCAAAAAGTCATATTTATTTCTTTTCTTCTGTTTTTTGATTGGTAATATTAAAATCAATGGCATCGTTTACTTTTTCATTGGTGAGAGCCAAAGCCAATACTTCCTTAATATCCGTGACATAATGGAATGTCAGTCCTTCTAGATACATCGGCTGAATTTCTTCAATGTTCTTGCGGTTTTCCTCACATAAAATGATGTCTTTGATTCCGGCGCGTTTAGCGGCTAGGATCCTTTCTTTGATACCGCCTACGGGCAGGACTTTTCCACGTAATGTGATCTCGCCTGTCATTGCCAGATTTGCTTTCACTTTACGCTGGGTGAGGGCGGATGCCAATGAAGTCACCATGGTGATACCGGCTGACGGACCATCTTTAGGGATGGCTCCTTCAGGTACATGGATGTGGATATTCCAATTGTCAAAGATATCTTCCTGTAAATTCAGCAGTTTGGTATGTGCCTTGAGATATTCCAAAGCCAGCATGGCCGACTCTTTCATTACGTCACCCAAGTTCCCGGTCAATGTCAGTTTACCGCCTTTTCCTTTGCTTAAACTGGTTTCTACAAACAAAATTTCACCTCCGACAGCTGTCCACGCCAGCCCTGTGACAACACCGGCGTATTCATTTCCTTGGTATTTGTCGCGGCTATATTCTGGCGTGCCCAGATATTTGCGTACATCGGCAGGTTTTATTTCATGCATCACTTCATAGCCGTCACGTGCAAATTCCAACGCTATTTTACGCATTACCTTGTTTATCTTCTTCTCAAGTTCGCGCACCCCGCTTTCACGAGTATAATTTTCTACAATACATTCCAAGGCAGCTTTAGAGAACTTCACATATTCTTTTTTAATGCCGTTGGCTTCCAGTTCTTTGGGAACAAGATGCCGGCGGGCTATTTCTACTTTTTCTTCTGTGATATATCCGCTGACCTCTATCAACTCCCTACGGTCCAGCAGAGCAGGAGGGATGGTGCTCAAATTGTTTGCAGTAGCAATGAACATTACTTTAGATAAATCGTAATCTACATCCAAATAGTTATCGTGGAAAGTGTTGTTCTGTTCGGGATCAAGCACTTCCAGCATAGCGGAACTGGGATCTCCGCGGTGGTCATTGCCCAGTTTGTCTATCTCGTCCAAAATGATAACCGGATTAGAGGACTCGGCTTTTATCAAACTTTTGATGATACGCCCCGGCATGGCGCCGATATAAGTTTTGCGGTGTCCGCGGATCTCGGCTTCGTCATGCACACCACCCAATGACATACGTACATATTTACGTTTCAATGATGCCGCTATGGAACGTCCTAAAGAAGTTTTACCGACTCCCGGAGGACCATAAAGGCAGATGATGGGTGATTTCATATCACCTTTTAGTTTCAGCACTGCTAAATGTTCAAGGATACGCTCCTTTACTTTCTCTAGTCCGTAGTGGTCTTTGTTCAATGTCTTTTCGGCATTACTTATATTCAGGTTGTCAGTGGTAAAGACATTCCAAGGTAATCCTAACAGGGTTTGCAAATAGGTAAGTTGCACATTGAAATCCGGTGATTGGGAATTTGTCCTTTCCAATTTGGAAACTTCTTTTTCAAAGAGTTCTGCCATTTCCGGACTCCATTTCTTGGTTTTTCCTTTTGGCGGAGTTCATCTATTTCATCTTCCTGTCCGGCACCCAGTTCATCCTGTATGTTTTTAATTTGTTGCTGCAAGAAATATTCGCGTTGCTGACGGTCAATATCTTCGCGTGTACGCATTTGAATGCTTTGTTTGATATCAGCCAATTGTACTTCACGATTTAAGATCTTGACCAGCATATACAGGCGGCTTTGCAAATCGCCAGCTTTTTAGCAATTTTATCTTTTCTTCTACCGGAATAGGGAAGTTTGCACAAATGAAATTTACCAAAATTTCCGGATTGTCCAAGTTCTTGATTGCAAAAACCGTATCCGGACTCATCTTCTCGGAAGCCTCTATGAACTTACTCGTCAAATCCTTGCAGGTGTCAATCAATGCTTTGAATTCGTCCGTTTCCAGTTGGTCATTTGCCTCCGGAATAGGAGTCACCATCCCTTTCAAATATGGAGACGTTTTGGTGATACTGTCCAAATGTACTTTGGGCCCGTTTGACTGCATAATTACTGTGGTATTTCCACCTGGCATTTCGAATACACGGAGAATCTTCCCGATAACTCCTACATGGTACACATCATTAAAACCGGGATCGTCCATATCTCCCTGTATCTGACAAACTACCGCTATGGGAAGTTTTTTCTTGTATGCAGCATTTATCAATTTCAATGTGCTGGGGCGTCCAATGGTCACAGGCATTACTACAGATGGAAACATTACCATGTTGCGTAAAGGCATAACAGGTATTTCTTTATTAAATTCCATAGCAGTTACTTCATCCGGATCCGTTTGGATTTCAGCTAACATAGAGATGTCATCGTTATCAGTATTCAACAAAATATCCTCTTTCTTATTCCTCTTCATAATTTATTCCTCTTGTGTTAAATTGAGCCCAATGCCCAAAACGGGGACAAAGTTAATCATTCCTTGTCGAATAAGGAAAATTCATGGGAACTAATTGAGTTTTAAAAATCAAATATTTCCTAATAATTGGAGTAATTAAATGGATTTTCCTATTTTTGACAGCTAATTTAATAAATATAGTATGCCAAATCCTTATTTTTCTTTTAAGCAATTTACTGTTTATCATGATAGATGTGCCATGAAGGTTGGTACGGACGGAGTTTTATTGGGAGCTTGGGCCGATGTGGTTTCCGCCCGTAATATTTTAGATATTGGTACTGGAACCGGATTGATTTCTTTGATGATGGCACAGCGGTGCAATGCCCGGATAAGAGCGGTTGATATAGATGCGGATGCTGTGGAACAGGCTCGTGGAAATGTGGCGGCATCTCCGTGGCAGGATAGGATAGAAGTGGAGTTGCAGGATATTTGTCATTTTACATCGGAAACACTCTTTGATGTCATTGTTTCCAATCCTCCTTATTTTACCGATTCATTGAAATGCCCGGGGAAACAGCGTAATATCGCCCGGCATACAGATTTTCTTGATTTTGACAAATTAGCAGGATCTGCAGCCCGTTTGCTTCATCCCGAAGGCGTTTTTTTCTGTGATTATTCCTGCTGATGGTAAAGAATCTTTTTTGATGGCTGCCACTCGTTACGGATTACATCTCACATCAGACTTTCATTCATACAAAACCTGGATCGGAGCCCAAACGGGTGCTGCTTGCTTTCAAATTCTCTGTGGATAAGTGTGTTATAGACGATTTGACCATCGAATTATCACGTCATGTGTATAGTGAAGAATATATAGCCTTGACTAAAGAATTCTATCTGAACATGTAGAGAGCGGATTATTCTGAACATCATAAAGAAACTGTTTTTATTTGCAGAGTCTTTACTGATGTTCAGAAAAAAAGATATTTTTTATTGTTTTTTGGATAGACGACGCAATAAACTTTTGTTAAATTCAAATAAATGGCTGTGCCGGAAAGCAAAAGTTTCAGCTTTAGGTTTCATACCACTGAATATTTCGGATATTTGCTGTAAGAGACTAAAAGGTTCGTTCTCTTTTTTTTTATCAGAAACAATGATGTTGAGTCCGTGTGGAATCAATTCTACCTCAATATCTTTTCCTCCCATGATCGGATCTCCGTCATAATGCATAACTCCGGGTTTTGAACGATGTATTTTAATCTTTTTAGTACGGAATGTCTTGATCCGGCTGTTTTGGTCTATGGTTTTGTTGAAAAGTTGAAAAGATAAAGAAGGAACATCCAGCACTGTGAACGGCTCTAATATTGTGACATCCATCAACCCATCGGTTAACGAGGCCTGTGGAGCAATATATGCGTTGTTCCCATATTGGGAGGCATTGCCGCAGGCTATCAGGAAAGCTTTGTATTTTACCGTTCCTTCTTCATTTTCTATTTCATAAGTTTCAGGTTTGTAACTCAGACTTTCATGCAAGGTATTTTCCAGATAGGTTAGTAGTCCGCGTTTACCTGAATCAGCAAACTTTAAGCTGACAAACGCGTCAAAACCTACTCCGCATGTGCAGCAAAAAAGGGTATATTGTTTATTTTTCCGTAATCAATACAGGCAACAGAACTTTCGTTTATAATGTCAATAGCAGCCTTGGGTTCCAAAGGAATTTGTAAATGCCGTGCCAGTCCGTTTCCCGATCCGCAAGGTATAATGCCTAATGCCGTATCCGTATGTATCAATGCACGTCCTATTTCGTTTATAGTTCCATCTCCTCCAATAGCCACTACTATATCTACTTTCTCTTTGGCAGCTGTAGCCGCAATCTTTTCAGCATGGCCGGCATATTGTGTTTTGACAATCGTATAATCATAAAGTGTACGGTTTATACGTTCGTCAATCCATTTTAATATGGCTCTTTTCCCCTGTGTCCCCGAGATAGGATTAACGACAAATACAATTTTCTTTTTCGTGGTCATACTTTTACTTTGGTAGTTTAGCTCTTTATTAAACGCAAAAGTAATACATTTTGTTTATAACTGCCCTAAATCCTAAAAGTTTTGATGCCCCTAAATATTTTTTGAAAAAAAAGTACAATCGGTTGTAGAATTTACTATCTTTGCAGCCTGTTTTGACGGGAACACCTTGAAAACAGAATGTATTAGTGAGTTTATATACATTATTTTTAAAGTAGGCCGACGAGGCTTACATATACAATAGGATATGGGATTATTACAAGACAAGTTAAGTAAATTCAGATTGCCTCAACTATACATGGAAAGAGGCGTTTACCCTTATTTTCGTGAGATAGACAGCCATCAGGATACAGAGGTTATCATGGATGGTAAAAGGTGCTGATGTTTGGCTCCAACTCATATATGGGGTTAACCTACGATGAACGGATTATTGAAGCAGCTGTTGCTGCAACCCGTAAATATGGTACAGGTTGTGCAGGTTCACGCTTCTTGAATGGTACGCTTGACCTGCACGTTCAGTTAGAAAAGGAATTGGCGGAATTCGTAGGGAAAGATGATGCATTGGTTTATTCTACCGGTTTTACTGTAAATGAGGGTGTGGTATCTTGCCTGACAGACCGCAATGACTACATTATCTGTGATGACCGTGACCATGCTTCCATCGTAGACGGACGTCGCCTTTCTTTCTCCACCCAGTTGAAATACAAGCACAATGATATGGAAGCCCTTGAGAAAGAACTTCAGAAGTGTAAACCGGAATCTGTGAAACTGATTGTGGTGGACGGGGTTTTCTCTATGGAAGGTGATTTGGCTAACTTGCCTGAGATTGTTCGTTTGAAAGACAAATACAATGCAAGTATCATGGTGGATGAAGCACACGGCTTGGGTGTGTTCGGTCGTGACGGGCGAGGTGTCTGTGATCACTTCGGACTGACAGATCAGGTAGATGTTATTATGGGTACATTCTCAAAGTCACTGGCTTCTATCGGTGGTTTTGTTGCTGCGGATAAAGATACAATCAACTGGTTGCGTCACAACTCACGTTCATATATATTCTCTGCAAGTAATACTCCTGCTGCAACAGCTGCTGCACGTGCTGCACTTCATATCCTCAAGAGTGAGCCCGAACGTCGTGAGAATTTGTGGAAGATTACAAATTATGCTTTGGATTGTTTCCGTCAGGCCGGTTTTGAAATCGGTGATACTGAAAGTCCGATTATTCCACTTTATGTTCGTGATACGGATAAGACATTCGAAGTGACTAAACTGGCATTTGACGAGGGTATATTTATTAATCCTGTTATTCCACCGGCTTGTGCACCACAAGATACTTTGGTGCGTGTTGCTTTGATGGCTACTCATACAAAGGAACAAGTTGACTATGCTGTGGATAAACTGACTAAATGCTTTAAGAAGTTGGAAATCATAAAGTAAGATATCACAGGTTGCCTTTACAAAGGCAACCTGTTTTTTTATTATGTATTATTGTCTATCTTTGTATCCGCTTTACTTGAAAAGGACATGAATCGGATAAAAGGTATTTTATATGCAGCAGTGTCTTCTGCGACTTTCGGATTGGCACCGTTTTTTTTCCATAAGCTTGTTGGCTATTGGATATTCTTCTTTCGAAGTGCTGACTTATCGTTGGGGAGTTGCTACAGTTGTCTTGCTTGTTTTTGCTTTTCTTACCAAATGTGATTTTCACATAGGGTATAAAGATTTTAAAACAATTTTCGGACTGAGCTTGCTGCGTGCGCTTACTTCGTTCAGTCTTGTCATAGCTTATCAGAATATTGCAAGTGGTGTTGCTTCTATCATCCATTTTATGTATCCGCTGGCTGTTGCAGTAACAATGGCTGTTTTCTTTAGAGAAAAAAAAGTCTATTGTGACTTTCGCTGCTATCGTTTTATCATTAGTAGGAGCATCTTTATTATCTTCCGGAAATATAGAATATAATGGTGGAAATAGAATGATGGGATTGATAGCGGCCTGCATATCGGTTTTCTCTTATGCCGGTTATATAATAGGTATAAGAAAAACCAGAGCAGTGGAAGTTAATTCTACGGTATTAACTTGTTATGTGATGGGGCTGGGAGCCTTGTTCTTTTGCTGGGAGGACTTTTCTATGATGAGGGGGTCCGTTTGGAAACCAATGTAATCACTTGGCTCTATATCGGAGGACTGGCACTTCCTGCAACTGCGATCTCTAATATTACGTTGGTGAAGGCTGTAAAATTGGCAGGACCGACGTTGACTTCCTTATTGGGTGCATTGGAACCTCTTACGGCAGTCCTGGTAGGGGTATTTGTATTCAAAGAACTCTTTACTACATACAGTGCTTTGGACATAATCCTTGTTGTGATTTCTGTAAGCTTGGTTCTTTTTCAGCAAAAGAGAACATATACATAGACGTTTGCTATTCAGCTTTTAGGCTGTTTACCGGATTAGTGCGTGCACTGAGATAACTATGTATTGTTATCGTAATGGTTGTAATTACCAATACAATAAGAACAGGGGTCAGGAAATTCCATTGTGTGGCTGAAATTCGATAAGCAAATTGCTCCAGCCAATGTTGCATTAATAACCACGTTATCGGAATAGCGATGATGTATGCTACTAGTATTTGCCATAGAAACGAACGGTTTAGTAACCATACTATTTCCCAATTGGAAGCACCGTGCACTTTACGGATTGCAATTTCACGGGTACGATGACGTACAGCGTACCATGAAATACCGAACAGGCCAAAACAGGTCAGGGCCAATGCAATAAATGAGTAGCTGATAAGGATTCGGGAGAGTATAATTACTTTGTTATTACGCAACATAAATTCTTTATGCATATCTACATATTTGAAACCTCTGTCACCATTCATTTCCTTCCATAATTTTTCAATAGATACCAATGTTTCTTTATAATATTCAGGAATGAGTTTTATTTGTATGAATGTTCCTTTCTGAATTAAATCTTGTTCTGTTCCAATAGATATTTGTTGACCACCGATTTCCTCTTCCAGGGAGTTTAATGGGAAGTTCTTGAAAATACCTGCAATAGTACTTAATGAATCCGAGAATTCATCAAATTCATTTAGTTTATGACCTATGTGGGAAACATCTATGTTCAGCAGACGCGCAAGCTTTTCATTGATAAAAGCCGAATGAGTATATTCCCGACAGGCTTGGGAGGGAGATACTCCGGCAATTTGCCGGATATGCATGGTTTGGAAGGAAGTTGTGTCGGTAGGGATGTGTGCTATAGAATTATGTTGGATACTACCGTCTGTTTGTCGGATAGGAAGTTCACGAAGCCAACAGTAAAGTACAGAACTCATGGAAAGACTTATAGACTCTATTCCATCCATTTGTTTCAGTTCCTGATAGAGCGGAAACAGAGGAAGGGTGCCACTCCCTATTTCTATTGTATTTTCGTAATGGTATGCACGGGATTTGATTAAATCCATTTGTTTTTGTGCAAGAGTGGTTGCATACACTAACCCGATTGAAAATATAAACTGGATGGTAACAAGCAACCATATAAATTGTTGCTTTTTTCTTTCCTGTATAAGCTTGCCGATACTTGCTCAAAGTCTGTTGAGAGAGTTTATGGCTGATACAGACCAGGGAATGACAGCCATGAGGAAAATGAAGGATAAAAGTAAAGGTAGAACTTGCCGGCTGAAAAAAGAAAGAGAAGGAAAGGCGGGTAGACAACAGGTTGTTAAACCACGGCAGCATGTCATTAATAAGCAATAATGATAACAGGAATGCAAATAAAACGGTAAGTGCTGCATCAAGAAATAACTGACTGCGGATTTCTTTTGATTTTGCTCCCATCAGCTTTTCTATATGTATCATTTTAAGTTGCTGCAGGGTACGTGAGAGAGTCAGATTTGTATAGTTGAAACAAGCGATGATAAGCACAAGCAGGGCCGAAATCAGACTGATATATAGTAATAATACATCACAATGTTGGAAAAAAAGCCAACTGTTGCTGCTTGCTGTCTTTTCCTGTATTAAAGTATAGTTCTTTTATCGGATCAATATAATATCGTGAATCCGGTACTAATGCTGGAATCTTGTCTTTTTAATTTTTTCCTGTAAAGCTAAGGATGCACCTGGTTGTAGTTTCAATAATACAGGACCACCCCATGATTTGTCGGATAGTCCTGTCAGCAAATCAAAATGCAGAAAAAGATTGTGGACGATCTTCTAATATAGCTGCTACTTTATAACTTTTACTTTGTCCTTCTTTATTGATTATTTCCAAGATTTCTCCAATACCGGAATGATTTCCGAAAAGTTGGTGGGCAAATCTTTTGTTTACAGCAACTTTGTCCGGAGTCGTGAGGACTTCTTCCAGGCTGCCTTCTGAAGTTGTATAAGGAAAAAATTGATTTAAAGTAGAGTCGGCACTGATAAAAAGAAACTGTTTGATATCTGTTCCATTATATTTGCAAAAGATTACCAGACATTCCGTTTACACGCAGAATATCTGTAATTTCAGCATATTTTTCTTTTATCTGTGTGGCTGCGTCTGAGGTAGAGTAGGCTACTTTAATACCTTCTTCCATTGGAGAGTCTTGACGTAATAGATAAATGAGGTTACGGTCGGTATTATATTTTTCCACATTATATTCATGGATAAAAAAAGTCATAAGCAGATTGGTGCATCCTAATCCAGCTGTAAGACTGAATAGCGAAATCAGAAAAAAAAAGTTTGTTTCGCCACCAGTTGCGGGCAATAAGTTTGATGTTTAAGAAGACGTTCATTGTTATAATATCCTTTTGTTATTATAGAGGTGGTTTAACCACCTCTATAATAAATTGACTTATATTTTTATTTCATTCACCACCTGCCCGTCAAACAAATTAATGGTTCTCCCTGCATAGCCGGAATCGTGTTGGGAGTGGGTAACCATAACAATTGTTGTTCCTTCTTTATTCAGTTCGGTCAGAAGTTCCATTACTTCCTTGCCGTTTTTGGAATCCAGATTGCCGGTAGGCTCATCTGCTAGAATCAGTTTCGGATTTGCTACTACAGCACGGGCTATTGCAACACGTTGTTGCTGTCCGCCGGATAGTTGTTGTGGGAAATGTTTTACCCGATGGGCAATAGCCATACGGTTCATGGCATCTTCTACCCGGCGTTTGCGTTCTGCCGCCGGAATCCCCATATACAATAAGGGTAACTCGATATTTTCGAATACATTCAATTCATCAATCAGGTTAAAGCTCTGGAACACGAATCCGATGACCCCTTTACGTAAATTGGTGCGTTGTGCTTCGGTAAATTTGGAAACGTCTGTTCCGTTCAGTTCGTAAGTGCCTTCCGTGGGATTGTCCAAAAGGCCGAGGATATTCAGCAGGGTGGACTTTCCACAACCGGATGGTCCCATGATGGCTACAAATTCGCCTGCTTTGATTTCTAGATTGACATTGTTCAATGCCCATGTTTCGACTTCTTCTGTTTTGAAGATTTTCTGTAAGTTTACTGTTTTGATCATAATCTTATATTTTATAAAGTTACTCGTTCTTGATTACTTTTTGCAGGGTTAATTCGTGCAATTCCCAGAATACGGAATAATACCGTGAGGGCCGTAATAAATGTTATTCCGATGAAAATTCCTGCCCAATATATGATACCGTCATTAAAGAATACAATATATGCTTTTTTTCCATATTTGTATGACTATATAAATTAATGGAAATGCAATAATTGCGGAAACAGTCAGCAGTTTTATATAAAGGCGGGCAAACAATAAAATAATCTGTTTCAATCCTGCTCCATTTACCTTCCGGATAGCTACTTCCTTTTGTCTGCGTTCCGTATCCAATGTGATGGTCGAATAAACTCCCAACAAAGTAATGAGCAGGCTGACGATAGAAAAGAATAGAATAATCCCTTTCAATTTATTTTCTATTGCTTGTGCTTCATATATATCTTCCTGCAATGTAGTGACATGAGGATGAATACTTTCCGGGAGTGTTTCTTTCAATGTCTTTTCTATCATTTTTTTTATATCAGCCGTTTTCCCCGGCTCGCATTTCAGATAGCAATGACCTACATAATAATTGAAGTCGCTGGGTAAGAATACAAATCCAGGACTTTGATTATATACATCGGCGATAAAATCGTCACATACACCGCAAATGGTATAGCTTTCCGAGTAATTGTATAAAATAGTTCCTAACAGATCTTTTTTCTGGCGTTCCGCCCATGTTTTGTCTACTACCAAATCCTCTTTGGCTTTTAATGTGTGTCCCGATAGTAAAGGTATGTTCATGAATTGGAAGAAGTTAGTGGAAACATTCATGACATTTACTTCAAAACTGCTTTCCGGGTTACCTTTTTCCATTTGCATCCCAGTACCTGATATACCTTTCAGATAACTGATGTCTGCCAATAATTTGTCTTGTACACCGGAAAATTTGGATATACGTTCTATTAAAGCCAGTTTCTCTTCATTCTTCATAAACATATAATCTATGGAGAAACTTAGTATATTGGCTTTTTCTTTTTTCAGTCAATGTGTTGAATAGGGTAGATTCCGTTTTCTCCGCTTGCATATAAAGAGCTACGGTAAATGCGACAAAAACCCAGCATATAAAAAATTGGATGCCTAACAGAATATTCCGCATTCCATGTTTATGACGTTTTATCTCACTGCCATGAATCTCTGTCTGGATGGGTGTGTAATGTATGCGCAATACAGTTATAAAGCATAATATCATACATAAAAATAAGATGAATACCATATACTCTGCGGTCTGTATAAACAAGAGGTTCTTTTCAATGATAAGAACGTAATTAAATAAATTGAAATTCAAATAGGGACTGATTATTTCAATCAAGCAGAACGTAAACAAGAAAGCGATGAATGCAATGATGACAGACTGGACAAAGAGTTGGTAAAAAGTTGCTGGTTTCCACTGCCCATAACTTTGCGTATCCCGTATTCACGGTTACGATTCAAAAAGTTCCCATAAGAAAATGGAAGAAATTAAGAAGTCCGGTCAGTAAAATCAACAGGCCTACTATCATGGTTATTCCTGCAAAATAAGGAGCAATGGACTTATCCCAAAATTCCTCTCCAAAGGGCGAGGCGGTTATAGCTGTTTCTTCGTCATATATGTGGTGCTTCATATTTATGGAGCGAAAACGGGCTTCTAATTTTCGAGCTGTTTTACCCGGATGTAGCAGGGCAAAACCAAAACCTCCGGTCATATTATTACGACCGTTGAATTGCAATGTTCCTTCACTGTCATTCAAAGTCAGCATGTCCAGTTTCTCAAGAAAACTCAGGCTGGTATTCAGGGGAATATCTTCTATCACGGCTTGAATGGTATAGGCTATGCCTCCAGTACGAGGAGTGGTATCCGGTGCTGTAAAAAGACGTTGTGTCAATATCATACGTTTGCCTATGGGATTTTCTGATTCACCGAAAATCCTTTTTGCTAAAGAGCGGGTCAGTATGATGGCATTGGGGGTGTTGGAGGCTACTGCCCATGATCCCTGTAGTATTCGGGGAGTGAATACTTTCCTAAAAAAAAGAGAGTCTACTTCCATTGTCATCAAATGATCGTATGGCAATTCTTTCCCTTCTTTTATCTCTACGTTGTAACTCCGCTCTCGGGGATAAACGGTAAAGGTAAAATCTTGAACCTCATCGAATCTAAGTTTGCGCAATTCTTCAATCGTTGTTGCCGGAATACCAGAATACAAATCTCCCCGTGTTGTACATAAATTTATGTCTGCTATGAGTTCTTTATTGGAAAAGCAAGAATCTACTTCGCTGATGAACCGGCTACAATAAAGACAGATACTAAAACATAATATCCCGACGGATAGCCCTACGATAGATATCAGATTTTGTATCTTATTTTTTTAATAAGTGGCGCATTGCCATTTTTATATAATGCCTTAACATATTTCCGTTGTTTTATAAAATTATTCTGTTTTCATGATTTGTGTCGGATTAATATATGCCGCCTTTTGTATTTGGTATGCTAAGGTGCCCAGTGATATGATTATTACCAACAGCAATGATATGATAAAAATGTCTATACTGACAGGTGCCCTTACTGCAAAATCTTGAGTATAGGTATTTATCAGATAATAAGCCAAAGGAATAGCTATGACAAATGCTATAATTAAAACGGTTATATATTTGCGGAATAACAGTCGGTAAAGGTCTTTGGCACTTGCACCGTTCACTTTACGAATCGCTATTTCCCGATATCGTTGGCGAATGTCAAAAAGAGAAATCCCTAACAGACCAAGACTGGAAATAATAATAGCCATACCTGCAAAAAATAGAATAAATAGTGGCTGTTTGGCGGTCTTGTGTATACATCGCTTTGATATCATCTTCCAGGAAAGTATATTCAAAGTCTTCACTTCCATAGACTTTATATTCCAAATTACGTAAGAAATCAATCACTTCTTTCTTTTTGCCGGGTGTATAAGCTATCTGATAAAGATCACCACTGAACCGTGCTCCGACAGGATAGATAGTAGGCTTGATTCCAGATGTCAAATGTCCTTCAAAATAATCCTCTACTACTGCAACGATAGGTTGAAGAGAAGCGTTAGCATTAGCCCTTTTTGATTTTCTTCAATCACTCCAGCGCCATTGATTGAAGTATAGCCTAATGCTTTCAGTGCGGCTTTGTTTACAACAAAAACAGTGCGCCGGTTTTCTTTATTTATATCGGGTATCTCACCTTCAATTACTTTTATATCATATAATTTGAAAAATGCAGGAGTGGCGTAATGAATATTCAGAAACACCTTTTCTCCTTTATTGTTCAGATAGTTTGTACCAAAGGTAGGAGTAAGGATATTTTCATTGCTAGGTTCGTACAATTCAATAAAAGGACATGCATTAAGTTCATTATCCAATTGCATGACACGTTGGCGACGTTGTTGCATACTTTCATAAGTATAACTGCTAAAATCTTTCGATTCATATACTAAATTTACATTCATTATGTTTTTAGTACGAAAGCCGGGTTCGGTATTTAACAACATTCCAAGTTGTCGATTAAAATAAAGTGATAATACCACTAACAAAAAGTTATAATATACTGTGCCCCTAGAAAGAACATACGAAAATGTTTGGAATGACTTTGGACACCGATAGAGCGAATGGAAAGAATGGGGGAGGTGTAATTGTATTTAATGTATGGATAAATAGAAGTTATTACTGGTAACAATAATAAAATACTTGCCGAAAGCCATCCGTCGAAAGCCGTATAAGAAAAGTGAATGTCGAACAAATATTCAGTAGGGGCAGACATTATTTCAATAATAAGCCAGGATACTAATAAGGCGCTCAGAACTAGTAATGTATTTTCAATCCATATATTGGCAAACAATGTTTTGCCGCATACACCAAATACTTTCTTCAATCCATATTCTTTTCCGCGGCGTAATAATGCTACCAGGTAAAGATTAATAAAATTCAAGATGCCGGTGAGGAGCAATAACAGGCATACGCCCGACAAAATGATTAAGTGGGAATGGTTTCCCGAAAGAAACATAGCAGGTTCACGGTCTGTTAAAGAACCGTCCCAGTAAATATCCTTCACAGAAATTAAAGAAAATGTATGTGTGCGAGTGTCATATTTAGGGTCATTTATATACCGTGGAACACTACCTGTCTTATTTATGGCATTTATATCTGTACCGGGTAGGAAACGATAGAGCTCTGTATTCATCCTTTCCCAATGTTGGGATAATTTAGAAGAGAGGATGATATCAAAGTTAATTGTAGTTTTACACTCAGGTTCTCCTACAATGCCTTCTACGGTAATATCTTTGCCATTGCTATAACGTAGTACTTTACCTATCGGATTTTCATTACCGAAAATCTTACAGGCGTATTTTTCTGTTAATAATGCCGACTGAGGTGTTGTGAGAGATAGCTTTCCTTGCACTATAGGATAATGAAATAACTGGAAAAATACACTGTCGGTAACGAGGCAACGTGCCGGAATACGGTTGGTACCGGAAATGACATAGTCCTTTTCCAATGGAATATAGGTGGTCATAGCTTCTACGAAACGATTGTCGATAGAAATGGTATCATAGTTATATTGTTTCAGTCCACTCAGTCCCCGGTTACCTTCTGTATTGGTACAGATAGCATACACATGCTCCCTGTCGATGCAATGTGTGTCCACTGTCAGTTCCCTATGGATATATCGCATCAAGATGATACTGCATGCCAGACTGAATGCCAGTCCCAGTAAATTAATGATAGTATACGATTTAGAACGCATTAAAAAGCGCCAAGCATATTTCAGTGTTTTCATATTTAATGTGTGTTTATTCTGATCTTATAATTTTTGCGGGATCAATTTGAGCAGCTTTGTGTATTTGCCAAATTAATGTGCTTGATGAAATAAAGGAAATGATAGCTAGAACTGCTAAATAAATTCCTATATCTACAGGTATTTTTAGTACAAAATCCCGTGTATACATATATATGAGGTAATAGGCAAGTGGAATAGCCAATACAAATGCACAACCTATTACTTTGATATATTTGCGGAACAATAGCAGGTAAAGGTCTTTCATCCCTGCGCCATTTACTTTGCGGATGGCAATTTCACGATAACGTTGTCGGATATCAAATAAGGATAATCCAAATAATCCCAAACAGGAGATGATGATTGCTATCAAGGCAAAGACAAAGTAAATGTTTGCTGTTTGACGGTCCTGAGCATAAAGTTTGTGGACTTCATCTGTCAACCAAGTATAGGTGAAGTCTTCGGTATTATATATTTCTTTCTCTGTTTTCTTCAGATATTCTATGACTTCTTTTTCTTTATCGGGGTTGACGGCAATCAAAAAATCGCTGTTGCCGCTGCTGGGCCCTACGACAAATGCCATCGGTTTTATTCCTTCAGTGAGATGGCTTGGGTAATAATCGTCTATTACAGCCACTACAGGCATAAGTTTGGTTCCACCTTCTTCCATTTCTCCTTTTTCGCTGACACTAATCCAAAGCGGGGATTCGCTGCGTACAAAAGCATCTTCTAGCCGAGTATAGCCCATAGCTTTCATTGCTGCTTTGTTCAGTACCATTTTATTGTCACTCCAACCTTCAAATTTTTGGGGGATTTCTCCTTCCAGTACTTTTAAATCATATAGTTGGAAGAATTGTGGACAAGGAAATAGGGTGAGCATGGGTTGACGGGTATCCTGGTCATTTAACAACATGCAGATAGAGCCTCCCCTTAATATAGAATAATGGGAATTCATCCACATTTCAATGTGAGGACACTCGTTTAATAGTTGCTTGCTACGGTCTTGGCGGGCAAAGCGCTCATTGCGCTTTTCTTCTGTATCAGAGCGCAGATAATTTTTGTTTTCGTGTAACAACTCAGCTCTGAGAATTCTTTCTGTCCGATATCCGGGAGAGGTATTCAGCAGGAAATGCAGTTGCTTGCCAAAGTAAAAAGGACAGGATAAGGAGTAATATGGTTATAATGTATTGAAAAAAAAGGAATGTCATACGTACAGTGATAGCATGACGGTTTGATGTTATTGAACGGATAGACACAATAGGAGGGAGATAATTATATCTGATGTATGGAAAATAGAAGTGACCAAAGGTAATAATATGATGAATCCCAAAGACAATTGCCAGTCGAATGCCGAATAGCTAATTTGTTCATTCATTAACCGGCTGACTGGTACTTGGGTTGCTTCTATCAACAGCCAGGCGGTTAGCAATGCGGCAAAGGCTAATAACAGATTTTCTATCCATATTTGTAAAAACAAAGGTAGACGCTGCAAGCCGAATACTTTCTTTACTCCATATTCTTTAGAACGTTTCATCATAAATACCATATAAATATTGATGAAATTCAATATACCTACCAATAATAGCAATATGGTTACTCCTGAAAGAATATACAGGTGTGTACGGTTACCGAATTGCATGATGGAATCGTAATCGTCATCGTGACCAATGGAATTTCTCCAGTATAAATTTTTCCAAGTAATAAATTCCCAGCGTATTCTGTTTCCCCTTTTGTCCTTTCTGTACACATTGCTTGCTTTGTTTATCTTATCCAGATCTACACCGGGGAGTATGCGCATCAGTGATATATCCATACGTTGCCAGTGTTCCACCAATCTGTATGATACCAGTAGATCGAACCGAAGTAATGATTTGCATCCCAATTCTCCAATCACTCCCTTGATGGTGATGTTTTTACCATAATATTCCAATACTTTTCCTATCGGATTTTCTTTACCAAATATATTACGGGCATAGCGCTGGGTGATGATGGCGTCACCAGGGGCATCTAAATGGGCCTCACCGGCTGCAACCGGGTAGTGGAAGAAATGAAAAAAAGTGGAGTCAACTGCTGCTATATTCATTGCATAGTTACTGTTTTCATATACCACATTGTCTCGCTGCTGTAACATCAGGCGGCATTGTTCCACTATTTGATGGTCAGGAATATAAACAGAATCAGTTTCAGACCAACCTTGTTGCAAACTTCCCGGATGAAGATTTCCTTCTATATCCCGTATAGGAATGATGATATGTTCCGGATCTACGCTATGTGCATCCACCGTCAGTTCCCTATGGATATATCGCATCAAGATGATGCTGCATGCCAGACTGAAAGCCAGTCCTAGCAAATTAATGATAGTATACGATTTAGAACGCATTAAGAAGCGCCAGGCATATTTCAAAGTTTTCATGTTGCATGTTTTATTTTAATATCAATTCTTCTGCGTCACCAAAGGTATCATATCCTGTGATAATTACAAATTCCCCAGGCTGTAAACCTTCAGTGATTTCATATTGAAGCGGGTTTTGGCGTCCTATATTCAATGGAACTTTTACAGCTTTTGTTTTTGATGGGTTTATTTTGTAAATCCATTGTCCTCCAGTAGACTGGTAGAAATTTCCACGTGGGATAACTATAGCTTGTTCGGGTTGGCCCAATTCTATTTGTACCCGGAAGCTCTTTCCTACACGGACATTCTCGGGCATTTCTCCGGTAAATACCAAATCTACATCAAACATACGGTCTTTTACCTCAGGAACTACTTTAGTAATTCTCAGGGGGTAGCGTTTCCCTTGATAGTTTACGGTAGCCGGAAGACCTGTTGTGATGCGGTCAATGTAATATTCACTTAAAGAAGTATGAATTTTATATTGATCCAGCACTTTTATTTCAGCTATACTTTCTCCCGAAGCAACCTGTTGGCCGGGAGTTACTTTCACAAAACTTAGTTGGCCGCCAATCGGAGCTTTTATTATCAAATCCTCCAACCGTTCTTCTGCACGTTTCAGTTTTTTGCTTTCACGTTCCAGATCATTTTTCAATAATTCTTTGCGGATAAGGGTTACGGATGAATCATGTTTCAGGCTTTCCATTTGTAATGCCGTATTTTTCAGTTTATACTTATATTCATCTTCAGATACTTGAAGCTCAGCCTTGCTCTTAATTCCCATTTTGAATTCCTCTTTGTCCAGTCCGAAGCTCTTGCGCAGTCGTTCCATCTCATATTGTGCCTGTAATGTCTGTTGCTTCAGTGTCAGACTCTTTTGTTCCATTTCTATCTCTTTTCTTTATAAGTGATTCGTTGTTTTTCCCATTCGTCACGTTGGTCTTCAATGGAACGAATCAGATCCGATTAGTCAATATCAACAAGGTGTCACCTTGTTTCATCATATTCCCTTCTTCTCCAACAATGCGGTCTACACTGCCGGCTTCACGAGTATTTACTTTGATGGTAAGAATGGGTTGCACCAGTCCTTCCACATCTACATACTCCATAAATTTGTCGTCTTTTACTTCGGCTATCTGAATGTTGTCTGTTTCGATACGCAGCTTGCGAGGACCTAATGAAAGGCTTATCACATAGATAAGGAAGATAATGAAGGCCAGTGCAGCTATCATATAGTAGCGATAGCGGATGTACCACGGTTTCTTTTCAATTTTTATATCCATTAGTTTATGTTTTTTGATATAATTTTTTTTTTATTTCTTTTTTTAGTATGGCGATAATACAAAGATCATTTATATCTGCCGTGTAGTTAAGGTTTAGGTATAGTACATGAAATCTCTGCTTTTCTGAGGAAATCATATCCCGTCATACTTCTAATACCATAATACAGACTCCAATAAGTTTTCAAAGCTGTTATATAATTTCTCCGTGCGGTATCTTTTTCTGTAATGGCGGCATTGAGGTCCAGAATTGTCGATTTTCCTAAGATATAAAGCCGACGTGCTACATCGTGGCGCCGGTCGGCCGTCTTGTCCGTCTTGGCGGCTACTGCTACACGGTATGCTTGAAGATTGAATTGACGGACCATTTTACATACATTCAATTCAAAATCTTTCATTCCCTGTTCAGCCTGTGTATCTACTAAGTCTACATTGGAACGAGCTACACGAACGCGTCCTTTTCCACGACCCCAATCCAGGATAGGTAAAGAAATACCAATACTGGCATATTGTTGGTTCATGGGGTTTCGGTAAGAATCTGCAAATTTATTTCCGGTTTGAGAAAGCCCGAATTGTACATACAGGTCGGCTTTCAAACCTGCATTGGCTTTTGCAGAAGCTAATGCGCTGCGGCTTTCTAATTGTTTGCGTTTATAAGTGTCAGGATCGGGACTGTTTTTGAATGCCAGTTGTAATGCTTTTTGTAAAGGGATTTCGAGTTGAGGAATGCTGTCTTCCGGAATGACTCGTAAATTTATTTCCCGATTAATGCCAAGGAAGGAACGGAGTGTTTGCATTTGGTCCTCTACTTCGATGCGGGCATTCATCATATTGGTTTCTTCTGTCAGTTTGTTTATTTCCAGCTGTAGCATTTCGTTTTCAGTTATGGTTCCTATATTATATCTTCCCTCGGCATACCTGTATAAAGTATCGGCAGAAGCATAGTTGTAGGCGGCTATGTCAAGATTAGTTTGTGCAGTTGCCAGGTTGAAGAAAAGAGTGCTGGTTTCTGAGGCTACAAGTTCCAATGCTTCTGCATATGCTTTACGGGCTTCCCGGTAGCGAAGGGGTTCGATACGGTGATCCCATTTTAAAGAATTATATCCAAAAAGTTGCTGCTCGTAACCTATTACTATGGGTTGGGTGTTATACGCTGTATGATTATCTTCAAATTCATCAATGCGTTGGGTGGTACTTTTTACAAACAAGCTGCCACCGGTAAACCATATATTTTGATTTATTTTAAGGCTGAGATCTGTGCTTAACTGGTCTTGCTGGATAAATTGATTTGTTCCATCCGGTTGGGTAATCTTGTTTATCTCCCGATTTAGGGTAGGAGATGAAGTTAATGTGACGGAGGGAAGATAATTCGCCCGGAAAAAACGGTAGTTCCAATAAGCTGCCCGATAGGTATGACGGGCAGCTTGTGCTTCCGGTGAGTTTTCTTGTGCTATTTCAATAGCTTGTTGCAAACTCAATGTTATTGATTCTTCTTGTTGTGCTGTGGCTGTTTCCGGGCGAAGCAGAAGAGAAAGTGCTATAATACAATATAGTTTCATGTTCGTTTTTTTTTATGTCTTTATACCTATTAGTACTTTTGGCTTATAGTTAGGTGAACAGGAGTGGGTCTTCGGTGTCTTCTTTGGATAAGTCGCTTTTTATTTTGGTTAATGCTTCCTTTGCTTTTTCATGACCGTTGTCTATAGCTTTTTGGAACCAGAACCGGGCTTGTTGTAAGTCTTTTTTTACACCTTTACCCCACTGATACATGCGGCCCAGGTTGTATTGTGCAGGAGCATTCCCCTGTAAAGCAGCTTTGGTCAGCCACTCAGCTCCTTTAGCAAAGTCTTTTTCCATTCCTTCGCCATAACAATACATATTTCCTATATTATATTGAGCTATCGGATTATTCTTATCTGCTGCTTTTTTAAACCAAAAATAAGCTTCTTCAAAGTCTTTGGGAACCCCAAGTCCGTTTTTATATAAATAACCGATATTGTTCATGGCGTCCGTATTACCATGAGCTACAGAACGTAGGTACCAAGTCATAGCAATGTAACAATCCTTACGTACTCCCCAACCGTTTTTATAAAGGCTCCCCATACCAATTTGAGCTTCTGGATTTCCTTGAGTGGCAGCTTTGTTCAACCATTTGAAAGCTTGGCTGTAATCCTTAGTGACTCCCAAACCATATGTGTACATAAAGCCTATATTGTTTTCAGCATACGTGTTTCCGCCCGCTGCCGATTGATGAAAAAGTTTCAAAGCCTTATCATAATCAATTTCACCTCCTAAGCCTTTTAAATACATATCGCCTGTCAGATATTGGGCATGATGGGCCGTATCAATGCGAGCTATCTTTTCTAATAACTCGCGTGCTTTTTCATATTGTCGATTAACATAGTGAGTTTGTGCTTCTTCCCACAATTGATGGCAGTCACCTATATAAAGCATATAGATCTTATTGCCGAATAGAGTTACTATGCTTGCTATAAGGCATAAATTGATAGCTATTACTGATTTTTTTTTCATAACTTAATATATTAGTATTGTAGACTAATCAAATAGCGTGCCATTATCTTATCTCTTTGTTTACCAGATTTTTGTGGGATAAAAGATAATGATGTTTCTGTGCGGATACGCACTATTATTGTGCGTATCCGCACAGACAACACATTAAAAAAAACAATATCTTTGCAAAAAAGCGGATAGAAAATCTTTTATTCGTATAACAAGATATATTGAGGATAAAATAATGAATGCAAAAGGAAAAATATTGATTATAGATGATAATGAGGACGTGCTTTTTTGCACTAAACCTTTTATTGGATCCCTACGTGGAAAAAATAAAAGTTACTACTCAACCGACTCGTATTGAGCATTTCATGACTACTTTTCAACCTGATGTTATTCTGCTTGATATGAATTTTCGTCGGGATGCTATCAGCGGGCAGGAAGGATTCGATTGTCTAGAGCAGATATTAAAGTTAGATCCGCAGGCTATTGTCTTGTTTATGACTGCTTATGCGGATACAGATAAAGCAGTACGGGCCATTAAGGCTGGAGCTATTGACTTTATTCCCAAACCTTGGGAAAAAGAAAAACTACTTGCTACGCTTTCATCGGCTATCAAACTTCGTGATTCTCGTAAAGAGGTCAGGCAACTGAAAGAACAAGTTGTAGCATTGAGCGCGCAGGATGAAGAGATGCCTCAAATGATAGGTCACTCAGTGCCTATGCGAGAGGTTTTTGATACTATTCGGAAATTATCGGATACTGATGCTAATATTTTGATATTGGGTGAAAATGGAACCGGTAAAGATTTGGTGGCCCGTTCTCTACGTTATTTTTCTCCTCGTCGTGAATGTCCTTTTATAACGATTGACTTGGGGAGCATACCTGAATCATTATTCGAAAGTGAATTGTTCGGCTATGAAAAAGGGGCTTTTACAGATGCCCGCAAAGCAAAGGCGGGACGTATGGAGGTGGCATCAGGAGGAACGCTTTTTTGGATGAAATAGGGAATTTGTCATTACCTATGCAGGCCAAATTACTAACAGCCATAGAAAAACGGCAGATTTCACGTTTGGGAGCAACGGATATAATTCCTATTGATGTTCGGTTGATAAGCGCAACAAATGTAAATATCCGAGAATTGGTGGAGGAGGGTAATTTCCGTCAAGACCTGTTGTATCGTATCAATACGATTGAGATTACTATTCCTCCATTGCGGGAAAGGGGAGAGGATGTTCTCTTACTGGCTGATTATTTCTTACAAAGGTATACTCATAAATATAAGAAAGAGATAAACGGACTGAGCCGCGAAGCCAAGCAGAAACTCATGCGTTACCATTGGCCGGGTAATGTCCGCGAATTGCAGCATGCCATAGAACGGGCAATTATTCTTTCGGACTCGCCATTGTTAAAGCCTGCAAATTTCATGTTGCAGCCACAACCCGAGAAGAGGGTGAATACGGATGAGATACTGAACTTGGAACAATTAGAACGCAATGCCATAGAACGTGCTATGAAACGCAGCGAAGGGAACTTGAGTCGTGCAGCGGAATATTTGGGGATTACCCGTTACGCTCTTTATCGGAAACTTGAAAAATTAGGGTTATGAGTCGTTTACAAACTTTACGGATGATAGCTTGTATGTTATTAATGGGGTAGTAGCTATAGCTGCATATCTCTTTTATCAACATTCGCTCTATTTTTGCTTGTTTTTTTCGCTGATGATTATGGCAGGTATTATCATTTATATCTGTCAGTGGCAGTATAAAACGACCCGTATGATATCGCGAATGATAGAAGGTATTCGTTATGCAGATTTCTCTTTGAGTTTTTCTACCCAGCACAAAACTCGTACAGAACAACGATTGGCACAAGAAATAAATAATGTTGTTGCTGAATTCCGTACTCGGTTGTCCGAGAATGAAGAGCGATATCAATATTATGAAACATTATTGAATACTGTTGACAGCAGTTTGCTGGTAGTAGATAGTCTGTGCAATATACATTGGATGAACCGGGCAGCCATGCAGGATTTGTGCGGCTATCGTATTCATTCTGTCAGGGAATTGGCTCTGTTAAATTCTGATTTTCCTACTATTATCCTGTCATTACAGCCTGGAGAGATTAAAACAGTACGAATACATAAAGGAGATATTATACAAGAATTGGCTGTTACGGTATCTGAATATTCCGCTCAACATGGTACGGAACTCCGGTTGGTTAATTTAAAGAATATCCATGCTGTATTGGAGGAAAATGAGATGGAAGCATGGCAGAAGCTGATTCGTGTACTCACTCATGAAATAATGAACTCCATTGCGCCCATTATTTCATTAAGTGAAACATTAAGTGAGCGTGCTGTACAAAATGGTATGAATGAGAGAGATTACAATATCATGTTGCAAGGGATGCAGACTATTCATAGAAGAAGTAAAGGGTTGCTGAATTTTGTGGAAAACTATCGTAAACTTTCTCGTCTGTCTGTTCCGATACTGGCTCCAGTAAATATAGGTGATTTACTGAGTGATATGAAAAAACTGTTTCCTAATAAAAACATACAATATATATATAAAGTAGAAAACCCAGAAACGACACTGATGCTGGATCGTTCACAGATAGAACAAGTATTAATCAATTTACTAAAGAATGCAGGTGAGGCTTGTGTAGAGCAAATCTATCCCGAAGTTATCATTAGCACACATTGTGATTTAGAAAAACATCTATTTTTCCTTTCTGTCTGTGATAATGGTAGTGGCATTCTTCCAGAAGTATTGGATAAAATCTTTGTTCCTTTTTTTACAACGAAGCCAACAGGTAGTGGTATAGGACTCAGTTTATGCAAACAAATTATGAATTTACATGGTGGAAGTATCTCGGCGAGTAGTGAAATCGGAAAGGGGAGTTGTTTTACACTGAAATTTCTTTGTTGCGGATAAAAAAAGTTTTAAGGTTAATGTTTTGATTTATAATTTGATAAGTAATGATGCGAAAAAAAAGTAGAAAAAAATCGCTTTAAATATTTGCATATATAAAAAAAGCCGTACCTTTGCATCGCTTTTTTGAGAGATAAGGCGATTGAAAAATAAAAAAGATTCGGGGTGTAGCGCAGTCCGGTTAGCGCACCTGCTTTGGG
>VOFD01002258.1_pt1 | contig 46371 bp, 50 predicted proteins | sample 5384101 | NCBI WGS metagenome assembly VOFD01 (sample SAMN12384723, study PRJNA508395) | human gut metagenome | isolation source: healthy gut C | host: Homo sapiens
TACTAATTATCTTCTAATTTACAAGACTTTTTCCTCCATTCTTATAAGATGATTATTAAGGGTTACTAAATGGCATTTAAGTTTGCGACAGATAGCAGCCTTTGACTTTCCTTCAGCAAGCATCTTATCAATAAGCTCCGCTCTCCTATCAAGCTTATAGTGAGTGTTTTTTCACCAGCTTGCCGGCCTAATTTTTTCCCTGAAGCTTTTCGCCATGCCAATCCTTCTTTGGTGCGTTGGGAAATAAGATCACGCTCAATTTGGGCAGATAAACCGAAGGCAAAAGCCAGTACCTGGCTATTGATGTTATTCCCCAACTCATATTTTTCCTTCACTGTGAGCACTAATGTCTCTTTGATCATGCAAAGGTTAAGCATTGACATTATGCTCATTAAGTTACGACCTAATCGGCTAATCTCAGAAAGTATAAGAGTATCACCTTTCTTCATTTTTTTTTCAAGAGCGGCCCCAGCTTTCTGTCCTTTGCAGCCTTTGTGCCTGATACTGTTTCAGAAATCCACTTATCAATTATTAATTGACGTTCATTGGCAAAATTCTGAACTTCAAATTTTTGATTCTCGACTGTTTGTTTATCGGTTGAAACTCTGATGTATGCGTAAATCATTTTTGCCTGTGAAGATAGTGATATCATACAGGGTAAACAAACAATGATTCAAACGTCCGTCAAAACTGAATAGGTATGAAACTGAATGAAGCAATTAAGGTGAATAGTATTAACGATGAGTATATCACATTGATAAACTCTGAAGGGCATCCCTACGTATAAGTAAAGCTGACCTAACAAAAATAATCAGAGATAATATGCCTGTGGCCACACAAGCTCAAAAAGGCTTATTGGATGCCGGTTCCGACAGGTTTGTGAAAGCTAATGGATTGTCTGTTTCAGCGGAATCGGCTTGTGTCAAGTTGTATTCAGCGATAGGTAGAACTGCCGTAACCGCGATTGTTACCACCGGTCGAATTGAGGAAAAACCTGCGGCGTATTTTTGCTGTCATTTTCAATGGCCAGCAATGGTTACTATTATGGCTTCGTCAAAAAAACTAAATAATAGCGGGGTGGATGCAACGTTCTATTATGTAAAAGATGGAAATCAAGTTTCAATATATATGGTTTCATCCGTAGATTATTCAATAACACATGTATCTCCTTTGTTGGAGTTCGGGAACTTTACCTACCACCTTAAACAAGAACCGTTACCGGAAGAGGCTGTACGAATTGATGTTGAATAATATAGGGGCACAATGCCCCCTATACATAGTTTGTTATTTGCATTACAAATACATTTATACTATTTCCCCTTGTGTTCTTAAGATATATATTCCCATTAACTTCTTTCTTGCTCATAACAAGTTTACCGGTAGAATTAAAATCAGTAGAGAAAACTGATTCATAGTAGCCAATCATTGCAGCTCCAGGTTGTGCACCAATGACGAATAAACCAGTTGAACCTAAATCGCCAGACCTTACCATATAATCCGTAATGAGAGACTTTTAAATCATATTCTTCGCCTGGAGCTAATGTAACTTGCCAAGAAGGAAACATCAGACTTTTTATAGTCTTAGATAAATCTGATTTATTAATCAGTAAAGGATTACCGGAGGCATCCAGTAAGGTGATATACTCATTATTGATAGTATTCACCTTTGTTGCTTCATTCAGTTTCATACCTATTCACTTTTAACGGGCATATAAATTCATGCATTTTTACCACCTTTTGATGGTGTAATATCACAAGTAAAAATGACGTATAATGTACGCCCTCTAAAATGAATAGTATGAAATTGAATGAAGCCGCTCAGGTGAACACCGTCAATAACGAATATGTCACCTTGATAAATGCTAACGGTAATCTGCTGAAGATAAATAAGGCAGACCTTGCAGAAGTAATTAGGGACAATATATCTGTTGCCACCACAGATAAAAACGGTCTATATGGCAAATCGTACGTAGTTAAGGCGTTTGCAACAAGTAGCACAGACACTAAACTTATAAAACTATTCTCATGCAAAAAAAAGCGGATTCTCCGGTAAGATATCCCTGTTGTTTCGGCGATCTGAATCAGGAGTTATATCAGAGTTTAGCGTCTATTCGAATACCTATCATACCCTTGAGAGGATTTCTGATATAGAGATTTATAGACATGCCGGAAATCATAGTAATATTGCATTTTACCGTGATGAAGAATATGTATATGCATATATGCCATCCAACTATTATTATCTTTATTGTAAACTGGAATTTTTATTTGTTGGAAAACTAATTCTTGAAGTAGCAGAAGTAGATATTAGTACGTTAACGAAAATACCACTCATTGAATAGTACTATAGATATATGCTTAATGAAAGAGCCGGAACAAAAAACTTCCGGCTCTCCATGCGTTAGAATGATGTAACAGGCCTGACTCGGTACTTACCTGTTGTTTTAGTACTGCTCCCGCGAAAACCGCTTTGAAAAAATAATGTCCACACGTGCGTAGCCGAGAACTCGGTAGAGGAATGGTAGGGGCCTCTTTCCAGTTTTGTAGCACCGTTGATTTTAGCCAATGCCGCATTGATCGCGCTAAATTTCGCGTACATCAGTCCCAGTTCCCCCAGTGATGGCAACCACCATGAACCAGCGGTCAATCCTCCATTACTATATGTAGCACAATATCCCGGTGCATAACCGTCTCCATCCTCCGCAAAGGCGGATGAAGTCACAATCTTACTGGTGTTACTCTGTCCGGCATAATCTACGTCAGCAGTCGCCTTGGATGTTGTTGTGATCGCACCACCTGCACCGGCGACAGCACTCCAGGGAAATGAAGATTCGTGGGGTGCAATCAACAACCGTCTACCGGATGATATTATGGCTACACCAACAGCATCCGTTCGGGAGATTGACCACTGTTCCCAGGGAATAAGAATTTTATTCTTATCGCTGTCCAAATATACAATCCAAACCTCACCTTTTGTAGCTGGGACAAATGGCGCCAAAGCGTTAGCTAAATCTGTTTTTGCTATTTTGAGAGGATTTCCATTGGCATCCATTAGCATTATATATTCGTCACTAATACTGTTTATTTGTGCAGCTTCGTTCAATTTCATACCTATTCAGTTTTGACGGACGATAGGTATGAAGCAATCAGGAGATATTTAAACTTCCACTTTTTAGAATGTAAATTCCTTGACATAGTATTCCGCATCCGGTTCTTCTGAAACTTCTACCGGTGTCTGAAAAGTAAATCCAATATTATTGCTGTAAGCAAAGTCTATATCGTTCTTTCCATTCGAACAGATATAAATATCAAGCATTCCATTTTCTGTAGTCGAACTTTTGTATAGTAATCGTACTTTACTAATACATTTACTGGAGACTCCTAATTGAACAACGTTCTGCAATTTGCTGTAGCCATCTAACGCAATGTAGAATAATTGGGAACAAGGAGCATTATTCGTATATCGACTTCCTACATTGAGCAATACCGAACTTGCCATATAACATTTACGACTTATAGCTACTCTATACCATTTACCATTAAGAGCACCTGCCATAGAGAATGTACCGCATCCTCCTGACTTTGCTATTTCTTTAGGGGTGGTCACTATACTGTTGCCATTAGCGTCTATTCCTCTCACCTGGGTAGGTACACCACTACTTAACTCATTTTCCTTCATACCATATACTTTTTAACGGACGTTTAAATCATATCAAAAAACGCCCAAATTCGACATTCAATTTTTAATCTCGTTTTTGTTTAATAATTATACCTTATCAATCAGCATATCAACTATTATAATACACTGAAGTAGCAAGTTCGCAACGGTCATACATATCTTTGCTTGAAACCGTATAGTCGTTAGTATTGGTAATCCACCACTCGACATAATTAGTACCTAAAAGGCGGCATTTCCGGGCAACGACATTCAACCGACGCGGGAATGTACCTATCTTCACCTGTTTCACCCTCAAACCATTGTACATAAAAGGATATGAACCGTTTTCACAACTGACATACACACTACCCGGATTCCCGTAGAATATCATTTCCGATTCGAAGCCGTCAAGATCAAGCGAATTGGGCAAGGTCATATAGTGCGTTTCATTACCTTCATTCTTGGTAAAGATAAAATTGAGTCCCTGGGTCAGATCAGCTTTAAAGGCTTCCGCAGTATAGTTATTGAGGCTTACTTCACGAAAAACCTTTTGAATGCCAACCTTAAATATACCTTTGTCACACACAATAGAACCGTCTGAGCCAAAAAGTATATTTCCCTTTGCAAAGCTCGCGTCACCTGTCCGTCCATTGATCCTACAAATGATATTACCGTCAGCATCCTCAACCTGTACATTCTTTACGACCAAATCGTCAGCATCGATATATTCAGATTTGATCTTCTCACTCAACAGTAATTTGGTAGCAATGAAAACCCAGTCCACGGCTTTCTCCCAATATCCTGACTGGCTTGCAACTGAAGTCTGAGGATTATTAGCGGATGAGGAAGTATGTGACTTCAGACACAGATATAACATATCTTTGTATAATACAACATCGTACCAAAGTTCACCATCGGCTCCCGACAGATATTGCTTCCCTTCCGCCCAATTTGTCTGACGCATACGAGCGCCACGGTCACCTTTAGCGCCATCATCAGGAGCCGCCGTAACACTAAAAGTTGATGCTACTATCTGTTTCTTAGCCATAACCACTCACGATTTAGTTCCTTGTACATAGCCAGTAATGTTACCGCCTGCACTCTTTACATCTGCATATGTTAGCTTACATCCGGTGGTAGTAGGCGCATTGGCAGGTGTAAAGGCCGTACCGTCAGCCTTCGTGAAAGAAGTCTTGAACGTAAATCCGCTCACTTCCTCACCCGTTCCTACCCGCTTTACTTTGTAAGTAGCTGTTACCTCACTGGTAGCACCGCTACTGGTAAGCATCGTCGGACCACTGTAGTTTATTGCCAGGAATAACGGATCAGTCCCATCGCTCACCTCGCAAATGGCAGTAGCAACTACCTCACCACCGATGATAAATTCAGCCCTTACACTTAGCTTGGAATCAACATCATCCGCTACCAATGAAACACTGTTGGCCGTTGACCATGCTGTAGTTGACGGCATCTTATACCATTTTAAGGAATAGTTGCTCTGAGGCACCAATGAGCCACCCTTGTAGAGTTCCTGAGTCACTTTAACGGTAGCTGTATCACCATCAATAATACCGCCATCGGAAGGATACAGGAAACCGTAATAGGCGGAGTTGCTAAACTCCGAGATGGCAAGCGGTATCTCAGAAGTATAGCCAAGATTATGCCCGGAAGCTTCGATTTCTCCGTCCATGCGGATAGTGTCCGCGTCCATGTTGGAAGCACTGGCAAGATTTCCTACAATCTTCAATGCCGGTACATTCACAGAACCATTATTGTAAGTAGTGGTCTGCAACTTACCGGCTACCGCAGCCGGAGCAGTAGCCAATCCGGAAGCGTTGAACGTTACTAAAGTGTTATTGTAATACCACTTCTCGGAACCCGACACAATCGGCTTGATCACGTTTTCATTGCCTGAGCGCATGACCGGATAGATGACAGGCTGGTTGGCCGCTACGCTCCAGTCCGGCACACATTTACCCGTATCTTTCTGGTACATCTGCACAAGCGGCTTAGTAGATCGAATATTCCCTTGAGCACTGTCACCGTCTATTATCATCCCGACGTAAAGAGAACCTGCAACATCACTCATCTTGTGCCTCCTCTCCGTTAATTGGATTATCTTCTGCCACAGATTCCTCAGTATTGTCCTGAACCGGCAAAGAATCCTCAGCAGGTAATTCATTACTTTCTTCATTCTGTACCTCCTCTCCAATTTGATTTCCGCCGGCTTCGATCAGTCTGGCAGCTTCCTGTTCTGTCAGAACCTGCCCGGCAATACCCCTCACATATTCCTCAGGTTCAAACCTCACCATACGAAGGTCACTCTCATTAACGATAAAATCACCATCAGCAGTCCGGTGGCGGACATCGATCACACCCGCACGCCGAGCGATATCGGCGGAAACTTTCAAATACTTCATTTCTCTCATATACTTCATTTTTAATTAGCCCCTGGCTATTATTACTTCATTCGTACCTGTACGGATTGGATCACCGCTCTTAGTAGTAAGTACCGTATAAGGACCGATCTCATAGACTTCCGGATAAACCGACATTTGTAAGCCACCAGTCAGGCGCAGGCTGTCGGCTATTACTGAAACTGAACTACCATGTCCGATCTCCACGGCTGTAGCACCCGCAGCGGATGACTTCTTAAACCACTTCACAAAAAAGAACCTGTTGATTTGCTCTTCAGTCAGTTCCTCTTTGTTCGTCAGTATCTTCACAAAAAAAAGTCATATTAGCCATTCCCTTGCGGATAATGTTGCCATTCGGGGTGTAGACAAATGCCTTAATCGGAGGAATCTTATAGACTATGGCCGTCTCAGCCATCAGGGTATCATCCACAGGTGCCGAAGGCTTGGTGCCGGTATAGTAAGCGGCACGGCAACGGATGATGCTCAGATATGTATTGTCAGCATCGATACGTAATGTCTTTGTACCTTGCCCAGATACATATTCGATGTTAAGATCCGAAGCATTGATCAAAGTCTCTTCTCCGTTCTCAACCTTATACCACCAATACGCGACGTTGGCATCCGCTACCGTTTCGCTACCCATTTTCAATGCAGCAGTGATATCTATGTATTGGTTATCCTTTAGGGGTTATAGGTTATCTTGGCAGGCTGATTGATACTCAGTGAAAGCTGGTCATCACTCTTCTGGATTGAGTTCAGAGTGAATGTATCATTATACACGAGAGTATTGTCATTCCTGGTATCAATGAAAGTAGCCCGGCAAAGAATCTGCACCGGTGAAGAAGGTGACACGTTCTTTTTTCACAAGTAGTGTTCCATCGGCATTCAGAACATAATTACTATTCCCCGAAGTAATCTGGTTACTCTCACTGTTTTCGTACCAGGTAACGGTTAGCTGGCTGCTCTTATCCCCGTTGCTGATAATCTTATCCGGATCAACAATATTGAGGAAAGATTTCAGCTTCATCGGAGTTATTGTACGGTTAGGAATGTACGTGTTGGCATTGGTATAGTAGAACTGCGTCTTACTACCTCCACCATCAATAACAATTCCAAAGCTCGCCTTCAGAGGCGTATAACTGGTTCTGATCGGTTGCGGTTGAACCGAGGTTTTAAGTCCTTTCATACATTTATATAATTTTGAATATCAATACTTCCGGCACCGTCGCGGAGATATGCCGTACAAGTGAATTTCACTTTTCTTGTAGTCCCCCAGTTGCTTGGCATGTCTTCATTCGTCAGGTGTAATACCCGCCCGTTATTGGCATGAGCGACCGACCAGGCGTTATCTTCCGTCACCTGACCGCTGTCACGGGTCCATGACCAATCACCAGGCGAGACATCTAATGAGATGTCATTGTAGCCCCAATACAGAATAGGGGTAAATTCCGCATCGACTTTACCGGCAAAGAAGTTATAACCATTATTGGAAGAGAACACAAGGCTCAATTCTGAATTACCTTCAATCATCGCCCAGTCGGTCGCATTCCATTTAGGTTCCTGAGTGGTTCCGGTAGAAAGACACATCCATTTGCAACCAACATGATAGACTGCATCGAATACTTCCTGTGTGGACTGGTAGGGATCGTTCACCGCATCCTCGGCTGACCACGGGCCACGGTTGTTCTCTGAGCGGACCGGTGTCCCCTGATAGTCTATGCGTAACAAGTCCTGAATAGCAATGCCACGACAGTAGATATAGCTATGACGGTAGTTTATAGGCAGGTTGTCAAACAATGACAATTGTTTTAACTTACCTATAATGATGGCATAGTTATTCTCTTCCAGTATGGGTTTCGTTACGCCATCAAGCATACAGATACACTTCTCGCGGGATGAAATGTACCAATATCCCTGACGATCTTCATTCACCGGATTGCCACGGTGCGATAATATCATCAGCGGCTCAGGTGGATAGTTTTTGCCGCCCGGCACCTCATCATCAGGGAACATGACAGCAGTTATGGTATTGGCCACTGTGTTCACATTTAGAACACGCAGCCAGGAAGTATAAGAATCTCCGGTACCGGAAGCAAGATTATTCACCACGCCATAAACGACATCATTTTCGTCAAGAGCTGTGAAATCATTCTCCCAACGTTTACGCAGTGGTAAACGGTAGGTACCGTCTTCAAAAGGGTTCTATGCTTTCAATCGTGCCTGATTCGGAAAATGAATAATCACTCTCCATAGCTGAAAGACGATTGAAGATAAGTTCTAAAACGGTCAGCGATGACCGCAACTCCATGCGGTCAGCCTGTATCCTCCCTTTATCATCCGCAATTATGCCCTTGCCCGCGATAAGTGAGTCTATGGCTTCGCCAACCTCTAAACCTCCAAATAGACGCAATAGATAGTCAGTACTATCGATTTTGTCCTTACGAAGAAATATATCTTTTAAAATCTCATTGTTATTTGCAATCTCAGCCAATATTCTTAAGGCTGAATATGTGTTTTTATTCGTAGGAATTGTAGTATCCCCTACTTTTATCAAATAGATAGATGATCCTCCCCCACCTTCTCCGGGAGAAGAAACTATTTTCAAGGCAACCTTATTACCATTTACCTCAAAAATAACGTCGCTATTTTCTTCATCTATATGATACATATTACTTTTTGTGGAATAAGACTGACTGCAATGTTCCTCATCTCTTGAGATGTTACTTTATTCTCAAAGATGGAATACACTAAACTAGCAGCCATATAGCAGATAGCTTGCGATACAGGTTCATTCTGATCAATATCTAAGTCTGTATCAAGGGTATATTTCGCTTCATACACGAACATTTCTAATTTAGAATCAGACTTTGCAGAGTATAGCATTAGTACTCTATTACCAGAGTTATTATATCCCATTATGCACACAGGTTTGTAACTCCCAGCCCTTGTATAAGAGTTGCATTGCTGTTTATATTCCTCTGAGTTTAAATCAAAAGCTACAATACAAGTTCTCTTCCAATTAGAAAGTTTGATCGCAATCAAAGACACAAAATCATCAGGAACAGGTATAAGACATTTCCCCTCACTATCCGAGATCACAGTAGCATCAGAAGAAACACCATTTTTCTTATTGACACATCTAACAGGAGAATTCATTTGTACCAAACTTACAGCATCTGGTATAACCGCTTTTATATACTCTTCAATCTTGACCGTATCTTCAGATAGGAGAGAAAGAGTCTCTTCCTCTCCTATTTCATTGAGTATCGCTTTGACTTTACTTATGATCTCCTGTTCAGTCATCATTATTTCCAGTTAGGGAATGAAACACCAATTGCAGCTGCTTTAGCTTGTATTGCAGCTTTATTTCCAAGATCGGCAAAGAGATATTATAAGGTTCACCCATTAAGATATCTTTCGCTTGCTGCGAATTCTTCACATCTGGATACCCCTCAGCACCGCCACTAGTTTCACCAGATTCTGATATATCAGAAGTAGTATCTTGCTCTGTACTTTCCACAACAACTTTATCAAACTTCTGAGTGCCTCCTCTTTGAACTTGCAATGTACCCGTATCTCGAATCAGAACAGATTCTACCTCTTTGATAACCCTCGCTTTAAATTTTGGAGAATTTTCAATCGCTTGCTGAATTACCGGATTTTGAGTTGTGAATGTGGCAGGAACAATGCCAGCAGTCGTTAAAGAGCCATGACGGAAATCAACACGAATATGACCAGTACCCATAGGAAAGACACAACTTTGTTCTATCATTCCATAAATTGCGTATTTTTTCTTATAAATCTTCATATCTTAAAAATTATAGGACGGAGTAAAGCTCCGCCCTTAGATTGTCACAGAATCAGTTTTGAGCGTAAATTACACCCGAATATTTCTCCCAGGAGGTACCATTATATTGATATATATCACCTGCCTTCGATCCTGTAATACCAGCACAAGCAACAGTTAAATAAATGACATCATTCAACTTCGGATTTTCAGGTGCATCAGTGGCATTACTCCAATTAGTGATAGCAGAAGCACCAGGAATATTATCACCATCAATATCCTCACCGTTAACCCAGATATGGGAATAGCCTTTCAACGCCAAAGCATTGATAGAAATGATTGCTTTTCTCTTTGCCTCTTCACCCTCAATCTTTTCAGAGCTGGTTTCTTCGTTCTTGATATAGTAGCGAACAATACCGGACATATCAAGAATGCCACCACTACAAGAATACCCCAGATAATCCAAAGTCGGTTCATGTTTCAAATAGAAATCTCCAAACACGGTGTGAAGTTTCGTACATGAGAATCCCCATTGCTGATCGGAAGTCATTGTGATATCCTTATGCTTGGTAAAATCAATATTCTGAATTTGTTCCAGCAAATCACGTCCCATAAGCCACCATGCTTCCTTAGAACAGTTCTGACCTGTGAACTTCAATTTTGCCAAAGCAATAATATCAGCAAATGTCCACGGACCGATGTGTTCATACTCACGCTTAAATTGCCAACGAATACCTTCGGTAGTATATACCAACTGACGCCCCATTTTGCCACGATCAACCATCAATTTGCCCTTATGGCTCACCCATAAAGAACGATTATTCTTTCTGCGGTGTTGCTTAATCATAGCCTCAGCAATTTGAGCTTCGTTAAAAGGAATACGTTTCTTTTGAGCATCAAAATAGTCAGATACTACCTCATTCATGATAGTCTTCTGTAGATATACTCGTTTAGGGGTCGGGAATACAACATCAGGAGCAACTTCCTTCTGAGTTTCGGCACATGCATTCGTCAAAATGACGATTTCTGTACCCTTTGGAATTGAAGGAATTTTGCAATAAGCATCCCCTTCATTCGTCTTCGGGCCGTTAATTGCCATAACAATGGGTTTACCACTCGAATCTTTTCCGGTAATAAACAGCATAAGATCCACTCCCTTGATTTCCGTTTTTCCATCTTCGGTATATCCGTTGACTCCTTTCACCAACACCGTACCATTTTCCTGGAATAATCCACGATCATCCGAAGGGACACTGATAGGAGCTTGCTGGTCACCAGCAGAAGTATAATCTTCAGTAGTGAATACAGAAGATTTCTGTTCATCGATAACAAAGTGGTCCACTTCAAACCCTGTAACGCGAACTTTCTTCTTGGCTTTACGCATAATACCATCCAAGACGGTTTCATCCGTACCAATTAAGAAAATGTCATCATCAATATCCGGTTGAATAAGATTTCCACCACCAACACCTCCTGTAGCATCCGACACTCCGGAAACAGTTGTAGGACTACCTGGCAATTGAGTAGGTTCACCAGCATTACCTGGAGATGGTGTTGAGCCAGGGGTAATTACGGTAGCATCAGCCATAAGGACACCGCCACCAACAAAGACGCAAATAAGCGTCAGCATGACGGAAAGTACCGTCCATTTCTCTTTCTTCAAAAAATTAATTACTTTCATTTCTCAAAAATTATAATAGTGAATAATTAAGCATTTAATGCAGTCTCAACAATGGAGTTTCTTTTTACGCTTATTAGGAATTCCCGAAACACTTGTTATCCCTTTCGGTAGTCCATCTCCACGTTCTTCTTTCATCTTATTGATGTTTTCGTTACGACCTTTAATTACACCAGCGTCCAAAGCATCTTGGGTGTCTTTGTCGTAATTCAAACCTTTATCCAAGAAGTCGCATATTTCGCGGGAATAACTTCCCGACATAATCGGAGAAATAACATTCGTCCAAACCTTATCAAGAAACTCCTCAATATCATAACCTTTCTCCTGGCACCATCCCTCTACAATAGGCATGCTCTTTTCAAGGTTATCATTATATTCCTTCTTGCTGGCCTCCATCGCCTCCATTTCCTGCTTTCGTTCTTCTTCGGCTGCCAGAATATCATCATATTCCGGAGTACCTTCTTCAGCAGTTAGCAGATCCTTTCCAAAATAGCGAGCCATTGCATTACCGGCACCGCGTTTCTTGTTTACAATATCGGCAAGCATCTGGGCCAAACGAGGATCTTCTTGCAAAGCTTCGGCAAGTTTGTTGCGTTGTTCCTTATTTCCGTTGATATATCCCATCAACATTTCAGCCGAAGACTCATCATCATCTGCATTATAACCGGGAATTTCGTCTGTAAGAAGTGACCTTAACTGATCCCGTTTTGTTGGAGTTTGAACCTGTTCGGTGACCGGAACTGATTCTGTTTTGTCAACCACCGTTTCATCCTTCTTTTCTTTAATATCTTCCATAAGCAAATTCTTAAATTGTTTGATGCACAAAAAAAGCACTAAAAAGGGAAACATGACCTGCGTTTTTACAACTAAAAGCTGCGTTTTTAGTAAAATCGCAACTTTTAAAGTATTACTTTAATTATATTTGCATAAAACATTATTATAATGGATGATATATTCAGAGAAATAAGAGATAATTCTATAAGAGAAGCATACTTTGATGCATTGAAAAGCTTACGAAAAAGTATGCCTTATATTTCAACCGAAGAAATTATTCAGGAAGTTATGAAGAAAGAGGCACCTCGTTTTTTCATAACCTATGATAATGCACGTAGGGTTATATCACTTATGCATCGTGGAAAACCTATCAAAGTTTCCAATGAAAACAAATTGTGTATGTACAAAGACTTATACGCCAGATTTCTAAAGTACAAACAAGAAATGAGGGCGCCAGGTTATTGCGTATTAAAATATATCATAGAACAGCCAGCGCCTTCTTACTACGTGGCAATAGATACAATGAGAGGCATCATTTATAAATCAATAAAGAACAGATAAGATGATATTTATCATTTTCCTTGTATTCATATACTCCATTGGTTTTTATTGCGACACTACGCAATTAGGTATATACAATGGGTGCGAATGGTGGAACTATATTACTTATAGCTTTGTCCACACTAATTTTTTTCATCTAAGTATCAATTCTGCATTATTCTTGTTTTACTGGAGAAGGCTCCGGAACTTCAACCTGTATATCATTATGCCAATAATGGCTATAATTCCTATTCTCTCAGCAATCTTTGCAACCTATCAGGAACCGACAGTTGGTGCCTCAGCAATAGTCTTATCTATGGTAGGCATTATTACAGCCGGCATTGAACGACGTTATATGCCGAAAATCATTCTCCTACTTGCATTTTCATTTCTAACCACGGGCTTATTCGCTCCACATATCAATACGCTTATCCACGTATATAGCTTTCTAATATCATTTGCGGTAAGCCTCTTATTCAGGAGGTTTATATATGACCGTAAATGAAATAGTACAGAAGAACAGAGAACGGCTTGCGATAATACGAAGTCCATATAATCCGATAACCGGCGAAGGATCAACATCTATTTCCCGGAAAAAGGTCTATATAAAAGACTGTCCTATTGAAGAAATGTATCTTCCGGAACAATTCGCGGAAACCGGTTTTGTGAAAAAACTCATTGAGATTGGATTTAATGGATATATCAAGTTCATCCTCAAACAGGGTATATCGGATAAGATAAGGAATGAGCTTTGGACATCATTTTGCCAGGAACGAATAAATTACGACTTTGAATACTGGGCCTATTCATGTATTCAGATATCGGCGAAAGGAAAAGGAAAAGACATAGCATTTTTACTTAATCGGGCACAAAGATACTATTTAAAAGAACTGGAAAAGCTTCGCATAGCTGATGTTCCTATTGACATTATTCTGTGTAAAGCCCGTCAATGGGGCGGTTCCACTCTTACCCAACTTTATATGCTGTGGATACAACTTATACACCGTTCCAATTGGAACTCTGCTATCTGTGGACACATTGAATCCGCAGCCCGGAATGTATCTGGTATGCTTCAAAAAGCAGTCGACAATATGCCTGCATGGGCAACGGGCGGTATTCGCCTAAAAACGAATCCTTATCAAGGCTCACAGAAGACGCGTTCCATCAATACAACGAATAGCCGATATTCTATAGGTTCTGCAGAGAAACCGGAAAGTCTTCGTTCAGAAGATATATCAATGGCCCACTTGACAGAAGTCGGTTTATGGAAAGAAACTAAGGGAAAGAAACCGGAAGACCTTGTACAATCCATATTCGGTTCTATACTCAGCGGACCCTATACTATCAAGGTTTTGGAATCCACCGCCAAAGGAGTAGGCAACTATTTTCATCGTACATGGTTGGATGCAGTCGAAGGACGTAATAATTTCACTCCGGTATTCATTCCCTGGTTCATGATTGATATATATTCAAAACGTATCGATCCCAAAACATACAACGCGTTTATTGCCACCATGACCGAATATGAATACTGGCTGTTTGAGCTTGGTGCAACTTTAGAAGCTATTGCTTGGTACAGAGATAAATCGCTGGAATTTAAAGATAAATGGCGCATGTGTTCTGAATATCCGTCTACGGCCGCTGAAGCATTCCAAAGCACGGGCCGGAGAATATTCCCAACAAAAATACGTCGAACAAGTTCGGACAACCACTCTCCCACCTTGTTTTTATGGAGAATTTGTAGCAAACGATATTAAGGGTAAGAATGCACTATCTAATATTCGTTTTGAGCACATAGAACCTACAAAGGACCTGAATAACATCCTGTGGGTATGGGCTCTTCCCGACTATACAGAGAAGTACTATGACCGATACGTGGTTAGTGTCGACATTGGCGGTACATCATCAGCAGCAGATTTCTCATGTATTAAAGTAGCTGACCGGCTCCCAATGCTGGAAGAAGGTGGGCTACCGGAAATTGTCGCCGAATGGCACGGACATATTGAGCATGACTTACTTATATGGAAAGCAGTTCAAATAGCTGCTGCCTATGGGAATGCTGTACTTGTCATTGAAAGTAACACACTTGAAACAGAAGGAACCGAAGGAGATAATTTCGACTACGTACTGGATGAAGTGGTAGAATACTACGACAACCTTTATTCGCGTACATCACCAGAGCAAATTAAACAGGGCCTACCGGTTAAATATGGTTTCCATACCAATCCCAAAACTAAGCCTACTATTATCAACTTCCTTAAATCCGCAATGCGTGACTTTCTATATATTGAGAGAAGTAAGCCAACCACGTTCGAGATGGATACGTATGAACTAAAGGAAAATGGCAAGGAGATGGGTGCCGCTGAAGGCTGTCATGACGACTACCTGATGGCGACAGCCATCCTTGTATATGTTTGCTATAAATGGCAACTCCCGCGAATTATGCGGGAGTTTAGGAAGTCTAAGAAAACAAAGATTGTCAGCGAAGCTTCTATTTAAGCAGCAGTTTTCACGATACCATCTTCTGGAGTGGCGAATTGGTCATTATTCACTTTCTGCATAAGATTGTTATTACCTGGCATTACATCTTGCGGAATGCCCCCCATTGCCTGCTGATTCATCAAAGCCTGCTCGTTTCGTTTAATAGCTTCGAGTATCTTTGTTGCAAACGGATAAGAGCAATTCTCTAACAAAATCTTGACATCAATTGCATTTTTTTCAAAGAGTTGCATCAAGAAGTCATTCTGTAACATCTGAAATGACGGGGTATTAGTACCCTCAGTGATTTTCAGGTCAATCTGTGCATTCTGAACTTTATCCGGATCATAGTACTTTGCTTCTTCCGAATAATCCCTGCCAGACAAATCAATGTGCCTGGCAGAAGTATAATATTGCTGGATTGTTTGCATAACCATATAATCCCTTCTCTTACGGAATGAGTTGAACGATTCGAACATTCCTTTCAGATTCAATGAAGAGTTCTGAACTTGCTGTGCATACAAACTTGCGGCTGTGCCTGCACTTGGCTGTTTACCTTGCATAGCACTATTCACGCCTGAAATATCATTGATAAGTTTCAACTGCAAATTCAATAGTTCATAATCACCAGCAACAGCCGCCTGGCCATTATACTGCTGAACGACATTACTAAGATTCTGACCGTTTTTCAGGTTACAGAACAGAACCCCATTATATCGCACATATTCGTCAATTATTTCTTCGCGAGTCATACTTTCAAAAGCTGATTCATCAACAATCAATACACCTTTAGAAGATGAACTACGAATGAAATCAATCAATGTCATTGTTCGATTGATGGCACGTTGCTGGTCTATGAAATCCTCTACATAATTGAAGACCTTTCCCTGTATCATCGGGTACACATGGAAAGCATAGTTATGCGAACCATGCCAATAAGGGCTCCGGCCTTCTTGAAGAATGTCTCCCCAAGGGGACATGTACCGGTAATACCAATACTGTTCATTGCCATACTCATATTCAATCAACAATATGTCCTCCGGCAAAACACCATGAGCAAGTGCCTCATTCGTTCGCTGTTGGTTCTCCCAATCAATTTCCTTCTTTTCGTCCAATCCTACATAGTAGAATGTACCTTTCAGTGTATCATGACAGAAATATGCCTCCCGGCTCTCCAACCTCCACCCAAAGATAACCCGACACAAATCAGGACGAGACGGGGTATAGAAATCTAAATCTTTCGTTTCCCTTCCCTGTAAACCATCATAAGTAAGATATGTGTCGCTCGTACGATATATGTTTTCTATCCACTCTTTATCAGCCCGACTTTTAGCAAATAGGGAAACAACCTTATCAAGCGGCATATCATATACTTCACCGATACAATTCAAGTCCCAGGTACGGACATCCTCAATATTCGTATTGAAAAACATACGCGCCGGATTACAACCATATACCCAAACATCATTCATTCGTTTAGCGGGGTTCCAGCCATATTCCACACGCTGGCCTACATAGCCCCCGCATAGCATTAATCTAAGACTGTCAGAATCTAATTCTCGAATTTCATTCAGATCATGCACATATTCAACTGCGATACTCATCATCTCTCCGATTTTAGCCTCTTTCTGATCCCGGACCGTACAAATAGACTGTTACATTATTACGAAACTGTCCGTCAATATTTTTTAGTATGGGACTAATCATATTATTTTTTCAATGGTACTTTACCATTCTTTTTGATTAAGTCCGCCTCTCTGATCATCAGATCTGTTTCCGGGTCCTTTATATAATCCCCCATTGATCCTCGTAAGCATACATGACGCTTCGGCGCATTTTCCTCCGGGCCTCATCCAATGATGCCCAATACTTACTAAACTCATCCAAAATATCCAGATGCTTCTCGTTGCGTCTTTGCACACGAGAAACATTTGTCTTACGTACTGGTTTTACACTTCTATTTAAGAACTTATTCATAGCAACACATTTTTCACAAAAGTAAGGCAGTTAACTCATTAGGTAGTTGTTGATTTACAACAAAAGAACATCTACGTCTCTATTTTATAAGTTATAGTCTTATTTAGAATGTATTCTAAATAAGACTATTTGAGCCACATTTTTGGCATAAGTCATATACATTATCAGAATATTTCCTACTTTTGCAGCTGAAATTTTAAATATTCATTAAGAATAACGACAAGCAACGAAGAACAATGCCAATAGTAAAAGCCAAGTCTTTAGAGAACATTAATGCTGCAAATTTGTTAGTTAAGCATGGAATGTTTGCGGCCTCAGTGCATTGTTCGTACTATTCAGGTTTTCAACTTTCCAAGTATGTATTATCCCAATATTGTGCGATAACGTATAAAAAACAAGAAGATGAATCTCGTGGAATGGATTCCCATTTTTTTGTCAGTAATAAGGTGAGCGATGATTTATCTAAGAAAAACAGGTTTTATAGTATTGACTATAATTCGTATTTTGGAACATTGAAGATGTTAAGAAAGAAAGCAGACTATTCAAACAAGATTATTAAAGATAAAGATGCAGAAAAAGCTATAGAAGTTGCTAAAAAACTAACAGAATTACTCACTGAAAAATATAATATAATATGAATGCAAAAGAATTTATCATTTCAAGCTTAACCAAAATATCTAATGAAATATTAGATATTAAATTGAGGTATGCTTTCGATGAGACCTTGAATTTTCATATTATTGAGGTTTCTCCCGAAAGCATTAGAAGAGGAGACAATAAGTATATGGAGATGGAATATGATCTATGGAATAGTTTTCAGCAGATGTTCCCCAACGAAGATTTACTGATAAGTGAAATAGACGAAACGAATAATATGAGCAATACCCTTTATGAAACGGAATTGCCCATACAAAGTCAAATAAATAACATAGATGCCTTAAGATTTGGTTCCATTTTCAGCAACTGGATTAAGAATCTTTCTGCAGGAGAAAATAGTTACGCATTAGCAGCTTAAGAAATATGGAAGCAAATAAATCAGATTTTAGATTAGAGGGATATCTAATTCGCAAGTCGGAAATCAAAATTGATACTGATTTTGATAAAGAAGAAACTCTTAACATTAACATTACCCCTTCTGGAATAAAAAGAAAAGGATAAGTTCACATTAACATTAGACCTAAAAATTGCAGATAGAAATGACTTATTCAACATAAATATTACAGCGGAGGCATATTTTTATTTTCGTGAGGACATATCGTTTGATATGATGGGACATTTCTTCACAATAAATGCTCCTGCTATTATTTTCCCATATATTAGAGGTTACATATCTATGCTGACTTCTTTATCTGGGTGTGGAACTGTAATGTTACCCACTTTAAATCTCACCGATTTAGGAGAAGAGCTTGCTTCTAATATAAAAGAGATACAATAATCTTGATGATATATAAATCCTCGCCAATTGACGGGGATTTATCATATTATATAGTCTTTGTCAAACCACTCTCTTGCCAGTTCTTATATCCAGTATTATACATCCACTATTCTTCTCATTGCTATTATGACAAGGTTCATTGCCACAATACAATTCACAGCCACGCAATTCGTAGTTCTTCTCTGGTACTCCGGCAACAAATCTTAATCCTCTGTTCTCACCTATCAATTTATATATTATCTTTAAGGCGTTCTATATCTTCGTTCATTTCGTTTCGTTTTTAATGGTAATTGTTTAAAATCATTCGATATTGTAAGCATCATTTTCCTTTTGTCTTTTCCTTGTACCAATCTACCACTTCCTGCATAAGTTCAATCTTCTCTTGAGGATTATTCATCCTATTCATTCTCCTGGAATAAGCCTTGAACTCAAGCAGCCAATCATATTCTTTGGAGTTCTGCAGCCTGCTTAATTCATGTAACTTTTTCAGGTCTCCTCCGGCATCCTTGGCACGCTCTTTCACCTCGTGGTTCAGTTTGTCCATCTCTTCCTTTATCCTGAAATATTTCTTCCGTATAGCAGAACCACTTGTACGTTCATCAGGTATGGTGAAGAAACGTTTGGCTACAGGTACTTTCATCATGCTGAAGTTCTCTTTCATATCACCGTTAAAGGCATCAAGTAACATACTGGAGGCATCGCCTATAAGCTGTCCCACGCCACCCGTATAATTTGTTATCAGATGCTGCATAGCAGCTGGGTTCAACCATTTACCTATGTGGTCGGCCTTCCGATAATCATTACCACCATCAAAGGAGTTCATCACCCGTGATAATTCCGTCAATGATCCCCACGCATCCTTATATACTTTCTTGAATTCAGGGTCAAACTTATTGAACTCCGTATCTTTATAAATAGGAGCTCCGGCAAAATTCTCGTTCTCGGTAACATCGACTATCGGACCAACTAAATCGGGCAAGAGAAAGCGGGATGGGCTCCATTCTTTTCGGCCCGATTGCCCTTCTATGGAAAGCATCGCCCTCGCCTCATTGATTGAATCCCAAAACAAGTCTTCAGTGGTGGACAAATCATTCAATTTCATATACAGAATGTCCCCCCCATCGCATACATATTGCGGAATACCGGCGCAAGCGGCAACTTCAGATAACCAAGTTTCGGAATATACAGCATTAGATTGTTCCTACGAGTATAGTCATTTTGGTTGAAATAGTCATCGTCGTCGTCACCATACATCCCAACTAAAAAGTATTAAGCACTGGAAGCATAAATCCTAAAGCGGCATGAAAGGCAAAAGCAGATGCAAACCTGACTTTATGCTGCTTGCCCACGTTGTACATCTGGTAAAGTCCTTGTATAATAGGATTTGCAAACAATACCCAACGCCTGAATATGTTTGCGGCGATACCAAAGAATCCGGGTGTTTGGACAGAACCTTTCTTGTTGAAGTTCACGGTGATATTCTTTGCCTCATTTACAGCATCAAACACCCCCTTGCCGTTTTCCCTTGCAAGCATATAGGCATTGAACCGAGTAGCATTCTCGGCTATGCGGTTGGCAAACTCAAACCATTCGCCCAAACGCTCCAGTCCCAATTTGGCATACCCCGCTTTCTTGGCGATACCTTTAAGACGAGCAATACGCTTATCGTTGTCTTCCTTCCACGCTTCCATACTGTTCAGGTTGGAATAACCAGTCTCTCCTCCATTTTCAAGAAACTCCTTATAATAGACATCCGCTTTCCGGTTCAAATCCAGTTTCCCACTCACTCCGCGATATACCGTTTTAAAAGCGGTTCCGCCGTTTGCAGCTAACTTTGCCGCTTCCTTGACGCCCTTTTCCATATAGGTAATGAAGAAAGCGTGATGAACGTCCCTAGACACATTAGCACCTACGAAATTGACATTATAGCTTGTCATACCTGCGGAATAAAGACGTTTCAGGTAATCATAGAAGTTCCATCCACCACCCTGTTCCATTTTTAGTTTCCCATTCAGGGCTTCAGCAGCACGTGGATTGCCGTTGATGTAAATCACGAAGTCTACGCCGTTACGTTTCACCACCACGGCGTGTTGGGAAATGTTCTTAGGGTCTATATGATAATTGACATCCAATTTATTGGAACGGCATTCGGCTTTTCCGTCTTTCTCCAAATCGAGCATTTCCTTTTGATGGTCTTCAATGGCTTTAGCCACCTTATCAGGAGTGGCATCCTCAAATCTCCGGGAAAGAAGCTTCCCATTTCCCATCATCTTTCTTCTTATACCACACTTGACTCAGTTTGGCTACATCACTCGGATGGTTTAGAACCATGTTCATGAACTTCTGCTTTATCAAGTTCCTGTTCCCTTGGAGGATAGCACTCTCAGCCATATTTCCGATGGCGGCAAACGGATCGTATGATTCGTGCTCATGCCCTCCGGCCGCCTTTATGGTAGCCGAAAAGCCCCACCACCCTGATTGATATAGTCATACACATCCTCAGCGGTGTCTTCCGCCCATCCACGCATTGGTATATAGTATTCGAACATCCCAGCCACATGGTCGTATGTCGCCTTGCTCGTTATACCACTGTCGTAACTCTTTTTCAAAGTGCCTTTCGTTGCCGCATTAATGCTGTTCCACAATGGTTTTACATCGTGTGTCGTCTCAAACTGCCTGACGATATCCTTGGCTTTGTCCGTGAAACCTTCCTTATCACCGGTGATGGCAGTCAGCCCGGAGTAATCCCTAAACTTATGCGCATAAAGTGCCGCAAGTTCATCGAGTTTACCCTGATAGTCATCCCATTCTACTTTCCCGTCGGCATACTGTTTGCGGAGAATATCGCGGCTACCTTCATACTTCTCACGGAGTTCCTGTGCAGATTTCTTCCCATCATCCTTTTCTTTGGCTGCAATAGCGTCACGCACAGCGAATTCTCTGTTGCGCTCGAGTCCACTTTTAGCAATTAGATAGTCCTTTATTTCTTTTTCCGAAACACCCTCCTTAATCAGTCCGTCCATAATCTTCATCATGGGTTCATAAAATTCTTCCACGAACTTGTTTCTTTCCTGAAGGTTGGTACTACCAAGGCGGTTTTCAGCAAGATAGGCATTCTCGTAGCCTTTCAGTTTCTTTCCGGAGTGCTCCTCGATAATTTCCTGAAGAATTTTCACTGAAAGCATTTCATCTTGGAACGCTTCCTGAAAGTTGTACTGGGAAAGACGGGCTTTTCCCCAACGACCCTTGGTATTTATGGCCTCCTCGTATGCTTCACGTGTGCCATCAGACTGTTCTTTATCTGTAGTATCACGGAAACGGATTACTTCGGGTTCTTGTCCGGTTTCTCTGCCGGAGGATTCTGTTCCTTCGCTTGCTTTTTCTCTCTTTTCTTCTTTAAATCCTGAAGCATCGGAGTTCCGCACTTCCAACTCATGTCCGGCTCCCAAAGGTTCGTCCCAAAAAGTTTGTTGCTTTCTTCTCCGGTTCTTTCTGTTGTTCCATATGCTATAAAATTAAATATACCTTCAAATACTTCTTTTATTACAGGAGAAGCGTTTTTCAGTTCCTGCTGAAAAGTTTCTTCTCCTGACTTTTTATTTTATCCTCCACGAATTTTACGATACATTCTTCCTTTTGAACGGCATCGCTCCTTTCGGAGTATCTGTTTTTACAATCTCACAGCCTTTTGGATTTTTTTGCAGATAGCCATTCGTAAACAGGTTCAATTACCTCCTCTGCTTTATCTCCAAATATTTCCCGTATTGCCCTGTGAGTGTTCTCATGCCAAAGATAGGCTTTTAATTCCTTATCGGATGCACCGTTATTAGAAATAATCACTCTTTCTGCTTTTTCATTATATATAGCAACCGCTTCTCCAGAATTGAAAGCATCCTCTATTTCGTCAATGGATTTATTCGAAATACCTATAGCCGCCAACTGCTTGCGCATTATATCCCTTGAGCGGATAACCAGTGCATTACCAGCACCGGCATGGCTTTGAGCAAAATCGCTTACAACCTTAGTAGATCTTTCATAGTCAGCCTTCTCCTGCTCTGCAGTACGGGAATACTCACCGATATGGAATCTTTCCTTCATGCCCTCATCTGCAGCAATCTTGTTGATGACAGCAATACTATCATCAGTATTCATCAGACGGTTCCTTGACTTCCACAATAAATATTTCACATCATCTCCGGTCAACTTCACATCGACACCAATTTCACGGAGAAGTCACGCATAGCGGAAACAACCCGGCTCCACCATGAAGGAGTCTCATCCTTTTCTGCCTGTTCAGCTAAGTACTCGTCCATAGCTACAGCGACGCTTCCATTGTACTTGGCTTCTGCGGCATCATTCACTTCTTTTCTGGCGTTCTCCGGCAATTGTCCATAGAGTCTCTCCATTATGCCGTCAAATTCTTCCTTACCGAATAAATCACGCAATCCTTTATGCCCTACGACTTCATGGAGGACGGACTTCACTGCATCGGAAGCATTATTTAAGTTTGGAATATACACCGATACTTCCCCGTATTTGTATCGTACCATGCCTTTATATTCCTCCCCCTTTCAATGGCACGCTTAGCAGCTCCGTCTGGAAGTTCTTCCACTGTACGAGGCATGTGAATGTGAGTATGCAGCACATCAGATAGTTTAGTAATGGCAGCCAAGACTTTCGCCGCATTTATTTCATGTAGGTCCTCACTGTTCTCACGTAAACGGATAGCATCATTAGAGGAAGAAAACTCCCCTATATTCTCTGTTGCAGATTTTATCTGATTAGGCTCAAAAACGACAAGCATTTTAGAAGAACCATCATTGATAATTGCTCCATCTTTTTTTTGGTCCTCAATCTCATCAAGCATAAAAGACTGGTAATTATCCCAAAACTCAATGGAATCCATATTTTTCAAGGCATTCCCCAAACCATTCTTTACAGCCCATCTATTGTCAGCCATTATTGGCTTTCTTATATTCAAAAATACAGGAATTATGTCTCCCTTAACTGTAGAATCAAATTCTGAAGCAGAGTAATCCTTGGCAATACTCTCTTTATCCGTAAAAAAGAATCCCGATTCATCGTAAGAATATCGACTCCCAATCATATCCTTTCTGAATCGTTCTATACTTTTGGAAAGCGTACCATGATAAACCACCAAAGGCTCACCATTTTTATCCACCACTTTAGAAGCATCCTTGGAACTGTTTTCCCAATCTCCAAACCAATTCTTGAATGCTTTAGTCCTCACTTGTACCCATTGTTTATCCGAAAGACTTGTTTTCTTTCCGTTGGGCGTTTTCATATAAGAACCATCTTCCTTTGCTTTGTCAATAATAGATTGTTCCTCTTTGGAGTAAAAGTCTTTTTCTCTAAATCGAGTATCCGCTTTCCTTGCATTGAATCGTTTGGAAGGAGGAATGATATTCCCATTATCATCCCTGGTTATCAAATCACTTAATTTGCGATTATTCTTTGTATCTTTATAGTGGTAATCACTACGATCATCATAGCCCCATTCATTGATATCGTTCCCATCCCAATAAATATTCTCAGCTGGAACTTCTTCTTTCATTATATTGTAATCCCCATTCAGAGTATGTTCACCATGTGTTTTTTTACATAAGATTCAGACAATGATATCCAATCACCATTTCTCACTCTACCTTCTTTCAATGATTTAGGAACGGCACGATAAATGGTTACTGTAGGATGTTTGCCTTCATCAATAGCAGATAAGGCTTCATTAATAGCAAATGCACTTTCATTTTTATATTTATCTCGGTTCATTTTCAATTGCTCATTCAAAGACTGGCGTATATTATCTTTATCACTTGCTACATCAACCAGGCTCTTATCATACCCTTCTTCATCGTATGATGGTGCACGATGTGCCATTCTAAATTCATCAGCTGATACATATCCTTTCCTGCGTGCAGCCTCATTTACTATGTCACGCATACGAGACTCGTCATTTTCCTCCAGTGCTTTAAAATAGGATACATCCATTTCTGTGTCTGTCATTAACTCAAATTCTTCCAGACGCTTTCTTTCCGTTTCCGCTTCTTCTTCGGCACGCTTACGGGCGGCCTCCATAACATTGCGTTGTTCCATTTCCTGTTGTACATACTCATCACGTAAAGCATCCACATTTCCTAACTTTTCGTATAGCTCCGCTTTGACAGGAGCAAACGCTTTTACGAATTCACTTAAAGACAAATCAGAATTCAAAAGTCGTATACTTCTCTTTATATTTTTGAAAGCATAGCTAGCACCACCCAAATTACCAACATTTATAGACTGTGCATATTTCCTCACATCATCTTCATTTAGATTATGCTTTTGGGCTAAGGAAGTTATATCACCATCTTCTACCTCGCGGAAGCGGACACCATCATCGGATATCTTATTAGTAAGTTTTTTCAGTGTATTCTCAGCCTCTTTCACTCTCTTTTTCTTTTCTTCTACCTCATCTGGAGTATACATTGAATTTACCGCTTGGGCAACCGAAAGCTCCCGCTTAGCATCCATTAGTTCATAGCGTGCTTGTTTAATATCGGCAACTCGCTTCTTGTTTTTAACGTTAGATCCACTTTTCGGTAATTTTACCGCTGTTTCACCGCTATTTTCCTGCGGAGAGGGAGATTTTTCGGTAAATTCACCTTGAATTTCGGTCTGCACATTTTCCACTTTCACACTCTTATAATCAACAAAAGGCTTTGTCTTACGATGAGAAGAATCTATCCACTTTTTGAATTCATCTTGGGAAACTTCGGAAATAGCTCCTAATCCCTTCCAACCAGGAGAATAATTCGCAAGATAAGCAGCACGTGCAGTTTCTGCTGAAGGAAATCATACATCACTTTGTGTTCATCAAAAAAACCGTCCTCATTCATCTGGTCAATGACATACACTTTACCATCAGCCGGATTGTCCGATAAGAACACATCAATATGATCACCGTCTACCCCTTCTGTTCCGCGAATGTAACCATAGCTATTATTCATTGTGACACTCCACGGTTGGCCATTAGTATCTACCCCCGAACGTTCACTACCTTTCGGGTTCTCAATAGTAATGTCGTACCCATCAATCTTAATATGCCCTTTCTTATAGTTACCGGCTGACTTCTGTGCCTCAGTAGGGTTAGTATCGACTTCCTGTTCAGCATCAAATAAACGTTTAGCTTCTGATACTCTGTTTGCGTAGTCCAATACATTCTCCTCAGATTCTAATTGGGGAGAAGTAAATTGCGCCGGATTATTTTCTTTCGGGGTGAGAATATTACGTTTGAAATCAGCGTCAATGACATAAATATCACCTTCTGTATCTTTCAATACATTACGTGGGTACAAATCTGATATGGTAATGTCTCCATTTGAATATTCAGCTTCACCGGCTTTATTGAAGCCAAGATCTTGCATATAGGCACCAATCTCTTCAGGAGTGGCAAACTCTGCATTATCTATATATTCTTGTTTATATATTGGATAGATAGTACCTCCATTACCGAAACCAGTAAAGCCAACTAATTCATATTTGGTCTGCGGGAAAAGCTCGTTATGAAGGTCAATACGTTTGAATAATTCTGGAAGGTTCTTACTGTTCACCAAGTTATTCATCTTGTAAACAGCAGCGTTTTCTCTATCTAAATAAGTATCATTTTCATTTCCACTAAGGAATGGTGTACCGAGGTGGGAAAAGATTTTGTATAGGAGTCCACAGCCGTTTTCTTTGGCCTGTGTCTCGATCATTTGATTTACTTCTTGCTGGCGGCCTCTGCCTCTTTCGCTTTCCGATGCATTTCTTGATGCCTCTTCAATTCTTCGTCGTAATTGATAGACCGGTTCTTCCTGTTCGCCAGATATTTCAGGCAACGTTCCGTGCTCTCCTTGTGGAATTGATTGAGATACTTCGTCATTTTGTTAACTTTTTGATTGTCACCTTGCAAAGGTACAGAATTGTCCTCAGGATTCAAAGCATTATTACCATTTTCCTGAATTGAGGAAGATGGTTCTACAACAGACAAATCATTTATTGTAGGTTGTTCTATATTTACTTGTTTCTGCTCTTTTACGATTTCGAATTGTTCATTGGAGACAACTCCGTTATTCTGCTCTTCACTTTCTCTATTCTCTGTTGCAGCAACTTCCGGTGCTCCGGATTCTTCGTGTTGCTCAACTTCTTCTCCAGATAACGGAGATTGATTTTCTCGGCTATCCTCTGCCTGTCCTTCTGTTCCATTATTATTTTCAATTTGTGAGTAAATATCATCTAATTCAGCAGCAGTGAAGCCACCATGATACAGTTCCGGGTTATTCTCTTCCATAGACTGAATTATAGCTTCGTCTGCGCCCTCTTCATCAAACTCATTGCGGAACTGATCATATTGCTGAACATAATCACCTAAAGCCTCATAATAGCTATCAGTGCGCTGCGTATCAGAAGCATCCATATCAGCAGTCAATGCCTCCTGGACTTCATTCTTCTGTTGGTCTGTCAATTTATCTATTTTCTGATCTGCCTCTTTCAGTTGGATGTACAATCGGCCTGTATTACTTTCCGGACCACCAACAGGAATACCCATTTCTTTTGTGGCTATCTCACTGAACTTGGAGGATAAAGAACGCATTGTGTTAGACACTTGGCTGACATGATTCGAAGGATTGGTAAGCATGAAGTCTACTATATCCTGTTCGGTCACATCTACCCCATTTTCACTTAGTTCCTGAGCAATAGCATCTATTTCTTGGCCGTCTTTTCTTAGCCAACCTTTCGCTAAAGCACCGGTTATCTGATTACGATCACCAAAGCGATTAAAAGAAGAAGTACTAACTTTTCTACCAAGTAACTCACGCTGCCACGGTTTCAAAGTCTGTTCATGGCTGGCCAGATCCTTAGCGGCAGAATAAGCATCAAGAACCTCGTTGGCATCATCTGAGTTATCAGCAACCCAACTAATATAATCTTCATCGGTACGCACATCTTCCGGAACCTGGACCTCTTCATCCTTATTACTTTCAGAAGTAACAGACTGTGTAGGTTCAACACTCTGGAAGAAAGTCTTCAAATCGTCCAACTCTTTCTTTTTTAGATCGTATAATATCCCGCAGCTCAACACGTTCACTTCCGGTTGCCTTTGCCAGACGAGCATTGATTTTTTCAAGTTCTTCATTCTTTGCAGCAACATCTCCCCTTAAATCCTCAATAGCTACCTCGGGAGACTCCGCAGCACTGGTATAGTCAAACTGTTGCTGTGGTGTCATACTTTTATAATCAATGCTTCCGTCTTTCTTTTTAGGAAGGGTTTCGAGAACCTTTTGCAATCTTTGTTCAGGAGTTTCTTCCTGGACTGATTCTTCCTCTATAGGAACAGGCGCTTGCTCCGTTTCTTCTTGAATTGCTTCAGCTTCCAATGGCGTCTCTTCCGTTTGCTGGGTTTCTTCTTGCAAAGAGGCCGGGACAATATCATTTTGCCACAATTCAGACTCTTTCAGACTATAATAATCATCAACACTAATCGGGCGTTCATCTCCATTCTCAATATCAATTTCACCAGTATCATTAAGCTTTATGGCCATTACACTTAGACCTGGATCATCCATATTATCACCCTCTATTAGATAGCGGCTGCCATCTATCATAACAGTTTCTCCACGAACAGGTGCAGGAATATCAGGAGAACGGAGGCTTTTTCTTCTTCGTTAGCGATGAAATCTTGTTCAGCATTAGCCTCAGCCTGAACAATCATATCATCAATAGGAACCTCTGACAGAACGCTATCAAAATCCTCAGCTTGCGCCATCTTTCGCTCGCCGGTTTCATCTACATAATAAATAGTCTCGCTTGAACTGTCCCGGTCCAGAAAGCCATCCTCACCAAATGACAGATTACCACCCACAAGATAAACAGGATTATCGACAAACTTATGTTTAGCCTGAACAACAAGACCTGTTTCCGGATTACTGATCCTTTCGATGTCGGCCATTGCCTGTTCGCGAGCTTGCATCTTTGCTTCTTCCTTTCTATTGTTGATATGACCGACGTACTGCGAGAACATCTCTTTTGCCGGAAGATAATCTGCCAAAGCTGAAACCTGTTGTTCATTTAGGTTATTGGCCGATGCAAACTGCCCAAGGTCTGATACTGCATCCAACTGAGAAGTAAGTTCTTCAGGTAAAAGGCTATTTACTTTTCTTTCTGCCCGCTTATAATCACGATAGATATCAACTTTGTTGGCTTCAATATCTTCGGGAGTAATACCAGCAGTAGCATCTTCATTCTGTACATCTTCAAGCACCTTCTCTTCCTGCATATCCTGTACGGCAAAAACACGCTCCTTTTTTTTTCTTCCGAGTTAAGTTTGCATCTGCAAGTGTTCTTCCTATAAAGGCTTTAGTCGTTTCTTGATCGCCTGCATTAATTACTTGCTGCAACTCATCAAACAAAGTCTTGTCTTCTTCATTTAAGCCATTTCTAAACCTGTATAAATTCCTCTGAGCAGTATATTTCTCACGTGCCATCCCCCCAAGCCCCAGCAGACCAAAGGCGGCAGACGTCGGTGCAAGTCCGAGGAATGTATCAATGTTATTGTCTAAGTCTGTAGCCTGTTCAACAGTCATCTCTCCCAGTGGAATATTGGCAAAGTTGTTGTACACTTCTTCAGCATATTCACCAAGTAACCCGTGAAACTGTGTACGATTAGCAACATTCTTTATAGTAGGATTATTCTTTATCTTACTAATGAACTGCACAATCTCACTATTAGTTAGCTTTGAAAGGCCAGGGACAAATTTACTCAATGCTTCTTTCGCCATTTTGCCACCACCGGCGAACGCATTAAAGACCATTTCCGACTGATTTTCGAGGAAATTAGAGACAGCAGATTTACCCAAGGCCTCGCCAACCTCCATGCCATTCTCACGGCCTGCATACTTAATCTCACCATCTTCTACTGTCGCCTGAACATCACCAATCATCCGTTCGTTGGTTCCAGAAGCTACGCGACCTATACTTGAAGTAGCTGTCATCCCGGCAGCGGCTGCGGCATCACCAACCAATCGGCCCGCAACCTTTGCCGCATTACTTGTTGCTGCACGGCCAAAGCGTTTCAAACCATGTTTCAGCAAACCTTTTGCTAATGCATTGCCGGAAGAAGAAACCGGATTAATAGCAAACTCCAACATAAAGGAATACTTTGAGCCGTCGTGCTACCAGCTTTATAGCCTCTACTCATATCGGAAGAAAAGTAAGCCTGTGTAGCCATGTTTACGGCCGCAGCGTCAAGTAACTTCGATTCTTCCGGGGAGAGCTCTTCCCCACTCTCTTCTTTCTCAATCGCCTTTCTGAGTAAACCGGAATATGCCGTATCTGTAAGTCCCATGGTCCAGTTGTCTGTATCCATAAACCTATCTTTGAAACCTCTACCAAGTGAAGAGAAAAAGCCCGTATCGACTTTCTTGGATTCTTCTACAAGCTTATTAGCAGCATCAAGTAAGTTCTTTGCCGCATGGAGCGATGTATAACGGTCCTGCGTCTCTTTGGTATCACCATTACCAAACCTTTGTGCGGCACCAACGGCAGAAGAAGGGATGAAAGCGGAACCGACAGGCATAGCTACCGGCTCTCTCTCTTTATTCAATTCACTGTCAATCTCACCCAGCTGGCCAGTGATGTAATTCGAAAAGAAATTCTTTTCATCATTCTTTCTTTTCTCTATTGCGGCACTGTATTGTTTCGATTGTTCTTCAGGCGACATCTGTTGGTAATCTGTATAAGGGACACCAAATATCATTGTATCGTCGCCTTTACCCTCAACGTATGGAGATTTCGGACGTGGCTGTGACTGTTGCAATTGTCGTTGTTCTGGATGAGGAACAGTAACAGCAGGTATCTGACCATTACTCATTGCTTTGTCAAAAGCATCATAATCCCCAATATCTACACCTTTACTTTTTGCAGTATTATACAGCCAGTCTTTATTAGCATCTACATTCTTATCAAATTCCTCATAGGCGCCCATTTGAACGCCTTTATTCGTAAGTGCATCATAAAGCCACTTACGATTTTCATTCATATTTATTTCAGCCATGGTGCTTTATTATTGGATGATTGATTGTTACTAACCCACGGGGCAACTTCCTTTTTATCTGTTGCCCCTCCTAACTTAAACCCTCTACTTTTAAGCTCCTCGGCTGGTATCATACCATTCTGCAATGCGTAGGCAGCAGCAGCTTGCCAATCAGTCTTAGTCTTTGTGATATTTCCCATATTGTCTCTTTCATGAGAAAGGAACGGAGCTAAATCTTCCTCCCCCATCCCAGAACCAAGTACAATTTGCTGTGCCTCATTAGGTGTAAGCCGCGTACTACGAGTATAGACATTACCATCACCTCCAATAGCACTATCCATAATCTTTGAACTATTGCTATTGTCTTTAGTCTTGATCTCGCTTAATCTATACTTGTGGTTGAGTGCAGCAAGCTCTTTCGCATCCTTGGCTCTGGCTGCTTGTTGTGACAAAGCCTGTTTTCCTTTGGCATCCAGCATTCCTACTTGGAAAGCTTGATCTATTTGTTTTAAAGTTAAATCACGTTGATATTTGAACTCCATAGACGCTTTTGCAGCCTCTTGCTGACGTTTATATAGGTCTTCCGCACGTTTACCCTCATAGTCCTTAAAAATCATGGAGAGAGACTTATTTTGAAAGTCAGCATCATTCGTACGTTTAGCATCCCGGATACGTTGCAAGCGTTCGTTATACTTAGGTACCTGCGAATTTATCGGAGCGAATTGCCGGGCCCCCTTTGAAGAAGCGAACATTTGACCACCCAAATTTGCAATGTCACCCAACAAAGAAAGAGCACGCTCCCGTCGAGTAATCTTCTCTTCCTTTTCAAGATCCGGCTTCTGGTAGAAGTCCTTGAAAAAGCCATAAAGACCTTTCTGTCCAATCGCATCAGCATAATTGGGTTCAGGAGTAGCTGGAGCAATAGCCGGTCTTATTTCAGAAACCGTATGCCCTTCAGGTACTGCCGGAGATATAGCCTCATTTATTGAAGCAGGAGCAGGAACCGGCTTATTAAGATATTCCAGTAATGCCATACGTTTACCCTCTCTTATCCAATAAGCTCAGAGCTGAGCTAATTAATGATCCACTGTTACCCAATAACTGCGTACCACCCGCTTCGTTTGCCTGTAGCTGAGCCATCTGTTGCTGCATTAATGCATTCTCGTTGGCCTGATTCTGAGCATCGACCTGCCTCTTTATCGCATCACCACGAGTAGCAAGATTTCCAACGACTTCTCCCATCATCTTCTGATCATTTTCCTGTTGAGCAAGCACAGCCTCCGGAGTACCACCTGTAACAGCGGCAGTTGCTTGTGCTTCTTGATTTCTACGACGCAATGTATCTTCCACTCTCTTTATAGCAGACTGAGCCTCTTTACTATCTAAGTAGTTCTGGTAGTAGTTACGGTTATACCAAGCCTCATTCTTATTACGCTGTTGGTTAAGCATCTGCTGTTGGGCATTGGCCGCTTTTGCCGCCTTACTTGCTCCCATTACTCCGCCAATCAAACTGGCACCTATTCCAATTGCAGTTCCTATCATAATAGCTATTTTTTTAAGAGCAAAAAAAGGATTTATCGCCATATTATAGTTGCGCTTTTACAACAGTAATATGCTGTATTACAATTATATTTGTGATTTAATTAAACTATCACTTAAACAATTACAATTCACATGAAGAAACTCACAAAGAAAAAGAAGAACTCATACACCGAAGAAGAAAAGATACAGGCTGTAAGACTATTGAAGGAAAACAACTTTAATCATTACCTCACAGCCGCTCAAACAGGTGTTTCCATATCCTCCCTACATAATTGGTCTGCCCGGTACATGAGTGATATTGATAATACCAATAAGGTACAGATAATAGCCGAAAGTGTAGAATTGAATCTGGCAAGAGTGAAGACCAATTTTATAAATAAACACTATGCCAAGATGAATGAGCTTGCCGAAGAAGCTGTTAAAAAGGCAATAGACCTTGTAAAGATGAAACAGACCTTAATAAGGTCAACAACACAATTAAGGTAATCTCTGACTTTTTTGGTAAAATGTCCAATGATGGAGAAGAAGGTGAAAAAAAGAAAGGCGACAGCTACAGCTTAATACAGCAAACAATTATTGCTTGCAATAATATGAGTGAGAGCAAGTAGTTTTCATTAACCTCAAAAAATATGTTATCTATATAGCCTCAAAAAACAGCCATTATGTGTATAAATTTATACAGTCCTCATAATTACATAAGAAAATACTCATATTCATTGTTATTTTTCATCTATAATGTTTACATTTGTCTAGTGTTTTTAAATTTATATTTTTATGATTGATAAAATTTATATAGATGGAACCGTAGTTGTAGAACATGGTATATTTTACACCAAAAATTTATTAGCAGGATGTAATGAAAGTTACAAAGAAAACGCTATAGTGATATCCCCACCTGATGAGATATTTAAAATAACGGAAAATTATGGTTCTATTTTTACAGAGTATTATATAAAAGGAGACGTAGCATGTTATGGTATTGATGACGGAAATGCCTACGCTTTCTCTCGAGAACATGAATATACACATAATAGCTACAAAAACAACATAAGATTGATCAAACGTTTAATCGATGAAGCAAATATTCCTGAAGATTTAAAAAATATATTTTTCAATTATCAACTAGTTAGATTGTTTAGAACACCACAATCGTGAAATAAGGAATAAATTGAGAGGAGAACATAATTTAGAACAAGAATTATTATTTATAGAGCAAACCAAAAATATTGTATATCACAATACTAAAAGGCACTATAAAATATTTTGTGTAAATTTTCAGGTTGAGTTCCGTATTTTTTATTTTATAGCTTTGCAAAATGAAGAAGATTATGAAAGAAAAGAATCAAGCAGTACCTGACGAAGTGTTAAGTAAGGAGTTTATCAGCCAGTTCAAGACAGAAGCCGATGTAAGCAAGTTTCTGAAGCAACTGCATGCCCAAGTGTTGGAAAAGATGCTTGAAGGCGAAATGGATGCCCATTTGGGTTATGAAAAGAATTCTGTGGCAGGGAACAACACTGGTAATTCACGTAACGGTAACTATCCGAAGAAAATCCAAACTGAACATGGGGAAGCTGTCATATCCATTCCGTGTGACCGCAACGGTCAGTTTGAACCGATAGCAGTCCCCAAGCATGAAAGCCGTGGGCTTTCTATAGAGAAGCTTGTTATCTCCCTATATGCCAAAGGGATGAGTGTTTCTGATATAGAGGAAGAGATGCGTGAGATTTATGAAATAGAGCTCTCCACATCTGCCATTTCCATCATTACAAACGAGGTAAACCAAGCTGCCCAGAAGTGGCAGAACCGACCTCTGAATCCCGTTTATATGATAGTCTGGATGGACGGTATTGTCGTCAAGGTACGGGATAACGGCAGGATTATAAACAAGACCGTCTATCTTTGTGTCGGTCTGAAACAGAACGGCCTGAAAGAAGTCCTTGGCATGTGGGTCGGTAAATCGGAAAGTTCTTCTTTCTGGATGGGCGTCCTGACTGATTTAAAGGCACGTGGAGTGCAGGATATATTGATTACCTGTACCGACAATCTGAATGGATTTACGGATACCATCCGTACCGTATTCCCTCAGTTATTCACTCAGATCTGTGTGGTACATCAGATCAGACTCTTGTAAATATGTCGTTTATAAGGACAAGAAAGAGTTTACGGCAGATATGAAGAATATCTATAATGCACCCAATAAGGAGGTTGCTGCCACGGAACTTGACAATTTGGAAAAGAAATGGGCAGGAAAGTATCCTTTTCTTCTGGTGCACAGAAAAAGAGGAAATCAATTACTTTCTGATTTAGCACAGAAACAGAAGTATAGTCTGGTTTGATATATCCTTGTGTCACCTTGTGGGCAGACGAATGATTCATAGCAAAGCCTACTTCTTCCAGAGTTGCGCCACAATTATTTTGTGCTATAGTTCCCCACGTATGACGGAAAGTATAACAGCAATACAGTTCACTCTTTTGCATTCCCAGACTCTTCTCACATAGAATCTTTATCCCAATATTCACATTGGCATTAAAACTGTCCTCACTACTATATCTCTCCGCAAACATGAATAAATAGGGACTATCCGCCCAGCCTTGTACTTATTAAAAAGCGGCATTAATATATCAGGAAGTTTAATTTCAAGATGAGCATGATCGCGACGGAACTTCATTGTCTTACGTCTATTATAGTGTATAATACCATCTTTCAAGTCTTCCTTTTTTAAATGGTACAGATCAACCGTATTAATGCCTGCAAGGCACATTATCATCATTGCTACATCTCTACCAAGCTCTGGTACAGATAACTTATAGTTGCTTTCTGGTATTGCGGCAGAAAAGAACTCTCTCACTTTTTCAGGATCAACCGCACGTTTTTCAGGCACATCAGCAGCAGGTATTTTCACCTTTAGCCATGGATTTGTTTTTATCCTTATAAGCCCACGGTCATAATCATTATATTCAAGTATGGCAGCTTTAAATATTTGTCGAATACAAACAGGATACATCTCTTTAGCTCTCGCACTTGACATCAAAGATTGAATCCATCCATCAACAAAATTAGTTGTGAATCGAGAGAACATTAACTTATTTGTTCCAGCATAACGTTCTAAATGCTGATAAGCTAATTCATAGTTCCGGGCATTTCGCTCTTGTCCATTCTTAGCCATCTCAAATTTATATTTGCGAGCATAATCTGAGAAGCAAATATCTTCATCTATCTGCTGGAGAAAGTCTACTACATCATTAATAGTCCACTTCTCCGTATCAACCTTGTTAAGGCGATCAATAAATTCCGTTATCTTATCAATACAGTACTTCAGGACAAAAGTATCTTTCACATCACCAGCAGTACTCAATCCTTTAGAATCTATCAATTTGTCGGTTTTGATATAGGCAGACTTCCGGTTATGAGTCACTCGAATATACACCGGATAGAAGCCATCTCTTCTCTGTTTCTGAACACAAGTTTTAAAAGTTGCCATAATTATATTGATTTACAGTTTAATACGCATTCTAAACATGCTCTAAACTCATGCACAAAAATACGAAACAGTTTCTAAACACTACCAACTATTAAGCATATTTTTCGTGCATTTCGCACATAAAACAAAATAGGCCATACAACCCTTTCAAAAGGGTTATATAGCCTATTATCAATTATTTACGGGTTATTATTCCGTTATTTCAGATCTTCAATAGCCGCCTGCGCCGCCGCTAACCGTGCTATAGGCACTCTGAACGGAGAACAGCTCACATAATTCAAACCAACTTTATGGCAGAACTTCACAGAAGAAGGCTCACCACCATGTTCACCACAGATGCCGCACTTCAAATCCGGACGGATAGCCCGACCTTTTTCAGTAGCCATACGCACCAGCTGTCCCACACCGTTCTGGTCGAGAACCTGGAACGGGTCTACTTTCAAGATTTTCTTTTCCAGATAAACCGGGAGGAAGGAAGCAATATCGTCACGTGAATAACCGAATGTCATCTGTGTCAAGTCATTCGTACCGAATGAGAAGAACTCAGCAGAAGAAGCAATACGGTCGGCAGTCAAGGCAGCACGAGGTATTTCAATCATTGTACCCACCTTAAAGTCAATACTGTCACCCACTTCAGCGAAAAGTGCAGCAGCTTCTTCACGAATCACCTTTTCCTGTTCTTTAAACTCATACAAGATACCAGTCAGCGGAACCATGATTTCCGGATGTGTTTCCACGCCTTCCTTCTTCAGTTCCAAAGCAGCACCAAGATGGCACGCGTCTGCATCTGAGTAATCTCAGGATATGTATTACCCAAACGACATCCACGGTGTCCCAACATCGGGTTATGTTCGCAAAGCGATTCTACACGTTGCTGGATATAGTGCAGGCTAACACCCATAGCATCCGCCATTTCCTGCTGACCTTTCAGATCGTGGGGAACGAACTCATGCAAAGGAGGATCAAGCAGACGAACTGTTACCGGACAACCTTCCATAGCCTGGAAGATCCCCTTAAAGTCAGCTTGCTGGTAGGGCAATATCTTAGCCAACGCTTTGCGACGTCCTTCTGCATCTTCCGCAAGAATCATCTCACGCATAGCCTTAATCTTTTTCACCTTCAAAGAACATGTGTTCCGTGCGGCAAAGACCGATACCAATAGCACCAAAGTTGCGAGCCACAGCAGCATCATGAGGAGTATCCGCATTGGTACGAACCTGGAGTTTCGTATACTTATCAGCTAGATCCATCAGTTCTGCGAAATCTCCTGAAAGTTCAGCAGCCTTCGTTTCTACCTGGCCTTTATAAACCACACCTGTACTACCATTCAATGAAATATAATCGCCTTCTTTCAGCAGAACACCATCTATTTCTACCGTACGAGCCTTATAGTCAATATTCAAAGCACCGGCCCCCGACACACAACACTTACCCATACCGCGGGCCACTACTGCTGCATGAGACGTCATACCACCACGGGCAGTAAGAATACCCTCTGCAACTGCCATACCGGCCAAGTCTTCGGGAGAAGTTTCGATACGTACCATTATAATACGCTTACCGGCAGCATGCCATTCTGCAGCATCATCTGCAAAGAACACAATTTGTCCAGTAGCAGCACCCGGAGATGCAGGAAGACCGCGAGTCAGAACTTTAGCTTGTTTCAAAGCAGTCTTATCAAATACAGGATGAAGCAATTCATCCAATTTATTGGGCTCACAGCGCATCAAAGCTGTTTTTTCATCAATCATGCCCTGATGCAGCAAATCCATTGCAATCTTTACCATAGCTGCACCGGTACGCTTACCATTACGCGTCTGAAGGAACCAAAGCTTACCTTCCTGAACGGTAAACTCCATATCCTGCATATCCTTATAGTGGTTTTCCAGTTTAGTTTGCAGCATATCCAGCTCCTTGTAGATTTCCGGCATAGCCTCTTCCATGGACGGATATTTGGCTGCACGCTCTTCTTCGCTGACGCCTGCAAGTTCTGCCCAGCGTTGCGAACCGACCTTTGTAATTTGTTGCGGAGTACGAATACCTGCCACAACGTCTTCACCCTGTGCATTGATCAGGTATTCACCATTAAACAAGTCTTCACCCGTACCGGCATCGCGGCTGAAACAAACACCTGTAGCTGAAGTTTCGCCCATATTGCCGAATACCATTGCCTGTACGTTGACAGCTGTACCCCACTCATCGGGTATACTTTCCATCTTACGATACAGAATAGCACGTTCGTTCATCCAGGAGTTAAATACTGCGCAAACAGCACCCCACAACTGCTCATAAGCACAAGCCGGGAAATCTTTTCCGGTTTGCTCCTTCACGGCAGCTTTAAACTTCTTCACCAATTCTTTGAGGTCTTCCACTTCCAATTCGTTATCCAGCTTCACACCTTTCGCATGCTTCACTTCTTCAATGATAGCTTCGAACGGATCGATATCCTCCTTATTAGTCGGTTTCATACCCAATACCACGTCACCATACATTTGTACGAAACGACGGTAAGAATCCCATGCAAAACGGGCATTGCCAGTTTTACGTGTCAATCCTTCTACCACTTCATCGTTCAAACCCAGATTAAGGATTGTGTCCATCATACCCGGCATGGAAGCGCGAGCACCGGAACGTACCGAAACCAGTAAGGGATTTTCTATATCACCGAACTTAGAAGACATCAATTCTTCCACTCTTGCTATGGCGCTTTCCACTTCGCTTTTCAACAGAGCAACCACTTTTTTCCTGCCCCATCTCATTATATTCGGTACAAACCTCAGTCGTGATTGTAAAACCGGGAGGAACCGGAACCCCAATAAGGTTCATCTCGGCAAGGTTGGCGCCTTTACCCCCCAAAAGATTTTTTTCATGTCAGCCTTTCCTTCTGCCTGACCGTTACCAAAGGTATAAACTCTTTTCTTGTCCATAATATAAATTTAAGTTTCTCAATTGTGATTTTTTTCTGTTCGCAAATCTAAGTATATTTCGCATACTAGAAAACTTTTTGAGAAAAAACTTTCTATCAAAATGCAATTTCGACATTGCAATCTTTAATATTTCACTTCATAGAGAGAATTCCCGAAAAAATGTCTATTTTTGCAGAATAATTTATTAGACTGGTGTAAAAGTGGCAAGAAATAGAAAAGAGCTTCCTCTACTGGAGAAAGTGACAATAACGGATGTGGCTGCCGAAGGAAAAGCCATCGCAAAGGTTAATGATTTGGTTATTTTCGTACCTTATGTCGTTCCCGGAGATGTAGTAGACCTGCAAATTAAGAGAAAAAAAGCATCATTATGCTGAAGCTGTAGCAGTGAAGTTCCACGAATATTCTCGTGAAAGAGCTGTCCCATTTTGCCAACATTATGGCGTATGTGGCGGTTGCAAATGGCAAGTTCTTCCCTATTCTGAGCAAATCAAGTACAAGCAAAAACAAGTAACGGACAACCTTACCCGCATCGGAAAAATCGAACTTCCGGAAATTTCTCCGATCCTCGGTTCCGAGAAAAACACAATTCTACAGAAATAAACTGGAGTACACTTTTTCTAACAAACGTTGGTTGACGGAAGAAGAAATAAAACAGAATGTGGTATACGAACAGATGAATGCCGTAGGTTTCCATATCCCCAACGCTTTCGATAAAGTACTGGCTATAGAGAAGTGCTGGTTGCAAGATGACATATCCAACCGTATCCGCAATACCGTACGTGATTATGCTTACGAACACAATTATTCTTTCATCAACCTCCGCACGCAGGAAGGCATGTTGCGCAACATGATCATCCGCACATCTACCACCGGAGAATTAATGGTTATCCTCATAGCTAAAATAGAAGAAGAGGTAGAAGAATTGAGATTATTCAAGCAACTCCTGCAATATGTAGCAGATACATTCCCTGAAATCACCTCTCTCCTATACATTATTAATAATAAACGTAATGATACCATTACCGACCTAGATGTGTACACTTTCAAGGGGAAAGATCACATCTTCGAAGAGATGGAAGGATTACGCTTCAAAATAGGTCCTAAATCATTCTATCAAACAAACTCCGAACAAGCATACAATCTTTATAAGATAGCACGCAACTTCGCCGGACTGACCGGTAAAGAGTTGGTTTACGACCTTTATACAGGCACAGGAACCATTGCCAACTTTGTTTCCAAACAAGCCCGCCAGGTTATTGGCATTGAGTATGTCCCTGAAGCTATCGAGGATGCAAAAGTAAATGCAGAAATCAACGGGATTAAGAATACATTATTCTTTGCTGGTGATATGAAAGACATGCTGACGCAGGAGTTTATCAACCAGTATGGTCGCCCGGATGTAATCATTACCGATCCTCCACGTGCAGGAATGCATCAGGATGTGGTAGATGTTATCCTGTTTGCCGAACCGAAACGTATCGTATATGTAAGCTGCAATCCTGCCACACAGGCACGCGACCTGCAACTGCTCGACGTAAAATATAAAGTAAAAAAGCCATACAACCGGTAGATATGTTCCCCACACCCACCACGTAGAAAACGTTGTGCTTCTGGAATTAAGAAATGAAGACTGAGAATTTTATCACTAATCACTAACCATTAATCACTATCAACATGGCAAAAGGAAAAATAGTAGCGCGAGCCCGCACCCAATATACGGACTACACAGTAAACGAACCGATGGAACTTATGGAGTTTCTGGCAGCCAAGATGCCGGATGCCAGCCGTACCAAACTAAAATCATTGCTCAGCAAGCGAGTGGTATTCGTAGACAGTGTGATCACCACTCAATATAATTTCCCGTTAAAACCGGGTATGAAAGTACAAATCAGTCGTGATAAAGGCAAGAAAGAATTCCATAACAACCTGCTGAAGATTGTATATGAGGATGCATATATCATAGTGGTGGAAAAGATGCAAGGCCTGTTGTCAGTCAGCAGTGAACGTCAGAAGGAACGTACAGCATACCATATTCTAAATGAATATGTTCAGCGCTCTAATGGACGCGGTAGCAACGTGTACATCGTTCATCGCCTCGATCGTGACACTTCCGGACTGATGATGTTTGCAAAGGATGAAAAAACGCAACGCACATTGCGTGACAACTGGCATGAGATTGTAACCGACCGTCGCTATGTAGCCGTAGTCACAGGAGAAATGGAAAAGAATGCAGGTTGTGTCATATCCTGGCTTACAGATCGTACGCTTTATGTTTATTCCAGTCCAACAGATGACGGAGGGCAGAAAGCAATCACACACTATCGCACAATTAAGCGTGCCAATGGTTATTCCCTTGTAGAGTTGGATCTTGAGACCGGTCGTAAGAACCAAATTCGTGTGCACATGCAGGACTTAGGGCATCCTATTATTGGTGATGGCCGCTACGGAATAGAAGACGTAAACCCCATTGGACGCTTGGCGCTTCATGCCTTCAAGCTTTGTTTCTACCATCCGGTTACGGGAGAGTTGATGAAGTTTGAAACGTCTTATCCGAATGAATTCAAAAAGTTATTTTTGAAGAAATAATGAATAATACAAAAAACAGGTCACTCTTTCGAAGTGACCTGTTTTATTTATATACTTTGGCAATTACTCCATCTCAAGTACAAAATCAAATCCCGGACTATCAGCCGACAAATGGAATGTACCCCTAAATCTGTTTCCAGTTACGAAAACATCATCCATATATGAAATACCTGCTCTACCATAATCTAATACAAGATTATTGTTATATCCATCTTCCCACATCCATTGAAAACGGAAATGATCATACAGTTTTCCATCATATGAGTAATACTGATATTCTTCACCAAATCCATCACCTCCAAAAGTAAACGTGCTAAAAATCGGCTCCCCGTTTTCTGCATTCATGCCGACATCTCCTGTCCATGCACGTCCTATGATTACTGATTCTATACTATACTGATCATCATCCTCACAAGATGTCAGGCTCATAGTCAGTGCCCATGCAAATATAATATATAGATATTTTTTCATTTTATTCAGTTATTAATTAATTCTGCGTATAGCTGGCATCCGTCATCATTACAATCTTTCCATCCATTTTACCACTGAGGTAATGATCACGTACCCATACATTTTCGAAGTACTTAACTTTCCCATCATTAAAAGTCAGCCTCAAGGCTTCCTTACTTCCATCGGTCCAGCGCCAAGTAAATCCTCTGTCAATTATTACCTTTCCACCGGCATCGTACGTTGTTGTGACTTCCTGCCCTTGATTATCCTTGTAGAATCGAAGCTGATAAGTACAGGGTAAGCCCTCCTCCGTTTCATATTCATCTATCCAAGTCTTGTCGCATAGCTTCTTATCATCATTCTCCATTGTATAATATACATCATCTCCACAAGACGCCAATCCTATAACAAAAGCACATAGCAGTAATATTTTTCCAACATTCAAAGTTTTCATAATTCGTTTCGTTTAGTTAATACTTGCGGACAAAAATACGAAAAGATATTGAAATGTTTTAATATTTCGCCTGATATTTCTTGTAGAAGGTCAGAAACAGGATAAAACCTACCATAGCGAAAGGCACTCCAGCCAGTGCCGGATAACGGTATCCACCACTAATGGCTAATCCTCCCACATAGGCTCCAATAGCATTTCCGAGATTGAATGCTACCTGTACACAGGCTGCTCCCAGCATCTCTCCCCCTTTTGCCACACGGATTATCAGCACCTGTTCCGGACTGGAAACCGCAAACAGACCGGCCGTACACAGACACATCAACAATGCAGATAACCACGGATAAGGAGACAGGAAGAATATCAACACAATACAATACAGATCATAGCCTGCACAGTAGTCCCCACTTTCCCGGGAGTATAACGGTCGGAAAGCCGTCCGCTAACCAGATTACCTACCACCATACCAAAGCCCGCCAATACCATCAGCGCGGTAATGCTTTCCGCAGTAAATCCGGACACCTCCGTCAGCAACGGATTGATATAACTATACCAGCAGAAAACACCTCCGTTTCCTAAAGCCGTTGCACCCAAAATCAGCCAGGGAGCCGGTGTTTTCAGGAATCGGAATTGCCCCTTAAATCCAGTATCTTTCAATCCTTCCACATGAGGTACCCAACGCCAGATATAATAAAGTATAATCACACCCCAGCAACCTACCAATAAGAAAGTGACACGCCAGGAAATGGAATTACTCAAAGAAGTACCTAGTGGAACTCCGAACAGATTGGCTATGGTCATCCCCGCTATCATTATCGATACAGCCTCGGCACCTTTTCCTTTATCAGCCAACTTTTCCGCCACAATAGAGGCCACTCCGAAATATGCACCATGAGGAAGTCCGGAGATAAAGCGTGCCAGCAATAACACCCAGTAGTTAGGTGCCAGTGCCGCACAGGTATTTCCCACCATCATCAAAGTAACCAATGCCAATAAGATATGTTTTAATGGATGCTTACGAGCTAAGATCAATACAGGTGCACCTACACAAACTCCCAAAGCGTATGCGGAAATAAAATGTCCCGCAACAGGAATACTGATACCTAAATCTTTAGCCACATCGGGCAAGATGCCCATCATGACAAATTCGGCAATCCCTAATCCCAAGGTGCCGAATGCTAATGCGATAAGACTCTTCTTCATACCTATTTTACCTACAAAAAACTAATCTTTTACCGGGGCGCAAAGGTAGTGTTTTTTTTTATTTCAATGATAAACTATTTAAGTCTCCATTTTGTTTTTATAGATAAACAGAATATAAAGATGAAAACAATTATTATAAGTATTTTTATGGCAATGATGGCAATAGCTGCTCAGGCACAGCAAAAGAGTTTCTACGACTTTACAGTCAAGACCATTGATGGAGAAGATATATCACTTTCCACCTTTAAAGGCAAAAAAGTGCTGGTAGTTAATGTCGCTTCCAAATGTGGATTTACTCCGCAATACGCTAAGCTCGAAGAGTTATATGAGAAGTATGGAAAGGATAATTTTGTAATAATCGGCTTTCCTGCTAATAATTTCCTAAGTCAGGAGCCGGGCAGTAACGAGGAAATCAAAGAATTTTGTACATTGAATTATGGAGTAACCTTTCCTATGATGGCTAAAATCTCTGTAAAGGGAAAAAGACATTGCTCCTTTGTATAAATGGTTAACCCAGAAGAGCGAGAACGGTGTGCAAGACGCAAAAGTCGGTTGGAATTTCCATAAATTCCTGATTGATGAAAACGGGAAATGGGTAGCTTCCTATGGTTCAAGTACCAATCCATTATCGGAGGAAATAGTGAAATGGATTGAAAAGTAGCTTTCCAGTCTACTAAAAAAAATAGCCGGGAGTACATTTATTTTGCACTCCCGGCTTATTTTAAACAGTCCTTATACTTGCGTCATTGCCTGTACTCCAATTACACCTGCAATGGCAGTAACTACGGCAATAATCACTTTTAATATCATATTCCAACTCGTTTTCTTCATAAAGATCTTCTTTAGCTTTAATTATTAGTTTTCGTTAACCGAGAGGGTTCTCATCCAGTCCTCCGTCGCCCGAGTCACCTCCCGAACCACTATCCGAACCACCTCCCGTAGGAACATTCGATAGGCCCTTCAGATAATCGTCCAAGCTGACCAGATCCAACTTTTCACCGGCACGGGTAGCAGTCTTGGTTATCTTCAACTCCTTATTGGCTTGAAAGCAGATACGGACACTATCCACGCTCTTGGCTGTAATATCCTCCGCCTTATCCGATCCTTTCGACTTGGCAGCCAGCATAAATACGCCCAACCCGGCAATATTCACCGTCTTACCTTCCAGCAACTGTTCTTTCAATTTCTCTACAAAATTCTGTACTACACTTCTGATATCACCGATAGACAGCGATGAACGATCCTGCATCTTTTGGGCAATAAATGCCAGATTCACACTTTGTCCTAAAGTTACTAATTGCGGGAAATACTTTTTGGGAGAATTCTCAACCCGAGGGTCAGACGGTCTCTCCACCGTTCTAAAAATTACACTCATTCTACTTTTTTTTTCATTTAGAGATTTAAATTCTGTTTTAATTCACTTCGCTGATCAACGATAATGCAAAGGTGAGGATTAAATCTCTAATAAAAAAGAAGGAAAAAGGGCAGTGAGAGCAGTTTTTCTGAGAAAAGTTATAAGTAACAATGAGCCAGATCATTAAAAGATGGTCTTTTGGTATAGTATGGTACTAAAAATTCAGGAAACCATAACGAACTTCATCATTAAGGATTGAATAATCCTACTCTGGTATCCTCACAGAGTGAGATTATGAGAAGTACTTTCAAACTCTTATTTTTCGTAAAACGAAATGTAGCAAAAGAAAAACGGAAATCTGCCCACAAACAAAAAAGCCACCATCCGAATGATTTCCGGATAGCGGCTCACTTGCTTTATTAGTCCAACAAACTTTGATATTACTTATGGAATTCTGTTGGCAACAGCACTGGAATATCTGAATACCTATAATCTTGGTGGCGTAAAGTAAACTGTGTCATGCGCTGTTTTTCTTTCAAGCTCATCGGTCGGGGATCGGCCAGCGCCAAGGGGTGCACCAGCACTCCCGACGAGCGTAAAATTACAACAACTTAAATCTATCTCCAAACTTTATCGCCAGTTGTTGGGCAATTGTGCCCCAATTAGCCAGTGGCATAGTCCATTTCTTGCGTATGTTGCGATAAGCGAGGTAGACAAGCTTCTCAAGGGCGGTGTCATTAGGGAACACGCCCTTGTTTTTTGTAACTTTCCGTATTTGACGGTGGTAGCCTTCAACGGTATTCGTCATATAAATCATACGACGTATATCGGATGTGAACTGGAAGTATTCAGTGAGCTTTTCCCAGTTGTCCTGCCACGACTTGATGACGATAGGATATTTCTCTCCCCATTTCTGATCTAAATCAAGAAGCTCCGTTTCAGCGGCATCCTTGCTGACTGCACCGTAAACCCGTTTCAGATCTTTAAGAAACTCCTTCTGGTGTTTACTGCCGACATATTTGATGGAGTTACGTATCTGATGGACGATACAAAGTTGCACTATGGTATCAGGGAATACGCTTTGGATGGCATCCGGGAAGCCCTTCAGACCATCGGCACAAGCTATGAGAATGTCGTGTACACCACGGTTCTGTAAATCGGTCAGCACATTCAACCAGAAGTTTGCCCCCTCATTCTTAGAGATGTACATCCCAAGCAAATCCTTACGACCGTCCTTATCTATAGCCAATACGTTGTAGATTGCACGGGTAATGGCACAGCCTCTCTCATCCATGACTTTATAATGAATGGCATCCATCCAAACTATCGGATAAATATAGTCCAGGCTACGCGAACGCCACGCTTTTTATTTCCGGAAGTACCCGGTCAGTGATGGAACTGATTGTTTCGGCAGACACACGGTTACCAAGATTCTCTTCCATCCAGTCGCTTATTTCACGTGTACTATTACCAAGGGCATAAAGGCCGATTATGCGGTCAGCAACACCTTCCGCAAGAAGCTTCTTTATAAACTGAGGATCGAAGCTGGAATTACGATCAC
>VOFD01002335.1_pt1 | contig 46303 bp, 49 predicted proteins | sample 5384101 | NCBI WGS metagenome assembly VOFD01 (sample SAMN12384723, study PRJNA508395) | human gut metagenome | isolation source: healthy gut C | host: Homo sapiens
ACCAGATAAACCCTTTTGAATCTTGCAGGATATTGGTGACAGACCTTTTGTGCCAATCCGTTGTAAGCGGAGAAACGTTGAATTTGGCAAATCGGTTGTGCAATGGCTACACAGGGGATAAAAAGACAAATCAATATTAAATAATTAATTTGTAATATAATGCACTTTTTTTCATAGTATTGACTAATTTGTAACTGCTTTGCAAAGATATAAATTATCTGTTTTACTACTATGTATTCTGATAGTAAATGTAGGTGGATTTTTCAGCACTTCGGTAAAGGAAGCATGGATGTGTAATTATTATATAGCTATGTGGAATATTTGTTTCCTTAGGTGTATTATCGGGCTTGTGACTACCCAGAAAGCTGTTTTTAAACATTGTGAACATTCGTTTCCACCTATTGCGATAATTTTTCCCCCTTAACTAAATACCTTTTCGGACTTTTGTATCAGAAAATCTAAGTGATATTTTTTAGAATTAAATACTATAACTATGGAAATGAAAAATATAGTGATGATTTTTTCCTGCCTTCTTGAAACTGAAGTTAGGAGATCAGAAATAAAGGCGTTACTTTCAATCAATGCATCTTCTTTATGTTGGCAATATTCATCGTCTTGTTGGTGATAAATATTCTGTTGAATCTCTTCAGTGTAGCTGCCGAAAGTTGCTGTTTTACAACCTGTGATGAATTTAGATACTATTATGTTATACTTTAAATGAAAATACTAATGAACATGAATCTTTTTAATTTAAGTAGAGGGTGTATTTACGTTGTATTTTTAGTTCTTTTTGCATTTTGGGGATGCTCTGAAGAGTTGGTTGAGAAGAGAATGGCAGAATCTTCCACCCGAAGTATTACCTCTGTTGATGAGGCTTTAGGAGATTCTTCTATCATCGATTCTGTCTGTGATTATGAACTAGTAGATGGTACTGATTTACTTCTGTCTATCGCAATGGTAAAGTTTAATTGTTCGGAATTATTAGGAGTGGTGAGTGCATATCCGACATTAAATGAAGAAGGTCAATATACTCGAAGATATTATAAAGATGGAAAATATAGAATTCAATTTGGTGGCACTGGAATTTATTGGGGCGAAGATCAGATCGTTGAAGAACAATTACCTGTTTATCCTGCTAATAAGATTCGTGTACCTGCCAATGAAGAAAAATTTGATTATTTAAGTTTTAAAATAATATTGAATGGTGGTCCCGATAGATGGGAGGGTAAAGCGCAATGTATTTATATGAGATATATGTTGTGTTATTTAGATTATACATATAGGTATGTCACCCTTTATAATTCGGAAGATGATCCTCAGCATTATAGCTGCACTATTCAGTTACCTATTTATACGTATAATATTACCGGATATATAAGTATTGATGATTGCCGTTTTTCGGAAGATAATCGAGATTATGGACCAGCTTATTTCTGAATGAGAGTTTATGAATAATTTAATTATATTGTTTAACCAAGTAATGCTATCATGAAACAAAAAAATGGAAAGATGAAGAGTAGATTACTCCTATTATTGGCGTTGTTATTAATGGTGCCTGTCGGAGTGTTTGCTCAAAACATTACAGTGAAAGGCACTGTGACAGACTCACAGGGGGAGACGGTTATCGGTGCCACTGTAGTGGAAAAAGGTAATACTTCCAATGGTGTTACCACTGATTTAGATGGTCACTTTACGTTAACTGTCGCTAAAGGTAAAAAACTGGTGATTTCCTATATCGGTATGGAAACCCAGGAACTGGATGCCGTTGCCGGTAAAGAACTAAAAGTTGTCTTGAAGGATGATTCACAAGCACTTGATGAAGTGGTTGTTATTGGCTATGGCAGTAAGGCGAGAAAGGATTTGACGGGTTCCGTCGGTTCTGTTTCAGGTGCCAAATTGGCTGCTGTTCCTGTTACTTCAGCTGCTGTAGCTCTGCAAGGTAAGATTGCTGGTGTACAGGTAACTACGGTCGATGGTGCTCCGGGAGCTGATATCAATATCCGTGTGCGTGGAGGTACGTCCGTGACGCAAAGTAATGACCCGCTTTATATCGTAGACGGTTTTCAGGTAGACAATATTAATGACATTCCACCGACGGACATTGCTTCCATCGATGTGTTGAAGGATGCTTCTTTGACTGCTATTTACGGTGCAAAGGGTGGTAATGGTGTTGTAATTGTGACTACGAAATCTGCTCAACAGGGTAAGATAACTGTAGGTGTGAATGCTCAAATGTCAGTAAGCAAGCTTTCTAAAAAACTTGATTTGATGGATGCTTACGACTATGTACAGTATCAATATGACTGGGCTGCTTCAAATGGCGGTATGCGTAGTGGTCCGGCTAAATATTTTCGCGCTAACTTTGGTAATCCGAACGACTTGGATTTATATAAGTATGCTCCTACTCATGACTGGCAAGATCAGGTAATGGGAGAAACTCCGTTGAACTATTCTACTAATGTAACAGTTGGTGGTGGTTCCGAGAAGTTCCGTTTCAATACTTCTTTGACTCAATCGGAGGATAAAGGTATTATTTTGGGGTCCGGTGTTCGTCGTACTAACTTGAACGTTAAAATTAATGCTCAGTTAACCAAGAACTTGACATTAACAATGAATCCTCGTTTTACATATCGTCGTGACACAGGAGCCGGTGGTGATAAAGTCGGTAGCGGTGGTATTATTGATGTACTACGCTATCGCCCCTCAAACGGTTTGCGTGAATTTGCAACCTGGGATCCGGCAACAGTTGATCCGGACGATGAAGCAATCTTCGCTTACACTAATCCGAAGAGCGATATCGGTCAGAATGTAAAGTTGAAGCATGCTTACAGTTACACTAATCAGTTCTCTTTGGATTGGAAACCTATCGAAGGTTTAACACTTCGTACCGAAGCTGCTCATTCTATCCAATTTTCTGATGAAAATAACTTTTTTCGGTCGCTTGACCAAAACAGGTCAGGATAATTCGAAAATGCCGGTTGCTGAAATTAAAGACAAGCGTAAAGAGTCTTATACTTGGATTAATACTGCTAATTACTCGTTTAAAACAGGACAACTTCACAACTGGTCTGCATTGCTGGGGTCGGAAATTCATCATACTCAGACCAAAGAGAATTATCAGAAGAATCGTTATTTCCCTCAAAACATTGAAGCTGATCGTGCTTTGAACAATATGGCTTTGGGTACACCGTGGGAATCAACTTCTTCACTTTCTACTCCAAACCGTACGGCTTCTTTTTTTCGGTCAGATAAATTACAACTATGACCACAAATACTTGATTGCCGCAACAATGCGTGCCGATGGTTCTACTAAGTTTGCTCCGGGTAATCAATGGGGGTATTTCCCCTCTGTTTCAGGTGCTTGGGTACTTTCCAGAGAAGGCTTTTTGGAAAATAATGCGCTAATCAGCAATTTGAAACTGCGTGCTGCTATTGGTTTGGCTGGAAATAATCGTATTGACGATGACCAATGGCGTTTCTTGTATTCGGTAAATGCAACCGGTGGTCCAGGCTTTGGTGAAGCAACTCAATATGGCGAACAATGGTTTAGTGTAAGCGATGGGAAGAAATTTCCCAATACAAAAATCAAGTGGGAAACAACCCTAACTCGCAATGTGGCCTTGGATATCAGCCTCTTTGGTGATCGTTTGACTATTACTCCGGAGTTCTATTGGAACACTACAAAAGATTTACTTTATGAGTCAGTTATACCGTCGACCATGGGATTCACTAAGCAGATGCAGAACATCGGCCAGGTGACGAATAAGGGTATTGAATTAAGTATTAATGGAGATATTCTTCGTGGTAAGGATTATGTGTTGAGCGCTAACTTTACATTCGGTATGAACAAAATGAAAATTGATAAACTGAATGATACCGATGATATACTTTGGATTTTGGATGACCGTTGGAAACCTGATTATGATAATTATTGCTTGAGAGTGGGTGATCAAGTTGGTCTGATTTACGGTTTTGTCTATGATGGTCTCTATAGTCCGGATGAATTCTATTTCGATCCTACTCAGAACTTCTTGGCTGTTCCGAATGAAGGTACTGTTATTAACACTATCTATCAGGATTCTAATTCGGGTGCAGCAACATTGCCGGGCAAGATTAAGTTCAAAGATTTGGATGGGGACGGTCAGATAACAGAAAATGACCGTACTGTGATTGGTAACACAACTCCAAAGTTCCAAGGTGGTTTCGGTTTGAGTGGTCAATGGAAGAATTTTGACTTTACTGCCAACTTTAACTACATGGTTGACTTTGATGTTTATAATGCTACTAATTACATGCTTTCTTCATCTATCAGTAATACTAATAATTTCTACAACGTATTGGCTGACTTTACACAAAAGAATCGCTGGACTTATGTACGTGCGGATGGTGAATGCCTGTATAAAAATACTAACATTGATGGGTCGGTTAACGAATATATTACGATGAATGCCGGTAAGTCTTTGTGGAATCCGGCAGATGTGGAAGATAAGGTAACTCACTCTTACTTTGTAGAAGATGGTTCATTCCTCCGTTTGCAAGACGTAACAATCGGTTATACATTGCCTAGTAACCTGACTAAGAAGTGGGGGATGTCGAAGGTTCGTTTCTATGCCAGTGCTTCCAATCTTTTTATCCTGACTGGTTATTCTGGTTACGACCCCGAAGTAGATGTACAATCAGGTTTGACTCCTTCTATGGACTACAATCGTTACCCACGTAGCCGTAGCTTCGTATTTGGTACCAACATTACATTCTAACATTAAAAATTAGAGAAATATGAAATTAAAATATTTATTTTTTTCGCCGCTTTGGCTTCGTTGGGTTTTACAGCTTGCAGTGACTTCTTGGATGTTGACTCTGTATCGAAGTATGATAGTGAAGGGGTTTTCGGCGAAAAGACAGAGATTAACCGCGCCCTTAACGGGGTATATGCAAAGCTGATGAGTGGTGATTTTTACGGTGACGCTTATTTCACTAAGTTTGTTTTCAACAGTGATGTAGAGTTTACGACGAATACCAGTGATGTGGCTACAAATAACAGTTTTCGTCGTTTCGATGGAAATAGTACTGCCAGTGATGTAGAGAAGTTCTGGAATGCTGCCTATTCAGGTGTTGAGTATGCTAATAATTTTGTATATTATTTAGAGAGAAGTCCGCTATATAGCACAGAAGATGCAGAAATCATGCAGATGATGGGTGAAGCTAAAGTGATACGTGCCATGTTCTTTCATGATTTGGTGACTTATTTTGGTGATATTCCTTTCACATTTGAGCCCGCTTCTGTGGTAGAGAATTATGTAATGCCTATTGTCAGCCGTGATGAAGTTTACAAGACTTTGATCGAGGACTTGAAGAGTATTGCTCCCTACATGAAGTTTGCTGCTAATTTGTCGAATGGCGTAGAACGTGCCTCTAAGGAGTTTTGTTGGTCTATGATTGCACGTATGGCAATGCATGCGGGTGGTTACTCTTTGCGTCCGGATACTGATAATCCAGCTAATTTCGGTAAAATGGAACGTCCTGCCAACTACAAAGAGCTTTATAAAACGGCTTTAGCATATTGTGACTCAGTAATTTCTTCAGCTACCCACACATTGTCTTTGCCTTATTATCGGGTGTTTGTAAATGAATGTAACTATGTGGTGAACAGTAATGATGATCCTATCTTTGAAATTCCTTTTTGCAAAAAGAGACTTCCGGTAATGTTGGTTATGTACATGGACCGAAAAGCGAACTCTATGAAGGTTCTACGAGTGGCGATAATATTTGGGGTGAAGCTAAGAGTAGCGCTGCATTGAGTGCATTCTATCGCTTTATGTTTGATCCAGAAGATGCTCGTCGCGATTATCTCAATGGCTTGTGGGGATATCTTTATAATGGCGAACCTACAATCAGTATTTCTTATACGGTGTACAATAACAAGTGGTCCAAACTATGGTCAACAAGTGGTAATCCGGAAAGTGCAGGTAATACAGGTATTAATTTTCCCTATATGCGCTATACAGATGTATTGTTGATGTATGCTGAGGCAGCCAACGAACTGAATGATGGCCCTACAGATGCAGCTAAGGCCGCTCTTCGTCAGGTACGCCAACGTGCATTTACCAACCCGGAAAAGATTGATTCGTATATCGAAAGTATGAGTGGATCAAAGGATGATTTTCTGAAGGCTGTGCTTGACGAACGTAAGTTTGAGTTTGCTGGTGAAAACATGCGTTGGAAAGATTTGGTTCGTAATAACCTTTTGGCAGAAAATACTTATTATAACTTCTTACGCTATTTGGTTTGCGGTGAAAACGGTGCGGGACAATCTGCTTACCAAGAGATGGTGGAAGAGTATGACGGAATGCCTGAATATTTAGACAAATTGCCATCAACCGTATATTATATGATTGGTGCAAATCCTCAAACTCCGAGTGTATTTCCCAATACATCATTGCGTATTATTGATATTTACAATCCATATGATGATGTAGTTGTGAGTACAGTTCCTGATGAATATAGAGCATTGACAGTTCAGTATCCTTACGCCTGGGCTTCTGATGCAGGTGTAGTGAATGCACAATGTTTGTACTCATTCTATGGATATATTTATTGCGATCAGATATCAGGTTTGGTTTATCTGAATACTAATGGCAAATATAGTACTCATGCCCCGAATGCAAATGCCAGTTTGCCGCCGGTTCGATATATTTTACCTTATCCGAATGCGGCTATTCAACGTTCTGCCGGTGCCTATAAGAACTATTACGGTTATACAAAGTAGTAATCAATAAATAAGAAACAACAATATGAAAAAGAAATTCTTATATATCATGATGGCTCTCTGCTCATTCTCGTTTGTGGCTTGTAGTGATGATGACTATATTCCCGGGAAGAGCGAACTGGATGCTGATAGAGAACTTATGACCATGTTTCGTGTAGACGATAATTCAAATAAGGGTGATACCGACCCCTATCGTTGTCAGGTGGTGAATATTAACGATGTACAGCTTCGTTGGTATGGTGTGGACGGCTGTGCCGGATATGAGTTGAAATGGGGATTACAAGGTAACGTGTCTTCCGGTTTGGCCGAGGATTGGGAAAATCCCAAAAATATTGAAGGCTCAGTAATTCTTGGACCTGATGAATTGGAATATTTGGTAAAGGATCTCCAATATTCTACTCCCTATCACTTTGCCATCCGTACTCTATCTAAAAAGGTGAGGGGCACCACTCTAAGTGGTATGGCTATGGTAGCGGTCGTCAGTGGTCTGAGTATTGTAGTTTTACTACCGAACCTCGTTATGACACTCCGGAGGTTATTGTGGTTAACGATGTGACTGAAACAACTTTCCGGGTAAATATAGACCGACAGTTGGCAACTTCGGGTAGTGATGATCAGCAGCAAAAATACTTGAATTACTTTGAAGTCGTAGATGGTAATTTTGTAATGCAGACTCTAACAGTGGCGCCTTCACCTACTAATCCTAATGCTGCTTGTCCCGACAAGTGGAAGAACTACAAATTGACTCAGGAAGATTTTGAGCGTGGTTATGTAGATATTGATGGTTTGGAGACTAACTGTGTGTATTTGGTAAACGTGCAGAACGATAATGTGGCTGTACATTGGGATGCTATTTATAATACTTGTGTGATTCGTATGGATGGTGTAGCGGGTGAACCTATTTTAATCAAGCACTTTGCTGACCCGAATGATACCATTCGTGGTGCTTACGACTATAATGCGTCCCGCCTTGATACTATCATTGATAACTTTACTGCAGATGGTAGCTTGGCTGAGGGTCAGATTTTCTACTTGGAAGGTGGCAAAACTTACTATTTTGCTCAGAATGTATCTATCTGTAAAGGCTTTACTCTACAGACCGATCCCGAAACTGTTTCTAAGGGTAATGCTAAAGTGTTGATGGGTGGTACTTGGACTTATGACAATGGTGCTTGTGGTAATGCGATGAACTTCATGTTCGGGCGTAATCCGCAAACTGGTGAGTTGGGTGGTATCAATGTGAAGTCGGTAATATTCAAAGATCTCGACTTTGATTGTCCGAAAGCTGTTCACTATGGGCTTTACAATGGTAATACTACCGGTAACTACTTTATAAATATGTACTCTATGGGTATGGCTGTTTCATTCCAGTCGTTTGAAATTTACAATTGTACTTTCCAAGGACAGGTTCGTGGTTTCCTCCGTACGCAAGGCTCTAATCGTAAGACGTTTGAGAAAATTCAAATCGAAAATTGTATTTTCTATAATTCAGGATATTATGATAATAAAGGTGGTGGTTATTGTTGGTTCTTTGGTGATGGTGCATTAGCAAAATGTAATGTATTTAATGACTTTATTTTCCGCAACAATACTATTTATGATTCGCCGCATGGTGCCTTTATTTCTAATAATAAGGATAACTTTGATTGGCCAGCCAACATTCGTTATAAGTTTACTATTGAGAACAATACGTTTATAAACTTTGAAACTCGCGGTGGTTCTAAGATCTTTGATATGCGTAATGTGCCAAGTGGCACGGAAATTATCTTCCAGAAGAATCTGTTCATTTTGGCTAAGGATGCATCTGATAATCGTACAATGAATTCACAGGCTATTGATCTTCGTACAGTAAATGGTGATGGTGTTATTATCTACGATTTCAAGGATAATTATTCTACTAATGCTTATCTGACCAAAGGTTCAATTTTCTCCAGTGGTTTTGATGCTTCGAAGAATAATGCTGGTTATAATTTCAATGTTAGTGGTACTGAGGAACTGGCTGTTCATTTGGGAGATGAGCAGGATCCTGAAGGAATTTCTCCTACAGAGTTAATGAAGAATCCGAATCCACCTCATCATGATCCGGATAAGTTGATGCATCGCGGCATTGATCTCAACAACCTGTATTATAACAATACCGATAAGGTACGTAAATCCGCTATCTATCGTTTGGGGATTGGCGATCCGCGTTGGAGACAATAATAATAACGTGTCGTTAATGAAGCCGTGAGGTTTTGTTAGACATTCTTTGCAGGAAGGGCGTTCCATTCGGAGGAACGCCCTTTATGTATATAGTAACTAATGAAGTTGGTATTCTCTTATTTCTCTTTAGGCGTAAACTCAGAGGGGCTTACTCCGTATTTTTTTCTTGAAACACTTGCTAAAGTATTTGGGATCATTAAAGCCTGTCATATAGGCTATTGTAGAGACGTTGTATTCTCCTGTTTCCATTAATTGTTTGGCACGTTTTATACGCATCTCACGGACGAAATCAATAGGTGAAAGCCCGACAATACTTTTCAGTTTCTGGTAGAACACTGTACGACCCATACCCAGTTCTTGGGCAAATTCATCAATCGTTAGTTTCGAATTATCCATTTGATTATGCATTATTTCCATTACTCGTTTCATGAATAATTCATCAAACGGAACAATTTGTGGTTTTTCCGGTTCTACCTCAACAAGGAGAGTAGGGGTAGGAGCTTCTTTTTTCTGATCCAACCATTGTTCAAGATAAAGTTCCTGTAACTGTTTGCGTTGATGTAACAGTGATTTAATGCGTGTTTTCAGATAGGTAGAACTGAATGGTTTGGTGATGTAATCGTCAATTCCTTGTTCCAATCCAGAAATACGGTCGTCTAAAGAGGATTTAGCAGAAAGAAGTATAATGGGAATATGACAAACATCTCGATGAGCTTTTGATAGCTTTCACCATATCTAGACCATCCATAACAGGCATCATTACGTCACTGATGATAAAATCCGGTACATATTGTAGAGCCTGCTCCAGTCCTTCTTGCCCATTCGTTGCCTCAAAGACTTTATAGGTTCCGGAAAGGATATCGTTCAGGAAGTTTCTCAATTCAGTATTATCTTCTACGACTAACACAGAGATAGGATACTGATCCGTATTATTGTCGGTGTCTTTTGTCTTCTCCTGCAGAATATTATTTTTTCTCTGATGTTTTGGAAATGATTTTATGCTTATCGTGTTTTGGGTTATGAGCAGACGGAATATCATTCAGGATAAACTCTGTATTTTCTTTTCCTTCATAAACCTTCTGGTCAAGCGGCAATGTAACGATGAACTCACTACCTATTCCGACTTCAGTATTCACTTGAATATTACCTTGATGTAATTCGATCAGTTCTTTTACTAAGGATAGCCCGATTCCGGAAGATGGTTGCAGAATATTGTTATTTACCAATGTCTCAAAACGTTGGAATAGAGACTGTTGCTTCTTTGAGTCAATGCCGATACCTTCGTCGGTAACGGAAATCATGACTTTATCTTTTGTCGTATGGGCATATACTGTAATTGATTTATTGACAGGTGTGTATTTGAATGCATTAGACAATAAATTAAAGATAATTTTTTCGACTTTATCCTGATCTATCCAGCAATGTATTGACTCTTTATCTGTTTGCAGGCGGAAATTAATACTTTTTTTTCTTCGGCTATGAGACGGAAATTATCCATCACTTTCTGCAATAGTTCTACAATATCTGTTTTCTCCAGCAATAGCTTCATCTTTTTGTTTTCTATTTTGCGGAAATCGAGTATCTGGTTGACCAGTCGCAACATGCGCTCTGTATTATTGTGAACTACTGTCAGAAGTTTACGGGCACTGGGAGTGAGAGGCTCATGTTCAAGAACTTCACCTACAGGACTGGTAATCAGAGTTAAAGGTGTGCGTAATTCATGAGAGATATCCGTGAAGAACCTCAACTTTATATTTGCCAGTTGTTGCTCCATATAAATCTGATGACGTAGTTTATAGATATACAATATGATATAGACTATAGTAGCTGTAAATAAGATGAATAAGATAATATAAACTAATACAGCCCAGTATGTTTCCCAGAATGTGGGGATTACGATGACAGAAAGCTTTCGCACATTATCTGTCCATACACCGTCACTATTAGTGGAGCGTATCTGTAGTTCATAATTTCCCGGAGGAAGATTGATATAACTGGCCGTGCGGCTATTTTCTACTTCATTCCATTTTTTTCTTCTAGTCCTTTCAACCGATAGGCGTAGCTGATGGAAGACGGATTAATATAGTCTAATGCTGCAAACTGGAAAGATACGTTTCGCTCGTCAGGTTTTAATTTTAATTCTTCCAGGTCGTCAAGATCCAGTTGCTGCTGAACTCCTTGTATTTTTTAAACTAGTGAATACAATAGGAGGAGTATAGGAACTTTTGCTGAAAGCTGCTGGATTAATCTTTAAAATTCCTGCATCTGTACCTAAAATCAACTGATTCCGTATTATAGCGGGTGAGGCTTCACTGAAATATATTTCTTTCTGCAAATGCTTTTCATTATAATGTTCGAAAGTGCCGTTCTCTGGATCAAATTTGGCTAATGTATTTTCTGATATGACCCATAGATTTTTCTGTTGATCTTCAATCATGGATAAAACCAGATCCGACACTAAACCATTTCGTTTGGTGTAGGTCTTGAATTGAATCTGATCGGTTAACAAATTATTGAAATAATCTGATTGATGCCTCCGGTGAATGTGAGTACATACGAATTTTGACGGCTGTCTGTATAAATATAAATCACATCATTGCTACTAAGACTGGATGCTAAATCCGGTATGCGCACATTGGTATAAAACTTAATCTCTTCCGGACGTTCAAAATTGCAGGAGAAAGTAATCAGCCCTTCGGTTGTGCCGACTAAAAGGGTATTATTCACTTCTTTGATGACACGTACTTTATTAAATTTATCTTTTGAATAATCTTTTAGTAAATTGCCGTTATGCAGGAAGCGGATTTCTCCATCTGCCGTTTCTTGAAGTAGGTTAATACCTCCGCCATGAGTGGCTATCCACATCCTTTTTTAGAATCTTGATATATGCAATAAACACTATTATTACTTAAACTATAGGGGTCTTCTTCCTTATGTACATAGTTTCTTATCTGGAAGCTTCCGTCTCTTTTAGGACTTAATCGGATGATACCGTCCCATTTACTACCCATCCATATGTTTCCCTGTTCGTCTTCTGTAAAACAATAAATGTTTCTGGAGAACGAAATGGCTTTTGGGCTGATAGTTCCTTCCGGTGTCAGGTAGCCTTTAAGAGTTTTGTCCGGATTGAAAATCCGGATGACTCCTTTTTTGTTTGCAACCCAGAGATTTTGTTGCTTATCGACCATAATTGCGCGGGTTTCATGTCCGGAATCAAAAGTGGTCAATTGGCTGGCATTAGGAAAAAATGAAATTTTATCCATCCAGAAATTATTAGCATACCAGAAGTTCTTTTGATTATCTACATAAAAATTTAGGATAACCGGAGTGAATTTAGACTCAGGTTTACTATAATCGGTGTAATATGGCTTTAGTTCTTTATCTTCCCGGTCATAATAGCTTAGGCACCCTAGGTGAGGTACAACCCATAAAGTTCCCTGGCTATCTTCAAATATAACGTCACGACTTCTAAGTTCAGCTTTGGGCATATTTTGTGTAGGGGTTTCATAGTGCTGCTGCTCGTTAGTCAATGGATCATACCGTACAATTCCACGTTGTTCTTTTGAGAATAGCCATAATTCATTGTGGCTGTCTTCAAATAATCTCATAACGTTAAAATGCATTTCTACATTCCTGAATTGTTTGCTTTTTGCAAAGAAAAGTATGATACCATTGTTGGTACCTATTCCGATAGTATCTTTCCCCAAACTTAGTATACAGTTTAGTCGCGAATAGTCCAAAGGTATTTCTTCATATTGAACTTGTCCGTTTTGTTGATTATAGATTGCTAAATGTTTGCTTGATATCAGATACATTTTCTCATTGTTTTCACAGAAACTTGTGAAATGGGTTTTATCAGATATTGTTTTTTGCCCAACTATACAAACGCTTTTATCTGTAAAAATCCATTCATCGCCGTCAGCATCTTGTTCGATTCTGGAAATTTTTCTACCGGGTAGGTTGCCGATTTCTGGTGTATAAGGTGTTATGGCGCCCTCATCCTCATTTTCTAACTTTTGTTCGTCTACCCGAAAGGCTCCGTGATCGCATACGATCCAACTGACTCCTTTAGATAAGGCATAGATCTTGCGTACTATATAAGTTTCCCCACTTTTTTGTTCAAAAGGTTGGAGAATATCGATGAATTTTTCCTGATGACTGTCGAATAGATAAACTCGGGCATCATAAGTCTGACACCAGATGTTATTTTGTTGGTCGGGTACAATTCTTAATATGCGGTTACTTGTTAGTGTACATCCGTCTCCCGGATATGCTTTATAATTTTTGAAAGTATAACCGTCATATCTGTTCAAACCATTCCAGGTGGAGAACCAGATGAACCCCTTGGAGTCCTGTACAATGTCTGAAACAGTTCTTTGTACCAACCCGTTATATATAGAGAAGTGCTGGATTTGACAAATTGGTTGTGCAAGAAGCATGATTGGGGTTAACAGTACCATGTAGATTAATAAACGTAAAATCTGTTGTGCTATATTTTTCATTTGGTATTAATTTATAAAACACACAAAGATATAAAAAAATGGCGAATTTCTTAATCTTCTTTAAAATAGATATTGTGAATGTCTTTTTTACTAAATGAAATAATATATTTGTGATATCAAAATGATATCAACTTAATCTATCAGTTATGGAAACAAAAGAATTGAATTTCAAAGGGTTTAAGATGAATGGCTTTTTAGGATTGTTTGTTCATCTCATTGTGTTACCTGCACTAATTTTCTTTGGCTTTATTACGTGTGTGCCAACGGCAATTGTGTCTGGTATTCTCTGCATTGTCTGGCTGATAATGTTTGCCGGTTATATGCAATTGGAACCGAATGAGGCCCGGGCTATGGTGTTTTTGGTAAGTACAAAGGTACATTCAAGGAAACTGGTTTCTTTTGGGTGAATCCTTTTCTGGATAAGAAGAAACTTTCTCTTCGTGCACGTAATTTGGATGTGGAACCTATCAAGGTAAATGATAAGATCGGTAATCCTATTCTGATAGGTTTGGTGTTGGTATGGAAACTTAAAGATACCTACAAAGCTATGTTTGAGATTGATTCGCAGACAATGGCTTCATCTGCTCATACGGGGGAAATGCTAACCAAATTAATATAGGTAATGCGGTTGCCAGCCGTATGAACGCTTTTTTGAGAATTTTGTGAAAATACAAAGTGATGCCGCTTTACGCCAGGTGGCTGGACAATATGCTTATGATGATAACGAAGCGGATACTGAAGAACTGACACTTCGCTCCGGTGGTGAAGAAATCAATGAACAGTTGGAACAGAAGTTGAATGAACGTCTTGCCATGGCAGGTATGGAGGTAGTGGAAGCACGCATTAACTATCTGGCTTATGCTCCTGAAATTGCTGCGGTAATGCTCCGTCGTCAACAGGCTTCGGCTATCATTACTGCCCGTGAAAAGATTGTTGAGGGAGCTGTTTCTATGGTAAAAATGGCGTTGCACAAACTTTCAGAAGAACAAATTGTTGAACTGGACGAAGAAAAAAAGGCGGCTATGGTCAGCAATTTGCTGGTGGTACTTTGTGCCGATGAGGCAGCACAGCCAATTGTTAATGCGGGTACGTTAAATCATTAATCAAGATAATATGAGCTTTTTCTTTTTTATATAAGTGGGCATTGGCGCTTGGCTTATTGCTGGGGCATGTAGTGACGGTTTTTGCTCAGGATGCAAATATGGACCATGCGAAGCATGTGTACGAATTGTTTGTGGCAGATCAGGGGACAGTATTCATGCTCTCTTGAATAAAAATCTGCAGGAAAAATTATCACCGGAAATCTTTAAAGACATGTTTAAGCAATCGGAAAAGCAGTTCGGAAAACTTCAAGCAAAAGGAGAGTGGAAGCAAGAGAGTGCTGAAGGCATAACACTTTATTATCGCGATCTGAAGTTTGAGCGTTACAGTCTCCGTTTTTTGTTGTCTTTCGATGCTGATGGAAGCATGAATACCATTCGTTTGATGCCTGTACCTGCTGCTTCTACAGCAAAACCGGTAGCTTATAATAAAGAGAAAATGCAGGAACGAGATATAACGGTGGGAGCAGATGACTTTAAATTGCCCGGAACGCTGACGCTGCCTGTAGGAAAGAAAAAAGGCTCCTGTCGTAATCCTTGTGCATGGTTCCGGTCCGCAGGATCGTGATGAAACTGTTGGTCCGAATAAACCTTTCCGTGATTTGGCTTGGGGATTGGCGGAACGTGGCATTGCAACGGTTCGTTATGATAAACGTACGAAGGTATATGGTGCAGCGTGTGTGCCGGAAGGTCGGAATATCGATTATGATACAGAAAGTGTAGATGATGCTGTGGCTATTATTGCTTGGGCGAAGGAATTGCCTGAGGTTGATGCGGACAGTGTTTATGTGCTGGGACATAGTTTAGGGGCTACACTTGCTCCTCGCATTGCAGAACAAGCAGATGGGTTGACAGGAATTATCCTTGTTGCCGCTTTAGCTCGTCCATTTGAAGATGCTATTGTTAACAAATGACTTATATATCTTCTCTGACTGACTCTTCCGCTAATGCCAAAAAGCAGATTACAGAAATAAAAAAACAAGCTGATAATATAAAGAAACTGGGTACACCGGAATATGATGATAAGATTCCTTTGTTGTTGAATCTTCCTCGTTCTTACTGGGAATTTGCTAACGCCTATAAACCGGTAGAAGTAGCATCTAAACTGGCTCTTCCCATACTTATATTGCAGGGCGAGCGTGATTATCAGGTGACTATGCAGGATTTCGGTTTATGGCGCTTCGGGCTGATGCGTAATAAAAATGCTTTCTTAAAATCTTACCCTAAACTTAATCATATGTTACAGGAAGGTAGTGGTAAAAAGCTACTCCGTTTGAGTATAACCAGGCGTCGCCTGTAGTCGGATATGTCATGGATGATATTGCATCGTTTATTCATAACGGAAACCTGTTATAATACAAATTCAATAGTAAATTGTTTAATTGTAAATAGAATCGTGGCTAAAAAAACTTCAACCAAAAGCTTTGTCCTGCGTGTAGATGCTGCAACTATGGATGCCATTGAAAAGTGGGCAGCCGATGAGTTTCGTAGCACTAACGGACAGCTTCAGTGGATTATCGCTGAGGCATTGCGGAAAAGCGGGCGGATGAAGAAAACAAAGAATACTCCTCCGCCTAAAGAACCTGAGTCGTAGTTTAGCGATAAGTTGTTAGTGATAAGTGATTAGTAGTTTGAATTATAATTCATATATTGTTTATGTTAAATCTTGGTCCATATTCAACTAAAGAGTTTCCTAATATCCGGGTATATCCCACTATAATAGATCGTATATTAGAAGGTGTTGCCGTATTGTTGGCAATTGCTGCCTGGGTGTGTGCAATATGGGTGTATATTCATATAGAGGACAAGATTACAGCTAATTTTTCCTTTATGGCTGCGGGATTAGGTACTTTATGTCTCCTTTTAGTTGGTATTTCTGCCTATCTTCCTATTCGTTGGATACGTTTTCCTGTACGTATCACAGAACGCAATGTCGCGGTACAGTATTTTATGGCAGCCCGTATTGCTCGTATATTGAATGTGTTTCTTACTTTACTTTTCCTAACTCTTGTTTTTAATAAAGTAGAGATGGGATATGGTATTCCGCAAGATCTATGTAATATGATTACGAGTGCGGTCGTTGGTTTGATGATATTGGCGCTTATAGTCTATTATATATTGGCGTTTAAGTATAAATAGAGGTGTTTACAAGCATTAATACCTAGTTATGGCTATTACTCCCTTTCATTATACCTTGTTTTAGGGATTGTGACATCTTCGCAAATGCCCTACTTTTTGCAACATCAGATTTAATGAATTAGTTAGTCATAATTACGTAACCACTTTTATTAAGGAAAAAAGGTTCCCGTCTTCCCCGATGTGATATCGTGAAAGAGCGGGGATTTTTTCATTTAATACCCTGTCTACAAGAAGTTAAGAGTTTGTCAACAAGAAGTTAACTCCTTGCAGACAGGAAGTTAATATCTTGTAATTATTTGATAATCAGTTATACTCTTGATTTGCCTTGTTGGTGAATACAAGCAAATAGGAACGGAGTTGAAGTTAAAAGTAAAAGGAGAAAGATTGTATTTTTATTGTATTATGCGGGATATCCATAGTTGGAAATGAAAGACAGTGTGAGACGATGCTCTCTCTCTTATAGGTTATCTTTAATATCCTGCAGTTCCACCAGTTTGTTTACGATAGCGTAAATGGTCAGGCCGGCCGGAGAATGTATTTGCAGTTTACGGGCAATATTCCGGCGGTGGGTGATAACTGTGTGGATGGAAAGATAGAGCTGGTCGGCGATGGCTTTGTTGGTCATACCTTTCACAACGCAGGTGATAATTTCCTTTTCACGCTGACTGAGCGTCTCCTGCTCATTTTCTTTCTCCTCTTCTTCGTCAGTGCAAAGCAGTTGGTTTATTTTGGTGGCAATTGTTTCCGGATCATCACAAATAGAAAGATGATCATCATATTCTTTCAGTGAGTTACTGTCAATGACGGAACATACCAGTGCCAGATATTTGGTTTCCACTTTCCCATTTTCTGCCTTGAATGCTGGGAGATTGAACCAGCCGCCAAAGGTCGGGTTAACAATCAATACATCCGGTGTATGCAGGTGAATATAGCTTTGCAAAGATTCCGGAGAGGAAACCTCTATAGGTACTACATTCAGATTGGGCAGGCGCTTCAGCACTGTCGTGAGTCCGCTTCGGATAATGACAGAAGTTTCAGCGACTGCAATCTTTACAGAAACATTATTGTTCATTTTTCATTCTCCTTTCCAGTTGTGCCACGGCGGGAACAAACATATAGTCTTCTACTTGGCAGTGTGAAGCAAGGTCATGCTCACAGTTGAAGATATCGAAAAGAACAGCATTGAGCTTGTTGTTGTTCTCTTTTTCCGGATAATACTTAATGATAATATTTTTCAGTTCTGTCAGCTTGATTCAATCTGATTATGCTTGCTGGCAAAAGTTGCTATATCATAGTTTTCAGCAAGTTTACCTTCAAGCAGCTTTTCGACATAGGTGAACACGGCCTCGTTTTCATATTCCATGTGGCGGCGTACCTCTTTGGCATATTCATCGAAGAATTTCAGAATGAGATAGGCTATATTATCCGAGCCCGAGCAATCGATAGATTCGATGAGCTTACGACGGATAACAGGTAATTTAAAATCGAGAAAGTAAGTGTGCGCCCGTTTCAGATAATCCATAAGGGCTGAGATAGAAAATACATTTTCATCTCCACTATAGGTATATTGCTCTTCGCTGATGAAATTGGCTACTGCGAGAAAGGTGCGGTAGTCTACGCCTTGTGCCTCACAAACGTCCTTTACACTCTTGTCTCCGAATCCTAAGGAAAGGCCGAAACGGCTCATAACCATTAATAAGGAGTAGTTATCACAGATAAGGTCGCTCATTTTGTCTGTGGCGCGATACTTATGCGGTTCATTCATTGCAGATTATCCTTTCTTTCTTTATTTATTCGTGCGCAAAGTAACGGATTTTCTCCGGGAATTGCAATCGCTATATGTAGGTATTTTGTGTTTAGTCTTATTTAACGAGAAAAATTAGTTTATAAACTAAATATTTTAGTTCTTTGCGAAAAACAAATGAAGAGTTATGAAAGGATTGACTGCGAAAGAAGAGGAAATCATGGGATTTTTCTGGGAGAAAGGTCCGTTGTTTGTGAAGGAGATGCTAGCTTTCTATGAAGAACCGAAGCCGCATTTCAATACGCTGTCTACGATTGTGAGGGGATTGGAGGATAAAGGTTTCCTGGCACATAAGACTTACGGTAACACGTACCAGTATTATGCTGTAGTGAATAAGGAAGACTTCAGTAAGGGAACGCTGAAGAAAGTAATCAGTAAGTACTTCAATAATTCGTATCTCAGCGCAGTATCATCGTTGGTAAAAGAAGAGGATATTTCGTTGGAAGACCTGAAACAGTTGATTGCAGAAGTGGAGAGAGAGGAACGAAATAGAAACTTTAAAATGCCAAGAATTATGAAAAACATAGCTATAACTTGTTTTGTATTGATAGCTGTTTGCGTAGGTTTGCAGGCGAAAAAGGTTGTGAAAGCTCCTTATTTCATGGCAACGAATATTAGCCAGATCGAATTCTAAAAAGTGGCATTGGGAAAGGATACGACATGGATAGATGCTAAAATATATTCTATTCCGGGCGAAGATGTAAGGATAGACTCGACTGCTGTATTGCAGATAGGAGGAAAAACGTATGCCTACCTAGGTGGTAATGGTTTTTCAAAAGAACTATGGACGAAGACACCGGCTTCTGGTGAATTGGCTGTGACGTTGAAGTTTAAGCCGATTCCTATGGATACGGAAAGTTTTGACTTTTTCGAAATGTCTGAGAAGAAAGACGAAGGATGGAATATTTATGGAGTGCGTCTGGACGGAAAAAAGCCGGAAATAGGAATACCGGAGAAATTGTTGAATCAGCAATTGGATTATTCCCAGCCTCTGCCGGATCCTGATTTGAAGAATGGGAAGACGGTGATATATGGGCGTATATTGGGTTATGATCCGACTCATGGTATTGCTTTGAAATTCAATTGTACTGACTGGCTATTCTTTGATGTATTCGGTCAATCCGTTCCGGTGGTCGAGGATGGAAGTTTTCGCTACGAAACAAATATGATGCTGCCCGGTGAAGCGACATTACGGGTAGGACGGAAGAGATTTGAATTGTTTCTGATGCCGGGCGGTAAACTTGAGGTAACTATTAATTTGCCGGAGATTTTCTGGTCGGAAAGTCACCTGTTTGGAAAGAAAGAGAACGGGCAGTTGATTTGGTTTGAGGGTACGTATGCCGCTCTGAATACTGAACTGGTAAAGCATGCCGGACTGATGAACATTTATAGTGCGGATAATTTTTATGAGAATATTTGTGGTGTTACTCCGGCTCAATATAAAAAGTATGTGACGAAGATTTATGAAAAAAATCGTGGTGAAATACTGAAAAATAAATCGTTGAGTGATGCTGCTCGCACATACATGATAAACAAGCTGGAAATGTCGTATTTCTTTGCTATCAGGGGGTATAAAGGGAATATTAGTTATGCTCCGATGATTAGCGGAAAGAAAGGAGTGAAGCGTGCAGACATGACGGTAGATGAAAGTTATTATGATGATATTCTGGAACTGGATTTTATTCATTCACCTTATATACGTTATGGCAGTTATCCTGATTTTGTACGTGCTGCAACTGAAGATTTTAAAGGAAAGTTTGAACCGCAGCCTGTATGGGAGGATATTTTACGGGCGAAACCTCTAGGTTCCACTCTTGCTCGTTTGAAACCGCTGTCGGAAAAACAGATGCTGACATTGGACAGTATATCCGAACCGGAAATAAAGAAAGCTTTGACTGTCAAAAATAAAGAAGTGATGGACTTGCTTGCTGAAAGTGCAAATAAGACCGGTTATACAGTTTGCCAGCTGGATACGGCAGTTACCGCAGATGGTCTATTGGCAGTTGTCACCCGTCCTTATCGTGGTAAGGTGGTTCTGATAGATATGTGGAATACCTGGTGTGGCCCTTGTATGCGGGCTATGAATAGCCTGAAGTCGGTGAAAGAAGAATTGAAAGATGTAGTGTATGTTTATATAGCGGATGAAAGTTCACCTGAAGGGAAGTGGAAAATCACCATACCTGATATTCATGGAATACACTATCGGATCACGAATGAGCAGAGTTCTGCATTAGGTAAACTATATGAGTATCCGGGAATACCCACTTATTTTGTGATAGACCGGGAAGGGAAACTTTCATATAAAGTTACCGGATTTCCCGGTGCGGAGGTGATGAAAGAAGAACTACTGAAGGCTGGGAAATAGTAGCTGTAAATTATTAAATAGTACGTCAATATGGGAATTTTCTTTGTCTATATACTGAAGTCGTCGGTTTGTTTGGCGGTATTCTACCTGTTTTACCGTTTGTTGCTGAGCCGTGAGACGTTTCATCGTTTTAACCGGGTAGCGTTGTTGAGCATATTGTTGCTATCTTGTCTTTTGCCATTGGTGGAAGTTACTGTGGAGAAGCAGACAGAGGTTCATCAAACCATGATGACACTGGAACAGTGGCTGATGCTGGCAGATATGATGAATACTACAAATGTGGCGGAATTACAGATAGAGGAAGTGACGGTAACTTGGATACAGGTTGCATTATTGGTGTACCTGGCCGGTATTTTACTTTTTGCTTTTAGTAATGGGTATTCGTTGCTGAAGTTGGGCAATTTATTGAGATCAGGCAGAAAAGAAGACTTGAGTAAATATACTGACGGTGGTGAGAAAGTGACTTTGATAGTGCACGACCACGATATAGCTCCGTTCAGTTGGATGAAATACATCGTTATTTCACAGAAAGACTTGGATGAGAATGGGCGGGAAATACTTATTCATGAGTTGGCTCATATACAGAACCGACATTCGTGGGATTTGCTGGTAGCAGATATCTGCATCTTTTTCCAGTGGTTTAATCCGGCTTCGTGGCTGCTGAAACAGGAATTACAGAATATCCATGAGTATGAGGCGGATGAAACGGTGATTGAAAAAGGCGTTGACGCGAAACAATATCAATTATTATTAATTAAAAAAGCTGTCGGCACAAGGCTCTACTCTATGGCCAACAGCTTTAATCACAGTAAACTTAAAAAACGTATCACTATGATGTTAAAAGAAAAATCGAATCCGTGGGCAAGATTGAAGTATTTATATATACTTCCGGTAGCTGCCATTGCAGTAACTGCTTTTGCCCGTCCTGAAATCTCGGAAACCGCAGAAGAGATTTCAAGAATGTCGGATGCACTCGGAATGGAACAAGCAAGCTTGCTCTTCTCTCGTTTGCATGACATTTCTGCCGCCAAAGTTAATGATTTGACAGCAATTGTGGAAGCAAAAGCCGTAAAAACTACGGAAGAACCAGTACAGGTAGCTCCAGTACTGAAAGATACAGCTAAACCCGTGGAGGTGAAGTATATTCCTGCAGAAGTGACTGAGAAGCTACAGGGTACTCCCTTCTTCGAGGTGGTGGAGCAAATGCCGGAGTATCCGGGTGGCATGGCTGCTGCATTGGAGTATATTCAGAAAAATATGCGTTATCCTGAAACTGCAAAGAAGAATGGTACACAGGGACGCGTTACGGTGCAATTTATTGTCGATAAGGAAGGGAATGTGACGGAACCGAAGGTGATCCGTGCCGTAGATAAAGATCTGGATGCTGAGGCTATCCGGTTGGTAGGAACGATGCCGAAGTGGAAACCAGGTATGCAGAAAGGACAAGCGGTAGCAGTGAAGTATACACTGCCGGTAATGTTCAGACTGGAAGGGGGAGAGATGAAAAGTTCTCGTACTGTAGAGATGAGCAGACGCCCTGGAAGTTTATTGGATAGTGCTTTGGTTATAGTGGATGGCAAGGAAGTTACCCAGTCTATATTGAATGCAATAAATGTCGACAGGATAATGAGTTTTAGCGTCTTGAAGGATGCGGCTTCTACTGCAATATATGGAGAGAGAGGCAAGAATGGGGTTATATTGATTACTTTGAAAGAAGATAAAGAAGAATACCATCCATCAGAAACCTATACACTAAAGAATACTAATGATCCCGTGGTTTTGGGAGTGAAAGGTACAGGAAAATTTACTGCTGTCAATGGAGTGCAAGGTATCTATATAAATAGTAAGAAGGCAAATCGGGGAGATGTGACCTTTTTTGTAGATGGTGTGAAAATTGATTCCAGCGTTGCGGACATAGGTGAGGTAGTACCGGCTGAAAGAATTGAAAGCATGAGTGTTGAGAAAGGAACAGACGGCAAAGGCCAGATTTATATCACTACCAAAGACAAAAGAGGAGTTGAGAAGACTTCTGCCAAAGGTGATATGAAAGTGGAAGGTATTGTGCAGGATAAAGACGGAGAGCCTGTTGTAGGTGCTGCCATACTGATAGAAGCAACAAAAAGCGGCAGTATAACCGATGTGGATGGTCGCTTTGTCCTATCTGCTTCAAAAGGCGATAAACTGGTTGTTTCTTATATTGGCATGAAAACTGCTAAAAAGTAAAGGCGGAGCCGAAGGTGACAGTTACTTTGAAAGATGAATAATCAAAGATATTTTATATGAAAAGGAATTTCTCTCTTTTTGTTTCTCTCTATGATGTTCGTTTGGGTGGGGCTTTGCTCCGCCCAAACTAGTAGTGATAAGTATGTTCTCATTGACGGATGTTTTTTTCAATGGTATGCCTCCGGGAATTCGGACTGATGAAGGTGCCCAGATGATTATGCTGACAGATGAGGAAGGACATACCGCATTGGAAATACGTCTGAATAAAGGCAAAACTTTACCGGACTATGCAATGAAATATCGGGTTTCCGTAGAAAAAGTACCCGGAGGAGAGGAATTATTGCAGATTTCCCGTTCAGGAGCGCAAAAGCCGATGGCGATTGCAGCGACTAATACAGTAACTCTTGATAAATGGGTAGGAAAACCATTCCCGGACTTTAAGGTAAAGGATACGACGGGACGGGTATGGACAAAGGCGGATATCATTGGAAAGCCTTTCGTTCTGAACTATTGGCACACAGGTTGCAGACCGTGTATCAAGGAGATGCCGGAACTGAATGAATGGATGAAAATCTGTCCGGATGTGACTTATTTCTCTACTACCTGGAATACAGCGGAACAGATAAAGAAAATAGTGGAAAACCGTCCTTTCCTTTTTACGCATATTGCCGATGAATTATTTTTCTTCAATTTGTTTAAAGTACAGGTCACGCCGACTACATTGTTGGTAGATAAGAAAGGTATTATCCGCTATTGGGAGGAAGGTACAAGCGAGAGTAAACGGGCCTATTTGCTTGATAGACTAAAGGAATTATCAGCCGAATAATCAACTTTGTTTCTTATTTCTTTGTTTAAATCATTACTTTTAAGTATTTTTGTTTGAGACGGTTTAGTATTCTATCACTTAAAAGATAATGCTATGAGACAAGGAAAACAAATTCACCAGGGATATAGCTTCTTTTTGGGGAGTATTTCTATTATTAGTGATGTCTGCCGCTATATCTATTCATGCTGAAGCCCCTTCTACAAAGGAGCTTGTACTTTTCAAAGATACTTTGAAGAATGATACCATTGTGCCGCAGTCTCCGAAGAAAAATGGCACATTCGTTATTAGAGATCGCATTCCTATTCCATCTGATGAGCCTTTATTTATAGTAAATGGAATGGAACTTCCCTATGAGATTTTTGCAGCATTGAACCCCGCGCATATTGAAAGTCTTGAAGTTTTGAAAGATGCTTCAGCTACTGCCATTTATGGCACACGTGGAATAAATGGGGTCATTATTCTGAAGTTGAAAACTCCACAACAGGTAAAGGAGGAAAAAAACATTAAGAAAATAGATGATTTTCTCAAGCCAAAGGGAGTGAACAGGAGGAATGCGCGTTACTATATTGACGGCAAAGAAGTTCCGGCCAGTACTGCGTATCAAACGAGTATTGAGCAAATGGAAGTGAAGACCGGTGCAGACGGAATACTGGAAATTTATATTAAACCAATGATTTTCCTAAGGGGAGAATATGAATAAAAGTGATTGTCAAGAGCGGAATGATTAAAGATTATGGAATAGGAAATACCTGATAACTAATGTTGAAACAAATATCCTTATTAATCCTGTGTGCGGCAGCAATTGTTTGGTTCGCTACTCCTGTGCAAGCCTGTACTTCTGCTGTTGTATCGGGTAAAGTAACACCCGACGGTCGCCCCCTGCTTTGGAAAAACCGTGATACAGACTTTATGCGAAATCACGTTGATTATGTGAAAGGTGAGAAGTATGACTTTATTGCTGTAGTGAATAGTGTCAATGCATATCTGAAAGAAGCATGGATGGGGACTAACTCTGCAGGATTTGCTTTGATGAATACACAATCATATAATCTGGTGGATGTAAAGGGCGATGAAGAGCGGGGGGCAGCCAATGGGCGTGTTATTTATCGTGCACTCGAAGTTTGTGCAACGGTAGAGGATTTCTGTCATTTTCTGGATACCATTTCCAAGCCCAGCGATATCGAAGCTAATTTTGGTGTGATTGATGCACAAGGCGGGGCAGCTATGTTTGAGGTAGATTATTATAAATATGCGATGTATGATGCCAATAACCCGAAGGACGCTCCTTATGGTTATATTGCCCGTACCAACTTTTCTTTTTGCTGGTAAGGTGAACGAGGGGGCCGGTTATGTGCGCTATATGGAAGCAGACCAGGTGCTGATGAAAGCTTCGGCTACGGGTAGTATTACCCCACAGTTTATTTTCAATGATTTATCGCGTTCGTTCCGTAACCGTATGCTGGATATTGATTTGCGTAGCGGGGCATATAATCGTCCTCAGGCGTCGGGTTGGTTTGTAGATCAGGATTTCATTCCACGTAGCAGTACATCGTGTTCGGTAGTGGTACAAGGTGTAAAACCGGGTGAAAAGGCCGAACTGACTACCATGTGGACACTGTTAGGTTATCCTCCTACCGGTATAGCTGTGCCACTGTGGGTGAAAGATGCCGGTAAACTTCTTCCCGGAATGGTACGTTTCGGTAAAGAACATGAGGCAGCTCCGCTCAGTGATTGGTCACTTGGTTTGGCAGACAGAGTTTTCAGCTATAAGCAGGGAATGGGTACCGGACGTTATCTGAATTGGGAAAGATTGTATAGTCCTGAGAAAGGTGACGGTTATATGACAGCGATTACTGCGGCAGAAGATGAAGTCTTCCGTACGACGAAGCCATTGCTGGAAGAATGGTATAAAAAAGGAAGCCTCGATACCCAAGCAATACCGAAGCTATATGACGAACTGGAATCATCCATCAGAATGATTTATCAGAGTTTACTGGAATCAGAATAGAACTTACATTACCGAACGGAGGTACGCCAGTATCTCCGTTTCTTGTTTCGGATGGAACCAACGGATTTCTTCATCTCTTTTGAACCATGTCATCTGCTTGCGTGAATAGATGCGGGAGTTCTGTTGTATTTTCTCTATGGCAAAAAGGCAAGGTCCATTCTCCGTCGAGATATTTGAACATCTCTTTATAACCTACCGTATTCAATGAATTAAGTGCCCGATAAGGATATACCTTTCTGGCTTCTTCTTCCAAGCCATCCTCTATCATAATCTCTACCCGTCGGTTAATGCGGTCGTAAAGTTCTTCCCGGTCGCGCGTCAATCCTATTTTGATGATGCGGAAGGGGCGTTCTTTTTTTCTGTTGTGTACGGAATGAGGTGTAGGTCTTCCCTGTCATATAGCATATCTCCAGTGCATGGATTACGCGTTTAGGATTCTTCAGGTCTACTATTTTGTAGTATTCAGGATCGAGTAACTTTAGCTCTGCGCACAATCTTTCCAGACCTTCCGTTTCATACTTATGTAGCATCACCTGGCGTGTTTCAGCATCTACGGTCGGAATATCGTCAATGCCTTTGCAAACGGCATCCACATACATCATAGAGCCACCGGTAAGCAATACTGTATCCTGTTCGGTAAATAAGGTTTCCAGAAGTTTCAGTACTTCCGCTTCATATTGGGCGGCACTGTAATAATCGGTGAGTTGCAAGGTTCCTACAAGGTAATGTTTCACGCGTTGCAGTTGCTCGGGGGTAGGGGCTGCCGTCCCTATTTTCAAATCGGCATAGAGTTGCCGGGAGTCTGCGGAAACGATGCAAGTTTGGTAATGCTCTGCCAGCCGCAGGCTGAGTTCGGTCTTTCCTACTCCGGTCGGTCCAATAAGCACTATCAGGGTTTTCATAAGGAAATGGTATTTAGAGAATCATTTCCCATCTGCAGATAACGCGGATAACACAGATCTCTTCTAGGCTTAAGTCTTTCAAATCTGCGTTATCCGCGTTATCTGCGGATGAAAAATTTAAAATAATATTAGAACTTTTCTTCCTCGAACGGTGCTGCGCTACCTTCGCCTCCGCCCATGTCGAAACCTTCCTGGTCGAATTCTTCCAGATCAAAGTCCTGATCTCCATAGAAATTTTCGTCCAGATCAAGCGATCCGCTGTTGGCTGCCATTTCTTCGAAGTCAATTGTCTGTTTCGGAGCATCACCTTCCTTCTTGGTACACTTGGCACCTTTCATTTCTTTTCCGGTAATGATCTCGGAGAGTTCAATGAAGAAACAGCGTTCTGTCATGTAGTCGAACACATAGAGTAACTTCTGCTTTTCATCTTCTATCAGTTCGCTGATAGTGGTGTCTTTCATTACCCAACTGTCCATCTCCGGATTGTCATCCATCTCTTCCAGTGTAACTTCCTTTTCTTTTTCCCAATCATCATCGCAGATAAAGAAGGAGGTCATCTGGTCGTTAGTATAACCTACTGACTTCACTATAGCCTCATGGAAGTCGTAGAATGTAGCTTCCGGGTCAATTTGTATTTCTCTTACGAAGTCGTCCACTTCATCGGAGATAAGTGTAAATCTGTATATCATATTCTAATTACTTTATCGTTTTATCATCTAATAATACCACGTTCGGAGTCACGGATGAAGCTGACAATGTATTCGATTTCCGGGCTCGTCGGAATTTCTTCTTCTATTTTCTTTAATGCGTCTGAAGTGTTCAATCCACTCTGATAAATGATACGGTATGCATTGTGTATATTCTCAATGGTTTCATTGGAGAATCCGCGACGACGCAACCCGATAATGTTGATACCGCTGTAAGCAATCGGTTCCCGGCCTGCAATGATGTACGGCGGAATATCCTTACTGAAACGGCAACCTCCTTGTATCATTCCGTATCCACCTACACGGCAGAACTGATGCATTAATACATTGGCACTGATAATGGAAAAATCGTCTATTACAATCTCACCTGCCATTTTAGTAGAGTTACCAATGATACAGTAATTACCGACAAGGGCATCATGAGCTACGTGCACACCTTCCATCAACAGGTTGTTGTTACCGATAATGGTTCTGCCTTTGGCAGCTGTACCGCGATTGATGGTAACATTTTCACGAATGGTATTGTTGTTACCAATTTCAGCGGTACTCTCTTCTCCCTGAAATTTCAGGTCTTGAGGGATGGCACCGATAACAGCTCCCGGAAAAATAGTATTTCCATTGCCGATACGTGAACCGTACAGAATGTTGGCATTTGCCATAATCTTGTTGTTATCGCCGATTACCACATTCTTGTCGATGAATACAAAAGGAGCAATCTCTACGTTTTCCCCGATTTTTGCCTCGGGATGAATATACGCTAAGGGACTTATCATGCTGATTTATGATTTATGATTTATAATTTATGAGATATTCGCGCTTATTATTAGCCACGAATAAATCTTAAATCATAAATCCTTTTACTTGTTCTTAACTATTTGTGCCATAAACTCTGCCTCGCAAACCACTTTCTCGCCTACGAACGCATAACCTTTCATCGTGGAAATGCCACGGCGGATAGGTGCAAGCAGTTCTACGCGGAAGATAAGGGTGTCACCCGGCACTACCTTTTGACGGAACTTCACACCATCTATCTTCATGAAGTAGGTAGAGTAGCGTTCGGGTTCGTCTACGGAGTTCAATACAAGCAGACCGCCTACCTGTGCCATAGCTTCAACCTGCAACACACCCGGCATTACCGGTTCCTGTGGGAAGTGCCCCTGGAAGAAAGGCTCGTTGGCAGTGATATTCTTCACGCCTACAATATAATTGGCACCTATTTCAATCACCTTGTCTACCAATTGGAATGGGTAACGGTGTGGCAACAGTTCGCGGATACGGTTTACATCCATGACGGGTTCGCGGTTACAGTCGTAAGTCGGAGCCTGTATATCATGCAGGCGGATTTCCTTACGCATCTGGCGGGCGAACTTGTTATTAATGGTATGTCCCGGACGTGTAGCGATGATACGTCCCTTGATAGGTTTGCCTATCAAAGCCAAGTCACCGATTACGTCGAGCAGTTTATGGCGGGCACATTCATTGGCCCATACCAGCGGTTTGTGGTTGATATAACCCAGTTGCTTGGCATCCATGTGGGGAACTCCCATTACATCGGCCAACTTATCGAAGTCTTCCTGAGACATTTCTCGTTCGTAGATAACGATGGCATTGTCCAGATCGCCACCCTTGATGAGTCCGGCCGACAACAGTGGCTCGATCTCGCGTACGAATACGAATGTACGGCTGCCGGCTACTTCATCTCGGAATTTCGACATATCCTCCAGCGTTGCAAACTGATTGGGAATGATGGTCGAGTCGTAAGATACCAGTACATTCAGACTGAAGTTCTCGTCGGGCAACACGATAATGGAAGAACCGGTCTTTTCATCGCGAAACTCGATTTTTGACTTGATGATATAGAAATCTTTAACGGCATTTTTGTTCTTCTGTACCTACGCGCTCTATTTCTTGTGCATAATATTGGCGCTACCGTCCAGAATGGGAGACTCAGGACCGTTGACTTGTATCAGGCAGTTGTCTATGCCTAAGGCGTAAAGGGCTGCCATGCCGTGCTACAGTGCTAACCTTCACACCATTCTTGGAAAGGACGGTGCCGCGAGTGGTTTCAGTCACATTGTCCGCAACCGCATCAATGGTAGGTTGTCCCTCCACGTCGATGCGCTGGATTTTATATCCGTGGTTGTCCGGAGCAGGATTGAAAGTAACGGTCAGGTCAAGTCCCGTGTGAAGGCCTTTACCACTGAGGGAAAAACTGTCTTTCAGAGTCTTTTGTTTCAACATTTGTTACTTATTTATTTGTTGTTTTAATTCATTCAGTTCTTTACGGAGCTGGCGGAGTTCTGTTAGCATATCCGGTAGGTTCCGTTGGGCAACGGAGGCTTTGAAGTATTGCTTCAGCTCCATGGGAGGAGTACCGATTAACTGGCTGCCATCCTTAATATTGCTGGGAACACCAGACTGTGCTCCGAGGTTCACTTTGTTTCCAATATGGATATGTCCTGCAATGCCTACCTGACCGCCAAACATACACCATTCGCCTACTTTGGTAGATCCTGCAATACCCACTTGCGCCGCCATAACGGTATTTGCACCGATTTCGTCATTGTGGGCTACTTGTATCAGGTTGTCCAGTTTCACACCTTTGTGTACGATGGTTGCCCCCATTGTAGCACGGTCTACACAAGTGTTTGCACCTATCTCTACATTGTCTTCCAGTATTACGATACCGATTTGAGGTATTTTTTCGTAACCTTCGGGAGTTGGGGCGAAACCAAAACCATCCGCACCGATCACACAACCGGAATGCAGGATGCAATGATTGCCTATCCGGCAGTCATGATAAATGGTCGTATTGGCATATAAGATACAATCATTGCCTATTTTGGCACCACTACCGATAGTCGCATGCGGATGTATCATTGTATTGTCTCCTACTTCTGCATACTCACCAATGCAAGCGAAGGGTGCAATGTAAACATCCTTTCCGATTTTAGCAGTTTCTGCAACGAAAGCTAACGGATCAATACCAACACGTTTAGGCTTACTTTGTTCGTAAAGGTTGAGCAATTTAGCCAAACTTTCGTAGGCATTATCCACCTTAATTAAAGTAGCTTTTATTTCTTGTTCAGGAACGAAGTCTTTGTTTACCAGTACAATACTGGCTTGGGTTTCGTAGATATAAGATGTATATTTGGGGTTGGACAGAAACGATATAGCACCGGGGATGCCTTCTTCTATCTTGGCAAAAGTATGTACAGTTGCATTCTCGTCTCCAACGATTTCTCCTTGGATAAATGTTGCAATTTGTTTAGCAGAGAACTCCATTGTCTTATTCTTGTTAGATGGTTTCAAACCACAAATAACGGACTTTTTTTTATATTTCCTTGTCCTTGGGTGAATATTTTATACTTACCTATGCAAACGTTGGTAGCAAAGATAGTATTTTTTTTACCTTCTTGGACAATAGGGAAATATTCAGCATGTCCGATGCTTCAGCAATATTCTTAATACTTCCGTCTTTATAAAGGATATCAATACTATCGTCTGCCGGGTCGTACATATTCTTCTCGATGCTGGGGGTAGAGACGAAATAGCTCGCTTCAGAGAGGGGTATGTCCAGTTGCTGACTGATTTGCAAAGTTAACTCTTTTTTCCTTTCTTCACATATTGGTTCGGTAGAAATTTCCACTTTGAAGATATTGCGGTTGATCATACCGAGGCTCAGCGTGGACAGAACCTTGTCGTTGTGGGTGCTCCAGACTTTTAATGCGGTCCATATATCATTGTCGTCCAGTTGGATAAAGTTCTCCAGACACTCCGGATTGTTATAGAAAGTTTCCTTGTTGATGTCATTGTAAAGGAAAAAACGCAATGCCGGTGAAGCAAATAATTCTACACCTTTACTTGCTAATTCTTTGGCACGGAGCAGGGCACTGATGAGCATTTTCTCGTATGCCACGGACGTTTTGTGCAGGTATACCTGCCAGTACATTAAACGGCGGGCAGTGAGGAAGTTTTCAATGGAATAGATACCTTTGGATTCTACCACGAGATGGTCTTTTTCACATCGAGCATCTTGATGATGCGTGCCGAGCCGATGTTACCTTCCGTTACGCCGGTGTAAAAACTGTCGCGGCGAAGGTAGTCCATGCGGTCCATGTCGAGTTGTCCGCTGACCAGTTGGTGCAGGAACTTCTTGGGGTATTCGTCCTTGAATATCTGGATGGCAAGTGTGAGTTGCCCGTTCATTTCTTTGTTCATCCGTTCCATCAGCATGAGGGAAATCTCTTCGTGGGATACTCCTTTTACTATAGTATCTTCCAGTACATGAGAGAAAGGACCGTGTCCTATGTCATGCATCAGAATGGCTGCCTGTACTGCTTCGGCTTCACTGTCGAAAATGAAGTTTCCTTTGCTGGTGAGCTGCTGGACAGCTTCACTCGTCAAGTGGAAAGCCCCCAACGAATGTTGAAAGCGCGTGTGCTGTGCACCGGGATAAACCACAGACGACAAACCCAGTTGCTTGATGCGGTTTAAACGCTGCAAAAGGGGATGCCGCACGATGTCGTACAGCAACCCCTTCGGGATATTGATGAACCCGAACACCGGGTCGTTAATGATCTTTCGTTCGAACACGTTGTTAGTGATTAAGGGTAAGTGATAAGTGATTAGGCGTTAATCACTCCCTTCAACTGTTCCGCCATCTGCTGTTGCACTTCCTTTGCGGCATTGCGTGCAGCTTCTGCAAATTTTTCAGTCTTATCCACATAGATGATGCCACGGCTGGAGTTTACAATCAGTCCGCAAGTGGAGTTCATGCCATACTTACAAACTTCTTCCAGTGAGCCACCCTGTGCACCTACACCCGGCACAAGCAGGAAGTGGTTGGGAACAATCTTGCGGATATCTTCGAAAGCGCGGCCTTGTGTGGCACCTACCACATACATCATCTGTCCGTCGTTGCCCCATTCCTGAGACTTGCGCAGTACTTTTTCGAAAAGGCGTTCGCCGTTGGGATCTTCCGTCAACTGGAAGTCGTGGGAGCCTTTGTTGCTTGTCAGTGCCAGGAGGATTACCCACTTGCCTTCATAAGTCAGGAACGGAGTAACACTGTCCTCACCCATGTAAGGGGCTACGGTTACAGAGTCGATGTCCAGTTCGTCGAAGAATGTGCGGGCATACATGGCAGAGGTATTTCCAATGTCACCACGCTTTGCATCGGCAATGATGAATTGGTCGGGATAGTTTTCCTTGATATATGTCACAGTCTTTTCAAAAGCAATCCAGCCTTTCACGCCCATACTTTCATAGAAAGCGAGGTTCGGTTTGTAGGCAATGCAAAGGTCAGCCGTTGCGTCGATGATGGCTTTATTGAATGCGAAGATCGGATCTTCTTCTTTCAACAGGTGTTCCGGGATTTTCTTGATGTCTGTATCAAGCCCTACGCAAAGGAATGATTTCTTACGCTTGATATTTTCAAAAAGTTGTTGTTTATCCATTACTGAATCTATTTAATCTGTTTATAATTCGTTTGGTTATTTCTTGAATAAGTAGCCTTCTATGCGTAACCTGAGAGCATCTTTCCTTTTCTTATTGTAATCCAGAGAGAAACTTGTTAGCATGAAAAGGCATCTGTCGGAATTACATTTAAATCGGGTAGGGGGCATTTGATTATATTTGTGATTATCAAGTGCCTCCATTGTTTTCAGGTCAATGAAGATCGTATCGTTCTTATTATTAGTCTGAGTGGTAAGGGGAACAGGTAGTATCCCTGTTTCCAGATAGTCGTATGGTATGTGGAAGTATCTGTCCTTTATATCTCCATCCGGTACGACTATGAACTGATGGTATCCGTCCGGTATCTGTATGCTGACTTGATGGGAACTCTTGCCGCTGTATGATACAAAGGAATCGGAATCGTCTGTTATATCGGTAGTACCGTAATTTTTAGAAGAATAGAATGAGGCATCCTTGTCCACAAGGTCGGCTATACTTTTCCGTCCGAACCAGTTGCGCAGATATCTGAACTTGTCGTTTACTTGCACTGCCGTTTCCGTCGGGAGCGATTCCATCCAGTCATCGTATTGTTCACGGGTGAGTGGTAGTTTTAAATTAGTGCGTTTCAGCTCTTTCTCTACGCTGCTGCGCATGATATTCCGGGTGATACTTGCATAATTGACTGGCAGTGCCGAAGTTAGCAGAAAGAGGATGGAGAACGAAATCGGTATCCAACTGATGCGCCGGGCTTTAGTGAAGACGAGTCCGATACAAACAATGTAGCACCAGATGTTGAGAGTTATAAGGTAAAGGCGATTGATGGTGACGCCGTAATCGTTGAAGCGGCGTATAATGCCGATTGTCATCAGTACCAGCATCGGCAATACTAAAGCGGGCAACCAACGCGCAATCCATTCGTTTATAGGTTTCTTCTCCTGAATACGTACGGGATACAGTCCGAATTCAATGGCGATACATCCTGCCATCAGTGCTACCACGAGCCAGGATACCCAGCCTGTGGGCAGTTCCCAACTGATAAAAATGCGGGCTGCATAGACATAAAGCACGAGGAGGTATCCTGCCATGAGCGGGAGAAAGAGAAAATGTATCGTGCCGTTCAGGAACTCCGAGGGTTGCGGCTCCCGGTTATGTTTTTGTTCATCTTTGGGCAGCATGCCAAGGAAGAGTAACATCGGAAGCAATACGCTACATATAATAAGAATATATAGATAGCAATTCCAACTTACATCCACGTTGAAGAGTTGGCGAAGCGAGAACACCAGCAGACTGATTCCACCGCTCATGATAAGCCCCACCACATTGGCCGTGACAAAAGCGCCAACCGTGTATGAAGCGAAGTTCCAGCTTGGAATGTCATTCTTTTCTTTGATGAATGAAAGGAAGAAAGCCGAAAGCCACAGTGCCAGAATGGCGGCTCCGTGGGCTATGCCTATTTCAGTAAGCGACTGTTCCGGTGAAAGGCTGTAGAGGTACACCGTATCGGCAATCAGCAGTACGTGCATTACTATATGTACGATCACTCCTTTTATCTTGCTCTTTATCTCTTCGCTCCACAGGTGGAGAGTGAGTGAGAGCAACGTACCGATAGAAAAATAGTAACCCAGAACCATCACCAGCTTCCTGTCATCATCCAGGTCGGTAGCTACCAAATAGACTAAATAGACGGTAAGTGCAAGGACAAAACATACTGTAGAAGGAAAGCGCCTCAGGCAATTTTGAAACGCTTCCGTCAGGGTGTGAAATACTTTATGTAGTAGCTGTCCTTTCATTCGCTCTGCTTCTTAACCTATTGGTTTACAGTTCACTTTCTTTCAGACGTTCCGCATTTTCTGCCACGATCAGGTGATCGATACAATCTTGAATATCTCCGTCCATAAAAGCGGCAAGATTATAGATGGTATAGTTGATACGATGATCGGTGATGCGTCCTTGCGGATAGTTGTAGGTACGGATTTTAGCGGAGCGGTCTCCGGTAGATACCATTGTCTTTCGCTTGGAGGCAATATCGTCCAGATACTTCTGATGTTCCTTGTCGTAGATAAAGGTACGGAGTCGTGCCAGGGCGCGTTCCTTGTTCTTCGGTTGGTCGCGTGTTTCGGTACACTCAATCAGGATTTCTTCGGAAGCACCGGTGTTTGGATTTCTCCATACATAGCGCAGACGTACACCGGACTCAACTTTATTTACATTCTGTCCGCCGGCACCGCCACTTCGGAAAGTATCCCATTTGATTTCGCCTTCATTAATTACTACATCGAACTCTTCTGCTTCGGGCAGCACGGCTACGGATGCGGCGGAAGTATGCACGCGCCCCTGAGTTTCAGTAGCCGGAACACGCTGTACGCGGTGTACACCCGATTCATATTTCAATGTTCCGTACACATTGTCGCCCGTAACGCTGCAAATAACTTCCTTTGAATCCACCTGCCGCGCCTTCGTTGACGCTGGATATTTCCATCCTCCAACCTTTTGTTTCGCAATATTTGGTGTACATGCGGAAAAGGTCTCCGGCAAAGATAGCGGCTTCGTCACCGCCTGTACCTCCACGAATTTCGAGGATGGCGTTCTTGCTGTCCTGTGGGTCGGCAGGTACGAGGAGGAGTTTGATATGCTCTTCCAGTTCCGGCTGGCGTGCCTGACAGGCATCCAATTCTTCGCGTGCCATTTCCCGCATCTCCGGGTCTGCTTCATTGGAGATGATCTCTTTGGCTTCCTCGATGCCATTCAGCACCTGGATATATTCTTTACGGGCCTCCATCAGGTCGCCCAGTTCTTTATACTCTTTGGTGAGTTTTACGTAACGCTTCTGGTCGGCAATCACTGCCGGGTCTGTAATCAGCGTCGATACTTCTTCGAAGCGGGCAACAAGCCCTTCGAGTTTCTCTAATATGGTATTGTTGTCTGCCATTGAATTAGTATTTGAATTCTCCGAACTCACTATTGATAATCAGTTCTTTCTGGTTGCTTTCTTCAATACGTCCAACAATCTGTGCATCGATGCCGAAACTCTTGCTGATGGCAATAACTTCCTCGGCATGTTCGGGCGACAGATATACTTCAAGACGGTGTCCCATGTTGAATACCTTGTACATCTCTGCCCAGTCCGTATTGCTCTGCTCTTTAATCGTTTTGAACAAAGGAGGAACAGGGAACAGATTATCCTTAATCACGCGGCAATTGTCACCTATAAAGTGCAACACTTTCGTCTGTGCACCACCCGAGCAGTGTACCATACCGTGGATCTCAGGGCGAAGTGCATCCAGCAACTTCTTCACTACCGGCGCATATGTGCGGGTAGGGGAGAGTACCAATTTGCCTGCATCCAGCGGGCTGTCTTCTACGGCATCCGTCAGTTTTAGACCACCGGAGTAAACCAGTTCTTCGGGCACTGCCTTGTCATAACTTTCGGGATATTTCTCTGCCAGATATTTGGAGAATACATCATGACGGGCGCTGGTCAGTCCATTGCTGCCCATACCGCCGTTATATTCCTTTTCGTAAGTAGCCTGTCCGTAAGAAGCAAGACCTACAATTACATCGCCCGGACGGATATTGGCATTATCAATCACATCGCTGCGTTTCATGCGGCAAGTCACGGTGCTGTCCACGATGATGGTACGTACCAAGTCGCCCACGTCGGCAGTTTCACCGCCAGTAGCATATACGCCTACACCCATTTCGCGGAGCTCGGCGAGCAATTCGTCCGTTCCGTTGATGATGGCGGAGATAACTTCTCCCGGAATGAGAAGTTTGTTGCGTCCGATGGTAGAAGAAACCAGGATATTATCTACTGCACCTACGCAAAGCAGGTCGTCGATATTCATAATCAATGCATCCTGTGCGATGCCTTTCCAAACGGACAAATCACCCGTTTCTTTCCAGTACATATAAGCCAATGAGGACTTCGTGCCTGCACCGTCGGCGTGCATGATGTTGCAATACTCCGGGTCACCGCCCAAAATGTCAGGGATAATTTTGCAGAAAGCCTGCGGGAAAATACCTTTGTCGATGTTCTTGATGGCATTGTGCACATCTTCTTTAGAAGCGCTGACACCGCGCATCATGTATCTTTGGTTACTCATGAGTTGATATGTTTTTTCAATTGAATGTGCAAAGATAGTGCAAAATCTCGATTTTATGAGTAAAAAGAGAATTCATTCTCTTTTTCGAATGTGAGAGATTTATTTAAACTGAATGCCCCGGCATTTGCATTTTGCTGAGGTGCAGCCTATCTTCACGTAGCAAAAGTAGCGATTATTTTGCTTATAGCCTTGCCTTTGCATAAGAAATTGGAGTTTGGGGCATCTTCACTTAATCCTTTCATGCTGATAACACTTACCTTTCATCTCTTTCTCTTATACAAGTGATGCAAAAAGGTGGCATCTTTTGCTACGAAAGATGCCATCTTTTTGCATGATGGCTCAGGGAGTTGTGTGAGGGCGGTAGTAATGAAGCAGGGCTAAGGCTTTATTCTTTGCTTCCCAATCCCATATTCTTCAGTCGTTCCCAAATCGTTTTCTTCTGGGATAATGCTACTAAGGCAACGCCCATTAGGCAACAGGCACAGCGCAATTCTTTAGGGGAAAGCGTATCCAGATTATCTGCGATAGCAGGCAGAGAATAGTTTTCTTCAAAAAAAGAAAATACATCGGCTGAGTTTTCTAAGTCGGTTTTCATTTGGCAAGAGCAGGTAAAGTCTACATTCATCGTGTTATAAATTTAAAAGTTGTAGTTTGTCCCAAGTTCCTTGATCGTAAAAAAGAGCGTGGGGACTATTGATATATTATTCCGTACTAAGGCTCTGGTAAACCCGCAAAGAAAATAATAAGCAATAGCCCCACGCCCGGAGCTTATATAACAGAGTTATATGCAATCCAGACGTGGAGACTTCCACTTATTATTCGTACTTTTAAAAATTTACCAGACTTTTAGTACTACGAATAATAAAATGATATCTCCAAATCGCAAAGCATATCTCTTCATTATTGAAGAAATATGTAACAAAGATACAGGAATTTTTAATATGGATGTATATAATGAGGACGAAAATGTATTAATTACGGAATAGAAAGAGTATAATTTATCATTTTAAACAGCTCATTTGTCTCAATTTATTGATATTGAAAGGGGCTTTGTAAATAGCTGATTATCAGAAGTGTTATAATGATGGTATCTCAGTATACGACTGAGGTACCCTAAGTATTATACTGAGGTACCCTAAGTATGGCACTGAGGTACCCTAAGTATACGACTGATCTCACAAATATCTTATATTGTTGATATTTATCGTTTATGTACAGACGTTTGTCATACAGGATTATCACTTTATTCATACCCCGTCCGTAGTATATCCCTCAATTTGCTTTTTTTTCTTTCCTCTGCAACTAATTCCCCAACCGGGCGTCTTATGTATAAAAGACTATCTTAAGATGGAACAGAATGATAAGGAAAAACAGTTCACTTCCCTCATTGAGGAATACAAGCGAGTGATCTATAAAATCTGCTACATGTATGCCACGGACGGGGATAATTTTAAAGATCTCTACCAGGATGTAGTAATAAACCTTTGGAAAGGCTTCGAGGGTTATGAAGGAAAGGGTAAACCTTCTTCGTGGATTTACCGCGTGGGATTGAATACCTGTATCTCCTTCTATCGCCAGCAGCAACGCCGGGGCGAGCATACTTCCTTGGATTCCCTCTATGGCTTGGAAGCAGAAGATAGTGAAACGACCAAACGCTTGAAAGAGATGTATCGCCTCATTGCGGGACTGGATAAGTTTGAACGTGCTGTCATCTTGCTGTGGCTGGATGAGAATTCTTACGAAGAGATTGCGGAAATTGTCGGCGTGCCGCGCAATACCGTAGCTTCAAAATTGAAACGAATTAAGGATAAACTTACAAAACAAGCGAATAGCTAAAATAAAACAGATTATGGAACTGGAAGAATTAAAACAAAATTGGAATATAATGGAAGAAAGGCTCGGACGCCTGGAAATGGACCAGCGCCAGCAACTAAATAATAAGGTGGTCAGTAAAGTAAAGAAGGTCCAGGATCGTGTGTTGCGTCGATTTACGATTGTAGTGCTCTGTTTACCCTTCTTTAGCTGGCATATTGTTCATAATCAGATGTGTGATTTTAGCATGTTAACGTGGATACTGTTGTTTCTGTTTGTGGCTGTGATACTCGCCCGGCAACTCACGTGGATGTTACTGCTAAGAAAGATTGATTGCCTGAAGATGACTGTGCGTGAAGTGTGTCTGGCGGAGAGCCGTTTCCGGATGTCTTTCAAAGTGGGAATAGCTGTGAGTGTGTTGTGTGCCGTACCTTTACTGGCAAGTATGATATGGGATATGTCCCAAATGGGGGATCACTATTTATTAATAGGGGTCTGGACTGGGCTTGTCGTAGGAATGCTGATAGGAATTCGTTTGTTCCTCAAAGCATGGAGCGGGATAAAAGAATTGAAAGAGGTAATAACGGATTTGCAGTAGTCATCTTAAAAAATGAAAGTACCCCTTCCACCCTGGAAACTCGAATAGATCGGAGTTTCCGATGGGTGGAAGGGGTACTTGTTTTTTATAGAACCGTTTCGGTAGGAATATACTTATTTAGAACTGTACCTGCGGTGCTGTTTCAGCTCCTTCGGAAGCTTCAAAGTAAGCACGCTTTTCGAAACCGAACAGACTTGCAAGAATGTTTCTCGGGAAGCGGCGAATAGCAGTATTGAAATCCTTTGCTGCATTGTTGAAGTTGGTACGTGCCACGTTGATACGGTTTTCAGTACCTTCCAATTGAGCTTGCAGTTCCAGGAAATTCTGGTTTGCTTTCAAGTCGGGGTAATTCTCAGTAATGGCAAGCAACTTACCCAATGCAGAAGTTACCGCACCTTGAGCTTTCTGGTATTCAGCCAACTTTTCCGGAGTCAGATCATTAGCATCTACTTTAATTTGAGTAGCCTGGCTGCGAGCCTCTACCACACCTTCCAGAGTTTCTTTTTCATGAGAAGCGTATCCTTTTACCGTACTAACCAGATTCGGAATCAAGTCGGCACGGCGTTGATATTGTGTTTCAACGTTTGACCATTGTCCGCTTACGTTTTCATCCATAGTTACCAGTCCGTTATAACCAGTGACACCCCAAATGACGAGGAGAGCTAAAACAACAAGAATGATAATAGTTGATTTCTTCATACTTTTCTTTTATTAAATGATTATACAATTTATATATTTCTGCGGTGCATCAGAATCGGGAACCGGCACCTCCGCCACCTCCCATACCTCCACCGAAGCTGCCTCCGCTGAAGCCACCGCCTCCTCCGCCGAAGCCTCCGCCACCGCCAAAGATGACCGGACCTCCTCCGCCACCTCCGCGATAGTTTTCATCATACGACTGTTTGCGGCGTACTACCTTGTGTCCGCAGTTGCGGCAAGTGTAGGTAACATCTTCCGTTTTTACTCCGTTGATCCGTGAAACCACTTTGCTGCTGGTACGTTGCAATTTGTGCTGCCCGCAGTTGGGGCATTTGCTTGCGGCACGTGCCGCCATCCAACCGATTCCTCCGGCAACAATAAAGAATCCGATAACTGCTGCCAGAATGCCGAAGAAGGAAATATCTTCTTCATCATCTGTATCATTCACCATGCTACCGTCCAGTCTGCCGCATACGGCGCGCACACCGGCAACCATACCCGCATCCCAGTTACCATCTTTCAGATAAGGAATCATGTCACGCGTCTGGATACGTTTACAGATGGCATCGGGCAGATCTCCTTCCAGTCCATAACCTGTGTAGAACTGGATGCAGCGCTGGTCGGTCACCAGAAGAATGACCAGACCATTATTCTTTCCTTTCTTTCCTACACCCCATTCATTGAGCAGGCGGTGTGCAAAGTCAAAGCAATCATCATTGCCGATAGACGGAACTACGGCAACTACTGTCTCGATGCCGGTCTGTTGTTCCAATGCATACAGCATACGGTCGATGCTGTCGCAGGCAGCCTGAGAGAGGATGCCGTCCGGATTGCAGACATAGCGCATTTTGTTCTGAAGATGTACTTTGGGGATATTGTCTGTAGTATAGACCTTCTGTGCCTGCACGGATAGCAGCAGGCATAGGAATAAACTTATGGAGATTAATCTTTTCATACTAATGTATTTGTGTGGCGAATATAGGAAAAATCACATCAATAGATGTATTTTCCTACAAAATTCTTCACACGTTCGGTGTATTCCTCCGGGTGATCCTTGTAGGACATGGCGTGTGTGGCACCGGGGGCAAGCCACAATTCTTTGGGTTCCGATTTTGCCTCATAGAGCGGGAAGACCATCCAGGTGGGCACGTATGTATCTGCATCGCCATGAATGAAGAACATCGGCAGTTTGCATTTCCTGACCTGATTCAGCGAAGAAGCTTCCTTGAAGTTCCAGCCGTATTTCGCATTGCACAGCCAACTGGTAGTGTACATCAACGGGAAAGGAGGCAGTCCGAACTGTCCCTTCAACTCGTAGGAGAATTCATCCCACACGCTGGTATAGCCGCAATCTTCCACAAAACATTTCACGAAAGGTTGTTGAGGCTCACCGGATACCATCATAGTGGTGGCGGCACCCATAGAGATGCCATGTACTACCATCTGGGTATTTCCGCCGTAAATATCGTTGGCAATGTCCATCCAGCGCAATACGTCCAGCCGGTCTTTCCAACCCATTTGAATGGCAGGACCTCCGCTTAATCCCTGATTTTGCAGGTCGGGCAGCAGAATGTTATACTTTAAATCTTTGTTGTAAAGGTAACCTATCATCAGCATGCGGATGCAATCGTCCGTATAACCATGCACGATGACGGCTGTTTTGTGGGTCGGTTCGGGAGCGGCTGCGTAAATGGCATGCAGTTGCACCCCTTCAGGGTTGATAATAAAGGTATCTCGTAAAGCACCGACAGTTTGCAAACTATCTATCCAAGGCTTGATTTGCGGGTATTCGCTGAGCATATACTCGTAGGAGCCGGGAATATCTTTCCCTTTGTTGTGCTCCGGTCTCAGCGAGTAGCCGAGCATGTAGAAACTCGCACCTGTGAGGGCAATAATGATAACTGCTAACAGTCCGAGCAGACTGTACTTGATACCTTTCTTCATCTTTCCTTCCTTTCACTCTATTTGTTCCATATTTCCCATGCGGCAAATGCTTGCAATAACAGCATTTCCAGTCCGTTTTTAGTAACGGCGCCGTGAGCCTCTCCCTTTTTCATGAAAAGGGTTTCATTGGGATTATATAACAAATCGTAGAGTAAATGGTTGGGAGTTAATTGATCATAAGGAATATCCGGACAGAAATCCACCTTAGGATACATGCCTACGGGTGTACAGTTTACGATAATAGTATATTCCTGCATGATCTCCGGTGTCAGTTCGTCATAAGTGAGGTAAGACGATTCCTTTTTCGTACGTGATACGAATACGCTTTCGATGCCCAGGTTGGCCAGTCCGCGATAGACGGCTTTGGATGCACCGCCTGTACCCAGAATCAGCGCCTTCTTGTGATGGGGTTGCAGTAAAGGCTCAATGGACTGTGTAAAACCTATGATATCCGAGTTGTAGCCGACAAGCTTTACTTTTCCCTTCGGCTGGCGGATGATTTTGATGACGTTCACTGCGCCGATCTTTGCGGTATCTTTGTCCAGTTCGTCAAGAAAGGGGATGACCTGCTCCTTGTACGGGATGGTCACATTAAGTCCGCAGAGGTTGGGATTTTCCTCTATAACTTCCATAAAGTCATTGATGTTGGGTATCTCAAAGTTTACATATTCGGCGTCGATATTCTCCGATTTGAACTTTTCATTGAAATATCCGATGGAAAACGAATGTCTCAGCGGATAGCCTATTAAACCGTATTTCTGCATAATTCTCTTAGTGTGCTAACGTTAATATATATAAGGTGGGGTGATATCACTTATCACTCTATCACTTTATCACTCTATTTAGTCGCAGTATAAAGAGTGCATATACCGAATGTCAGTCTGCGGAAATTAACCTGACTGAAACCTGCTTTGCGAATAACTTCCTGCATCACTTCGCCTTGCGGGAAAGCACGGATGCTTTGGGGCAGGTAGGTGTAAGCACTATTGTCTTTTGACAGGCATTTGCCGAGCAGGGGGATGACTACTTTGGAGTAGATGGTGAAAAGCTGTTTCATCGGAAAACGGTCCGGTGTGGAGAGTTCCAGGATGACGAGATGTCCTCCGGTTTTCAGCACGCGGCACATTTCCGCCAACCCTTTGTCCAACCCTTCGAAGTTGCGGATACCGAACGCTACGGTTACAGCATCGAACGTGTCATCGGCAAATGAGAGAGAGGTACAGTCCTCCCGGGCAAAGGATATTTTGTCCGAGAGGTGCGCCTGTTTTACTTTATTACGTCCCACGTCCATCATTCCCTCTGAGATGTCGGTGCCTATCAGTTCGTCAGGCTGCAACTCGCGGCAGGCAAGAATGGCAAAGTCACCTGTACCGGTGGCTACGTCCATGATGCGCTTCGGTTGGAAAGGCTTTAACCAATTGATCGCTTTCCGGCGCCAACTGCGGTCGATGCCTAATGAAAGGGTATGGTTCAGCTTATCATAAGCAGGAGCAATGTTGTCGAACATTTCTTCTACCTGTTCACTCTTCTTTCCGTCTTCACCGTAAGGTTTGATATGTTCCTGGGGATAATCCATGTTGATAGTGTTTAGTGTTTAGTGATAAGTGATTAATAAATCTACTAATCACTTATCACTAAACCGTTTATCACTTATTTAAGTATTCCGTTACGTTCTTTTCAATGCGTGAAGCAATGTTGCTGGTATCTTCTTTCACGAATTGCTCTCCGGTGATATGCTCGTACAGTTCAATGTAACGCTCACTGATGGATGCTACGATTTCGTCTGTCATTTCCGGAACTTGTTGTCCTTCCTTGCCCTGGAAACCGTTTTCCATCAACCATTCGCGCACGAATTCTTTAGAAAGTTGTTTCTGCGCTTCGCCTTTTTCGAAACGTTCCTGATAACCTTCAGAGTAGAAGTAACGGCTTGAATCCGGTGTATGGATTTCGTCCATCAGGTAAATAGTACCGTTGTGCTTACCGAATTCATACTTCGTATCTACCAGAATCAGACCACGTTCTGCTGCGATCTCAGTTCCTCTGTTGAAGAGTGCCATGGTGTATTTTTCCAATATGGCATATTCTTCGGGAGTAGCCAGACCTTTAGCAAGGATTTCTTCTTTTGAAATGTCTGCGTCGTGCACCGATTTCAGCTTTCGTAGTCGGAGTAATGATGGGTTCCGGGAACTTCTGGTTTTCGCGCATTCCGTCCGGCAACTTCACACCGCAAATTTCGCGTACGCCGCTTTTGTAAGTACGCCATGCGCTTCCGCACAGATAGCCGCGTACAATCATTTCTACCGGGAAACCTTCACACAATACACCTACTGTTACCATTGGGTCCGGAGTAGCTGTCTTCCAGTTAGGACAGATGTCAGTAGTGGCATCGAGGAATTTAGCTGCAATCTGGTTCAGCATTTGTCCTTTGTAAGGAATGCCTTCAGGCAAAACAACGTCGAATGCCGAGATACGGTCGGTTGCTACCATAACCAGCTTTTCACCATTGATGTTATAAACATCGCGTACTTTTCCGTGGTACACACTTTTCTGTCCCGGAAAGTTGAAATCTGTTTTTGTTAATGCTTTCATCATTGTTATATTTATGATTTGGATATTTTCTATGGTTTTCACCACAGAGTGACACAGAGTCTCACAGAGCAGAAAAAGAACTCTGTGAGACTCGGTGTCACTCTGTGGTGAGTTTTCTTTTTTCCCGTTCGGCTTTGGTTTCCTTATCAAATTTCTCGTAAGCATCTACAATGCGGGTTACCAATTGGTGACGCACGATATCTTTCTTGTTCAGTTCCACAAAGCTGATGCCTTTCACACCTTTCAGGATGCGGAGTGCCTGTACCAGTCCCGAAGTCTGGGAAGAGGGCAGGTCGATCTGCGTCATATCTCCCGTTACGATCATCTTGGTGTTCATACCCATGCGGGTGAGGAACATCTTGATCTGCTGGGTAGTGGTGTTCTGCGCTTCATCCAGAATTACGACTGCATCATTCAACGTCCTTCCACGCATAAAGGCGAGGGGAGCGATCTGAATGACGTTCAGCTCCATGTATTCTTTCAGCTTGGCAGCCGGAATCATATCCTGTAAGGCATCATACAACGGTTGCAGATACGGGTCTATCTTATCCTTCATGTCACCGGGCAGGAATCCAAGCTTCTCACCGGCTTCCACGGCGGGGCGACTGAGGATGATTTTCTTGATCTCTTTATTTTTGAGGGCACGTACGGCAAGGGCAATGGCAGTATACGTCTTTCCCGAACCGGCAGGACCTATGGCAAATACCATGTCGTTCTTGGCGAAACCTTCTACCAGTTTAAGCTGATTTTCACTGCGGGGGATGATCGGTTTGCCTGTCACGCTGAATACGATGACGTTACCCGACTTTTCTGCTTGCGGTGCATTTCCTTTGATGATATCGATGATCACCTCTTCTTTCAATGAGTTGTATTCGGCGCAGTATTTTTCCAGCTTGGTAATGTTTTCTTCGAATGCGCACATCTCTTCTTCATCTCCCAACACTTTGATGACATTGCCGCGTGCAACAATGCGCAGTTTGGGGTACAAAGCTTTTATCAACTGCATATTGGCGTTATTCACACCGTAAAAGATAACCGGGTCGATATCCTCAAGAACAATCAGTTTTTCTATCATTGAATTGTTTATAAGTTCATGTCGTTTTATAGGTAAAACAGTTGCAAATTTAGTGAAACGTTTGGATACTTAGCTGGTTCCGGCTGTTTTTTTTTTTGTTGCAGGCTTCACGATGACGCCTTTTCCATTCTTGGTGCAGTGAATACACTCTTTGCGGAGTGTCCTTTCTTTGAAATCGAAAATGAGATTGGGGTTGAAATGCTGCCCGTTGATGCGGGTTTCAAAATGAAGGTGTTCGGTGCTGGCCCGTCCGGTACGTCCGGTCAGTGCAATGGGTTGTCCGGCCTTTACGACGTCACCACTCTGAACAAGATTCTTAAAATTATGGCTGTATATCGTTTCCAATCCCGAAGAATGGCGCACAACGATTACGTTGCCGTAAGCACTGTAAGGCTTCGACATACGTACAATGCCATCGAAAGCACTGCGTATCGTGTCTTTGGCACAAGTTTTGATATCAATGCCCGAGTGACGGCCACCAC
>VOFD01001696.1_pt1 | contig 46192 bp, 50 predicted proteins | sample 5384101 | NCBI WGS metagenome assembly VOFD01 (sample SAMN12384723, study PRJNA508395) | human gut metagenome | isolation source: healthy gut C | host: Homo sapiens
GTATCCAACGCCGCGCACCGTTTTAATAATGCAGGGAGTCTGGGGATCGGCTTCCAGTTTTTCGCGCAGCCGTTTAATATAAACGGTCAAGGTGTTGTCATTCACAAAGTCGCCCGCAACATCCCAAATGTGTTCAAGCAGCTGTGCGCGCGTTAAAACATGCCCGCGGTTGTTTATGAGCGTCAGCAAAAGCCTGTATTCCAATGCCGAAAGGCAAAGGTCCATATCCCCGCGGAAACAGGCTCCTCTCTCAAGGTCAACACGCACATCGCCGAGACTGACCGCGGCCTGCGGTTTTCCCGCCCGTCGAAGAGCGTTTTTGATGCGCGAAACAAGCTCCCGCGGCCGAAAAGGCTTTGCAATATAGTCATCCGCACCGAGCTCAAGTCCCGTAACAACGCTGTGTTCATCACCCGAAGCCGTCAGAAAAATAATGGGTATATCCTTTTTGCTTTTCATGGCGGAGCAAACAACAAAGCCGCTGCCGTCCGCAAGCGAAACATCCAGCAGCACAATATCAAACTCCTCCTGTTCAAAAAGCCGCAGCGCTTCGGCCTGCCCGTTTGCGCTTTTGCACAAAAAGCCCTCATCCGTCAAAAACGAGCTCAACGCACGAACGATCGCGGCATCATCCTCAACAACAAGCACTCTGTTTGATTTATTCATAACGTTCCTCCGTCCCTGATGTTCACATTTGCTTTCGCAGCATTCCGGTGCAAAATACAAAACGCCCTGCTCCCCGTTTTACATGTATCGGCAGCACAATGGCTTATCCGTTTTCAAATAACAGGTTGAAAACACGGCCTTCTTGCCGATACACAATTAAATCGCTGTTTCCCGCAGGAGCAGGGTGCAATGTTTTTCAAATTTTTTACTTTATCCGAGTTTTATTTTTCGGGACGAATAATTTCGGTTGTTGCATCCATCCACAGCCGTTCGACATTGTAATACTCGCGCTCTTCCGGATGGAAAATATGCACAAGAATTCCGGCAAAGTCAAGCACGATCCAACGGCCTTCGGAATAGCCTTCCCTGCGGCGCATCGGAAGCCCCATTTCGGCGGCACAATCTTCAATTTCATCACTCAGCGCCTTTACATGAATCGGCGATGTGCCGCTCATGAACACGAACCAATCGGTAATGATTGTTTTGTCTCCCACATGGACCGCAACAATATCGTTTGCTCTTTTTGCATCGGCGGCATCCACAATGCGCTTTACGCAATTTTTAAGCTCCTCGCGAAACCTGAGTTCCGGTTCCGAAAGGATGTTTTTGTTTTCGTTATTAGTTTCCATTCTTCCTCCGATTATATCTATATTGATATTATTTTTATTAATCGTACGTCTTTTTATTCGACATTGCCCGTATCGAATTCAGCCGGGATAAAATCGGCTTAAAACTCACCGCCGCTGCCGATTTGTCGTGTTTTCTCAATCGCCGCCGTGCATGCGGGCTTTCACCCGTTTTTCGAGTGCTGCAATGGTAATTTCCGTTTGCGGATGAATGCGCATTCCCTTATTTTCAGTGTATTCGATAGTGTTCCGAAGAACCGCTATCGTCGCCCTGTCGAGGTCTCTGAAAGCAAGCTCGCGCAAATCCCGTATTCTTCTGTAATCACGTGACGGCTCAAGCTTGTCCGCAAGAAAAATCACCTCATCAAACGGGGTCATTTCCGCACATCCGACGGTGTGCCGTTCTACTGCGTTCAATATTTCCGTATCCTGCACTCCGTACAGATCCCTTGCAAGCAGTGCACCTATGCGCGAATGAATCAAAAACGGATTTTCACGTTCTTCATTTGTCAGCGCATAACCCATTTTTTCGGCATATCGAACGGTCTCTTCACGCCCAAGCTTTGCGCAGTCGTGCAAAAGAGCCGCAAGCCGCGCTTTTTCTGTTGAAAGCCCGTGATACTGAGCAAGTCCAACAGCTTCACGCACGGTCAGCATTGTGTGACGCATTCTGTATTCATCCAAAACGTTCGAAACACGTTCCGCAGCTGCTCTATGCTTTTGGGCTGATACAAGCGCTTTTCGTAAAGCAGCATTTCGGCGGAAAGCGGCACAAGCCTTTCAACGGTTTGTGCGTTTTGAACACGCCTTCTGATTTCCGTTGAGGATATGTCCGGCCCTTCCGCAGAAATAATCTCGACTCTGCCGCCGAATTCAGCCCTTATCCCGTCTGCAAGAGCTTCGATATCGCGTTCCTGACCGCGTCTGTTGACGGCAACAAGGGTTGCAAGCTCCAGTATTTCTTTTGGATTTTTCCATTTCGGGAAATCTTCAAGCATATCCGCTCCGACAATGAAATACAGTCCGGCTTTCTTGTTTATCCGCTTCATTTCGCGCAGCGTGTCAACAGTGTAGCTGACTCCGCCGCGGCGAATTTCGATATCGGAAGCGCGCATTCCGCGTTCGCGCTTCAAAGCGGCGCAGACCATATCGAATCTTAATGCAGCCGGAGTGCGCTCTGCGGAATGCTTATGCGGCGGATCTGCCGCAACAACAAAATCCACCCTGTCAAGCCCAAGCTCCTGTTTCACGGAACGGGCAACAAATATGTGCCCCATGTGAACGGGGTCAAATGTTCCGCCGTAAATTCCAATCTTCATATGCATATTATACAACATCCTGAACCGTTTGTGAATGAAAAACATATCTATGTGCCATACTGATTTTATGAATGACACATTGTTGAAAAGTTATAATCGGAGCTTCAACGGCGGCAAATCCCGCTTTGCGCGCATATGCGACAACGTGTTTTCGGCACTGCTGCTGACCGCCGCACTTTATTTGCTTGTTTCGCGAAAGCTGCATCACGGCGCCGCGTCTTTGTTTGCCGCAATGCTCATTTCCGCGTCAATACTGCTCACTGCAAGCCTTTTGCGCAGCCTGCGGTTTAATGCCCACATCAAAAAACTCCGCAAAGAAACATCCGAGTCGATTTTGCGGCGCAGGATACTCGTTTCGCCCGAAGTGGACGAAGTAATCCGCAGCCTGCACCGTTCATCCTCGGAATACCCGAATCAAGCGTGTTCCGAACAGAGTGCAACTCGCTCGTTTTATCTGCTCCGAACTGAAAAAGCAATCACTTTTGATGATATTCTTCCGATTATTCGCGAGGCTCTTGAAAAAGGCATTTCGCACATCGTGATATATTCAGTTTCGAAACCCGAACCGGAAGCGGAATCCGCCGTGCGCACCGTCGGTGCCGCCGCAGTTGAGTTTAGGCTGCTTGAAACAATTCCGCAAATTCGCGAACGCTTCCTGCCCGACGATGCCGAAATCGATTCCGAAATCAAAGCTGCATTTCCTCCCGCCGAGCGTGTATCCGTCAGGGTCCGCGCTGAGCGCGCCGCATCGAAACTCCGCACGGAAAAACACGCTTCAAAGTACTTCTTTGCGGGCATGGGGTTATATGCTCTTTCGTTTTTTTCGGCATACAGATTCTATATGCGGTTTGCAGCCTCGGCAATGATGTTCGCCGCAATACTGCTGTTTATCCGCAAAAGAACCGCATCCTCCAAACCCGAAGACAGCCGGTGCTGACCGCAGGCATTTCATCCAAAGCCTGTTTTATTCCGCCGGCGGAGCATTCGGATCGGGGGTGTCGTCCAGCTTCAAAAGCTCGCGCGCTATCTGAAATTTCAGGGATGAGTATGCGCCCGAATCGGGAACATCTAGCATTACGATCACAACACGCTCATCCTCCTGCGCAACGTTAAGGCGAAAACCGGCAAACCATGAATACATGCGGGTTTTGTCTTTGCCGATTTCGGCCGAACCCGTTTTTGCCGCAACGTCAACATTCGTGACACGCAGCGAACGGCCCGTTCCGTTTTTGTTCGGATCCACAACGCCTTGGAGCATCGGGACTATTTTGTTTATTGCATTTGTCGAAATTGCGTCCTCCATCCATACGGAGTATTCGCTTTTCCGAATGCATTTGTATTCCACGCCGTCCGTTACGTATAATCCGTCCGTGATTCGCGGGGTCGGCATATCGCCGTTGTTTGCAAATGCGGAGAACATTGCCGCAAGCTGAAGCGGCGTCACGAGCACCTGGCCCTGTCCGTAGCCGGAGTCCGCAAGCATTTTGTTGTCCATCACGCTGCCGCGGCTGTAAAGCTGGGAGCGGGCGGCCCCAATTCATAGGGCAGCGACTTGTCCATGCCGAGTTTTTCATTAAAATATGCAATGAATTTCTCCTGACCGATTTTCAGTGCAACATCCGCAAAGTAAATATTGTCGGAATGCAGCATACAGTTTGTCATGTTCATTGGTTCCGTGCGGTGATAGACGCGCGTGCGTTTTATGCGCGGCCAAGGCCATTCCCCGTAACCGGTCGGCTTCCAGTAATCATTATCGATATAGCCTGTGAAAACATAATTCTCATTCACCGTACCCGTATCAAGCGCAGCAGCAGCAGTGAACGCCTTGAAAGTTGATCCCGGCGGGTAAAGTTCCCTTGTTGCGCGGTTTCTGAGCGGCTCATTCTCCTGATCTTCAAGGGCTTTGTATTCATCGCCGCTCATACCCTTTATAAATCTGTTTAAATCATAGGAAGGATTGGAAGCAATTGCATTCACTTCTCCCGTTTTCGGGTTCATAACAACGACCGCACCCGCCGTGTCCGTACCGAAAAGCACAAGATCCAGCAGTTCCTCTGTGCGCTGCTGCAATTTGAAATCGATCGTCAGCATCACATCGCTGCCGTCAACTTTATCTTTGCGATAGATGACCTTTTTAACGGCTCCGTCCGTTCCGCGGATGAAGAAATAATAGCCGTCCTTGCCGCGGAGCTCCCTTTCGTAAAGCTTTTCTATGCCGCTTTTACCGACTTTGCTGTCAGTAGTATATAATCCGTCATTCGGATCGCGTCCCTCGTTATATGTCTGTATCTCCTCCCATGTTGCAAACGAAATATAGCCCAATGTATGTGCAAGCAGGCTCCTGTAAGGGTAATACCGCTTTGAACCGTAGTGCTCGGTGTCAACATGAACTCCGTTTACGGCATTCAGCCGTTCCTGCTGTTCAACGGTAACTTCATCGGGCATCGCCTGATAAACGGTGATGAACTCGTTTGCATTCTTTCCGAATTTTGTTCGCAGCTCTGCGGCGTCCAAATCAAGCACAGCGGCAATTTCGGCAGCAGCGGCATCGAATTCCGCCGAGAAGCGTGTATTCAGATACTCCGCATCGGAATAAAGCCTGTCCGCTTCTTTTTCCGCATCCTGCTCGCTCATGCCCGCATTTTCCTGCATTATTTCATCAGTAAGCACATTTTTCGGCGCAATTTCGCTTAAAAGCGCGTAAACAGTCACAAGGCGGACATTGGTTGCAACAACAGCTCCGTGAGAAACGATATCGCCGCGCTCTGCCGCAAGCGTTGCCCTGTCGAACGTGTCGCCCCAGGCCATATCCGGAAAAATGTGGCTCGGCTGCCATACAACCCGCCAAAGATTATTCTCTTTCAGAAGAGTCATCTCATATTCGTTTGTCAGGTCGCCCGCGGATTGTGTTTTATATGTCATCGTATATTTAATGACTTTTTTTGAATTTCCGGAAATGTTCTCTTCAGCAATATTGTATTCAATATCGTTCACGCCGAGCAGCGAAAACAGGCTCTCGTAACGCTTTTCGAACTGTGCGAGAGTTATTGTGTTTTTATATGCTTCAATGCTGTCGTCAACGGCATTCTCCGGCGCAACATGAGCACTGATGAAGGAAAAAGCTTCCGTAAACTGCCCGTTGCGTATTGAATTCATGAACAATGTGAACGCCTGTTCGTCCCCGGACGCCGTCTCCCGGCTGCATCCCGCAGCGAAAAAAACCGTGCAGCATAAAGAAAGCAGCATCAGAGAGGAAAGGATAAAGCAAAAAAATCTTTTTGTTTTTGTTCCGAAAGTCAGTTTCATTCCTGTTTATACCTCGATATTTATACCTCGATACTCATACCCCGATTTAATTCTTTTGTTTTCAAATCTTTCGAGCTATAATCAGGCATTATAATTATACTACCGAAGGGAGAATATGTAAAGCCGCATTGCCCGTGTTTTATGTCGTCGGCAGCAATATCGTGTTTCGATTCGCTGTTTTCTGTTTTTTTTAAAGAAAGCGCGTTTAACATCAGCTGCCGCTGCACATGGTTATTCGCGCGGCGGCAGTCTTTTTTTAACCGGCGAGACAGTTTTCCGTTGACAATCAGCTTTTTGGGATAAAAAACTCTCAATATGCGCATTATTTTACGGATTCTGTTGACATATATGCAAATCTGCATTAAAATTTCACTCATGATAGATTCAAAAGAAATGATAAAAAAACTGGGTTTGACCCCGAACAAGGCTCTGGGACAGAATTTTCTTATCGATACCGAAGCGATAAGCCGCATTGCAGCGCTTGCAGACTGCCAAGGCGAAAACGTGCTTGAAATCGGTCCCGGGCTCGGTGCATTGACATCCGCTCTTTCGGAAAAAGCGAAAAAGCTGCTTGCGGTCGAAATAGACCGCACACTTTTCGGAATTCTTGCGGATGAATTCGCGGATAAACGCAGCGTGCAGCTCCTTTGCAGCGATTTTCTGAAGCTTCCGCCTGCAAAAATCTCCGATGCATTCGGCGGAGAGGCTTTTACTGTTGCTGCAAATCTTCCGTACTATATAACATCACCTATTTGTATGCGGCTGATTGAATCCGGACTCCCTGTAAAGCGCATGGTGCTTATGATGCAGGTTGAAGCAGCAGAGCGGTTCTTTGCGGCACCGCGTGATGTGAACTACGGGCCGCTCTCGATTGTTTCCCGGTATCTTTTCGACATTTCAACCGAACTGAAACTCTCACCCGCGGCATATTACCCCGAGCCGTCGGTTCATTCCTGTGTGCTGAAATTCGAACGAAACGGCAGCGAGCTTCCGCCGAATTTTATAAAGGTGCTTCGTGCCGCATTTGCGATGCGTCGAAAAACGCTCGAAACAATATGCTGCAATTGATTCCGAAAAACAATGTTGACGAAGTGATTGCCGATGCCGGACTTTTGCCGACCGTCCGATCCGAAGAGCTTGCAGCGGCCGATTTTGTGCGGCTTGCCGATTCATACAACCGTTACGGCAATAAAGTATCGGAAGCAGATCCGACCTGCGCCGAATAAGCAGCACGGTCAATAAGTGCCTGACAAAAAACGATGAGAAGGACTGCCGCAAATTTCGCGGCAGTCCTCATTTTTACGGATTAATAAACCTTTGAAATCGTGAACTTTTTGAGAGTTTTCAAAAGACCCGCCGCTGCGGTTCCGCACCGAACATATGGCACAAAAAAACCGCTCAAACAATTTGAGCGGTTTATGGAGCTGGTGATCAGATTCGAACTGACTACCTCGTCATTACCAATGACGTGCTCTACCTACTGAGCTACACCAGCGTTGCTTCCCTGCGGAACGTGTTGTATTATAACTCACTCCGCGGACAATTGCAACCCCTTTTTTTAAAAATTATTATATATTTTAATTTTCCTGTCGATTTGATATTCCGGCTCCCTGTTCATCGTATTCGTCCCGAACATCTTCCGCCTCCGTTTCAATTGCCAATCGATGCGTCAGCGAAATTATATCATTCCCGAATGTTGAAGTTCGGCACAAATTTGGCTATAATGATAGATGTTGAATAATGTGCTTTTTTCCGATACGCTGCTCTTCAATCAAGCGCAATCGGCAAAAAAACACATTGAGGATTAAATTTTCACGGAGGCTGCTCCTTGGACAACAATAATCGTTCCACAGTGTCCCAAACCCGTTCCCGCAATCGGAAGGGTGTTTTGGGCATAGATTTCCGTTCACCTTTCGGCGTTCTCGTCTGTGCGCTGGCGGTGTTCGTTTTTGCGCTCGTTTCCCTTGTTATCGTTCATTTTTCACTTAAAGCGGATCATGAACGCGCCGTACGCACCTACAGAGAAAACAACTGGCTCAAAACCACCGCTCAGGCGGACGGAACCACTCTCGTTACCGGGAAAAGCAGCGGCACGTCATACCAATATATTGAGGACAACCGTATTATTCCCGGCGTCACAATTTCCGGTGTTCCCGTCGGCGGAATGGATTACGAAAACGCACGCAATGCAATGCTTGACGCGCTGAGTGCGGAGTTTTCGAAAATCAACATTTCCGTAACGGTAGACAATGTTGCCATTGTTCTCACCGCATCGGATTTTCGCATTACGACAAACATCAACGAGCTGCTCAGCTCCGCGTTCAAACTCGGCAGAAGCGATGCCGACCCTTATCAGAATTATCTGAAGCGCGTTGAAATTGCCGAAAATGGTTTTGAAGTCGGCAGCTACACCATTCGAATGGACGAGGAGAGCGTTGCCGCAATCGTATCCGAAGCAGCTGCTCAGCTGGATCAACCCCCTATTGAGCCCTATGTGACGCTTTTGAACCGTGTCGGCGGCGGCAAACCGGGTTACGGCACGGGCGGCGATATTTCAACCGTTTGCAAAACTCAAACGGTCAAAGCTCCCGACGGAACAGTTGTCGGAGAGATCCTTTTTCATACCGGCAGCAACGGCTTCTGTCTTAACCGCGAAGATATGCTGAAGCAGATTTCCGAAGCGTTCAATTCCGGGAATTATAACGCGTCTCTTTCGCTCCTTCTCGAGGAAGTTGAACCCGAAGGCGATGTGAACACGCTCATTGACTCAATGCGTGAACTCTCCCGTTTCTCAACCGAATTTGCAACAAGCAACGAGTCCCGTTCCCGCAACGTCCAAAAAGCGGCCGGGCTGCTTAACTGTGTTATTCTCGAACCGGGCGAAGAGCTCAGCTACAACGAGCTTCTTGGGCCGCGCACCGAAGAACTCGGCTGGCTTCCCGCGCACGGGATTTCCGGCGGCAAAGAATATATCGACACTCCCGGCGGCGGAATCTGTCAGGTAAGCTCAACACTGTACAATTCATTGCTGCTTATCGGCCCCGATATTCGCATCGTCAGCCGCTCCCATCACTCAATCCCCGGAAGCTATGTTGCAATGGGACTTGACGCAACCGTTTCGTATTACGGGCCCGACCTTGTGTGGAGCAATGCAGCGGAATCTCCCATGTTCCTTTTTGCCTATGCGGACATGCGGACAAAAACAGTTTACACCTTTGTTTACGGCACGCAGCCCGATGACGGCACGCATTACAAAATCTGGTCGGATACCATAGAAAAGCTCGACCCTCCCGAACCCAAACGCATTGCCGAACCGCTTTGGCCGACAGGATATTCGAAAATGGTCATTTCGCCCCGTTACGGCTACGTCGTTGAAGTTTACAGGCAGCTTATCGGTGCGGACGGTCAGCCGGCAGACGATGTTGAAAAGCTCTACACCGACAAATACGTTGCTGTGCAGGGCGAGCTGCATTACGGCACCGGCAGCTCGACTCTTCCCGTGCCGAACCGCTGAAAATAATTGCCAACCGCTATTGACAAAAACCTGAATTGCTATTAAAATGTATTGAAGTTTCGATTCGACAAACGAACTAACCGGAAGGAGACTAATGATGAACAAGAAAGTATTTGTAAAACTTATTGCACTGCTTATGGCGGCTGCAATGCTGCTCGGTGTCTGCGCCTGCTCCGCAACCGACAACAACCCCACCATCGGCAAAATCGGCAAGGTGAAAATTACACTTTCACAGTACCAGCAGATTTATCAGCAGTACAGCTATTACGCAAATAGCATGGACGATTTCAACGGTTTTATTAAAAACCAGCTCATCACCTACGGCGTGACTCTTAACAAGTGCTATGAACTCGGCCTTGACAAAGAAATCAGTCAGGACGAGCTTCAGAAGAACGTTGATGCTAAGCTTGATCAGGCAATTGCAAGCTACAAAGTCGATGCAAGCATCACCGACGAGGCTGCCATCCGCGAAAACAAGCTTGAACAGTTCAAGGCGGCGCTTAAAAAGCAGGGCACTTCCTACAAAGCATACATGAAGTCCCTCAAGCAGTCCGAGCTTGAATCCATGATGATGGAAATGCTTCAGGAAAAAATCTATTCCGAAGTTCAATTCGACGCATCCGCTTTTGAAAAATACATCAGCGAGAACACTCTCTCCCAGAGGGATAACTACGGCAAGGACGTTTCCGCGTTCATGACCGCTTACAACTCCTACCTCAGCGGTTCCGGCATGATCCCCCTCTACACTCCCAACGATATGTTCACCGTCAAGCACCTTCTCGTTCAGTATGACAACTCTGACAAGGTCAGCGATACCGTTGAAGGCGTTTTCACCGATGAACAGAACAAAAAGCTTGATGAAATCCGCAAAGCGCTTGAGAGCGGCATCTCCTCGACGAGTTTGTTGACAAGTATGTCACCAACGGCGATTACCAGAGCGACACCGTATTCGTGTCCGCAACTCCCGACCCCTCGGCAACTCCCAACCCCGATGCAACTCCCGAGCCCACTGCCGATCCGATTCCCCGGCGGCTACAAAGAGCACGGCTACATCATGAACGAAAACCTTCTCAGCAAATACTTTGACGGTTTCGGTGCAGCAGCCTGCCTGCTTTTCTACGGCGATGATTGGAAGATTCCCGCTGAGTCCGCATCCCCCGCACCCGATGCAACCGATGCTCCCAAGACCACGGATGCTCCCGCAACGGATGTTCCCGCAACCGATGCTCCCGCAACCACCGACGTTCCTTCAACGGATGCTCCCGCAACCACCGACGTTCCTTCAACGGACGCTCCCGCAACCACCGATGTTGCTTCCACCGATGCTCCCGCAACGGATGCACCCGCAACCGACGCTCCCACCACCGATAAACCCGCCGACGACGAGACCGACCCCGTCAAGAAGTACGGCATCAAGATATACACCACCACCGACGGACAGAAGATCGCAGAAGTCACCACAAAGACTTCCGGCGGCGGCGTACACTTCATCTTCATCAACGAAAGGCTTGATGCAGGCGATACCGTTATCAAAGCTGAGAACGATGATGCAGCTTACAGGAACGCCAAGAAGTTCTACATCGAAAAAACGGAACAGGATCACTACTCCGAATGTTTCACTGAGTGGAAGAACAACACAAAGATTCGCATGAACGACAAGTATATCGACACTTATGCAAAGCAGTTCCTCGGCATTGCCTGATAGGTATTTCGAAAAGAGCTGAATAAGCTAAGCGATATCCGAACAAAAACCCCCGAGAAACCCGTCAACGGATTTCTCGGGGGTTTGATGTATCTATCTTAAATCACGCAATCACGTTTATAAGACTCTCCGGCAGAAGGCAGCAGCCGTAGTCCGATTCAAATGCAATCAAAGAGCATTCCTCGAAACAGAGCAATTTTTCATCTTTCAAAAAGCTTACTGCCAGTCGTATATTCATTCCTCCGCAGGCATCAGCTGCACCGTTGCTCCGTGCACTTTCGATTATGCGTTTCGTTTCCTCTGCATCCGTTTTTTCAACCGAAACCACGGTGCATTCCACATGCTCGGGATAAAAGTCGGCCGCCCCGTCACCGCAAAGCTTAACGACAATTCTGTGCAGCAGCAGCGAACGAATTGATTCGCCGAGTTTTGATACGCCCGACGTCGGAACAAGCTTACCGCAGCCTTCCCGCAGTGCAGACAGGTGAGCAGGGTGCAGCATTTTTTTCTAAATTGACCGTTTCGCCCGTATTCAAAAAAATTCTGCAATGCTTCCGCAACGCGAGCTGAATCTTCTTCACCGCACTCTCCGCTCACGGAAGCCGGGATGTTCGGCTGTTCGCAGCTTTCATCAGAATGCGAGGAATTTGCCGCATATAACATTGACAGCAGCTCATCAACCGGAAGCAGCTCCGATGACGGGAACGGCATTATCGCCGCCGCAGTTCCCGCAAGCACAATAAAAACCATGCATAAAAGCATGAATGCCGGAATCGGAAGCATCGCTCTCCTGCTCCGATGTTTTCTGCCGCATTTCATGCCCCGTTCTTTTTCATTCATTGTCATGACAATTCCTCCATGCATCCCGTCTGTCGGGTTTATTCTTCCCGCAGAGCATATCGGTATTCTTCCCAATGCATATATTCATCGGGTATTCAAAAAAGCCCTGCACGCAAGCGTGCAAAGCTTTTTGAGCAGTTATTCAAAATCAAATATCAGTCTACGATTCCATCGTTGAAGCTTTCCGTATCACCGTAGGACGTGTAATTCGTTCTGCCGCGATGTTTGGGCTTTGAGTACGTTTTGGGTACTTTATTCACGCAATGAATCAATGAAAACTCGCGTTTTGCAATATCCGTTATTCCGCGATTCAGGCAGCTTACGCCGTTCAAATAACGAAGCAGGCGAATTCCGAAGATTCTGAAAACGAGTGCGGCCGCAAGCGCAATGTACGGGTGCGCAGTAAGCTTGACAGAGGCGGAGATTTGCAGCTCATTCTGTGCACCGAACGCTGCAACGGCAGCGCCGAGTTTTGCATTGCCGATAAGCACCGCAATTATCAACACCAGCAATCCGACAATGTACATCGTGCTGCCGACACGCGCAAAATAGTAGCGCAGTTTTCCCCTTGAAAACAAACCGATAATCCCGAACAGCAGGAAATGAATTCCGCAGAGCATAAAATAGCTCTCAGCTGCAAGCAAAATACCCTCCGCTGCCGTGATCAAATCCGCGTATTGATTCATATCCGTGCCGAAAGTTCCGGCAAGTCTTGACACCATGCCGCAATAATATGAGAACTGCGGTTTAAGCTGAAGAATTGTCAGCCTGTCGTCAACAACATTTGCCGAAACATATTTCACATTCAGATGAAACCACGGCATCGCAAGGCTCAAAATCAGCAGCAATGCAAACACAGCGCAAAGCGGTTTGCTGAAATTGAATTTGCAGCGTTTTTTTCCGGAAACCTGAGCCGCTTCACCGCTGAAGCTGTCATCAACAACGGTTCCCGTGCTGTGTGAATCCCTCACGAGTTTTCTTCCGCAAAGCGGGCAGTACTCGCCGGACTCTACCTCAATTTTGCAATCAGGACAATACATTTTTTCCTCCAATCTTTATTTACCCGAGATTTTTTCAGGCTTCAGTATGTGATTTTTATGTCATTCGCACTGAAAACAATATTTATTGTGCCAAGCTCGTCCGTACGGTATATCTCAGCATTAACCTGCTTCAGTTTTTGAATTGTATCGTAGTCGGGATGTCCGTAGCTGTTGCCTTTTCCGACGGAAATTATTGCGTATTCCGGGCTGACAGCCTCCAAAAAACCGAGAGAGGAGCTTGTCGTTGAACCGTGATGCGGCACTTTCAAAACATCGGCATCGAACAAATATTTCTCATTGTTCAGCATTGCAGCCTGCTCGGAACGCACGGTTGCATCTCCGGTGAAAATCATCGAGTGATTTGCGTATTCCACGCGTATGATAAGGCTCCATTCATTCCAATCCGTCTTTGAATACTCATCAAATTCCGGTACGGGCGAAAGAACTGTCACCTTGCAGTCGCTGTCCCAATCAATAACATCTCCCGCCCATACATAACTGCATGGAATGTCTTTTTCTTCAAGCACGGCGTTGATTCGTTTTTGAATCCTCGTTTCAAATCCCGCTTCGGACATCACATATTTTCCGACATCAAAAGCATCGAGCAGATACGGCATTGAACCGACATGATCCGAATGGGTGTGCGAGCCGATAACAACATCAAGCTGCCGAACACCCTTTTCGCGGATAAACTGCTCAATCTGCTTTGAGTTTGAGGATTCGCCGGAATCAATCAGCATCGTTTTGCCGTTCGGCGAAATAATGAAGAATGAATCGCCCTGACCGACGTCAAGTGCGAATATCTGCATTTCGCCGTCAAAATTTCCTATGGAATTACCCATTCCGGCATATAAACCGTATGCGGCAGCAAGCACGGCAATGATAATGCCGATGATGCGCACACCGATGGGCAATGACCATTTTTTATTTCTTTGCTTTTCCATGCTATCAATTATACAGTAATTTGAGCAGAAATTGCAATATATTTATTGATTTTGACAAAGAATTAACGGTTATGCCTGTCTGCCTCCGTGAGCTTGGCGTCCTGTGCGTTGGCTTTAAATGCGAATTTGTATCTGCGGATGTTTTTTGCAAAAAATTGCGGTAAAACACAGGATTTACTCCTCTTCCGCATTCAGATACGGCTTTATGCCGTCGAGCACCGGCAAAGTGATCGTGAATGCCGCGCCTGTCTGCATATTCACGGCTCTGATGCTGCCGTGGTGCGCTCTGACAATATCATTGGCCATTGACAAGCCGATTCCGTAGCCTGCTTTTGCGGCGGCTCCGCGATGAAATCGTTCAAACATGAGCGGAAGTTCATCCTCCGGAATGCCCGCACCGTGATCCTCAATGCGAACTTCAATGTTCTGTATGCAGTCTTTGATTATGACGTTAACGGCAGTTCCGCGGGCGGTATGCTCAACGGCGTTTTTGATTATGTTGCTTATCGCCTGCGGCAGCCAAAAAGCATCCGCGGAAATGCAAATTGAATTCTTTGGTTCAAAAAGCAGTTCAACGCTGCGGGCTTCGGCAAGAGGGCTCAGTTCATCACAGCATTCCTTTATTGCTTCTGAAAGATCGATTTTTCGGAACCATCGTTATTTTGCCGGATGCGAGCTGGCTTGATTTCAATACCCTGTCCACCTCGTCCGTGAGGCGGTTCATGCAAAGCTGACTCTTCTTCAAAGCTTCAACCTCATCCGGAAGCTTCAATTTCATTTGCAGAATATCCAGTCGAATCTGCAATGCGGTCGCAGCGTTTTTGATTTGATGCGCAATGTTTTCAACAAAATGCGTCATTTCTTCTTCACGATGCGCGGAAGCGGCACGCATGAGCGAAAACTGTGCCGTAAGCTCGGAAAATGCGTTTTGAAGATTCGCAACAGCGCCTTCGTTCAATGTTTCTTCAATATCGTCCTCCGGATACAGCAAAAAATGCTCAACCGACTTTGAAAGCCTGTCGAGCTCACGTCTTTGCCTGCAAATATGAAACATTCACCGCCGAGCGCCGCTGCAAGCAGGACGACAAGCCAAATCAGCCATTGCATTGCGTTTTCTCCGTTCGTTATCTTCCGTAAAAACTCTTATTGCTCCGTAACGGGCAATGTCCAGCGGTAACCTATGCCGCGCACGGTTTCAATGTAGGGCTTGCCGTTAACCTTTCCGAGTTTGTCGCGCAGCCGACTGATATTCACGCTTAAGGTGTTTGCGTCCACAAATGCCGAATCCTTATCCCAAACCAGATACAGAAGCTCCTCACGGGACACGGTCTGTTTCGAATGCGTTATCAATGCCGCAGCAAGCTTTGTTTCGGTTGCGGTCAGCTCAAGCACGTTCCCTTTTCGCCTGATGCGGCAGCTTGCGCTGTCGTAGCTGAGTTCTCCCGTTCTCAGGACTCCGCTGCTCTTTTTTGACGTGCGGCGCAGCAGAGCTTCAATGCGGACAAGAAGTTCATGCATCCTGAACGGCTTTGCAACATAATCGTCCCCGCCGGCACGGAACCCGCGCACAAGCTCGATTTCACTGCTGCATGCAGTTAAAAAAAGTATCGGCACATTTGAAAACTCTCTTATCCTGCGGCAAAGCTCGTAACCGTCATCCTGCCCTAAACGTACGTCCAGAATAACAAGATCCGCACCGCCGTCACGCATTGTCTGCATTGCGGCAGAGGCGCAGTCCGCGCATGAAACGGTATAGCCGTCGCTTTCAAGAATTTCCCGCAGCCCATCGGCAACGTTTTTATCGTCTTCAGTGACAAGTATATGTTTGTTCACGGCACTGCACCTCCTGCCTGTTTTCAGTCATTTAACCAACATCTCAACATCCTCATTCCCGTTCGGGATTCATTGTTTATTATAGCTGATTTGAGACAATCTTTCCATCCTCAATTTTAATTATTCTGTCCGCTTTTTTGCGATCTCGAGATCATGGGTAACGATTATCAGAGTCTGTCCGAAACGCGCCGCACAGCTGCTCAGCAGGTTAAGCGTGTCCTCCCCCGCTTTTTTGTCCAAATTGCCCGTCGGCTCATCCGCAAAAATGATATGCGGCTTTGCAAGAATCGAGCGCGCTATTGCAACACGCTGCTGCTCACCGCCGGAAAGCTCATAAGGGTACTTTTTCAGCTTTTCTTCGATTCCGAGCATCTTTGTAACCTCTGCAAGAAATGTTTCGTCCGGCTTCCTGCCGTCCAGCCTCAGCGGCATACAAATGTTGTTCAGCACGGAGTACTCATCCAGCAGATTGAACTGCTGAAACACAAAGCCCATGCTGCGTCTGCGAAAGATTGCCATTTTTTCGTCAGAGAACGAGAACATATCCACGCCGCCGATAAGCACTTTTCCGGATGTCGGCCTGTCCAGTCCGCTCAGAACATGAAGCAGGGTGGATTTTCCCGATCCGCTTCTTCCGATTATCGCATAGAAAAGTCCCTTTTCAATCGAAAGATCGACTCCGTTCAATGCGTTCACCGCTCCGGATGATGTTTTGTACTCTTTGTACAGTTTTTCTGCCTGCAAAATAATTGACATAATTTTTCTCCTTATATTTCACAATAAATTTTCGTCCAAGATTCATCTTTCGTTCAAAACGGCCGTTCAGCGTGCGCGAAGCATTGCCGCAAGATCGTTTCTCGTCAGTCGATGCTTTGCTGCACGGGAGAGCAGGATGAGTATCGCTGCGCAGCTAACCGTAATGAGCACAACCGTCAGCGCGTTCGCTCCCCCCTGTGCAAGTCCCGAAAGACCGGATTTCACAAAATCAAGCACATTCATGTCTGCATTCACTTCCTGCCGATGTTTATAACGCGAAATTGCGGAAGCAAACATATATGCCGCATACACGAGCCAGCCGCACAATACTGCTGCTGCACCGCGCAGCGCAGCACGGCAATTCAGCTGCCACCGAAGCTGACGTTTGGACATTCCGAGCGCACGCAGAATGCCGAATTCGCGCTCTTCCCCCTCCGCTTCAAGCGTCAGAATGTTCCCGATAAGCAGCAGCATGACAAGTGCGATGCAGCCGCATCCCGAGTAAATCAATATGAGCTTTTGTAGATCCTCCTGTATATACGCTGCATACTGTTCACGGTTGTTGTTCATTGAAATGCTTTGTTTGGCAGTTATTTCAGCAAGCACACTGTCCGTTGAAACATAGCCGGCATTAAGGTCGGTATATACATTCGCAGTGTTATAGCCGTATTCGGCTTCAACAGCGTTTTTGTCACCGGTAACAAAGCTCCCGCAAAGGCTGCCCGGCTCGCATTCCGTCAGGATGTTTTTCAGGAATTCGTCCGAACAGAATACTGTGTACGGCTGATAAGCACCTGTGAGAATCAGATTGGTTTTTTCGTGATCGAATTCTGCCACGGCAGCGATGCTTACGTTTTTTGTGAGCAGCTTGCTGTAAGCGCCTAACCTGCATACATCTTCCTCCCGAATGAGTTTTGAACCGTAGCAGCCGACTGAAATTTCATCACCGGCCGATAAATCGGCTGCGCCGAAGTGTTCACGATTAAAAAACACTCCGCCGTCCGTTCCGACAGGAAAGGACATTATGACGCCTTCTCCGTTTGAAAACGCCCGCCATGCCGCCGCATCAACAGCGGAAGGGTCAATCAATGTGCCGAGGCTTTCCTCCGATAAGGCATACAGGCACACGGCTGCACCGTCCTCAAACCGCGGGTCATATTCACGCAAAGCGGTGAAAAGGCTGCTGTTTTTGTCGCCGTCGAACATCAGCTCCACCGTCATCGAATTTAATGCAGCTGCCTTTGTGACGCCGGGTATGCTCTGATAGGTTTTCAGCATATCCGCAGTAATAAGCTGTGCATTTCGACCATCCCTGATAAATGCAACCTCCGAAGATTCCTCATTCAGAACATATGCAGGTTGATTTTGCCATTTATGCATATCGGCTCTCGGATAAAGTGATTCCAGAATGCCGAATATAACCGCACCGCAGAATACAGCGGCAAGCAGCACGACCGCAATGCGGCGGAAAACTTCAAACGCATGCGCACGTCGGCGGGCTGTATGTATCCTGCCCGTCAGCGGCTCTGAAAGTGCGATGCGGAAAACAGTCATTCGCGCCGCAAATATCCCTGCAATCCAGCACAGTGCCGTGACTGCAAGCTGCGACAGCGGAACGTCCACCTGCACCGGTGCGGATTTTGCATACACAAACAGCTTCAAAATCAGCTTTGTTATAATGGTTCCGAGCAGTGTTCCCGCTCCAAGCGCAGGCAGGCACAGAATCAGCGTTTCAAACGTCAGCAGCAGTCTCAGCTGCCGTTTTGTTATGCCTATACTTCGAAAAAGAGCGATCCCTCTGACCTGCTTGCGGAGCTGAACAGCATATATGCAGACCACTGCAATAACGGTCACGGCAAGAATCAGGCAAATATAAAACGAATGATAATTCGCTTCACATTTATCCGAAAATGCGGCGGTGTTTATGCAAACAGCTTTGTCCGCATTTGTTCCGCGACGTGTTTTTTTGCATGTATGCATTGATACTCTCCGCTGCCTGTCCGCGTTCCGCTTCATCAACTTCAAAAAAAAGAATTGACGGTTTGCTGCCGCAACCGAAACATGCGTTGCCCCCGCTGTGGACTGCTCATTCATCTGCGCAGCTGTTTCAATTGCTTTGGTCCGCAAATTTTCTCCCGCCGTATTTGTGATAAGCGCACCGCAAATCGGCTTTGAAAGCTTGTTCTCGCTCAATTGCCAAAGGCTCGAGTATTCGCGCAAAACACCGCACAGCGTGAAGGTGCATTCAACCGGGATTTTTATCCCTTCAACGGATTCTTCGGATTCGGCATCAAAAAAGAACTGTGAAGGAAATCTCCTGTCCGATTGTATAATTCTTTCCGAGTTTCGAAAGAGCGGAAGCTTCCAACGCTATTTCACTGTCATGCTGCGGGAACTCTCCGTCCTGCAATTCGATTCGTCCGATTTTGAGCAAATTCCCGTCCGCCGAACCTACGGATGTGACCGCTGCGCCGCTTTTTGATACTGCCTGACCGTAGACCATCGCCGCTCCGATCTCTCCGATGCCGTTCACCGTGCTCAAAAACTCCGCATCGCCCTCAATTCCGTACGGTATTGCGCCGTACCATGCGCCGTAGGTGTTCAGCCTGTATTCCGCATTCGTTTTTATAATGCTGCCCGTTATGCAAAGCGTAACAAGCACAGCGGCAAATGAAATTGTCAGAATAATAACCGTAAGCAGGCTGCTGCGCTTTTTCCCTTTCAGCCCATGCAGCGCAAGTTTGAAAAGCTCTTTTTTCATTTTGCTCATTCCTCTCCGTTTTTCGATTTTGCTTGAGTTTCCGACCGTGCAGCATCCTATGTTCGCTGCCCTTCAGCAAACAAAAGTATAGCATGCCATGCTTACAACAGGCTTTCAGCCGTGCTTACAGTTTTGTAAGTTTCGTGCCGCATATCCGAATTTAATCGGTATTCACTTATTATATCACAACTTCGCTGCAAAAATTGCCGTACCGAACCGCCGTCCGACGCATTTCAAATGCGCGATAAAGCGGCTTCTCATAAGGCGAAATAAGTATATTCCTGTTTTTCAATATATTTGCATTATTCAGGTTGACTAAACGATGAACATTGAGTATAATGTATCAGTAATTCGAGTCGGCCGCGGTCGGGTTGAATCATTCATTTCCCGCAAGAGAGAGGGGGAAACTGATAATGGAAATCCGTGTTGGTGAAAATGAATCCTTGAAAGCGCAATTAAACGTTGGAAGCGTAAATGTGCTCGTTCAGGTATCCTTGCTGACGCAAGAAAGCGTGAGCATTACGAAAAGCCCAGCGTAAAACGCAAAAAGAAGGCTGAAGCTGCAAGGAAACGCAAGTATTAATTGCATCCTGCTTTACCGTTTTTTCAAAATGAATCAGCTTTGCTGTCGTTCATTTTAAAAAGCGAATATGTTTAATCGAAGTGCAGAAGAGCGATTTCGCCCGTCTGCACTTCTTTCGTTTTTGTCTGTTTTTTCGGCCGACTGCCGCTCTTTCATGTTAACATGGGTTCACTAACACGGATTCAGCCGTCAGTTTTTAATCATCCTGCCGATTTCGGTGGACTCTATATACCTTTCTTTAATCGCCTTCAATTCCGTCATATGCGGCTGCGTCATATGGATTTTTTGCAGTTCCGCATTTTCCCATGTTTCGGCAAGCAGCAGTGTGTCGGGGTTTTGAACAGAGGCAAAGTATTCGTACCGCCGACAGCCCTTTTCATCAAGTATCAGCTGAAGAATTCCGCTCGATTTGACATCGTTCAGAAACGCTTCCCGCATTCCGGGTTTTGCGGTGTAGATAACAAACAGATTAAGTTCATCGTTTTCGTTCATATTCAGGTTAGTCCCCTTCAATTATTGTTTGTTCACGGTACAACAAAACCGCAGCAGCCGTGCCGATTCCGAAACGGGAATCACAAAGCTGCTGCGGCAATTTCAGGTTCTGTCGCAATTCGAAGCTCTCCCTCGACTGCGAAGAAAAAATCATTATTCGTCAGCCCTGTGCTGAGCAAAGAGCCTGCATGTTCGGCAATTCCGTGTTACGCAGTTACGCAAAGAACTTGCCGATTCGGCAATTCTGTGTTATGCAAAGAACTTGCCGATGATATCAACGATTTCAGCACCGATGCGCTTCTGAGCTTCGGTGGTGGAAGCACCGATATGGGGAGTGCAGCTGACATGGGGATGGCTGTAAAGAGCCTCGTTCTTGCTGGGTTCTTCTGCCCAAACATCAAGACCTGCTGCATAAACCTTACCGCTGTTGAGTGCATCAAGCAGAGCTGCTTCGTCAACATTGGTGCCGCGGCTGGTATTAATGATAACAACGCCGTCCTTCATCTTTGCGATATTTGCAGCATTGATGATTGCGCCGCCGTCAACTGCGGGAGCATGAACGCTGATGAAATCGGATTTTGCAAGCAGCTCGTCCATTTCAACATAGTTGATGCCGGTCTGCTCTTCGATGCCGGGAATATGGAAAATATCGAATGCGATAACATTCATGCCCATGCCCTTAGCCATCCTGCCGAGAGCCTGTCCGATTCTGCCGAAACCGACGATGCCGAGGGTTTTGCCGTGAATCTCAATGCCCTTGTATGCCTTCTTTTCCCATTTGCCTTCGCGCATGGTGTGACCCGCAACGCTGATGAAGCGAGCGCAGGAGAGCATATGAGCCATTGCAAGCTCTGCAACAGCATCACTGGAAGCGCGGGGAGTGTTCATGACCTTGATACCCTTTTCTTCGGCATATTTGTGGTCGATATTGTCGATGCCGACGCCGCCGCGGATGATAAGCTTCAGTTTGCCGGTTTCGCATGCCGCATCAATGATGGGAACGCGAACTTTGGTTGCGGAACGAACAACGAGAACATCAAAGTTCTTTACCTGTTCTGCAAGCTCTGCCGGCTCATAGAACTGTTCAACGACTTCATGACCCTGTGCGCGCAGTGCGGCAACAGCATTCTTTTCCATACCGTCTGATGCAAGAATACGCATAGTATAATCTCCTTAATAATGTATAATTTATCAATTGGGTGAAAACTGTCGCGGGCAGGGTGCGAAACGCTGCCCGCAGCAGTCGGCTGCATTTTTATTTAGTGACAGCAAACGGACTCAGGCTCAGCCCTTGTAATTTTCCTGCTCGTATTTGCGGAGGAAATCAACAAGAGCAACAACGCCTTCCTTGGGCATTGCGTTATAAATGGAGGCGCGCAGACCGCCGACGCTCTTGTGGCCCTTGAGGTTGTCAAAGCCCGCTGCCTTGGTTGCGGCAACAACTTCCGCATCTGTTTCTTTAGAAGCAGTTACAAAGGGAACGTTCATGAGGGAACGGAATTCCTTTTCAACCGTGCCGCGGAACATCTTGGACTCATCGAGGAAGTCGTAAAGAATCTTTGCCTTTTCTTCGTTCATCTTTGCCATGACTTCAAGGCCGCCGATCCTCTTGAGGTACTTGAATACCTGACCGCAGACGTAAATGCTCCAGCAGTTGGGGGTGTTGTACATTGAGCCGTTGTTCGCATGGGTAGCATAGCTCATGTAGGTGGGAACGAACTGGGGCAGATCCTCGCGGATGAGGTCTTCACGCATGATTACGATTACCATGCCTGCCGGGCCGATGTTCTTCTGTACGCCGCCGTAGATAACGCCGTAATCGGAAACATTGCAGGGCTTTGAAAGGAACATTGAGCTCTGGTCGGAAACAAGAATCTTGCCCTTGGTGTTGGGAAGAGTCTGGTATGTGGTTCCGTGAATCGTCTCGTTTTCGCAGATGTAAACATAATCCGCATCCTCACTGATGGGAAGATCGGAACAATCGGGGATGTAGCTGTAATTGCGATCCTCGCTGGTTGCAACAAGGTTGATCTTGCCGTATTTCTTTGCTTCGTTATATGCCTTTTTGGACCAGTTGCCGGTTACGATATAGTCAGCAACGCCGTTTTTCATAAGGTTCATGGGCAACATCAAACTGAAGCGTTGCACCGCCCTGAATGAACATGACCTTGTAGTTATCGGGAATGTTCATAAGGTCGCGCAGATCCTGTTCGGCTTCGTCGATGATCTGCTGGAAAACCTTGGACCTGTGGCTCATCTCCATGACGCACATGCCGCTGCCTTCATAGTTGAGAAGGTTGTCGCGCACGCTCTCAAGAACCTCAACGGGGAGGATGGAGGGGCCTGCGGAGAAGTTATAAACACGATCGTATTTCATAGCAAAAACTCCTTTAGAAAAAATAGTTCGCTTGTTTTTGGGAAGCCGGGCCGCGGTTGATTCAATGCTGTTCAACCTTTTCCCGAGAAAATCCCGTTAGATTGATTATAACGCTAATTCATGCCTTATTCAACCGCGAAACCGAGTTTTTTGCCTATATATTTTTTCTAATATTTTCTAATATTTCTGCCGCCTTCGTCCTGTTGTTTCGGCAGAATTCAGCCGTTCAGAATATATGTTCCGAGGTTCAGGTAACCTGCAAAAAAGCAGCCATGCGATATACGGCAGCATCAAAATACCCGAAACTTTATCAAGTTTGAAAAACCTGCATGTCATTACAATCACGGTGATGAGCAGCATCACAAGCAGAACGAACGCCGCAAAACGAAGATTAAGCGTGAAAAAAAGCGGCGTCCAGAGCATATTCAAAATGAGCTGAACGAGGTAAACGCGGAGCGCACACGCCGCCTGCCCGCCTATATCCGAATTGTCTCCGCACCGAACTGTTCCTCCGCTGCGGTCCTGCTTGCCGATAATATATATTCTTGCTGCCGATATCCCCATCAAAACGAACAAAATTGTCCACACAACCGGGAAAAGCCACGACGGCGGTGCAAGCGGCGGCTGTCTGAGCGCGCCGTACTCCTTCATGGCGGACATTGCAAAGACGGAAGATATCCCTCCGCCGCAAGCGCAGCCGCAATAGAAACGATGTACACCAATGTTTTGCTGATTTTTTCGATTTCATAAAGATTCCTTTCAACCTTTTTTATTTGCACTCGCAGCTGCATTCCGAAAACTCCGGGCGGCTCGGATTTGCCGCCGCTTTTGCTCATTCAGGTGCAGCTTCCATCAGCATTATTTGAAATTTTGCTAATATATATGCCCGATTGCTGCAAAAAGTGCTTGCATATTGCTTAAAAAGGTGATAAAATACCGATGTTTGATTTTCGTCCCGTGTATTCGTATGCGGTTTTGCAGGGTATGTTCCGCATTCTGCGGTTTTTCCTTCAATCGCATTCAACCTCATACACGGCAGATTCGGCAAGGAGGTGTAACGAAATGGGTAAGTTTTGTGAAGTATGCGGTAAGGGCGCAATGAGCGGTAATCTCGTCAGCCATTCCAACAGGAAGACCAGGCGTATCTGGGCTCCCAACGTACAACGTGTTAACGTCATCGTCAATGGTACTCCTAAGAAGATGAATGTATGCACCCGTTGCCTGCGTTCCGGCAAGGTTCAGCGTAACGTCTGATTGCTGCTTTCAACGGTATCGCTATGAGAACAGAATTTTCTATGGATAAGATTGTAGCTCTGTGTAAAAACCGGGGCTACATTTTCTCAGGATCGGAAATTTACGGCGGGTTGGCGAATTGCTGGGACTACGGTCCGCTCGGCGTTCTTTTCCTTAACAACATCAAAGGCGCATGGTGGCGCAAATTCGTTCAGGAAAGCCCCTATAATGTCGGCGTTGACTGCGCGATTCTGATGAACCCCGAAGTATGGGTTGCAAGCGGGCACGTTGTCAATTTTAATGATCCGCTCATGGATTGCAGAGCCTGCAAAGCAAGGTTCCGCGCCGATAAGCTTATCGAAGATTATGCCGAAGCAAACGGTCTTGCCGATGTTCACCCCGACGGCTGGACAAACGAACAGATGGAAGCATACATCAACGAAAAGGGCATTGTCTGCCCCGAATGCGGAAAGCATGATTTCACCGGCATCCGCAAATTCAACATGATGTTCAAAACCTTCCAGGGTGTCAACGAAAACACGGCAAACGAGATTTATCTTCGTCCCGAAACCGCGCAGGGCATTTTTGTCAACTTTCAAAATGTTCAGCGCACGATGCGCAAAAAATCCCGTTCGGAATTGCACAGATCGGCAAATCTTTCCGCAACGAAATCACTCCGGGCAACTTCATTTTCCGCACAAGGGAATTTGAGCAGATGGAGCTTGAATTCTTCTGCGAACCCGGCACGGAACTTGAATGGTACGACTACTGGCGCAGCTATTGCTACAACTTCCTCCGCAGCCTCGGCATGAGTGAGGAACGGCTGCGCAGGCGTGAACATTCACCCGAAGAGCTTTGCCACTATTCCAACGGCACAACCGATATCGAATATCGTTTCCCGTTCGGTTGGGGTGAACTCTGGGGCGTTGCAAGCCGCACCGATTATGACCTTAAAGCTCATGCGGAACACAGCGGCAAGAGCATGGAATACATGGATCCGTTCACGAATGCCCGATACATTCCCTATTGTATCGAACCCTCCGTCGGCGCAGGCCGCATGGCTCTCGCATTCCTCTGCGATTGCTACGATGAGGAGACTCTCGAAAACGGCGATGTTCGCAACGTTCTGCATCTGCATCCCGCGCTCGCTCCCTACAAGGCCGCCGTTCTTCCGCTTCAGAAGAAGCTCGGCGACAAAGCCAAAGAGCTTTATGCAATGCTGTCCAAGCATTTCATGGTCGATTACGATGAGACCGGTGCAATCGGCAAGCGTTATCGCCGCCAGGACGAAATCGGTACCCCGCTCTGCATAACAGTTGATTTTGAAACTGTTGAAGGCGATCCCGCCAACGATATGCAGAAGGACACCGTCACCGTTCGCGACAGGGACACAATGCAGCAGATTCGTTTGCCCATTGACCAACTTGTTCCCTATATCGAGAAAAAAATCGAGTTCTGAGTTTGAGCGGCTTACAGCCGCCGCCCATCATAATCAACCCGCACGTTATATCCCCCGTGCGGGTTTTATGTGTCCTGATGCATACGGCTGTCTGCATCAAACCGGAAACAACTCGTTGTCAGCACTCGGCACGGAGTCAAGAGCCGATTCACGGAGTCCGCACACGAAAAAACCGCAGAGCGGAAAGCCCTGCGGTTTTTGGGAGATAAGTGTTGAAAATACTTTAGGAGTTTTCATCCGGCAGAAACTGCTCGGGCAGAGCCTGCCGTGTCATCAAATCAGCCCCTGAGAAGCTTTACGGTTTCGGCAAGCTTTTTCAAGATCGGCAGCATTGCAGCGACCGAGCTTCTGCATTGCAACGACGAAATCGGAGAGACTTGCGCCCTCGTTGCCGTTGAGCAGATGACCGCGGGTCTGTGCAACATATTCTGCACGGGTAAGAAGGGGCAGATATTCGAAGCTGCGAACCTTCTTGCCGACGATTTTGATGAAGCCCTTCATGTTGAGGCGGTTAACGAAAGTCTGAACGGTCTGATAAGTCCAGTCATGGCCCTCGATTGCCTGCCAAATGTCGGTGATGATAACGGGTTTGCCTGCTGCCCAGATAATCTCCATTACTTCGAGTTCTGCAGCGGATACGTCTTTGATAATCATAGTCTTTACCTCACATATATTGTATTCACTGGTTATATTCTACTCTGTCCGGCTAAAAATTGCAATACCGCATTCAAGAATTTTTAACAAAAATTGCCCTGTTGGCACCAAAAAAGCCACAAAACAGCATTTGTACTAATTTTGACTTATTAAGTACATGCAATTGCCACATTTTCTTGTCAGCCTGATTAGTTTGCAACCAAAGTTAACAGTATGTTAAAAAGGCATGGAATAAATTTTTTCGCCGTACGCGTAGTGCGCAAAGCGGGCTTACTGCGCTGAGCGGAACGCATTATACAAACTTCCGCATCCTTGCAAGAGCTGCTTTTTCAAGGCGGCTCACCTGCGCCTGACTTATGCCGACCGATTTTGCAACCTCCGTTTGTGTCTTCCCGTTAAAGAAGCGAAGTTGTAAAATTTTTCTTTCCCGTTCCGAGAGTTTGCTCATGCCTGTTGAAATTGCAATGCCGTCCAGCCAGCGATTATCGTCCGCCGTGTCATCCTTGACCTGGTCCACAATATAGACCGCATCACCGTCATCCCGAAAAATAGGTTCATTGAGCGAAATCGGATCGGAAATTGCATCCAAGGCGAAAACAACGTCGCTCTCGGGAACGCCCAATTCTGCAGCTATTTCGTTTAAACTTGGTTCAACACCCTTTTCATCAACCAGCCTGCTTCTGACCTGCATCGCGTGATAGGCCGTGTCGCGCAGAGAGCGGCTGACTCTTATGCTGCTGTTGTCGCGAAGGAATCGTCTGATTTCACCGATAATCATCGGCACGGCATATGTGGAGAAGCGGACATTATGGCTCAAATCGAAATTATCGATCGCTTTAATCAGCCCGATGCAGCCGACCTGGAACAAATCATCCGGCTGTTCGCCGCGGTTTGAGAACCTTTGAATAACGCTCAGCACAAGCCGCAGATTCGCCTGAATAAATTCATCACGCGCCGATTCATCACCTGATTTTATCCGTTCGAGCAGCTCAGTGCTCTTTTTATAGCTGATACGCGGAAGTTTCCCGGTGTCCACGCCGCAGATTTCCACTTTGTTGATTGCCATTGCCGACCTCCGATTCAAGTTTGTTTTTCGATTAACACGTCAAACAACAAATCTTTGATAAGCAATTGTTATTCAACGTTTTTCTTATATTCAAATAATGGACATTTTCGGAATAATTTATTCAGGTTTTTTTGCCCTTTTACGGCGAAAATCGGAAAAGCAATTGAAATAGTTTCTGATTCGACAAAACTCATCCGGAAAGCGTATTTTTTGTTTTGTGCAAAAGCATTCTTTGAAGTGCGTGCGCATCCGACCGCACATCGGGTTCAATGCCGATAAACCGCCGCAAAAAACCCGGAGGAAACGCAGGAGGCACCGGCGGTGTGCTGTATATAAAAATTTTCTTGTTTACATTTTCATGAAATCCTGCTAAAATGCCTTGCACAACGGTTCAGGAGATTTTTGAATATGCTCAGGATTAAAAAATCTGAATTTGTAACGAGCGTCGGTAAAAACGGGGGCTATCCCTCCGAGGGCGGTGCCGAAATTGCAATCGTCGGCAAATCAAATGTCGGCAAATCGTCAATTATAAACTCGCTCTGCAACATGAATAAACTTGCAAAAACATCACAAAAACCCGGAAAGACGCGGCTTATAAACTATTTTCGCATCAACGGGGATTTCTACATTGTAGATCTTCCCGGATACGGCTTTGCACAGGCGTCAAAGCAGGAGCAGGCACAATGGGGCGAACTTATCGAAAGCTACCTTGCCTCCGGAAGGGTGAAGCATATTTTCATGCTTGTGGATATTCGTCACGAGCCGACTCGCGATGATAAACAAATGTTTAAGTACATACTCTATTATGCGATTCCGTACACGCTCATTGCAACCAAGGCCGATAAACTGGCAAAAACGCGACGCAAACAGGCTGCGGTTGCCCGTGCCCGCGAACTCGGCGCACCACCGTATGCAATTGCATATTCAAGTGAAACCGGTGACGGCAGGTCGGAGCTGCTGGAAAGGCTCGAAGCGGTTGCTTACGGTGACATAATCGGCAATGATTCCGAAACGGAAGCTGATTCAAATCCTTCCGCCCCCGCAGCGGAAACAATTTCGGCGTCCGAAAAAACTCCGGTTTAAGTTTGTTTCGGCAAAAAGGGCGCAGAATCATGTTTTTTGTCTGCTGCCCGATTATTCCGAGCGTTTGCGAAACGAAACCCGGCATATCAAGCGGCAGCTCAACCGGCGGCGCTGATTTGTTTTCGGAAAACTTTTGGGGACAAATTTTCAATTTTTATGCAATTGCCTATTGACATGACGGGGCAATGTCAGCATAATATGGTAGGTGTTGATTGATGCGGGCAAAAAGCGCAGAGCGTATCCGTCTCAATCACCGCTTATCAAAGCAATGCGGGTCGATTGCCGCACCCGTGTTCATAAAATCAAATCGGCAATAAATAAATTATTTTTTCGAGGGTTAAACCATGGGCTACAAGAAATGTCCGAGATGTGAGTTGAATTATATTCGTGATGACCAACAGCTTTGCGATGTTTGTTCAAGAAAGCGCAAAGCCTCCGATGATGACAACGAGGTTTTGATGTGCATTGAATGCGGCGAGAATCCCGCCATGAAGGGCAAGGAGCTTTGTGCCGCATGTTATAAAGAGAGTCTGCGTCAGGAAAGGCTCGGCAAGCAGCATAAGACCATTGCCGCACTCGACGAAATGGATAATTCAGACATGGAGGACGTCGGCGTGCCCTTGACGAAGCGGAAATTCCCGAAACGGAAATTCCGGAGCTTGACGGCAGCTTCGATGATGACGATGAAGGCTATATTGACGAAGACCGCGAAAACGGCGACGATTGACAGCATTGCATTGCATCCCCGCATAGCCCCGCTGCTTTATCGGCAGCAGACTGACTGAACGGTAATATTCTGATGAAACTATTCGCAATCGGAGATCTGCATCTTAACGGCAAAGCCGATAAACCAATGGATGTTTTCGGTTCCAATTGGGATAGGCACAGAGAAAAGATATTTGATGCATGGCAGAGTCTCGTCTCCCCAAGCGACTGTGTGCTTGTTCCGGGCGATATCTGCTGGGCAATGTATCTTGAAGATGCCGTTGACGATCTGAACTCAATTGCGGAGCTTAACGGCACAAAGATTCTTATCCGCGGCAACCACGACTACTGGTGGGCATCGCCGACGAGGATACGCGCCGTTTTGCCCGCCGGTATGTATATTGTTCAGAATGATTCGGTTGATATGGGTGCGTTTTCGGTATGCGGTTCACGCGGTTGGATGCTTCCTTCGGCTGCCAACTTCGGAAAAGCCGACGAAAAGATTTTCAACCGCGAATTGATACGGCTTGAAATGTCGCTTAAGGCGGCTCGGCGTGCGGCTGTCATAACGATGCTGCATTATCCACCTGTTGCCGAAAACGGCATGCGGACGGCTTTTACGGAGCTTATTTCGCAGTATCCCGTGCAGCAGGTTGTGTATGGGCATCTTCATGCGCAGTCATGCAGACTCGGCTTTAACGGAACGCTGGACGGCATACGCTACTCACTTTGTTCGGCCGACTTTTTAAATTTCGCACCGAAACAGATCGCAGAATTCTGACAAATACTTGAATGTTTGGAACAAAACAGACTGCCGCAAACACATATGTGTTTTTGTTGCAGTCTGTTTAAAGTTATTTTAAAAGATTATCAACGATTGAATTCCGCTGCCGGTGTCCGCAACGCCCGTACGCGCAGTTCCTCATTTCGGCAGCATGAAATGAACCGTTTTGTTTTTCAGCGAAATGCGGAGAACCTCTGCTCCGCGCTCTGCAAGCTCTTTTTTGTATTTCAGAAAAGAATGATCGATTTGAAAACCAAGCACATCCTCGATTTCATCGAAGGTTAGGCTGAATTGCCCCGGTTCATGCTGCATAACGTAATTCCACAGCGGTTCGTATTTACTCATTGCCGCACCTCCCTATGTATATATCAGATCGGCTTTGAATCGCCCGAAGTTTGCCGAGCATTATTGAATTATACCACAAAAAACAAGCCTTTTTACAGGTTTTGACAGATGCTGTATTTCATGTTTTTTTGACATGATTTTAATAGTTTTCAGCAATATATTGTCACAAATTGTTGACATACACCGCCAAAAGTGTTATCTTATTCAAGATGGATCTTTAAGAGCGGTACGGAGATGCCGGCAAGATTTACGGACTTATGAATAAATTGAGCTGTGTCCCGGGCATTATGCCCGAATCGGCTGTTGCTTTTTGTTTTTCTGTATGCTTTGCTGTGCGGCAAAGCTTTTATTTTGCCCTTCTGCACTCTTCCGTTTCGAATTTACCCTTCCGTCCGAAATACTTTCAGGGAGAAAACGAATGAAACTTATCTATGACGTCAACGACAAACCCAAGTTCCGTGCGAATCTTGTTTTCGCATTCCAGCAGCTGCTTGCTATCATAGCGGCAACACTGCTTGTTCCGACCCTTGTAAACAGCGCATTCGGTGAAGCAATCCTTGACCAGGGTGCAGCATTGTTCGGCGCAGGCGCAGGCACCCTTGTCTACATTCTTTTCACAAAGAAAAAGAGCCCTGTTTTCCTGGGCAGCTCCTTTGCATTCATCAGCCCGTTGATCGGCGCATGTTCATTCGGCTATTTCGGCATTCTTATCGGCGCATTCATTGCAGGTATTGTTTACGTCATCATTGCTCTTATCGTTCATTTTGCCGGCACAAACTGGGTTGACAAGCTCCTTCCCCCGTTGTCATCGGCCCGGTAGTTGCGCTTATCGGTCTCAACCTTTGCGGTTCCGCAATCAACAATGTCAACAACACCGCCGCCTCTCCCGACGGTTATAACCTTGTGTGCATTCTTATCGGCATCATCACATTCTTTGCAACGGTGCTTGCATCCGTTAAGGGCACAAAAACGATGAAGCTGATTCCCTTTATCATCGGCATTGCCGCAGGGTATGCCGCTGCATCCGTATTCACCGTTATCGGCAACAAATGCGGCATTGATTACCTTAAAATCGTTGATTATTCCCCTTTGGCAAACAATTTTGAAACCGTAACTTTCGGCAGCTTCATTTCCCTGCCCAAGTTCACCTTCCTCGGTGCGCTCAACGAAGGTGCGGGCAAAATCGATGTTGCCGCCGTTGTCAAGCTCTTTGCACTGTTTGCGCCCGTTGCGTTCGTTGTTTTTGCCGAGCATATTGCAGATCACAAGAACCTCGGTTCAATCATTGACCGCGATCTTATTAAGGACCCCGGTCTGCCCCGCACCCTTCTCGGCGACGGCGTCGGCTCCATTGTCGGTGCGATTTTCGGCGGCTGCCCCAATACAACCTACGGCGAAAGCGTCGGCTGCGTTGCTATCACCGGCAATGCTTCCGTTTCCACCATCGGTCTTACTGCAATCATGGCGATTCTGCTTTCGTTCTTTACGCCGTTTGTTGCATTCGTCAACACGATTCCCAGCTGCGTTGTCGGCGGTATCTGCATTGCACTCTACGGCTTCATTGCTGTCAGCGGCCTTAAGATGCTTCATGAAGTTGATCTCGGCGAATCCGAGAACCTGTTCGTTGTAAGTGCGATTCTCGTCACGGGCATCGGCGGGCTCTCCCTCAACTTCGGAGGCGTGGTTGAAATTCCGAACATTGCAACCGCACTCATTATCGGTGTTTTGACCAAGCTCATTGTCGGCAAAGTTAAGTCAAACAAATCCGCCGGTAAAAACTGAGCGGTTATATAAACATCGAAACCTCACATAAATCACGATAAACGAAAAAGCACGGGAACTTCCGTGCTTTTCCGTTGTTTTCGTTTTTAATCCGAAGCACAAACCGGCTTTCAGTGTTTTATATGCTTTATGAGTTCTTATCTTTTTCGCTGTCGCGAAGCCTTGTCAGTTTTTCAACATATACATCGCAAAGTTCCTTTGCGTACTCACTGTCCCTGCTGCCGGCAACGATGCGGAAGGAAGCATCCGCAGTTCCGGCGGGACGAACACACACCCAGCCCGTGTCACGCTTAAGGCGCAAACCGTCAACAAGTTCTCCGTTTTTTTCGCCCTCTGCAAGCATCCGGAGCATTCTGCCGATATCTTTCCATGCGGTGCGTATGCTCTTTTCCGAAGTATAGACTTTTGGCAGAGCTTCCGCATAATCTTTCAACTCTCCCGAAACAAACATCTCACAAAGCTTCACGACCGCTGCTTCCGGCTCATACAGTGCGGGGTAATATGCGTTTCTTGCAAAGGACAGCCGTCGCTGCTCGGCTAAAGCTTTCCTTTGAGTATATAAGCTGAACACCCTGCTTCTTTATCTCATCACGATAGGGCTCCGGCAATGAAACGGGCACGACCAACAGTTCGGCACCCTCTTCCTTTTCCGGCAGTCCAAATGCTCCGCCGCCGCAGTTTACGGCAAGCGACCTCGCGATAACCGTCTGCACCTCGCTGTTGCCCAATATGATATCCCCGCTTATTGACAAGCTGATTTTGCCGTCATTATCAATTTGAACCGCAATCGTGTTTTCATCAAACACGGGGGAAAGTCCGTTTTCCGCGCAGCTTCTTTCAACATTCCAGCCGAGCCGCAGCAAAACCCTGCTTATCACCCTGCCGGACTGTTCGGGCGCACCGATACGCAGCGTGCGCTTGTTATTCAGCATCAGTTCACGCCGAATGCCGCAGAGAAGACGCTGCTCATAGGCTTCTTCAAGCCCGTTCAGATTTCCTATTATGCCGAGTTCGGCATCAAGAGTGGGCTTCTGTTCGCCGAAAAGGAAACCGGCGCGCACAGAGCGCATTGCATCGGGCGAAAGCTCAATGCCGTTTTCATCAAACAACACAAGTTCGGCATTTCTACCGTTGTTATTGACATAGATTCCTCCCGCACAGCCTGTTTTGCGCACGGTATACGAGAATGCGGACATGCTTGCGGCATTCACGGCCTCGGCATCAACGCCCTGCGACGCAATGCCCGCAAGCACCGCATACTTCAGCACGACCGAAATCGGCTCACCCGATGCACAGACAGCCGCCTTTGCGGGCAGAGCAAATCTTGAAGTAAAAGCCGCTCCGACACGCAGCGCCGCCTCCGGAGTCATCTGTTCATCCGCATACCCGTGAACAATGCAGCCGTCAAATTCAACACGGCGCGCGGTGCTGCCCCAAACGATATTGTCCTTGCAGCTGCTTCCGTTTTCAATCTGTTTATGCGGCCAAATGCAAACATTCGGAAGAACAGTCACGCCCGCACCGACATGAGTTCCCGCTCCGATCGCACTTCCCTCAAAAAGCGAAACACGTTCATCGATTTTTGCATCCTCACACACAACCGCTCCGCGCAGCTCGGAATCAAATCTTATGTGTGAACGCTCAAACAAAACCGACCGTTTTACGCTTGCACCCTCTTCAATTGACGATGCGCTCCCGACAACCGAATACGGTTCAATGCAAACTCCGTCCGCAATTCTTGCGCCGCTGCCGATATAACAGGGCGGAATCAGCTTTGCACGCCCGGAAATGTTTGCATTCGGTTCAATCAGCACGCCGCCGCAATCCTTTGCTATGGTTGAAAACGCACATTTTCCGTTCAGCATATCCTGCTGTGCTTGTCTATATTGGGCAATATCGCCGATGTCGCACCAGTACGCGTCAGTTACATGACCGCGGATTTTCATTCCGCGACGCAGCATTTCAGGAAACAAATCCTTTGAAAAATCAAAATCCGTATCCTTCGGGATAAGTTCCAGTGCATCGCCGTTCAGGATATATATTCCTGTGTTCGCATAATCGCTGAACACTTCGCTCCGCTCCGGCTTCTCCAAGAAACCTTTTATCGTGCCGTTTTCGTCCAGCAATGCAACGCCGTATTCCGTGGGTTCCGCAACACGTTTCAGAACTATCGTTGCAGCAGCATCGCTTTGCTCATGCGCGCGAATCACGGCTGAAAGGTCAATATCCGTAATTCCGTCACCGCTCAGAACAAGGACGCTCTCCCCCGCCCCTTTTTGAGCAATTTGACCGACGGAAGATTCTCCGTCGGAGGTCTTCCCATGAGAAATCCCTCCCAAAGCCGCACGGACGCTCCCTGCGGTGCCGAGTTTTCTGCCAGGCTCCGAATAGCTTGCGGAAATTCCCCATGCTCCGCCGCTTCCGATATGTTTTTTAATCATATCACCAAGGTAATGCAGCGTAAATACCGCCTCGTTGATATTGTGCTTTGCAAGAAGATCCATTGTGTAATCAAGAATGGGTCTGTTGAGCAAAGGAATGAGGGGTTTCGGTTTCGTGCAGGTCAACGGCCGCAGACGCCTGCCGTCCCCGCCTGCCATTATAACAGCTTTCATAAAAATAATACCGCCTTTCGATTGAAATTGCGGTATTATTGTATGAATCTTTAATAAATTGAATCAGCGGTAATTATTTCCTGTCCTTGCGGCGCAGCGACTTCGCTCGATTTGCAAATTTGCATGAAACAGGCGCAGCCGAACCCGCTTAAGTATTAAAAATACTTAATGCCGTAGAAATAGCAGTTACCTTCAATCGTTGCGTAATATTTTGTGTAATCCGTCCATTCCGTGCCGAGATATGCGGCGCGATAAAACAGAACTTTTTTCGGCAGAGTGCTGCCGTGCTGCAAAAACACGTATTTTGCGGCAGCCATCGCCTTTGAATTCGGCGTTATTGAATTCAGATACGCACGCGAATACCCGAACTGCCCTGTCTGGAAAATTACCCCGGGAACACTGTTCGGGAATTTTCCCGATTTGTTCTTTACACGGTTATAAACTATGCTTGCAAGTGCCCTGTATCCGATGTAGGAACTGCCCGGGCCTTCTGCGTGAATAAGTGCGGCAACAAGGCGAATATCGCTATCCGAAAACTCACTCGGATTCGGGTCATACATCGGCGGCTGAGTCACAACAGGTTTCGGTGTTGCATATGTGCCGACGGTAACAAACTGACGGAAAATGTAACCCGTCTGTCCGTCAAGATCCACTTGGAACCACTCGCTCGTTTTTCCTGTTATGTAGAACTCCGTTCCAAGCGTGCAGATTCTGAGAATTGCAGCGGATGTTGACGGCTCCTGCCGCATATTCACAAATGTTTCGTTCGCGTAACCCGGAACATAGTTAACTTCCTGCATAGGTTCCGGGGTCGGTGTGGGTTCCGGAGTCGGTGCAGGCGTCGGCGTCGGCGCTGCCGTCGGTGCAGGCGTTGCGGTTGGTTCCGGCGTGTCTGTCGGAATCGGCGTGCTGCTCGGCGAATCCGTGCTGCCGAAATCCGTTCCATGCGGCATTTCATCCGCTCCGCTTATGTTTACAACATAATCGTCGTTACCCTTGCTCTCGGCGCCGGATGCCTTTCCCGTGCACCCCGCCGCAATTGCGGCAAGCGCAATGAACAAAGCCAAGACAATCAGCAGGTGTTTGTTTTTTTTCAAAAACTTCACAACTTGCTTCCTCCTTCGGGTAGAATTTATACCTTTTGGGATAGTGTTCCTTTCAGATGATATACCTATTCATATCATCGGCATTATTTCGGGAAATACGTTCTGAAACGTATTTTTCATCGATCACAACATCGATCATCGGGTGATCTCCCGTTGCATTAAAGGAAATATCCTCAAGAAGATTCTCAATTATTGTGTGCAAACGCCGCGCACCGATATTCTCACCGGTTTCGTTTGCGTGGAAAGCCGCTTCTGCAACGGCGCGGAGAGCCTCCTGTTTGAACTCGATTCGGATATTATCCGTTTCAAGCAATGCGGCATACTGTTTTGTTATTGCGTTCTGCGGAGCGGTCAGTATCCGCTCGTAATCATCCGTTGTGAGCGCATTGAGCTTCACAACGATTGGAAAACGCCCCTGAAGCTCCGGAATCAGGTCGTTTATCTTCGAAACATGGAACGCACCCGCTGCGATAAACAGCATATAGTTCGTGCGCACGGGGCCGTATTTGGTTGAAACGACAGAGCCCTCGACTATCGGCAGGATGTCCCTTTGTACGCCCTCTCGGGAAACATCGGGGCCGCTGCCCGCGCCCTTTGCGGCAATCTTGTCTATTTCATCGATGAAAACAATGCCGTCCTGCTCCGCTTTGTCTATTGCATCGCGCACGACCGCATCCATGTCAACAAGTTTTTCCGATTCTTCATTTGAAAGAATGCGCCTTGCATCGCGAACCGTTACTTTGCGTGCCTTTGTCTTTTTGGGAAGAACCCCGCCGAACATTTCATTCAGATTCAGGTCTATTCCCATTGCAAGCATGGTATCGTTACCTGTTGCGGTTTCCGCAACCTCGATTTCGATCATTTCATCCTCAAGCCGACCGGCCTGCAAATCGCTGATTATTTTGTTTCGTTTGGAGATATGCTCCGCCGTCTGTTCCTCTGTCGGCTCATTCTTTTTAACCGCAACTCCTGTCTCGCCGCCGGGAGTCAGCGAACCGAACAGCTTTGCAAGCCCGTCGGAAAAGCTGTCCACAGGGTTCGGAGTCTGCTTTGCGGGCTTTCCGCAAAGGATATCCACAATGCGTTTCTCGGCAGCAGCATCGGCTGCAAGCCTGACTTCCTCTGTGCGTTTTGCCTTCACAAGGCGAATGGAAGCCTCCACAAGGTCGCGAATCATGGAATCAACATCGCGCCCGACATAGCCGACTTCGGTGAACTTTGTTGCTTCAACCTTCACAAACGGGGCATCCACAAGCTTCGCAAGCCTGCGGGCAATTTCTGTTTTTCCGACGCCCGTCGGGCCGACCATAATGATATTTTTCGGGATGATTTCCTCGCGCATTTCCTCGGGAAGGCGGCTGCGGCGATACCTGTTGCGCAACGCGATCGCAACGGTGCGCTTTGCTTCGTCCTGTCCGATAATGTACTTATCAAGCTGTTCAACTGTTTGTTTCGGAGTCAATACGTTCATCTTTACACCTCTTCCGTGACAATGTTGGAATTTGTGTACACGCAGATGCCGGAGGCAATTCTGAGAGCCTTTTCCGCAATTTCAACCGCGGGAAGCTCGGTATTTTCCTTCAGTGCGCGCGCCGCTGCAAGCGCATACATGCCGCCGCTGCCGATTGCGGCAATGCCGTCATCGGGTTCAATAACCTCGCCCGTGCCGGACACAATAAGCAGGTCGGAAGCATTTGCACAGATAAGCAGCGCTTCAAGCTTGCGCATGACCTTATCGCTGCGCCAATCCTGAGCAAGCGCAACAGCCGCACGGCGCAAACTTCCGCCATACATGGTCAGTTTGGCTTCAAATCTTTCGCAAAGCGTGAATGCATCCGCAACGCCGCCCGCAAAACCGACAACGACGCTGTCGTTATATATGCGGCGAACCTTTCGCGCCGTGTGTTTCATTATTGTTGCTTCGCCGAGAGTGACCTGTCCGTCACCCGCAAGAGCGCATTTGCCGTCTTTTTGCACGGCAACAATGGTTGTTCCTTTTATGTCCATTTTGTTTCCTCTTTAATTTTCCGATTCAAAACATATTATTGCAGCTTTTCATGTTCGATGCCGGCCTTTTGGCGCATCAACTCAAGCCTTTATCATTTTTCCTGTTGTTTCAGTTCGGCCGCAATGCTGTCAACCGTTTGCAGCGCACGCTGCGAAAGTGCCTCGAAACGGCGGCGTTTGTCGCGCGGCGCATTCGGCAAGGTTTCCATAATGCCGAAGTTCGCATTCATCGGCTGGAAGCTGCTGCCGTTATATTCGCTTACGTAATGTGCAAGTGCTCCGATTGCCGTTCGTCTTGTAAAATCGATTTGCGGTCGATTGTTTACAAGCCGTGCCAGATTGATTCCCGCAGCAAGCCCGGATGAAGCACTTTCAACATAGCCCTCTACACCGGTGAGCTGCCCCGCGAAGAACAAATCCTCACGCTCACGCAGGGCGTAAAAAGGAGTCAGATGTTTCGGGGATTGAAGGAAGGAATTTCTGTGCATAACGCCGTAACGCACATATTCCGCATTCGCAAGCCCGGGAATCATTCCGAAAACGCGCTTCTGCTCGCCGAACCTGAGATTGGTTTGAAATCCCACGATGTTAAAAAGCGTGCCCTCGGAGTTATCCTGTCTGAGCTGCACAACGGCAAACGGTTTTTTGCCGTCGCTTGCAGTGCATTCTGCAAGACCGACAGGCTTCAGCGGTCCGTATGCAAGGGTCAGGTCGCCACGTTTTGCCATGACTTCAACCGGCATACACCCTTCAAAAACGTTGACGGTTTCAAACTCGTGCAGCGGAGCGGTTTCCGCCGAAACCAGCGCGCGCACAAAATCATAATACTCACGCATTGTCATAGGGCAATTCAGATAATCACTGCCGCGTCCGTAACGCGAGGCTCTGCTTATCCGATTCATATCAAGCGATTCGAGCGTTACGATCGGAGCAGCCGCATCAAAGAAATGCAGGCTGTCTCCAAGCAGGTTTTCAATGTTTCTCATCAAAGCACCGTCTGTAAGCGGCCCTGTGGCAATTATCGCAGGTTCAGCCGGGATTTCCGTTATTTCCCGGGAAATGAGCTCAATATTCGGATGTTTTTTTAGCTCTTCCGTGATTCGTTTTGAAAAATCAGTGCGATCCACCGCGAGCGCACCGCCCGCCGGAACGCGCGTTTCGTCCGCAATTCTCATTACAAGAGAATCCATTCGGCGAAGTTCTTCTTTTAAGAGGCCGACGGCATTATCCAGCTTATCTGAGCGAAGCGAGTTCGAGCAAACCAATTCGCATAAGTCATCAGTTTTGTGTGCAGGCGAATGCTTGCCCGGCTTCATTTCAAAAAGGTTGACGTGTATGCCGCTTTCGGCAATCACATACGCCGCCTCACAGCCGGCCAATCCTCCGCCGATAACAGAAACCGATTTCATTGCTTTTCCTCCTCCTTGTTCGCGTTTGATGTTTTTATGCCTGTCGGCATCATGCTGCATTAAGAATAATTCATCTCCCCTTCCTGCTCTTGCGAAATCACCGGGAAATGAAATAACTCCCTTTTCAGTCCCGTGCCTCCGCTTTATCCGCAAGGTCGGGATAAGTGTTTTTAATCTCTCCGCTCGGAACAACAAAGCCGCATTCCTTTTCGGAACAGACAATATAGCGTCCGTTCGGGCCCATTTTCCACACGGTCATCCTTCCGCAGCGCGGGCACGGTTTGCCTGTCGGCAGATACCACGATACGTAATCACACTCCGGATAATTCTCGCAGCCGTAAAACGCTCTGCCTTTTTTGCCCTTGCGCTTGATTATTTCCCCGCCGCATTTGGGGCATTTCACGCCGACTTTTTCAACAATTGGCTTTGTGTTTTTGCACTCCGGATAATTCGGGCAGGCAAGGAACCTTCCGAATCTGCCTGTTTTATATACCATCATTGCGCCGCATTTATCGCAGGGATATCCGAAACCTCATCGGGAATTTCAATACGCTCAACGGTCTTGAATGCCTCTTCAAGAGATTCTTCAAACGGAGGATAGAAATCTTCAATCAGGTTCTGCCAGCGTTCTTTGCCTTCTTCCACTGAGTCCAATCGTGACTCCATATCCGCCGTGAACTTGACGTCAACAATATTGCGGAAATTATCCTCCATAACTTTGTTCACAACGAACCCGAGATCGGTGGGCACAAGCTGTTTCTTTTCTTTTTCTACGTACCCTCTGTCGATAATTGTCGAAATTGTCGGGGAATACGTGCTCGGCCTGCCGATTCCCAGCTCTTCAAGAGTTTTCACAAGGGATGCTTCGGTGTATCTTGAAGGCGGTTCGGTAAAGTTCTGCTTCGGGTTCAGAGAAACAAACTTAGGTTCACTGCCGACTTCCATAGCGGGAAGGGTCGTGTCCTTTTCGCCTATGCCGTCATCCTGCGACGGGTTCGAAACGGAATAAACCGCCGTGAATCCGTCAAAGATTTTTTTTGAACTGTTGGTTCGATATGTGCATTTCGGCTGAGTCTGCGTTTCAAGCGTAACAGTTGAAGTTTCGTAAAGCGCATCACTCATCTGGCTTGCAAGGAAACGTTCGTAAATCAGCTTGTAAAGTTTATACTGCCCCGATTCGAGATACTGTTTCACCGATGCGGGCGTGTTTTTTACATCGGTCGGACGAATTGCCTCATGCGCATCCTGGGAACCCGCTCTGCCCTTAAAAACATTGGGCTTTTCGGGTACGTAAGCTGCGCCGAACGCTGTCGCAATGTATTCTCTCGCACTCTGCTGCGCTTCGGCGGAAATTCGAACCGAATCCGTACGCATATACGTAATCAAGCCAACGCTGCCCTTGGTGCCGATATCAACGCCCTCATAGAGCTGCTGAGCGCAAAGCATGGTTCGCTTCGGCGGCATTGAAGCACGGTTCGATGCATCCTGAAGCATGCTGCTCGTTGTGTACGGTGCAGGCGCATGACGTGTTTTTTTTGCTGTTTTGATGTCCGCAACGCAATAAATCGCTCCGGTGGACAAATCCGCAACGCGCATTGCATCGGCTTCCGTCTGAAGCTCCGTCTTTTTGCCGTCAAAACCATAGAATTTGGCTTCGAATGTACGCTTGGCAAGATGAAGTTTTACCGTGACAGTCCAATACTCTTTCGGCACGAAATCAAGTATCTCGCGCTCTCTGTCGCAGATGAGTTTTGTCGTAACCGACTGCACACGGCCCGCCGAAAGTCCTCTTCGAACCTTTGCCCAAAGCAGCGGGCTGATTTTGTAGCCGAGCAAACGGTCAAGCACGCGCCGCGCCTGCTGCGCATCAACAAGGTTTCTGTCAATGCAGCGCGGATTTTTGACCGCCTTTTGAATGACTGTCTTTGTGATTTCGTTAAACACAACACGACAGGGCTCGTTTTCATCCAGCTTCAGCATTTTTGCAAGATGCCACGAAATCGCTTCTCCCTCGCGATCAGGGTCGGTTGCAAGCACGATATGCTTTGCGTGCTTTGCTTCTTTGCGTATTTTTTCGATAACTTCGCCTCTTCCGCGAAGGGTAATATATTTGGGTTCAAAGTCGTGTTCAACATCAACACCGAGCTGGCTTTTCGGCAAATCGCGAACATGCCCGTTCGATGCAATGACCCTGTATTTTGAGCCGAGATACTTTTCAATCGTCTTCGCTTTGGACGGCGATTCCACGATAACCAATGTCTCTGCCATAATCCTCCTTCGACCGTTTGGTCGTTTACAGTTAATTTACAGTAAAATCCGATTCTGCCGCACCGCGGCGGCAGTTCAGCAACAGCTTTTTTTCACAAGAAGCGAATTGTTCAAACTCTTCCTGATCGGGTTTGCGAATCTGCCGGTGATACGACTTACGGATCAGCTCAATGTATAGATTCTGCCCGGCAATTGTTTTATTAAACCCGAAAATTCCAATTCTGTCAAGTGCAAGTTTAAAACTTCGACCGGGAATTGCGTAAGCTCGCAGATTTCGTCAAAGTTTTTTTCGCCCAATTCAATCAAATCAAATAATATCTTTTGATTACCCGTCAATTTCAACTCGCTGCTGCCCCTGCCGCGCAGCTTTGATTTTTTGCTGCACTCAGGATTGATTCCGAGATGAAACAGCAAATCCTCTGCACTAAATACAGGTTCCGCCATGCCTTTTCGTATCAGTTCGTTCGTTCCGAAGCTCATCCTGTCCGTGATTCTTCCGGGCACGGCATACACGGTTCTGCCCTGTTCCAACGCGCAATTTGCAGTTATCATCGTTCCGCTCTTTTCACCCGCTTCAACAACAAGCACGCCGCAGCTCATTCCGCTGATTATTCTGTTTCTCATTGGGAAAAAATACGTTGCAGCACGCGTGAAAGGCAGGAATTCGCTCATCACGCAGCCGTTCTCGATTATTGCTTCCATAATCTCCGCGGTGCCGTCGGTTTTTGCCGTGCAAACGCCTTGTCCGAGTATCGCCGCCGTTGGATATTTTTGTTCGGCGGCACTCAACGCCCCCTGTGCCGCAAGGCTGTCGCAGCCGTAGGCAAGCCCGGAAACTATGGTAACTCCGTTTTTTGCCAACTCACAGCCCATATGAGCGGACACTTTTTTTTCCGTAATCCGAACACCTTCTTGCACCGATTATTGCAAACGGCGTTTCGGCCTGCAATCGTGCGCATTTGCCTCTTGCATAAAGCACAAACGGCGGATCCGCAATATATTTCAATTCGGTCGGATAAGCTTCACTGTTCGGAGTCAATGCTGAAACACCGTTTTTTTCAAGGTCCGAAATGAAATCATCAATATAGACATCCGATGCCGTGAGCCGCAGTTTTTCGCCCTGCTCCCGTTTTATCATGGTTAAAATATCGGAATCAAAGTTTTTTACCGCTTCAAACAACTCCGAAATCGAATCAAAATTTCGCAGCAGTTCGTTTGCCTGCTTCGCTCTGCCTTCAAAAGCAATGCTCAATCGGATATAATCCCTGTCCGCCTTTTGATACTCCATGTGCCCTCCGTTCGGCTGCCGCAGTGCCGATTACGTCACAGTTTGCTCCAATACTTGCTGTCCAAAGAGCGATATTGAAGAGCTTCCGCAACGCATGCTCCTGTAATTTTTTCCTCGCCCGCAAGGTCGGCAATGGTTTTGCTAACCTTAATCAATCTATCGTATGCCCTTGCAGACAGCCGCAGCCTGTCGAACGAAAGCCTTATAAGCTTTTCCGCATCGGGCTCCAGTGCGCAATACTTTTTGATATGTTTCGAACTCATCTGCGCGTTGAACATTATGCCGTCGTTTTTAAAGCGCTCACGCTGAATGCATCGCGCTTTCGAAACCCTTTCACGAATTGCCGCCGAACTTTCACCCGCCTGTTTGGACGCAAGATCCTCATACGCAACCTCTGTCATCTCAACATGAATATCTATCCTGTCCAGCATGGGGCCGCTGATTCGGTTTCGATAACGCTCAATCTGGGACGGATTGCATCTGCATGGGTTGATTCTTGAACCGAAATTTCCGCACGGGCAGGGGTTCATCGCCGCAACGAGCATAAAGTCCGCCGGATATTCCGCTTTTGCCGCTGCACGGGTGATGGACACAAAGCCGTCTTCAAGCGGCTGCCGCAATGCTTCCAACACTGACTTTTGAAACTCCGGAAATTCATCCAAAAACAGCACACCGTAATGTGCAAGGCTGATTTCACCCGGGAGAGCTTTTGTTCCGCCGCCGACAAGCGCGGGAATGGAGGCCGAATGATGCGGCGCACGAAACGGACGCTCCCGCACAATTCCGCCGCGTCCGCGTAATATGCCCGCAACGGAATGAATCTTTGTTATTTCAAGTGCCTCTTCGTTTGACAAAGTCGGCAATATTGAGGGAATGCTTCTTGCAAGCATCGTTTTACCCGAACCGGGCGTTCCGATAAGCAAAATATTGTGGTTGCCCGCTGCTGCAACTTCGGCTGCACGTTTCGCCGCCTGCTGACCCTTTATTAATGAAAAATCACTGTCAAAACTCGGATGGTCGTCTATATTTGTTTGACTGCACGGCTGCGGATTGATGATCTTCATTCCGCGCAGGAAAAGCACAGCCTCTGTAAGACTCGTTACAGGAATCACGACTGCATCGTGTATGAAAGCAGCTTCCTCCGCGTTTTCCTTTGGGAGAATGATATGGTTGTATCCGCGTGAGCATGCATCGATTACCATCGGCAGCACCCCGTTAACACCGCGAACGCTGCCGTCCAAAGCAAGCTCACCGATTATAAGCCATTTTTCCGCCGCAGTGCGATCGATATCCCCGCTTGCCGCAAGTATGCCTATCGCTATCGGCAAATCATAAACCGTGCCTTCCTTGCGAACATCCGCCGGCGCAAGATTTACAACAAGCCGCACATTTGGAAAAGGAAAGCCCGAGTTGCATATTGCAGAGCGGACGCGCTCCTTGGATTCCTTAACGGCATTATCCGGAAGGCCGACGGTTTCGTAACCCGCAAAGCCGAAGCTTATATCCGTTTCAACCGTCACGGGATAGCCGAGCAGCCCCGTCAACCCATAACTTGTGATTCTTGCCAGCATATTTCCCCCTTTGTCCGAATAAAGCCATACCGAGTGATTTTTTCACTCGGTAAGCCGTTAAACGAGTATTAACATTTAATCTTCAGTGTTCAGATTGACTTTTTTCCCTTTTCCGTCGTTTTTCACGGAAGGAGCCTCAGCAGGTTTGAACACAAAAAGCTTGTTGCCGACGAAGTTTACGATTATGCAGATGCAGGTCGAAAGCAGCATGCACGCTCTTTCGCCGTTAATTATCTTTGTGATCCACTGCGGAAGCCCAAGACTCATCCACCAATCATCAATATGCAAAACATCGGTAAACAGCCAGATAAGGCCGAGCGAAACAAGCAATACACCCAGATTAACTGCAATAAAGCTTATGATTTCGCGCGCATCCTGTCTGCGCTCTTCTTTAAATGTCCAACGGCTGTTCAGAATATAGCTGTTCAGAATGCCGGCACAATAGCCGACAACTTTTGAAACATAAACCGTCCAACCGCCCGTAAACGGTATTGCAAGCACGATGCTCAGCACCGTGCTGATGACCATGTCTATAAGCGTGTTGCCGATTCCCACCAAGCCGAATTTAATCAGCTGGAAAAAGCTTTTTTTTGCGGCTGTGCCGCCGTTTTTTTCGTTTGAACTCATTATTGAAACTTACTCCTTTACGCGGCGGCGAACAATATGCCCGCCCAAAAGCCGGCTGCGACAGGTTTTCTGTCGAATTGTCCGCCGCACGCATTATCTTCTTCCCCCCGTCCGCACCGGAAGCACGGGCAGCGGGTTTGTGTTCGGTATTTTTTACCAAGTGCCGAAGAATGTCCATGTGGGCAGCCATTCAAGTGCACGTATATACTCCCTGCTGACCTGAATGCCGCTGATTACGGGATAGAAAACCGCAAACAGCACGATCGCAGCAGCAAGCCAAATGAACTTGATCTTCGGAACGAATTTTGCTCCGCCGGAAATCATGTCGCCGCGTTCGAGCGGTATGTAGTAGAACTTATCCTCATAGTGCTTGAGCACATATACAGAGGCAAGTATTATCATCGGCACGGTCGCAAAGTAATGATATACGAACACGCAGCGGGAAATCAGCATCCAAGGCAGCATGGACGATGCCATGCAGGCAAAGATGAAGAATATCTCCGCATTGAGTCTGAACCTGTTGCGCAGGAACATGATGAACAGCGTCAACGTGCCTGCAAAGCAGATCCACCATACTGCGGGGTTGCCGAAAGTTGAAATGGTTCCGAACTTTGTTGTGTCCGGATTCTGTCCTCCGGAATAGAACCACACCGGGCGGTTTCCGAGAGGCCATTCATACCATGCAGACTGATACGGATGCGTTGAATTAAGCCCGCTATGGTAACTGAACATATATTTTTGATTGTCAATAACACCGTCCATATAAGTCTTAACCTTTTCGGAGAAGGTCAAAACTTCGCCCTCGGGCTCCTCATTGTACCCGAGCTGTCCGGCGGCACGAAGGCGTGCAATCTTTGTTTGCTCCGCATTAGGCTTCCATTGCGCTGTGTAATACGGTCTGTATGCTGCCGAATAAATCGCAACAGGAATGATGATGAAAAACAGGAGACAGAACAGGCAGGTTTTTATGAACCGTGCCGGGAACTTTCTCGCGTTCGCAACCGCAGGATCGGCCTCTTCCGCTTTTGTGAGCTTGGCATTTTTAATCTTGTTTGCCTTTACCCAAAGGGTTATCATCTTAACAAAGAACATAACCGCAAGCGCAGCACCGGTATATATGCAGATCCATTTGCTTGCGCAGCCCAAACCGAAGAACAAACCCGAAAGCCCGAGCGGTATAAGAGTGTCCTTAAGGCTGTCGCCGAGATCCATTTTTATGAATTTGTACATGTAGTACGTCATGCACATATTGAAGAACACGCCGTATACGTCAATGGTCGAAATTCGAGTCTGCGAAAAATGCATGAAATCGAATGCAAACAACCCCGCCGCAAGCAGCGCAAGCTCGGGACGCTTGAACATGCGCTTGCCGAACGCATACATCAGGGGAATCATTGCAATGCCGAACAGCGCACCCATGATTCGCCAACC